>Ga0066903_100000610_pt1 | contig 23275 bp, 18 predicted proteins | sample PanSoiMetaGPlot1_FD_67491 | JGI IMG/M metagenome (GOLD analysis project Ga0066903, IMG submission 67491) | Tropical forest soil microbial communities from Panama analyzed to predict greenhouse gas emissions - Panama Soil - Plot 1 (version 2) | ecosystem: Environmental > Terrestrial > Soil >... | reverse complement strand
CAAGGGCGGCGTGACCACCGCGATCACCTCGATCCAGAACCCCGGAGTCTGGTTCGGCAAGGTCGACGAGGCCTCGCGCAAGCTCGCCCGCGAGTGCAACGAATATGCGAAAAAGCTCGAGCAGGACTATCCCGGCCGCTTCCGCACCTTCGCCGTCATCCCGCTGCCGGACACCGAAGGCAGCCTGCGCGAGATCGAATACGCACTCGACACGCTCAAGGCCGAGGGCATTGCGCTCTGGACCGTGTACAGCGGCAAATATCTCGGCGACCCGTCCTTCGTGCCGGTGTTCGAGGAGCTCAACCGCCGCAAGGCGGTGGTCTATACTCACCCCACGGTACCGGACTGCTGCAACAATCTGATCAAGGGCGTGCCGGTCTCGACGCTGGAATACAACCACGACACCACCCGTACGATCGCGAGCCTGGTGTTCGGCGAGGCCAAGACCGCGCTGCGCTTCCCCGACATCAAGTTCATCTGGTCGCACTCGGGCGGGACGCTTCCCTACCTCACGAGCCGGTTCGAGGAGCTGGCGGGCCGGCGCAAGAGCGAGTTTCCAGACGGCGCAGTTCCGGTGTTCCGGAAGTTCTATTACGAGGTGGCACAGGGCAACACACCGGGCATGCTGGCAGCCCTCATGTACATGGTGCCGATCTCGCAGGTGTTGTTCGGCTCGGACTTCCCTTATCGGGAGGCCAAAGAGGCAGTGGACGGCGTCGCGAACTACAAGCCGTTCAGCGACGCTGAGCGGCGCGCCATCGACCGCGAGAATGCGGTCAGGATCATGCCGCAGCTCAAGTCGATCTGAGGAGGCGGCCTCGCGACCGCCTCAGCCGGCATTCACGCGGCCCGCGGCGGCTGCCGCTGGTCGGGTCGGCTGGGGGCCGAAGCCGCGGGCTCGTCGTAGACCGCCACGCGATGGCGGAAGACGAGTTCGCCGCCCTTCCAGCCCGTGAACAACATGATCAAGACTGCCACGACTGAGAGGATCAGCCCGACCGGCAGGACAGCGCTCGCCCCGTAGCGATAGCGCCAGTAGAAGCTGAACAGCTGCAACAGCACCATGATCACGTTGCCGATGGCGTGCTCCCAGGCGTCGCTGACGCCGCGAATGCGCGCGTCGCCGAGGAAATCCGTCAGACCGGCAACGGCGGCGAGTGCCGCTGCAACCAATCCGACGCCGAGCAGCCAAATCGCCGCCGTCGCAAACCCCGCGTCGGCAGTTGCCCAGTAGAGGAGATCGCAGATCAACGTCCCCGTGAACAGACCGATCGGGAGGGTGACGAGCAACGGGTGCAACGGGTGCCCCATGAAGTTCGCCGTACTCACCGGATTACGAGTAGCCATGGTTCGCCTCCGAACAGCTGGCTCTCCCCGCACGAGACCAACCCGAAATTGAGGAAAAAGTTCCTTCAACCGGCCGCCAAGTTCCCCGCGTGACGGCGGCGGCGCAGAGGGGCCACCGGAGATCGGCTGGCACCTCAGCCGTCAGCTTGCCGCCGTATATGCGCTCGGCATTGCCGTACGCGATGCGCGTCGCCTGATCGGCGGGAAGTTCGGCGAGCCACTCGCGGTAGCCGCGCATGATCGTGCCGTAGTCGATCCAGCGCTGGTTGATCCAGGTGTCGGAACCGAGCAGGAAGCGGTCCGAATAACGGCCGAACAGGTCGCGCCACTCGGGCGCCAGGCCGCCGTTGCGGGTGATGCCGCTACGGTAGGAGAGTTCCAGCATCAGCGCGGGGTGCTCCGCAAGCAGTTCCGGCAGCCACGCCACCGGAGTCGAGAAGCCGGTATGCGCCCAGGTCATCTTCGCCTGGGGATGGTTGGCGAGCATGATGGCGAGCGCCTCATCGTCGCAATGGGCGAGGACGTGGAGGTTGCGATCGGTCGCAAAGTCGATGGTCCTGCGCACCAGGGGACACTGCGCCGCCTGTCCGAAGATGTGGAATTCGCCAATCCCACGATAGAACCCTCGCCGGTACTCCTCCTCGATCATCGCGAAGATTGCGGGATCCTGGGACCAGGTCTGAACGTCGCTCTCGACCCGGTAGGGCCGGATGAACGGCACCACCCAAAGGCCGGGCGCCAGGGGCCGCGCGACCGCGGCGAACCATCACCAGATGCGCACGCGCTCGCCGTTCGCGAGATAGAGCTTCTCGGGCGCCTTCACGGCGAACGAGTCGTGCCAACCGTCCATGTTGCGGACGACGCCATTGACCCGATATTGCTCCGGCGAGTGGGGATCGGAGACCAGCTGCTGGCGCACCGCCTCCTCCCGGCGTTTCATGCGATAGCTCTGTCCATAGGCGAGGAAGAAGCGCTGCTCGCCGGTGAAGCCGTCGAGCACCGGGGCCGCCTTGCCGCCCAGTGAATGGCGATAGGCGTCGAACGCGATCAGCGCGCCGCCGAGATCGGCGATGTTCTCGCCCATTGTCAGATCGCCGTTGACGTGCACGCCCGGGAAAGGCTCGAACGCGTCGTATTGCTTGCCGAGCACGGCGGCGCGCGCCGTGAACTCCTTGACATCCTCTTCCGTCCACCAGTCGGAGAGCACGCCCGCGGCGTCGTACTTGCGGCCATCGTCGTCGAAGCCGTGCGTGAGCTCGTGGCCGATCACGGCACCGATGCCGCCGTAATTGACGGCCGGATCGGCGGAAGGATCGAAATACGGCGGCTGCAGGATTGCCGCGGGGAACACGATCTCATTCAGCGGCGGATTGTAGTAGGCGTTCACCGTCTGCGGCGTCATCTCCCATTCGTCGCGATCGACCGGCTGGTTCAACCGGTTGACCTGACGCAGCCACTCGAATCCCATGCCGCGCAGCATGTTGCCGACTGCATCGTCCGGACGGACCTCGAGCGCCGCATAGTCGCGCCACTTGTTCGGATAGCCGAGCTTCTGGCTCACGCGCGCGAGCTTGTCGAGCGCCTTGGCTTTGGTCTCCTGGCTCATCCAGGTGACCCGCTCGATGCGGCCTTTGAAGGCGAGACGAATCTGGCCGACCAGAGCGTCGATCTTCGCCTTCGCCTCGGGCGGGAAATGGCGCGCCACGTAGATGCGCCCGACCGCCTCGCCCATGGCGCCATCGGTGACCCGCACTGCGCGCTTCCAGCGCGCCGCCGGTTCGGTTTCCCCGCCCAGCGTCTTGCGGCGGAAGTCGAAATGGGCGCTGTCGAAGCGCTTCGACAGAAAGGGCGCAGCCGAATCGACGACGTGAAACGCCTGCCATGCCTTGAGCGTGTCGACGGGCGTTTCGGCGTAGAGCGCGGCGATCTTCGGGATCGCCGTGACCTCGCCCACGATGATGCGGCCGAGCGATGCGAGGCGTGCGGCGCGCAGGAAAATGTCCCAGGGGAACCGGGCGCTTTGCCCAAGTTCAGCGACCGTCGTGGGATTGTAGGTCTTCTCGGAATCGCGCCGGTCAGCGAGCGCCCAGCTCACCTCGGCGATCGCGTTTTCGAAGCGCAGGATCGCATCAGCCGCGGCCTCCGGCGCCCCCCAGCCGATCAGCTGCAGCATCCGGGCAATGTAGGTCAGATAAGCCGCCTTCTTGTCCGCGAACTGAGGCGTGAGATAGTAGTCGCGGTCGGGCAGACCGAGACCGGCCTGGCCCAGCTGCACGGCATATCGGCTCGGGTCCTTGGAGTCGATCGTGATGCCGACGCCGAAGATCGAACTGCAGAGGGTGTCATTGGCGGAGCCCATCAGGGTGGCAAGATCGAGACGCGAATTGGCCGCGCGAATGCCCTGAAGGGTTGCCGCGATCGGCGTTGCGTCGAGCGACTCGATCCGCGCCTCATCCATGTAGCTCGTGTAGAAGGCATGGGTCTTGATCGCATCGGCGCGGGCGGCGGCTTCGACGCCCTGCTCGCCCCGCTCGAGGATCTCGCGGATCTGCTCCTCCGCCTTCTCCGCCAAGACAACGTCGACGCCGGTCGCCTGCCGGTCCGGGGCGATCACCGCGTGGTCGAACCAGGTCCCGTTGCAGTGACGAAAGAAATCGTCGCCCGGCCGGGTGTTCAAATCGGCGCCGCTGAGATCGAACCCCCAGGACCCGAAATTACCCGACGCGGATGCCGACGCCTCAAGCGCCCGCGCCGAGACCGAGCTGAGCAGACCGCCGGCGACAGCTCCGCCGAAAAGCACAAGAAAATCGCGACGTTTCATGAGATCACCGCCAGGGAAAACAGAACACGTGCCCTTGCCGGGCGGTTTAGCACATCCGCCCCCTCCGTACACCGGTGCTCACATCAGCTTGATCGGAATGGCGCCGAGGAAGTCCTGCTTGCCGATGTCCATGCCGCAATGACGCAGGATCGTGTAGGCCGCGGTGAGGTGGAAGTAGACGTTGGGCAGTACGAAGTGATTGAGATAATCGTCGCCCTTCATCTCGCCCTTGTTGACGGGCCCGAGCGGAAAGGTGATCTGGCGGTCGCTCGCCGCATCGATCGCCTTGGCATCGAGCGTCTTGAGGAAGCCGACGGTCCGGGCGAGGCGGTCTTTGAGCTCAGGGATCGTCGTCTCTTTGTCCTCATAGCGCGGCGGCTCGACGCCGGCGAGCCGCGCACCGCCATTCTTGGCGAGATCTGTCGCCACCTGCACCTGCCTGACCAGCGGAAACATGTCCGGGGCAAGCCGCGTATTGAGCAGCACGGATGGATCGATCTTCTTGGCGGCGGCGAACGCCTCGGCCTTGTCGAGGATCGCCGACAGCGCGTTGAGGCCGATCTCCAGAGCGGGAATGGACGCTTTCGACATTGAGAACGACATGGATTGATCCTCGGTTGAAGGGGCGTTCTGAGCGCAGTCTATGCCTAACCCGTTCGTCCCCGCCCAAGCGGGGACCCAGGGCCAAACCTGCGGACCTCACGAAGAAGCTGGGTCCCCGCTTGCGCGGGGACGAACGGACAGCGCCATCGATTCGAAGCCATGCGTCCTAGCTCTTATCCGGCAGAGCGAGCCGAATGTGCAGCTCGCGCAGCTGCTTCGGCGACACTTCAGACGGCGCACCCATCATCAGGTCCTCGGCGCGCTGGTTCATCGGGAACAGCACGACCTCGCGCAGGTTCTCCTCGCCGCAGATCAGCATCACGATGCGGTCGATGCCGGGCGCGATGCCGCCGTGCGGGGGCGCCCCGAGCGAGAGCGCGCGCAGCATGCCGCCGAACTTCTGCTCGAGCGTGTTCTCGCCGTAGCCGGCGATTGCGAAGGCCTTGCGCATCACATCAGGGCGATGATTGCGGATGGCGCCCGAGGACAGCTCGACGCCGTTGCAGACGATGTCGTATTGGATCGCCTTAAGCCCGAGAATTTTCTCGTGGTCCTTGGGGTCGAGCTTGAGGAAATCCTCGACCGCCATGTTCGGCATCGAGAACGGGTTGTGGGAGAAGTCGATCTTTTTCTCCTCCTCGTTCCACTCGTACATCGGGAAGTCGACGATCCAGCAGAACTCGAAGCGGTCCATGGCGATCAGGTTCAGCTCCTCGCCGAACCGGGTCCGCGCAGCGCCGGCAACCTTGGCGGCATCGGCCGCCTTGCCGGCGGAGAAGAACAGCACATCGCCCGACTTCAGGGAGGCTTTCTTCGCCATGCTGAGAAGGACCTCGCCCGGCACGAATTTCGCGATCGGCCCGCCGCACTCGACTTGGCTCCCGTCGATCTTCTGGAACACGATGTAGGCAAGCCCGCCGGACTTGAGATCGCTGCGCGCCCATTCGTTGAGGTTGTCGAACCACGAACGCGGTTTGGCGGCCGCGCCGGGCGCCCGGATCGCGCGCACCACCCCGCCTGCCTTGATGATGTTCTTGAACGCGTTGAAGGTGACGCTCGGGTCGTTGAACTCGGCCGACACGTCGATGATCTCGATCGGGTTGCGCAGGTCGGGCTTGTCGCTGCCGTATTTGAGCATCGCCTCGGCATAAGGGATGAGCGGGAACTTCTGCGTCACCGGCTTGCCGCCGCCGAACTCCTCGAACACGCCGCGCATCACCGGCTCGACCGCATCGAACACGTCCTGCTGGGTGACGAAGCTCATCTCGAGGTCGAGCTGATAGAATTCTCCGGGAGAACGGTCGGCGCGCGCGTCCTCGTCGCGGAAGCAGGGCGCGATCTGGAAATAGCGGTCGAAGCCCGCGATCATGATCAGCTGCTTGAACTGCTGCGGCGCCTGCGGCAGTGCGTAGAACTTGCCAGGGTGAAGGCGCGACGGCACCAGGTAGTCGCGCGCGCCCTCCGGCGACGAGGCGGTGAGGATCGGCGTCTGGAATTCGAAGAAGCCTTGCTCCTTCATGCGCCGGCGCAGCGAATCGATCACCGCCCCGCGCATCATGATGTTGCGGTGGAGCTGTTCGCGCCGCAGATCGAGAAAGCGATACTTGAGCCTGATCTCCTCGGGATAGTCCTGATCACCGAACACCGGCATCGGCAGCTCGCCGGCCGGCCCGAGCACCTCGATCGCGCTGATGAAGACCTCGACCGCGCCGGTCGGCAGATCCGGATTCTCGGTCCCGGCCGGCCGCTTGCGCACCCTGCCGTCGATCTTCACGACCCATTCTGAGCGCAGCGTCTCGGCGGTCTTGAAGGCGGGCGAGTCGGGATCGGCGACGCATTGGGTCAGCCCATAGTGATCGCGCAGGTCGATGAACAGGAGGCCGCCGTGGTCGCGGATACGGTGGACCCAGCCGGACAGGCGCACGGTCTGGCCGATGTCGGCTTCGCGCAGGGCGCCACAGGTATGGGTCCGATAGCGGTGCATGGCGTGTCCGATGCTGGCTCGCGGCGTCGCAGCCGAAGCGCGCGGACAAGCACATGGGCGGCGGAGCTTGTCAAGAACATCGGGCCTCTGGAAGGCGCGCGCGAAAACGGCTAGTGTCCGCTGCCTTTTTGCCGGTCCGTGGCAACAAAGCTGGCGGCAAAGATCAGAATTTCAAACGCTCGATTGGCCCAACGTTGTGCTGACAGCCGGGGGAGGCGTCCATGACGACAGATGACGATGGCGCGTTGCGGGCGCCGCTGACGCGCGCCGGCCTCGGCCCGACCCGGCGCACATTCCTGGCGGGCGGCATGGCGGGCAGCGTGCTCCTCGCTTCGCGCGCGGCGCATGCGCAGTTGCCGGCGGCGGACGAGACGATGCCGCCGGCGCCCCAGGACGGCACGGTCGATGTGTTCCACGGCCGCACCATTGCCGACCCGTTCCGGCCGCTCGAGGATTCCACGCGTGCCGATGTCCACGCCTGGGTCGAGGCGCAGGACCGGCAGGCGCGCGCCTTCATCGATGCGTTGCCGACGCGCGACAAGGCCCGCAAATATCTCGACCAGCTGGTCAACTATCCGCGCAGCGGGCTCCCGCAGCAGCATGGCACGCGCCATTTCTCGTTCTTCAACGACGGCCTCGCCAACCAGCGCAGCTTCGGCGTGCAGGAGAATCTGGCCGGTCCGCGGCGTACGGTCATCGACGGCAACAGCCTATCAAGCGACGGCACGGTCTCGATTGCCGGCGCCTTCCCGGACCGGCGCGGCACCCGCGTCGCCTATCTCCTGTCGGAAGCCGGCAGCGACAAGCAGACGCTCCGCGTTCGCGATGTCGATACCGGGCGCGACCTTCCCGAGCGCCTGGCCTGGTGCAAGCACACGAGCGTGGCTTGGTTCTTGAACGGACGCGGCTTCTTCTACACGCGTTATCCGAGCGACAAGGACCCGCCGGAATGGGACCGGCGCAGCCATGTTCTCTGCCTGCATCCGCTCGGCGCCGCGGCGAACGAGCGTGTCATCTTCCGCCTCCCCGCTCATCGCGGCGTCTACCTGCGCGTCCAGGCGTCGTACGACGCACGGCTCCTGAAGGTCACCGCCTGGATCGGCACCAGCGAGAAGGCCGGATACTACGTGGCGTCGCTCGAAGAGCCCGGGCCATTCTCCGAGCTCATGCCGCTCGATGTCGCCGGATTCTGGCCGATCGGCAATGTCGGGGCCACGCATTACGCCATGACCAATCTCGACGCGCCGAACTGGCGGCTCGTGCGCATCGACCAGTCGGATCCGAGGCCCGATCGCTGGCACACGGTCATTCCCGAGAGCGAGCTGCCGCTCGACCATGCAGCGGTGTTCGACAGCCGATTGGTGGTCAAGCACCTTGAAAATCTCAACAGCCGAGTCACGCTCTACGATCTCGGCGGCCGCAAGCTCTCGACGCTCGATCTCGGCGGCCCGGTGCGCGTGTGGTTCGGTCGCCACAACCGGTTCGACGATCACCTGCTTATGGAGGTGGATGAGCGCCAGCGCCCGAGCCGGATCGAATGGCTCGACATCTTCGCGCGCAAGACTTCGCTGTTCCGACCGACCGCCTCCAAGAACAGTCTCTCGGATCTCACTTTCCGCGACGTGTCCGTCGCCAGCCGGGACGGCACGCGCGTGCCGATGACCATCGTGCACCGGCCCGACATTGCGCTCGACGGCTCCAATCGCACGCTGCTCTACGCTTACGGCGGCTTCGGCATCCCGATCTGGCCGGGCTACAGCGATACGATCGCGGCCTGGGTGCGGCTCGGCGGCGTCTATGCGATCGCAGCCATTCGCGGGGGCGGCGAATTCGGCCAGCGCTGGCACGACGGCGGCCGGCTCGGCAACAAGCAGAACTCTTTCGACGACTTCATCGGCGCGGCCGAGTGGCTGATCGCCAACCGCTATACCAGGCCGGATCGGCTCGGCATCAACGGCGCCAGCAACGGCGGCCTGCTCGTCCTCTCCTGCATGCTGCAGCGGCCCGAGCTTTACGGCGCGGTGGTGGCCGGCGTGCCGGTCGCCGACATGCTGCGGTTCAAGGAGTTCACGTTCGGCAGCAGCTGGATTCCGGAATACGGCGACGTCGAGAAGGAGGGCGATTTCAAGGTTCTCATCTCCTATTCGCCGCTTCACAACGTACGCCGCGACGTCAAGTATCCGCCGCTCCTGGTGCTCACCGCCGACCATGATGATCGGGTAGCGCCGGCGCATGCCTACAAGTTCGTGGCAACGATGCACAGCCAGGCGCCCGGTTCGGAGGTGCGCCTCAAGGTGGAACGGCGCGCCGGACACGGTTTCGGCAATTCGCTCGCCAAGACCCTCGACCGCTCGACCGACATGATCGCCTTCCTATGCGAGAAGCTCGGCGGGCCAGTGCTCGAATTGCCGAAGATCGCCAGCTGACGGCGAGAGGACGTTGGCCGGGGTCAGGACGCGATCACGGCGATCGCCCGCTCGAGACGTTTGACGACCTTCGGATCGACCGATGACGTCCAAACGCCGCCCAGGACCTGGCGGAAGCGCCAGTTGCGGCGCGCCTCGATCTCGATCGCACTGATGAGCACGTTTCCGTGGGCGACGAGAAGGTCCTCCAGCAAGCCCGCCCCGAGCACCGACAGCAGCAGCGGGTGTTCCTCGATGCGCACGATCTCCCGGACCAGCGCAAGCGCCCGCTGCGGCTCGTCGCGTGCGAGGTCCCACTGAAAATCGAACAGCGCCGAGGTGTTGTCGTCGCGCGCACGCTCGAGCGGGCAATAGGCCGTGATCTTGACCCAGAGCCGCGCCGCTTCGCCGAGCGGGAGCGCTGCGAAATTGATCATCTCCTGCCCGGCCTTGTGCCGGATCTCCCAGCCCTTGTAGGCCGCCTCGTCGGCGATCGCGCGCAGGCGCCGAACGACGGCTTCATCGGCGACCATGCCGCTGCGGAAGGCCCACACGATGGCGCCAAGCAGCCAGCGCAGCCGCGGCAGCCGCGCGGCGGCGGCTTCCAAACCGTCTACCACGCGGGCGGCGTTGTAATGCAGGAGTTGGCTTAGCAGCTTGCCCTCGGCCACGAGCGCCACCAGCGCGTCGTTCGGCTCAGCCGCCACCTCGGCCTCGATGAAGGCCAGCGCACGCACCGGATCATCGTGCCCGAGCCGGTCAAAATACATGTCGAAGCAATGGGTCCCGGGCGTCTGTTCACGCAGGCCGACCGTGCCGACCTCGCGCCAGCCGCGCACGAGCTCACAGAGCGGCAGCGTCGCAAGCTTTGCCTCCGCCGGCGCGAGCGACGCCTGCATCATGTCTGCTGCGGGTTGGAGGCCAAGTCTATGGTCGCACCAGTTCATCACGGTTTCACTCACCACCTCGTTTGTCGCAGCCCGCGTTCCAGAAGTTCACGCTGTCCGGAGCCACGACAATCGTACTGCGGTGCGCTATGACGCGGAGGAACCTGGAACTCGGGGCGGACGGATGCAGCGCATGACGACCGCGGAAGCGACGGTCGCGGCGCTCGCCGCGCACGGCATCGGCACGGTCTACGCGCTGCCGGGCGTACACAACGATCCCTTGTTCGATGCCCTGTTCAAGGCCGCCGACCGCATCCGCACGGTGCACACCCGGCACGAACAGGGAGCGGCCTATATGGCGCTCGGCGCCGCGCTCGCGACCGGCAGGCCACAGGCCTATACGGTCGTGCCGGGCCCGGGACTGCTCAATTCGGCAGCCGCGCTGCTCACCGCGTACGGCACCAATGCGCCGGTGCTGGCGCTGATCGGGCAGATTGCGCAGGCCGCCATCGGCCGCGGCTATGGCCACCTGCACGAGATCCGCGACCAGGCCGGCATCATCGTGCGGCTTGCCGATTTCAGCGGCCGCATCCGCGCGCCCGCTGAAGCGCCGGGCCTGGTTGCGGCGGCAATACGCGCGATGCGCTCCGCCCGGCCCGGCCCGGCCGTGCTCGAATGCGCAATTGATGTCTGGGGCCGCAGCGCCCCAGTGGAAGCGCTTCGTGCACCGAAGCCGGCGCCGCAGCCGCCGATCGACGACGACGCGATCGAGGCCGCCGCCAAGCGGCTCGGACAAGCCAAGACCGTGCTGATCGTCGCCGGCGGCGGTGCGCAGGACGCCGCTGTGGAGGTGACCGAGCTCTCGCGAGTGCTGCAGGCCCCGGTGATGGCGTTCCGGCGCGGCCGCGGCGTGCTCGACGCCCGCGATCCGTTGAGCGTTACGCTGCCGCTCGGGCACGAATTATGGCGCGAGGCCGACGTCGTGCTCGGCGTCGGCACGCGACTGTTCCACGGCTTCCAGCAATGGGGCGTCGATGACAAGCTCGCGGTGATCCGCGTCGATGCCGACCCCGAGGAGCCGGAGCGCGTGCGCCGGCCGGCGGTCGCGCTGATCGGCGACGCCAAGCCGATCCTGCGCCGGCTGATCGAGGCGCTGCCGCCGCACAATTCTGCCCGCCCCTCGCGCTTCGAAGAGTTGAGCGAACGTCAGGCGAAGCTGCGGGCGCGCCTCGCCAAGCTCACCCCGCAGATCGGTTATCTCGATGCGATCCGCGCCGAACTGCCCGAGGACGGCATCTTCGTCGAGGAGGTGACGCAGATCGGCTTTGCGGCGCGGCTCCTCTATCCGGTGTATCGGCCGCGCACCTACATTTCACCGGGCTTCCAGGACTCGCTCGGCTGGGGCTATGCGGCCGCGCTCGGCGTCAAGGATGCTTGCCGCGAGCGCCCGGTGGTCGCAATCGCCGGCGACGGCGGTTTCATGTTCACCGCGACCGAGATGGCGACCGCGATGCATCACCGCATTCCGCTCGTCGCGGTGCTGTTTAACGACAGCGCCTATGGCAATGTCCGGCGCAATCAGGAGGAGCGCTTCGGCAACCGCGTCATCGCGAGCGATCTCACCAATCCGGACTTCGTGCGCTTTGCCGAAAGCTTCGGCGCGGCGGCCGAGCGCGCGCGCAGCCCGCAGGACCTGCGCGCTGCGCTGAGACGCGGGCTTGCCCGCAGCGACGTACCGACGCTGATCGAGGTGCCGGTCGGGCCGCTGCCCTCGCCTTGGGAATTCATCATGCTGCCGCGCGTGCGCGGCTAGGGCTGGTGCAACGGGGGCCGCTGCGGGACGCGACCGGAACGCGGCTGCGGTGATCGCAGTGGGGCTGGCGGACCTTGTGGGTTGTCGGATTGCCCGCGCCGTTCATGCGCGCCGCAGTGCTAGCATGATGGCGATTCGGGGGCGGCGCCCCGAGGGCCGGGGCCGGGCCGAGTTATGCCCCTGACAAGGCCTCCGCCCTGCGCTATCAAGCGTGTCGCATGCAGCCGATTACGAATACCGACCAGCTCAGCGAAGTCTGCGAACGCCTAGCGCGCCACCCGTTTATCACGGTCGACACCGAGTTCCTGCGCGAGAGCACCTATTATCCGAAGCTGTGCGTGGCGCAGATGGCGAGCCCCGAGGAGGCAGTCGTCATCGACGCGCTGGCGCAGGACATCGACCTCCGCCCGCTATTCGAGCTGATGGCCGACACGGCGGTCGTCAAGGTCTTCCACGCCGCGCGGCAAGATATCGAGATCTGCTGGCACGAAGCCGGCGTCATTCCCGGTCCCCTGGTCGACACCCAGGTGGCGGCGATGGTCCTCGGCTATGGCGATTCGATTTCGTACGACCAGCTGGTCCAGCGCATCACCGGCGACAACCTCGACAAGTCGCATCGCTTCACCGACTGGACGCGGCGCCCGCTGTCGGACGCGCAGCTGGCCTATGCGGTGTCCGACGTCACGCACCTACGTGACGTCTACATCAAGCTCGCGGCCGACCTCGACAAGCGCGGACGCACCGAGTGGATGCGCGAGGAGATGCGGGTCCTCACCTCCCCCGATACGTATCGCATGGAGCCGGAGCACGCCTGGCAGCGCCTGAAGACACGGGTGCGCAAGCCCAAGGAACTCGCCGTGCTGATCGAGGTCGCGGCTTGGCGCGAGCGCGAGGCGCAGACCCGCGACGTTCCGCGCGGCCGGGTGCTCAAGGACGACGTGATCGGCGATATTGCAGTGCAGGCGCCGACCACGATCGAGCGGCTCGGCAGCCTGCGCTCGCTGCCAAAGGGCTTCGAACGCTCAAAATGGGGCGAGGCGATCGTCGAGGCGGTCAAGCGCGGGCTCGCGTGCGACCTCAAGACGCTGCCGCGGATCGAGCGTCCGAAGGGCGCGATCAACGGACAGGCCACGGTCGAACTGCTCAAGGTGCTGCTGCGCATGACGGCGGAACGGCACGGCGTTGCCGCCAAGGTTATTGCCACCATGGACGACCTCGACCGCATCGCCGCCGACGATGAGGCGGACGTGCCGGCCCTGCATGGCTGGCGGCGCGAGCTGTTCGGCGAGAAGGCGCTGGCGCTCAAGGCCGGCCGCCTCGCGCTCGCGGTCGAGCGCAATCGCGTGGTCGCGGTCACGCGCGAGGAGTGAGCACGTTCGGCGCCGGCGCCGCGCGTCCCCGCGATGCGTCCACGTGTTGCGTTATTGCTTCGAGAACGTCTTGCTGATCGAGTCCATGCGCCGGATCGTGCCCTGGGGCGCCGGAACGCTGCTCGGATCGAAGCCTGACTTGGTCTCCTCGGACTTGGCGCCGCCGACGCGAATGACCTCGGTCGGCCGCACGGCGGCCGTCTGCGACGGCTGCAACGTGACGCCCAGGATGGCAATCCCAACGCCCAGGATGGTGCCGGTAATGAGGCCAACCGCCAGCGCGGCTCGCCAGTTCTGCGTGCTGCGGGCACGCGATGCCGAAGCAACTGACGCGCTGGTCGCGGGCGGCGCCGGCGCACCGGCACTGGCAGCGAGGGGCTTGGAAGCTCCGGCCTTGGCGGACGCAGCCTTGGCGGGTACGGGCTTGGCGGACTCCACCGGCGCCGCGCTCGCCCGTGACGGGGCCGCTGTCGCCGTCGCGTTATTGGGCGTCGCGTTGTATTCGGTTTCCAGGACACGATGCGGGATCGGGCAGACCGGTTGTGCGGTCTTTCGGCAGATGCTGCGCCACACTTCTTCGACGGTCTGATGGCGCTTGCGCGCAAGATCGAAAATGTTCTTGCAATTGGTTGACGCGATCTCGAGCCCGAGCGTCGCGATGATCAGCGAACGACTGTTTGCCGGCAGATCGTCAAATTCAAGCTTGGTCCGGGACATCAGTCCCTCGTTTGGGTTCTCGGCGACCCCGGACCCGCCCCGGGCCGGCGGTCGCACCGGAAAGCGACCCAAGAGCTGCGAACGGCTGCCGAGATCGCCAAGAAAATCCAGTCTTACGATCCAGAATACCCAGTTTGGGTTAGGGGCTTGTAAATCCGGCAGGGGGCACTGCCGCAAAATAACAATCAGCGGTTGAAAAGCCTACGCCAGCGTCGCCGACGAGGACCCCCGACGTCATCGCGGCCGGAAGATCTCGTTGAAGACCTGCTGCATCTTCTTCTGCTCGTCGGCCGAGGAGAGCGTGAAGTCGATCTTCCTTTGCCGCAGGCCGTCGACGATGCCGGGCGGGTTGGTCTCGACGTCGCCGCGCGTCGGCAGCCGCCCCCTGCGGGTCAAAAACTGCTGGCCTTCCCGGCTCAGCATGAAGTTCGCGGCGAGCAGCGCCGCGTTGGGATGCGGCGCCTGCGCGCTGATGCCGACCGAGGCGAAGATGAGCGCGACCGGATCGACCGCCCAGAAGTCGGTCGGCGCGCCGGAGAGCTTCACATTGACGGTCAGCGCCACATAATTGTTGAGCGCGACTAAGTATTCGCCGGCGCCGACCGAGCGGGCGATGCTGAGATGGCCGTTGATGACGACCGGCTTGAGCGTGGCGGCAATGTCCTGGGCGAGCTTGCGGCCGCGCGCCTCGCCGTAGTGCTTGAATAGCGCAGTCAGCCACTCCGAATCGGTGGCGTCGATCGCGATCTTGCCGACCCAGTCCTTGCGATCGAGGAATTCGTCATAGGTCTTCGGCAGGTCGGCCTTCTTGACCAGGTTGGTGTTGTACGCGGGCGTATTGTAATGCGCACTCAGCCCGTACCAGCGCCGGCTTGGTCCGCGCGCCTCGGCAATGATGTTCTTCGCTTCCGGCGGATCGAATGGCAGCAACAGCTCGTCGGGAAACGTATGCACCGGAGTCGTTGCGACCAGGTCCCAGCTGCGCTGGCGGGCGCGCGCCTCGATCGCGATGCGGGCCCGGATCGCCGAATCCGACATGCGCACGAAGTTGACCTTGATGCCGGTCGCGTCCTCGAACATCTTCCAGTAGGGCAGCGCCTCTTCCTCGTTCATCGAGGCATAGATCGTCATCTCGCCCTCGGCCTTCGCCGCAGCGAGAATGTCGGGCATGATCCAGGATGGCTGCGCTCGCGCCGGCGCGGCCGAAAGCGAAACGGCCAACGCTCCAACACCAAGCATCGAAGCGCCGACCGACATCACGGCGGCAACTCGGCTCAGCCGCTCCAGCATGGGACGCAAGACGTTCTCCCGCCGTTCGTTGATCGGCCAGAGACGGCTACTTCGGCGACTGCGTGAAAAACCGCAGGTCGGGCGGCGCCTGGCCCTTCTTCACCGGCATCAAGTAGCCATCCTGGCTCACGTAATACGGATCCTTGCCGATCTTGACCATCGAGTTGTTTTCCGCGCAGACCGAGGTCTGCCACATCGGTCTCGCCCGCGAATCGCGGCGCGCCTTCTTGGTGACGGACCAGGGCCGGGTCAGCGCGTTGTCGATGACCGTCATGTCGTCGTTGAGAAGGTTGGGATTGGCCTTGTCGATGTAGATCCGCTCCTTGATGACGGTCTTGTTGTCGTGGTGCAGCGGAAGGCCGGTGCCATCGTAAACGCGCGGGCCCTTGAAATGCCGGGTCTCGACCTCGAGCACGTCGTATTTGCCGTCGCCGTCCTCATCGACCCACTTGCCGATCGAGTAGCCCGCAAAGGTCAGCTCGTAATCACCTTCGGCCGGCCAGTCGCGCCCGTCGGTGTAGATACGCCGATAGGAATCGTTGACGTGGCTGATCAGCATGTAGGTGGTCTCGGGAGTAACGATGATTTCCATGGGGTCGTACAGGCTCATCATCATCGGCATGCCCTGCGGCAGGCAGTACCACGACGCCATGTCGCCGGGCGCACCGTCCGCCATCGCCTTGAGATTGGCTTCGTAGACCGCCCGGTATTCGCCCGTGAGGGGCGCCTTAACCCCGCCGCTTTCCCACCGGTTCGGGCTGGCGCGATGCCACTGCCCCTTGAGGTTCGGATATTTTGATTGATCGTCGATGGCCTGCGCGCCGGACAGCATCGTCGACAGTGCGGCCGCAAACGCGATGAGACCGATCGAGCGCGCGTAGCGCATCGCTGTCCTCCTTCGAATGGCGGCGCCAGACCGCCGCATATGCTGCCGCCCCTGATGTGTGATTCACCTGGACACGGGCTTAGCGCGCTTGGTTGAAGTATCGCAAGTCCGGCGGCGGCTGGTCCTTGCGGATCGGCATCAGCAGGCCATCCGCGCTCTTGAAGTACCGATCCTTGCCGATGATGACGTGGTGATTGGCCTCGTTGCAAAGATATTCCGGCCACAGCGGCTTGCGCTCGCGATTGTAGTCCCGCGTCACCGTCCAGGGCCGGGTCAGCGCGTCGTCGATCGTCGTGATCTGCGCATGAAGAAGGTCAGGCTTCTTCGGGTCGAGGTAGATCCGTTCCGTGATCACGGTCCGGTTGTTCTGGTGCATCGGCAGACCGTCGGCATCGAAGAAGCGTGGGCCCTTGAGGTGCCGGGTCTCCACTTCGAGTACGTCGTATTTGCCATCGCCGTCCTCGTCGATCCATTTGCCGATCGAATAGCCTTCAAATGAGGGTTTGACCTGAGCCGGCCAGTCACGGCCATCGGTATAGATGCGGCGTGTTTCGCTCAGATGATCAACGCGGACATAAGTGGTCCGCGCCGTGACGATGACCTCGAGCGGCTCGTAAGCGATCATCATCCGCGGCATGCCCGACGGCAGGCAGCGCACCTGCGGATCAACGTCGTGCGTGCTGGCGCGCAACGCCGCGAGGTTCTGCTCGAAGATGGCCTGATATTCGGGCGTGAGCGGCGCCTGCTGCTGCAGGCCGCGCGGCTTGCTCGGGTCCCATTGCGAGCGCTGGTGGGCGCGGACCCATTGCGCGGTCATATCGGGATATTTCGATTCGTCGTGCGCCTGCGCGGCGGCTGTTGCGCACAGCATCGCCACGAGGAGGACGGCACGGATCGAAGCAGGGCTAGGCATCATGGTTCTCCTGCAGCCGACCGAGGCGAGTGCAGCCTGCGACGGCGCAACCCTCATTTCGCCGGGTACACGAACAGGCCGACGAGGCCGGTGACACCCTTGTCGTGCCGCGGGCCCGGCCCGTTCGGCACGATCCTGGTGGTCAGTTCATCCCGGGTCAGGCCCGGCGGCAATTCCTTCGGCTCGAAGTCGGTCGCGATCAGCACGAACGTGTAGTGGCGCGGCGTCTGGTTCGGCGGCGCGCAAGGTCCGGAATAGTGGCCCACGCCCTGTCGGCTCTTGCCGCCGACATATTTCGGGGATGCCCGGCTCACCTCGCCTTCGGCAAAGCCGGTGACGTCAAGCGGGATGCCGTAGGCGACCCAGTGGAACACGCCGCCGCCGCCACGGCCTTCCGCATCGGTCATCAGGAAGGCGAAGCTCTTGGTGCCGGGTGGCGGATTGACCCAGGAGAGCTGCGGCGAGACGTTCTCGCCGATGCAGTTGCGGTTTTGCGGATCGTTGGCCTGACTGTTGCCGACCTTCACCGGCATCAGCTGACCGTCCTTGAAGGTGGTTGACGACAGTTCGAACAGCTTCTGCTGCGCGTCTGCGGTCGGAGCCCCTGCAAGTGCCAGCCCGGCGGCCAGGATCAGGCGTGCGATCGACAAACTCATGAGCATTGCTCTCCTTCGGCTTTCGGATATGGGGAGAGTAGCATCCATGGATGCGAAGGCCAAAGCGGCTGGGCTTGGACCGGGTGAATAAAACCCTTCAGCGGGGCTTGCCGCGGCGTTTCAGCGCGGAGGTGCGGCCGCAACGCCTACCGGCGCGGCCGACGGACGGCTCGCCAGCCGCAACACGATCACCGCGCACAGCACCACCATGGCGAGCACCCACAGCAGCAGGACCGGGATCCAGTTCTCGCCCAGGCCAAACAGGTCGATCTGCTTGAAGTAGATCGGAAGGTTCAGGAGGAAGTGGAGCACCATGCCGACGAGGCCGCCAAGCCAGAACGAGCGGCCGCGGGCGAGATTGCAGAACGCCGGGGTGACAAAGGCACCGTGCAGAAAGCAGACCTCCAGCCGCTCCAAGACAAATCCGGAGAACATCCAGGCGGGCAGGGTGGCAAGGGCCGGCAGCGCCAGGAACGAATGCGCGAGCAGCCAGATTTCGCCGACGGCAAAACCCAAGCCCACCGCCAGCGCCATCGTTACCGGCTGCAAGCTGATGCCGCGGCGGACCGCCGGCAGGGCCGCAACCAGCCACTTCGCCGGCTCCTCGGTCAAAGGAGCGTAGAACAGCGACACGATCACAATGACGGTGCTCGCGCCGAACGCCGTCCGCAAGAGACCATCGATCGGCAATCGCACCAGATAGAAGGCAAGCGGCTGCAGCGGCAGCGCGAGCGCGAATGCGAGAACCGCCGGGCGCCAGTCCGCTGCCCTGACCAGCAGCACGACGAGCGCGGCAAGCGCGAGCGCGGTCGTGACCGCCGCGGCGATGATCAGGCCCATGAGCCCTGCTGCGGCTCCATCACCGGCTCACGCCCGATCAGGCGGGCGAGCTGTCGCAGCCGCACGAAGACACGCTCGCCGGCGAGGTCCTTGAACCCGTTCTCGAGGCGCAGCACCAGGCGGCCGCGTTCGACCACCATCGGCGTCTTGGGCAATACGCCCGGTGTCGAAGCGGAGACCAGATAGGCGACGCGCAGGGCGGCACCGAGCACGCGGGCGCGGTCGAGCACGCGGGTGGTCGCGAGCTCGCGCAACCGTGGCGACAGTTCCTCGTCGATCAGCCCAACGTGACGGAAGAACACCGCGAGCGCCAGGAAGGTCCGGCCGGGATGATCGATACCCACGAAGGCGGCGTTGGCGATGATGTTGAGCGACTGCTCGCCGCGATAATCGGGATGAGCGCGCCAGCCGATATCGGCGAGGAGGCAGGCGGCATGCCGCAGCCGGCGTTCGTCGGCGGTCTCGTCGAGTCCAGTCGAAGCCATGAAGCGGTCGGTCCAGCCGATCAGCTCCTCGCCATGCGTAGGCGCGCGCGAGCGCAGCACGTTGAGCTCCTGCGCGGCTGCAATCAGCGGGTCCTTGCGGCGCTCGTCGGGGTCGAGCATCGAATAAAGCAGGCCCTCGCGTACGCCGAGCGCCGAGATCACTACCTCCTTCGGACGCGCCAGATCGACCAGGTGTTCGAGGACCAGCGCCGCATAGGCCAAGAGCGGCCGCCGAGCATCGGTGACCACCTCGATCTGCGAAAGCGTCTCGGCGTTGACCCGATGCACCAGAGCGGAGAAGTCGAAGGCCTCGCGGGCCGGGATCGAGTAGCCGTGCATCACGTGCAGCGGATAGCCCTTCTGCCACATGTGCAGCCGCGCCAGCGCCCGCCAGGTGCCGCCGATCGCGTAGAAGATGCGGCCCTTGCCGCCGCCAAGGAGCCGCGCATTGGCGAGCGTCTTTCGGACCAGCTTCTCGGCCCGCTTGATCTGTTTCTTGGAAATGTCCTGCAGCGTCAGTCCGCCAAGGGGCAGCGTGATCCCGGGTTGAACCCGATGCCAGTGGATGTCGGTGAGCTCGAGCGAGCCGCCGCCGAGATCGCCGACGATGCCGTCGGGGCGGTGAAAGCCGGAGACCACACCAAGGGCGGATAGTTCGGCCTCGCGCTTGCCGGAGATGACGTCGATCTTGGTGCCGCAGATGCGCTCGGCCTCGGCAACGAATGCTTTGCCATTCTTGGCATCGCGGCAGGCGGCAGTCGCGATCACGTGGCGTTCCGGCACGTCGATGCGGTCGCATAGCGCGCGGAAGCGCCGCAGCGCCGCGTATGCCTTCTCGACGGCGTCAGTGGCCAGGAGTCCGGTCGACTGCACCTCGCGGCCAAGCCCGGCAAGCACCTTCTCGTTGAAGATCGGGGTGGGACTGCGCGTGAGGCCCTCATAGACCACGAGCCGCACCGAGTTCGAGCCGATATCGATCACGGCGACCGGAGGCCCGTAATCGAGACGACCTTGGGCGGCGAGCATGGCGGGGGGACGACGCCTAAGCGCGGTCGAGGCGGCGTATAAGGCTACGCGGTGAGGAGTCTTTGACCGATTTGCCACGTCCCGACAGGCTCGGATTTGTCATAAAATATTTGTGGGCGTTGAAGGGTTCCTCGCCCTCCCCCGCTTTTATGCGATTCGAGGTGCCGTCGGGCAAGAGTTTCCAGCTCTGTTCATTATCCTTGAGGTTGGCAACCATGATCTGGTCGAGCACCTGCTGGTGCACTGTTGGGTTGAGGATCGGACAGAGCACCTCGACGCGGCGGTCGAGGTTGCGCGGCATCATGTCGGCGGAGGAGATGTAGACGGCCGCCTTGGGATGCGGCAGGCCGTGTCCGATCCCAAAGCAATAGATGCGGCTGTGCTCGAGGAAGCGGCCGACGATCGACTTGACGCGGATGTTCTCGGACAGACCGGGAATGCCGGGCCGCAGACAGCAGATTCCGCGCACCACGAGGTCGATCGACACGCCGGCATTCGAGGCCTGGTAGAGCATGTCGATGATCTCGGGATCGACGAGCGCGTTGTCCTTGACCCAGATCGCGGCCGGTTTGCCGGCCTTGGCATGGGCGATTTCGTCGGCGATGTGCTCGCAGATGCGCTTGCGCAGCGTTAGCGGAGACACCGCCATCTTTTCGAGCTCTGCAGGCTCGGCGTAGCCGGTCACATAATTAAAGACGCGGCCGACGTCACGTCCGATCACCGGATCGGAGGTGAAGAAGGAGAGATCGGTGTAGATGCGCGCCGTCACCGGATGATAGTTGCCGGTGCCGACGTGGACGTAGGTGGTGAGCGCGCCACCCTCGCGGCGCACTACCAACGACAATTTGGCGTGGGTCTTGAGCTCGATGAAGCCGTAGACGACCTGCGCGCCGGCGCGTTCGAGCGCGCGCGACCAGCGGATGTTGGCCTCCTCGTCGAAGCGCGCCTTGAGTTCGACCAGGGCCGTGACTGACTTGCCGGCCTCGGCCGCTTCGGCGAGCGCTTTCACGATCGGCGATTCGGAGGAGGTGCGGTAGAGCGTCTGCTTGATGGCGACGACATCCGGGTCGCGCGCCGCCTGCTGCAGGAACTGCACCACGACGTCGAACGATTCGTAAGGGTGGTGGACGATGAGGTCCTTCTGGCGAATGGCCGCGAAGCAGTCGCCGCCGTGGTCGCGGATGCGCTCCGGATAGCGCGGATTGTAGGGGACGAATTCGAGGTCGGGGCGGTCGAGGCTGGTCAGCTGCGAGAGCTCGTTGAGCGCCAGCACGCCGTCGACCAGAAACACCTCGTCGTCGCTGACCGCGAGCGCGCGCGCCACGAAGCGACGCAGCTCCGTCGGCATCGCGGCTTCGATCTCGAGCCGGATCACCGATCCACGACGGCGGCGCTTGAGCACCGTTTCGAACTCGCGCACCAGATCTTCGGCCTCTTCCTCGATCTCGACCTCGCTGTCGCGGATGACGCGGAAGGCCCCCTGCCCTTTGACCACGTAGCCTGGAAACAGCCGGCCGATGAACAGGCTGGTCGCCTGCTCGATCGTGATCACGCGGGCGCCGGCGGCGCCGTCCGCGGCGGGAAGCCGGATGAAGCGCTCGATCTTGTTGGGCATGCGGATGAGCGCGTTCATCGCCTTTCCATCGCTCGCGCGCGCGAGCTGCAGCGCGATGGTGAAGCCGAGATTGGAGATGAACGGGAACGGATGCGCCGGGTCGATGGCGAGCGGCGTGAGCAGCGGGAAGACTTGGCGCAGGAAATGGTCATCGAGCCAGGTTTTTTCCTTCTTGGTCACCTCCGGACCGTCGACGATGACGATGCCGTTCTCGCCCAGCTCCTGGCGCAGCTCCCGCCAGCGCCCTTGCTGATCGCTCGCCAGGCTGGACACCGCATCGGCGATGCGCGCGAGCTGCTCGGCCGGCGTGAGCCCGTCGGGGCTCTTGGCGGTAACGCTCGCGCGCACCTGGGCCTTGAGGCCGGCGACGCGGACCATGAAGAATTCGTCGAGGTTGTTGGCGGAAATCGAGAGGAACCGCACTCGTTCGAGCAACGGATGCGCGACGTTCTCGGCCTCCTCCAGGACGCGACGGTTGAAATGGAGCCAGGACAGTTCCCGGTTGATGAACCGTTCCGGGCTCGTCGCAAGGTCCGCAACCGGCGCCCGCACCGCCTCCACGCTCCCGGCGCGTGGCGATTCCTCATTGAGAACAATTGCTTGTGCGCGATCCATGGCAACGACTATAGGGTATATAGGTCAATTTTACTGGCCGTGCGCGGCGAATTTTTTGGTGCGTCATCGTGACGACTCAATGACCATAACGCCCGGCTCGGCGGCAACGGTCAAGTCTCGCTCTCGCGCAAGACATCCGCCGCCAATGACCGCGTCAGCGGGCGTTGGCGCTGCATGGCCTCCTGGTCTAATCGGGCGACGACCGTGCGCGCCGCGGCAAACGAGCGTTCGATGCGGGTCGCGACGTAGGCAAGGAGCTGTTCATCGACCTCGAGCTGCCGGTCGGCGAACAGCTTGAGCAACACCGCCCGCAACAGCATATCGTCGGGCGGCGACAACGCGATGACCGGCAGCGCCTTGAGCCGCGAACCGAGGTCGGGGACCGCAACCGGCCAGCCGGCCGGCGCCGTGCAGGCGGTGAGCAGGAGATAGGCGCCCTCCTCGCGCGCGAGATTGATCAGATGAAACAGCGCGCGCTCGTCGAATGCCTCGGCGGCGAGATCCTCGACGACCAATGCACCGGTCGCGAGGCTTGCCGGCAGATCGGCGTCGGCGAGCGCCCGGGCGCTGAGAAAGCGCCCGCCCGCCTCACTCGCCCAGATCGCGGCGAGGTGACTCTTGCCTGAGCCTTCAGGCCCGACCAGGACGACCGCGGACGCCGGCCATTCCGGCCAGCTTTCGATCAGCGCAAGGGCGGCCGCGTTCGAGGGGCCGCTCAGGAAATCCTCGCGCGCAAAATTCTCCGCATGGCCCAATGTGAATGCGAGCTGACGCGGAACACTGCGAACCGGCATGGCACGCTCAGCTTTGGATCCCGTCCGTGTAGAGGGGGCTCGCGCGGTACTGCCGCAGCGCGAAGGGCAGCGCGCCGGTCACTCCGTCGCGTTCATGTGGCGCACCCACTGAGCGACATAGAAGGCGACCGACAGCAAGGTCAAGGCCGCGACCAGGGCCATCAACGAGTTGAGCACAAGCGGAATGTCCCACTGGAACGACAGCGCC
>Ga0066903_100000609_pt1 | contig 23279 bp, 33 predicted proteins | sample PanSoiMetaGPlot1_FD_67491 | JGI IMG/M metagenome (GOLD analysis project Ga0066903, IMG submission 67491) | Tropical forest soil microbial communities from Panama analyzed to predict greenhouse gas emissions - Panama Soil - Plot 1 (version 2) | ecosystem: Environmental > Terrestrial > Soil >... | reverse complement strand
CAGCAAGCTCCCGCGCCGGAAGAAGGCACGCAGTTCAAAGCAGACTGGCTGAAACCCTATTCGACTGCGCCAGCGCTCGAGACGCTCGCGGTCTATGGAGGGTCGGACTATGCAGTCACTTCCGATGGCGGAGACTATACGTGCCACGTCGTCATTGGTGTCGATGTGGACGGCCGTCTCTATCTGCTCGATCTATGGCGTGGCCAGTCTAGCTCTGATGTTTGGGTGCGTGAGTGGGTGCGCTTGGTGCGAGAGTGGCGCCCTCTGGATTGGGCCGAGGAGAAAGGCCAAATTACTGCTGGTGTCGGACCATTCATCGAGGAACAGGCGCGACGGCACCACGCCTATGTGAACCGCGAACAATTCCCCACACGCGGCGATAAAGCGGTTAGAGTCCAGTCAATGCGCGGTCGGATGGCGGTTGATGGACTGCATGTGCCAATCCATGCACCCTGGTACGCAGACTTCCGCGCAGAGCTGCTGTCCTTTCCGGCCGGTCGTCATGACGATCAGGTAGATGCCCTAGGCCTTGTCGGACAATTGCTTGATCTGATGATTGCCGGCCGGGAGCCACCCAAGCCGCCAGCCAAGCCGGTGAAGAGCGGCTACAAGGCGGTCGAGACGGAGGGTGAGAGCTGGAAGGTTTATTGAAACCGCTGAAGGCTGTGATGTACTTCCAGACCGAGCAAAAGCGCTTTGTTCGGTACGGATTCTATTACGGTGATGTGCGCGTGATCAGCCTGTCGATCGAAAAGGATTCGTTGCCGCGGCCGTTCCCGAAACAGATCAAGATGATACTCGAGGAGCACAAGAAGCCATGAAACGACTGATCCTGGTGCCGCTGTTTCTGCTGCTGGCGATCTCGGGCTACGCACACTTCGCCGCCCTGGCGCAGCAGGTGCCACGCGATCCGATCGCGGGCAATGTCGCCGGCAATCCGGTGACCGGCGTATTCTCCGGCGCCGATACCTCGAGCCAAGCGGTGACGCTGACCGGCGCGACCAACAAGACGACGTATATCTGCGGGTTCACGATCTCGGGTCTGGGTGCGACCTCGGCGACCGCCGTGGTGGCCACAGTCGCCTCTCTGGCCAAGGGCGATGGAACCGGCGTGACCTGGAGCTACACGTATGTGTTCGCCTCGGGCGCGACCACGGTCAGCCAGCCGCTCGTGGTGCAGTTCTCGATGTGCATTCCGGCGAGCGCGATAGGAGCCTCGATCACGGTCACGGTTCCCGGCGCGGCAGGCAACACGGCAACCCAGATCAACGCGCACGGTTATACACTCTAAGGCTCGGGGGCACGCGGTGGCAGCGTGCAACTATCATCGTTTATGATCGGCCTGTGGGTCGGCGGAATGCTAGGCTATCTGCTGGGCGCCATGGCCTTTGTGGCCAAGCGGCATGACCAGGAGTTCGGCGAGTGAATGAATCCAGGCTTTCGACCATGGCATTTCGGGTTCAGCGAGATCCCGCAGTGGGACGATGAGGACATCGATGCGATCGAGCGGCTCGACGTACACGGCAGCCGATGTCGCTGCCGCTATTGCAAAGATCGACAGTTTTGGGTCGAGATTGAAAACCGTAATGCGCGAACGGCAAAGCTTGAGCGCGAGGCCGCGGCTGCGGAGGCTAAGGCCAGACATCAGCGCTGGTTTGAAGAGGCTCAAGAACGGCGCGCCCTCAAGGAGGGACGAGCCTGCCACTGGCGATCACGACAGTTCGAGCCCGTCGACATCCAGGGCTACAGCGAGTTCGTCCGAGCCGTCATCGAGAAAGCCGCCGAGCGGCACGGGGTCCGGCTGCTTACAGAGGCCGAGCAGCTCGAATACAACGAGCAACGCAATGCCGAGCTTCGACGTGCAGCAAAGGTACGAGCAACTGAGGCAGGACTGGAGTGGTGGCAATCGGCCGGCCGATGGCTATAGGCCAATGCACGGCGATGGGTTCGGTGATGACGTCGATGCGGCCTTCGAGGCCTGCTCGAACGCACCATACTGAGGGCAACATGACGTTCGTGGCCAGTTTCATCCTCTCGGGTGAGCTTTATGGCGTCTCCGACAACAATGAGGTGTGGAGATGGGACGTCGATGAATCCATGTGGGTGAGGGTGGGCACGATCGACCGCGGTGGCGCATGAAGAAGGTCCTGATGCCTGAACCGACGGACGACCAGCTCGCCGCCGATCGACAGGGCTACCCGCAAAACAACTTTCCGGTCAGTACCGCGATCATGCTGACGCTGATCATCGCGGTGGTGTTCTTCGCTTATCTATTTTCCCACTAACCAGGAGCAGACAATGGCAAACCAAGGACCAAAGGAAGCGATCGGCGCCTTCACCAAGGGCGGCGGCCTCACCATCGTCGACGGCCGCGGCAACATCTGGAAATACGATAGCGGCGTGACCCAGGACGCCGAGGGCAACGAGATCAAGGCGCCCGCAAGCTTCGATGAGGTGGCAATCGGCCCCGACGGCAGCCGACTATTGATCGTCTCCGGCACCACCATGTGGGTCTATGATTGCAACACCGGCGAGTTCGCCGAGGGGCTCGACATCACCGAAATGCTCGAGGGCGAAGACGAGAAGACCTATGAGCCCTGGAAGCAGGGACACAACGTCAACACCCGCAAACCGCCGGATGAGACGGCGCCGGCAGCAGCGAAGAGCAAGAAGCGGCACAAAGAGGACGCATAACCATGGCAGTCACCACCATCGTCAAGCCTGCGGCCGACTTCGTGGCCACCTTCACGCTGGCCAACCGCTCGACCGCGCATGTGATCCCCTACGGCATCACGCCGGACGGCAAGATCTACCGCAATCGCGTCAGCCATGACGCGGTCGGCGGTCCTGGCGGGCTGGGAACCTATGTCGATACCGGGGTGACAATCCCCGATATCACCACCCTCACCGACCTATGAGCCTGTTCTCCAAGCGCTACTGCAAGATCTGCAGAAAGATCGAGGCGGAGTGCTCGGATTATCCCAAGGATCTCATTGACAGCTGCTTGAGCTTTGAGGTCAGGGACGTAAGACCGCCGGAATGGCATCCCTACTTTGATTTCCGCCAGAGCCTGCCGGTTGATCCCTGGGAGCCGCCGGCACAGAAGAGCGGTGTAAAGCAACCCACTTCCAATACACCAAACATTGTGTCTTCAGCCGGCATCGCCGGCGGAAAGGGGACGCTATGATCGAAGCCATCATCACCGGCCTGATCTACATCTGCCTGTTGGCGATCGCGGTGTACCTGATCATCTGGGTGCTGCAGACCGTGGCCGGCGTGGCATTACCACCCAAGGTTGTGCAGATCATCTGGGTGGTCGTCGTGCTGATCGCGCTCTTGATCCTGGTGCGCATCCTGCTCGGCGGCGGCGGATTCCATCTGGGAAAGCTTGGCCAGAGCCCTGCTGCAGCTGTGAGTACGATCGACAGCTAGTGCTTAGATGCCATCCATAAGTGATTACCTCACCAGCTATCTCGGCAGTGGGGACTATCCGACCTCGCCGGAGGGCCAGTACACGCCTGCCGACGTGCTGCTTGCCATCAACAAGGCGGGAACCGGCATCGCCCAGGCCGATGTCGGGCTGACCGAGAACATCAAGAAACTGGCGCAGTATCCCGGCGATGTCTACTCCGGCAAGGAGCCGTATCTGCCACCGGGGCTGCGGCGCGAAGACTTCACCGACATTCCGTACGAGCCGAAAGGGCTGAGCACCTTCGGCGCCGAGCCGCTCGATCCGCAGATCGGCAAGACGGCCGAGCTGAGCGGCAACCTGATGGGCGTGGGCACGCAATTCGCCCAACCCGGCTCCGCCGGCATGCTCGGCGGCAAGTTGTTTGCCGAGCGCATGGCAGAGCAGGGCGATCGGCGCTACCTGGACGCCTGGAACAAGGCCGAGGCGCTGGCCGCCCAGGGCCTGCGCGAGTCCGACATCTACGCGCAGACCAAGCAGGGCGGCATTACCGGGGTATCGACCGGCAAGGAGGGCGGTTTCCGCGTGGAAACGCCGGATATCGGCACCGACTTCACGCCCTTTGCCGGCAAGATGATGAGCCAGCGCTCAACCGCCTCGTTGCCGGAGGTCTACAACCATCCCGAGGCGTACAAGGCCTTCCCGGAGTTCAAGAACGTCACGGTGGCGTTTCAAGATCCGACCCCGTCGGCCTCGGCCAGGGGCTACATCTCGAAGGGAGGCTATGATCCGTCGACCGGCACGCTGTACATCAATCCCGACGCGCCGCGGCTGATCGCCCAGAGCGAAGGCAAGATCCTGAGCCCGGAGCAGGCGATCGCCGACATGCGCTCGACCCTGCTGCACGAGATGCAGCACATCAGTCAGGCGATGGAGGCGTTCCCGACCGGCGCCGGCATTGAGGCGCCGGTGGTGCAGCGGGCCACGCAGCAGGAACTGGCCACGCGCGGTCAGGTCTACCGGAGGGAGATCGAGCGGCTCAACATGCAGCGCGAGCAGTGGCTGTATGACAAGCGGAGAGCCGAGCCCGGCATCACGCCGGAGGCGGCCATGCAGGGGTTCCTGGCGGAGAACCCGCAGTTCCTCGAGCAGATCGGCCGGGCGAAGTTTGGCCTGCATCAGCTGCAGGACCCGCGCAGCCGCATGGAGATGGCGTTCGCCAACTACCAGCGGGTGGCCGGCGAGGCGGAAGCGAGAAACGTACAACGGCGCGCCGACCTGACGCCGGAGGTCCTGGCCCAGCTCGAGCCGCGAGTGACCGAGGACGTGCCGCGCGGCGAGCAGCTCTTGCACTACCGCGATGTGCGCAAGGACTTCATCCGGCCGGAGACGGGCCCGGCCCAGGGCTCGTTCAACTTCTCGCAGGAACCGGTGCCCGGGTTCCAGGAGCGCATGCAGGCCGGCCGCGAGGCCAACTTCCAGCGGGCGCAACGTGGGCAAAGCGTGGGCAATTATGGACTTCCCGTGGGAGGTAATCCCACCGCACCCGTGGGTCCGCCGGGATCGTTCGATCGCTTGGCGGCGGAGACGCGGGCAGGCTTCCAGGCCGACAAGGGCAGGATCATTGACCAGTATCGCGAGGCCACCGGTCAGGCGCCGGCAGGCCGGCCCGAGCCGATCCTGGCGCCGGGCGAGCGGCCAGAGGATCTGCAGTTCGAGCAACGCCCGTTCCAGCCGAACCTGGGCGGAACACTGGAATCGCTGATCTCGCCGATGTCCGGGGTCGGCACCCCGAGCCGGCCGGGCGCGCCCTACGTGCGCAATCCCAACGCGCCATTATTCGACTACTCCAGGTTGGGCGAGCGCATCGATACCCCGCAGTTCGGGCTGCAGCGGACCTTGTCGACCGATGTGCAGCCGGAATATCTGCGAGCCGGCGAGAGAGGCAATGTCGCCAGGGTTAACAAGATCGTCGAGCAGGGCATCCGCGAGGGCGGGCTCGACTGGCACAATCTGCTGCCGCTGAAAGAGGAGTACATGGCGGAGCTGGGGCCGCAGGCCGGCGCCCAGGCGTTCGAGGATTACATCCGACGGGTCGGGGCAACCTCGCCCAATTCCAACGTGCTGCAGAACTACAGAACCGCCAGCTATTACGATCATCTGCTGCGCACCGGCCAGCCGTTGCCCGAGGTGATCACCAGCCCCAAGGGCAATCCGATGATTGCCAAGGGCGAGATCCCCTATCCGTACGGCAATACGGCCCAGGGCCTGCATGTGATGAACCTGAATGCGCTGGCCGAGGGCGGCTATCCACTGTCGCGGCCCAAGCCGCCGTCGTTTGCCGAGAATCTCCTGGGCAATTACACGCCGGTGGCAGTCGATCGGCACAATCTGACGCTGTGGGGCATCAATCGCGAATCGCCCAACCTCACCGGCTATCGCTATCTCGAGGAGCTGCAGCAGCAGCAGGCGAGAAAGATGGGCATCGATCCGGCGCAGTATCAGGCCGCCGGCTGGCTGCCCTACGCGCAGAGCGGCGCCGAGCCGGCATTGCAGCTGTTCGAGAAGTCTATCGCCAGTACGGCCGAGCACATGGGCCTGAGCAAGGGCGAGGTCCTACGACAGTTTATCCGCGGGCAACTTCCGCTGCGCTAGCGCATCGGCGATCAGACCTTTGACCACCGGCGTAGCCCTGAACACATCGAGCGGCATCTCGATGGTCTGCTTGCCGTCGGTGATGACAACGATCCATTGCCGGCCGCCCCATCTGAGCAGGGCATTCATATTCATGATGTCAAACACGTTTGCCTCCGTATGCATGATGCATAAAGGTATAGCATTCGATGGCTGATAGCAATATCCCGCAAGCTTCCGGCTCCAATCCGGCCCCGGACCTGGATGCCGACGGCTACTACTCGCTGCAGACGCTGAAGAAACAATATTATGACTACTTGGGCGTCAAAACTGCCGAGATCGAGGAATCCAAGGAAAGCCGCCGCTACTATCACGGCGCCCAGTGGACCGACAAAGAGGTCAAGGCGCTCAAGCGCCGCCGGCAGCCGGTGATCACCTCCAATCGCATCGTACGCAAGATCGATGCGGTAGTCGGGCTAGTCGAGCGGCTCAAGCAGGACCCGAAAGCCTACTCGCGCACGCCGAACAATGACGAGGGCGCCGAGGTGGCCACCGCGGTGCTGCGCTACGCGATCGACAAGGTGGACTGGCAGTCGAAATATCCCAGGGCGGCGCGCATGGGCGCGATCGACGGGCTCGGCGGCATCGAGCTGGATCTCATGTTCGGCGATCACCGCGATCCCGACATCGATCTGCATCTGGTTTATCCCGACACGTTTTTCTACGACCCGCGATCGTTCGACGACAACTTCACCGACGCGCGGTTCATGGGGATCGCAAAGTGGATCGACGCCGAGCAGGCCAAGGAGCTGGTGCCCGACAAGGAGGCCGAGATCGACGGCGCCGGCGAGGGCGCAACCGATCAGACACCGGCATCCGATCGCGACATCGTCTGGGTCAACTCGACGTCGAAGAAGTTAAGGATGGTCGACCACTGGTACGTGCATCAGGGACACTGGTGCTGGTGCCTCTACATCGGCAACGCCAAGCTGATGGAAGGGCCTTCGCCCTACATCGATGACAAGGGCAAGACGTTCTCCAAGTTCTTGATGTTCTCGGCCTCGGTCGATCACGATGGCGACCGCTACGGCTTCGTGCGCAACTTCAAGGGGCCGCAAGACGAAGTCAATCACCGACGATCGAAGGCGCTGCACATTCTCAACTCGCGCCGGCTGATCATGGACAAGGGCGCGGTCGACGACGTCGAGAAGGCACGCACCGAATGGGCAAAGCCGGACGGCTTGCTCGAGATCAATCCCGGCCGCAAGGCCACGCCGGAAGATCAGCGCTTTGATTTCGCCGGCCAGCTGCAGATGATGCAGGAGGCGAAGACAGAAATTGAAAACTTTGGACCTAATCCAGCGCTTCTTGGCCAGGGGATCGAAGGATCGTCAGGTCGTGCAATTTCTCTTTTACAGCAAGCCGGGATCGCCGAGCTTGGACCCTATATGGTCGCGGTACGGACCTGGAGACTTCGTGTCTATCGAGCCATTTGGCTCATCGTCCAACGATATTGGACCGCAGAGCGTTGGATCAGGGTTACGGATGATGAAGGACTGGCTCAATTCATCCAGGTCAACGGATTGACCACCGACCAGTACGGCCAGCCGGCGATCGCCAACTATCTCGGTTCGCTCGACGTCGACATTATTCTTGATGAAGGCGCGGACAATGTGAACCTGCAGGCCGACGCCTACGACACGTTGCTGGCGCTGGTGCGCGGCGGCACGCAGATCCCGCCGGATGTGCTGATCGATCTGGCGCCGCTGCAGAACAGCGTGAAGCAGCGCTTGCTGAAAAAATTGGAGGCAAATGCCAACGACCCGGAAAAGCAGCAGGCCAAGCAGATCGCACTGGCCGGCGAACAGGCCAAGGTCGGCGAAACCAAGTCGAAGACCATCAAGAACGTCGCCGACGCCACCAAGATCATGCAGCAGGCGCAGCAGGAGGCCGGCAACTACGCAATCCAGCATCACATTCGCCGAACGCAACCGCAGGCACTTCCCCCGCAGGGCAGTCCGCAAGGTTTGGGCGCCGATCAATCTCCCGGTGGGCCGGCTCCCGGCGCACCGGCACCGGGACAGCCACCCGTAGCCGCTCCTCCCAGCTACGGGCCGGTGCCGGGCGCGTTCTCGCCCTCTGGCGACACACCAACCAACCTGCAGCCCGAGCTGCCGTTCCCGCCAGGGCAAATACCGCCCGGCGCCGTACAACGATAGAACGAATCATCAACGAATCACGTCCGGCGCACGAAACGCGCCAACGCAGGCACCGCGAGAAGGACCAGCGCCAGCATCCGGCGAAACGGACGCATGTGGAGTGATCTATGGCTGACCAAGAAGCACAGGAAACCGAGCAACTAGTACGCGATACTGAAGACGAGCTGCTGAAGAGTGCTTTTACCGACAAGGAGCCGGACAAACCGCCGGAACCCGCGGAAGAAGCGCCGAAAGAACGCACACGCGACCCGGAAACGGGTCGTTTTGCTAGGGCCACCCCTGCAACTACGGATAAATCTCAGCCCCAATCGCAGGGGTCAGAAGAGCAACCGGTTGAAAAACCGGATGACGAGGTCCTGCCGTCCTGGCGGGCACGCGAGATCAACGAAGAACGACGTCGCGTGCAGGCCGAAAACGACAGGATGCGAGCTGAATACGCGCGCATGCAGGCCAGAATGGCCGAGTTCGAGCGTGTGCAGCAACGTCAGCAGGCCCCGCCGCCGCCGGACCCCGTTTTGGACCCGCAAGGCTTCGCCAAGCAGGTCCGCGAGGAGATGCGGGCGGAGTTCATGCAGCAGCAGCAGTCTGACCGCCTCACCATGAACCTGGAAATGGCGCACATGCGCCATGGCGAGCGGTTCGAGAAGGCCTACGAAGCACTCATCGTGGAAGGACAACGCGGCAACTCCGCGCTCGTTCGCCACTTTGTCGCCCAGCCCAATCCGGGCGAGTCAATCGTGCGCTGGTACACGCAGAACGAGATCCTGCGTGAGATCGGCGGCGATGCGCAGGCCTATCGGCAGAAAACCCGTGACGAGTTGCTCAAAGATCCTGAGTTCCTGGCGCAGGCGATGGAGGCCTCGAGACGGCTCGCCGCCGGCGGAAACGGTCAACCACCAAACGCCGTAGTTAAACTTCCTCCTTCGCTGTCCAAGGCGACCGGCAATGCGGACATGCCCTCTGGTCCGCAACCGAAAACCGATGGCAGCGATGCAGGAGTGTTTTCCTACGTCATGTCGCAACCCCGTCGACGCTGAGTCTCGTCAGCGTTCAGAGGTTTAAGCCATGGCGCTTTCAACCATCCAAACCAACAATAAGTTGATAGTTTTTCGCGAGGAAATCACTCGCGAGTTCGTGCGGCAGAACATGTTCTCGCCGTACATGGGCAACGCGATGAACAACATCATCCGCGTGCTCAACGATCTCAAGTCCGGCGGCGAGCAGGTCAACGTCCCGCTCGTCAACTCGCTGCGAGCCACGGCGATCGGTACCGGCACACTGACCGGTGCGGAAGAAGCCATTGATAACTATGGTTTCCGCATGTGGATCGACTGGGCACGCAATGCCTGCAAGACCAACCGGGCGGAAGACCAGAAGGATTCGGCGGACATCTTCGATATCGCCCGTCCGCTGTTGACCGACTGGGGCAAGGAGCTGATCAAGAACGAGATCTGCGACGCACTGTTGTCGATCCCGCTGGAAACCGCTCCAGCCAACCTAGGCTCGGCGAACGGCCAACGTGTCAATGGCGTGTCCTGGCAGAACGCCACCGCAACGGCCGGTACCGGCCAACGCGACGTATGGCTGACGGCCAACACCGACCGCGTGCTGTTCGGGGCGACGGTCTCCAACAACACCGGCGCGATCATCGGCTCGCTGGCCAACGTCGACAACACCACCGACAAGTTGACCGCGGCAAGCCTCAAGCTGATGAAGCGGCGGGCAATGAACGCCTCGCCGCGCATTCGTCCCTACCAGGACAATGACGGCTATGACTTCTGGATCTGCTTCGTTGATCCCAACCAGTTCCGGGATCTGTCCAACGACCAGACCGTGGTCAACGCCAATCTCTACGCGCGGCCGCGGGAAAACCGCTACAAGGACAACCCGCTGTTTAACGACGGCGATCTCTTGTACGACGGCATCATCGTGCGACAGGTACCGGAGCTGCGCACGCGGCGTCCGACCTACTTCGGCACGGCAGGCGCCGGCGGCATCGCGGTCAATGCTGCGCATCTGTGCGGGCAATCGGCACTGGCCCAGTTCTACGGGCAGCTGCCGCGGCCGACCCAGCTCGAAGTCACCGACTATGGATTCAATAGGGGCGTCGGGATCGAGATGGCGTATGGGATCTCGAAGGTGGCGAAAAACACCTCCGGTTCGCTAAAAGACTGGGGAGTGTTCACCGGCTTCTTCGCTTCCGTCGACGATACCTGATACATAACTCTCCTGGGCGGCGCCGGCTTTGCAGCCAACAAGCTTCACCGCCGCATTGGCTGCAATCCGCGACCGGTGCCGTCCAGGCCTTCGGGAGGAGCAATGACCAAGATCACTTGGCTGGGAGACGAGCTTATCATCGAGCCACCTTCCATCGTTTGGAATGGCATCAAGTTCGTGCAGGGCGTGCCGGTTGAGGTCACTGATGCGCACATGATCAACAAGGCGCGCAGCAATCAGTTCTTCAAAGTCAGCGAGGACATCCATGAAACGCAAGAGGCAAAAGAAGAAGAGCAACCGCAAAAGTACAACTACCGAACGGCGAAAAATAAAAGCGGCTACACGCCCGTCAAGAAAAAAGCCGACAAAGAAAAAAGAAGCGGAGCAAGAGAGCCCGACCTTGCACCTAGATCCGATCCCGACCCACTAGATGTGAGCTGATGGCCGCCACCAGAACGCGCAACGATCTGGTCAACGAAGCGCTCATGAATCTTGGTATCCTCGCGGCCGGACAGGCGCCGACCGCGGAAGACTTCGACGCCGTCGACGGCAAGGTCGACGCGATGTTCGCCTATCTCGAGAAGGCGATGATCCTCGACATCGATACGGTCGACGACCTGCAGCCGGAATGGTTCGGCCCGCTCGCGGTCATCCTGGCGGACGATTCGGCATTGATGTTCGGACTGCCCGGCATACCGGCCTCGCCTTCCAATCCCAACCCGCGGCTCGCCGCCGAGGATCGGCTGCGACAGGTCACGTACGGCCGGCCGACCTACGAGCCGCAGAAGACGGAGTATTTCTGATGCATGACCTCGAGATCGCCGGCGTTGCTTTTGTGCTTGGCTTCTTGTTTGCGTGGAGGCTGGCATACGTGTGGGCGATGGTACGCATCAGTCGCGTCTTGGATGAGGCAGAAAAGGAGTTCATCAATGGCTGACTATGGTGGTCAAGGCGGTGGGCGCTCGCTGCGCGAGGCGCTCAACTACGCCTACCCGATGACCGGCCTCGGCGAGTACACCGCACAGTTCCCGCCACAGACCGGCGCCAATATGCCGTCCGGCCCGGTACCGATCCCATCGATGACGCAGCAGGCGCCACCGCTGTCGCGGCCGCCGGTGTTTGCGCCGCCAAACATACCGAATGCCCCACCGGGAGTGATGGAACGGCCGCCGCTGTCCGTCCCGCCGATGGGTCCAGGACCGGTCCCGCCGCCGGGCGGTGAACGGCCGCCGGTATTTGCGCCGCAGGGACCGATGCCGCCACCACCGCAATTCCGGCCTCCGGTTTTCTCCGGCCAGTACACCCAGCCGGTCGGACAGAACGCCGCGCTGCAGGTCGCCGGGCAATATACCAGCCCGTACGACTTCGCCGCGCGGGCGCGCTACCTGCAGGCATTCTGATGATGACGGCTGCGGAGGCGCGGCTCAAGGCGGAGCTGCAGCAGCTCGCCCAGGGCAAGACGCCGTTCGAGGTGGCGTTGCTGCTTGCCGAGGTGTTGCGTGAGGTGCTGCCGGCGCAGTGGAAGATAAAATACGACGGCAACACGTTCACGATCGAGAAAGGCTAGAGGGTCGCCAATACCTCGCTGTCGTCAAAGAACTCCGGGTCGTGGATCTGATGCAGATCCTTGCTGGTGACATTCTCACTGGATTCGCCGGGCGCAAGCTTACGCGGTTTGAGCAGGCGCTTTTCACGGGCATCCAACTTCTCGATCGCAGTCACCGCGCGGCTTAATCGTTTCCACCACCGCGCTCTTGAATCGCGGATCTGTTGCAGCTCTTCTTGTTTCTTTCGAATCTGGTCAACCATTCAATGCTTGCCTCCTAGCAAGTAAAAGCATCATAGCACACTTTCAACAATTATGCAAGGTGCATAATAATGACAGAAGCGGCGATTCCGTTTCCGGTCACCTCGGCGCCGGGCAAGAATGTCCACGACTCGGCCGGGCGACTGATCAACTGCTACGCGGAAGATCTGGTGAACGGCGCACGGTCGCGAACAGTCTGGCGCCGGGCACCGGGTCTGAACTCGTTCAAGGTGCCGACGGCGGCAGGCTGGCGTGGCGGCATCGTGGTCGGCGGCGTGCTCTATGCTGCCTTCACTGGCCTGAGCGGTCGCGTTTCAAGCTTCACCTCGGCCGGCGCCGAGACGACACTGGGCTCGCAGGCCGGCAGCAAGAAAGTATTCTGGGCGCGCAACAACAAGATCCCGCCCGACGTCGTGTTCGTCGATCCCGACAACGGTGCCTTCCAGGTGACGACGGCGCCGAGCGTGATCTCCTATCCAGATCCCGATGTCGGGGCGCCGAACTCGGTCTGCTTTCTCGACGGCTACTTCTTCTTCACCAACGCCGCCGGCAATTGCATCGCCTCCGGCATCAACGCCACCACGATCAACCCGCTCGACTTCATCACCGTGCAGGGCAATCCGGGCGGCCTGCTGCGCGCCATCCCGTACGGCGAGCTGTACCTGATGGGATCGACGACGATCGAGCCATGGCAGAACACGGCTAACCCGACGGCCTTCCCGTTCAGCCGCGTCAAGGTGATCCCGCGCGGCCTGCTCGGCCGCTACGCCGTCACCGGCTGGGAGCCGGGCTTCGGCAAGGGCATCATCTTCGTCGGCGATGACAAGCAGGTCTACATCCTGGTCGGCTACTCACCGCAGCCGATCTCCACGCCGGATGTTGAACGCGCCATCTCCAACTACATCGACGGCGGTGGCGACGTCGACAACATCGAGATGTTTCCGTTCGTGACCAATGGTCGATCCTACGCGGTGCTGCGCATGCCGACGGCGACCTGGGTGTTCGACATCGATGCGCTGCGCTGGCACGAACGAACCTCGTATCTGCAAACGACATGGCGCGCCTATGCGGCGGTCAATGCGTTCGGCAAGTGGCTGGCCGGCGATTCGACTGCCACCAACATTCTCGAGATCACCGAGCAGCTGCAGACCGAGCTGGGCCAGGACATCATGTTCGATATCTGGTCGGGCCCGGTCACCACGTTTCCCAATCGCTTGCGCGTGTCGCAGGTCACCATCGACATCGCCAGGGGCGTGGGAGTGACTGTCGGCCCCGATCCGATCCAGACCAATCCCCGCTGCTACATCTCCTGGTCGGACGATGCCGGCATGAGCTGGTCGGCGCCGATCGAGCGATTGCTCGGCCGGCAGGCCACCAATTTTTTTCCGGTGCGGGTCAATCGTGTCGGACAAACAAAGGACCAGGGCCGGCGCTTTCGCATCCAGGTCTTTGATCCTGTCCAGGTCGAGCTGACCGGCGGCAAGATGTCCGCCGAGATCAGAAACTACTGATGGCAATATTGACGCCGACGCCGGACGAGACGACCCGCTACGTGCTCTCTGATACCGGACGTCCAACCAAGGACTTCTATAACTGGTTGCGCACCTTGCGCGATGCTGTCGCCGGAGCTGGCGGCACTTCCCTGTTGAAGGCCAACAATCTTTCCGATGTGGCGAGCGCGACCACATCGCGAACCAACCTGGGGCTCGACAATTATCAGAACTATCCGGCTAAACCGGCGTTCAGTGCGGTTCATTCGGCAGCCCAGACTGTGGGCGCCGCGTGGATACAGCTCGCCTTCAATACCGAGCTTTATGATGTCGGTGGTTTTTTTGCTTCCAATGCCTGGACCCCTCCGGCCGGCAAAGTGCATCTGGCCGGAGGATGGGTCAGCGATGGCACGACCTACTTCAGCTACAACGTAAATGGCACTGCGATTTACAAGAACGGCAGCTTGCGCAAGCAGACGACTTCCCTGTCGTTCAGCACGACCAACGGCTTCGGACAAATATCGATCGATGACGTGGCCAGCGGCACGGACGTTTTCACGTTCTGGACGATCAGCTCGTTGTCCTCCGGTACGGCAACTATCCGTTCCGCTGCAGACCAGACCTACTTTATGGGTCACTGGATCGGCCCCTGATGTTCTCGTTCAACACTGACGTGCCGGCCAATATCCAGGCCTATCTCATCCCCCTGTTGCAGGCCTGGATCGATCGCGCTGACCTGCCGCTCTTCCGCCTCGAGACAACCCGCTATGGGCTCGTGAGCTTCATCCGCTCGCCCTGGCCGCCAATCGGCGTGACCACCGTGCGGCCGGCCGGCGAGCAGGACAAGGCGGCGTTGGATAACTTCTCGTCAACTTTCTAGGAGAGATCCGATGGGATTCTTCTCTGACCTCTTCGGTACCGGAGGGGCGGCGACCGATGCTGCCAACCAGAAGATTGCCGGACTGAACCTCGGATATCAGCAGGCCTCCGACTTCTTTGGCCAGGGCCGCGGTGCGCTGACTACCGGTGCCACAGCTGCCCAGAATGTCTTGAATCCGATTGTCGGTCAGACCGGAGCCGGCGCCGGCCTATACGCCGACTTGACTGGCGCCAATGGACCAGAAGGGCAGGCACGGGCTCGAGCTGCCTTCCAGACCGACCCAGGCTATCAATTCACCCGGGACGAGGCGCTGCAGGCGACGCAACGGGCAACCGGCACCGGCGGCATGCAGGGCTCCGGCAATGTGCTCACCGCCCTGCAGGATCGAGCCGCCGGGCTTGCCTCGCAGCAATACGGAAACTGGGCTTCGCGACTTGCACCCTATGTCGGACAGAACATCGGTGCTGCTGGGGCTCTGGCCGGCGTCGATGTCGGCCTCGGTCAGAACCTGAATACAAGCTTCGGCAACCAGGGCAATCTCGCCTTCAATACCCAGGCCGGCATCGGCGCAGCGCAAGCCGCCGGCACCCTCGGTGAAGCACAGGCCGAGCAATCGGCTATGGGCAGCGTCCTCAATCTCGGCAGCCGACTTCTCGGCTTTGCTCTGGCTTAGGTGACCTATGGCTGACGCATGGTCCGTTCCGATCGCTACCGGGCTCTTCACCGACTTGAATGACACCATCGCCAAAGGCATCCCGGCCTACGACCTGGGTAAGGCGTTCGAAGGGTTCCAGTCCGGCTACAAGTTTGGCCAGGATTGGCAGGCGAACAGGGCATTCCGCGAAGGTCTGCCGCGTGATGCGGAGGGCAATATCGACTGGGGAGCTGCCCGCGATACGATTGCCCGGCTGGGCGGCGCCAACCAGCTGCAGAACATCATCGGCCTGGAGAACCTGCGGCAGCAGCAGAACCTGCCGCCGATCACCTTGCCGCAGCCGCCGCGGCCGGACCCGGCGCCGGTTTCGACCGCCCGGCCACCGGGACAGGCCGCATATCAAGACACCGATAATCCGCTGGTGACCGCGGCAACACCCGCGGCGACACCCTCTCCGCCGAACCAGAACCTGACCTCGGGCCAGATTACCCGCATCGATACGGATGGATCACCGACGACGGGGGTTCCAGGGGGCATCACCCCGCGCATGGCCGCCAAGGGCGATGCGGCCACCGCCGAGCGCATCGCCGCCCGGTTGGGCATCGGAGTGGATCAGACTGCTGACCGCGGCGATATCATCGCGGCAGCTCGCGGGACCGACACCTCGCCCACGCAGGCGACAGCCCTGTCGGCGCCGACCACGACAGCGCCCAGCGTGCAGGAGTTCACGCAAGATCCGACCGGCGGACTGAAGACCGATCGCCTCGCCTTGGCCTCGCCGGCGACGGCCGGAGTAACGCCCAGGCCGGTGCAGACCGAAACCATCCGGCCGCCAGCGGCGCAAGCAGCGCCGGAGCAAGCGCCGGCCCAGGTGGCGCAAGCGGCACCGCCTGCATCACAGATCCAGGGCATCTCACCGCAGGCTCAAGGGCAGTTCAATGCGCAGGCTGCGGACTACTATGAGCAAAGAGCTGCCGCATACGAAGAAGCAGCCAGGAGAGCCGCGGCGGCGCGCAATCCAGAATTGGCGCAAAGCTATAGCCGGGCGTCCCAGGACGCGGCCGGCTACGCCAAGATGTACCGGGAAGGCCTGATCAAGACCCAGACCAAGGCCGGCGAGATTCAGCTCGAGCAGGAAAAAGGGATCTTTGATGCAAGCCGGCAAGGTTTCCTCGCCTCGAAGGATCAGCAATTCCAGCTCGATACCATCGACCAGGATCTCAAGACCATGGGGCCGGACTGGGTGGGGGCTGGAGCAAATGCCCGTGCCAAGCTGGCGAGAACCGGCAATACCCTATTAGGCTTGCTGCCTGATGCTGTCAGATCGTCGCTGCCCAGAGAGATCCGTGACGGCTTTTCCAATGAGGCACTGGCGAGCTGGGAAAGCTTCAACAAGGCAAGCCAGAAGCTTGGCTTTGCTCTGGCCAAGCAGCTCGGGTCCCGTGAAGCAATGCAGATCGTGCAAGCAGCGACCGCATCCGTGCCGAATGCCGAACAGACCTATTGGGGTGCGCGGCTTGTCTCGGCCGGCATGCGGCAGGCGGCACAGCGTGAGGCGGACTTCCATCAATACGTCATCGGCCTGAAAAGAAACGGCCAATCGATATTGGATGCCGATATCAGCTTCAACAAGCAACATCCGGTGCAGGAATACGTCAAAAAGGCCGCATCCGTCGTTCCTTCACAGGATGCCATCAACTACATGCGAGCCAATGATTCGAAAGCGAACAGGGCATACTTCAACCAGACCTATGGTGACGGGGCCACCGTGGGCGTGTTCGGGCCGGATCGATAATGCCGAACCCTTTCGAGCAGTTTCTGAACGATCCTCCTGGGGTTGCGCCACAGGGACCCTCTGGACCACAGGCGCCATCTACCCCTGATGCGGGCAACCCATTCACGCAATTTCTTGGAGACAGGCCGGGCATCGAGACGGTGCCGCTGCCACAACCGAGACCGCAGCCGCAGCAACCACTCGGGCTCTATCAGTCCGTCTATGAGAATACGATGCTCGGCGCCGAGCAGCGGGCGGTGCCACATCCCGACGTCTATAACGCGCCGTTGGCGACCGGCAAGGATGTCTTCGTTAACGACGCCGGCGAGATCTCATTCAAGGATGCGCAGGGCAATGAGGTTCCGACCGACCGCACCCAGCATGTGATCCTGCAGGGACCGCAGGGCCTGTCGGTCTACGCTCGCACGCCGCAGACCAGGGAATCGCCGGTCGAGGGCGTCTCGCGTGTGCTTTCGCTCGGACTTGGTGCGCCAACTCCAGGCGTGCCGACCGTGGCCGCCGAGGCGACGATCCCAGGATTGCGTCGGGCCGCGACGTCGGTCTATCGCGATCCTGGTACTGCGCTCAAGCCGGTCGACCCGGCTACCTTGGATCAGGCGTTTCAGGAATTGCGGCCGCAATTGCGACTGACCGACCCGCGCATTGTCGAGCAGATCCGCAAGGAGTTGATCGACATCGAGCCCAACATCAACGGGCTCAATATCGCCAGCGAACGGCTCGGGGTGATCGCCGGACAGTACACCAAAGATGGAGCCACCAAGGCTGCGGCTGCCGCACAGGCAGTGAAGACGAAGATCGATCAGGTGATCCGCACCATCGCCCCCGAGATGCAGACCGCCGACGAGAACTACGCGGCGATGAAGGCCACGCAAGGCCTCATCAATCGCGGCGAGAAGGCGGAGATCCAGGCGCGTGGCGGCGACTTTGCCAAACGCATGGAGACGCAGGCGACCCAATTGCTCCTCGACAAACGCGCAATGCGAGCCTTCACGCCGGAAGAGGCAGACATGATCGGCCAGCTATCGCGCGGCGAGCTGCAGGGCGAGGGCCTGAAGAACGCGGCCAATTGGCTAAGCGGCAAGCTTGGTACCGCGCTCAGCGTGGGTGGCGCCTTGGCAGGCTATGAGCATAGCGGCCTCGTGACTGGCGCCGCCTCGTTTATCGGCGGCGCGGCCATCGATCCGGCAGTCACGGCCTTTCTGACGCGGTGGGGTAACCGGCTCGCATCTGATCAGATCAATGCGATCAGCAGTGCGGTTCGTGCCAGATCGCCGCTCGGGCAGGAGCTGGCGACCAAGGTCGCAACCTTTAGCGATACGCAGAATAAGTTTCTTGCCTCGAAGAGCATGGGCACGCTGACAGCGCTGCGACAGTCGGCACGCGAACTGTCTTTGAGCCTAAGAAGAATAGGAGTGGATATCCACCCGGCGCAGCTTATGCGCGTAGAAAGCCTGGGCCCAAGCCAAGCCGATGAACGTCAGCAAGGCGTTCCAGGGCCAGCAACCCAGTAGAAACACTGCAGCAAGATAGAGAACTAACATGGCCGGTACCCTCTACGGGCTCCCGTTGAGCCAGCGCATTGACTTGAACGGAAAGCCGTCGGTTGGTTGGCTGCTCTATTTGTATCAGGCGAATACTTCGACACCCGTCACCTCCTACCAAGACACAGCTCTAACCGTGGTGAATCCATGGCCACTGCAGGCCGATGCATACGGCATGATGCGGCAATTCTGGCTGGCGGACGGCTCCTATCGGGCAAGAGCCACCAGCCTGGACGGCTCGATCACCTACTTCGATCAGCAGACGATCCTGGCGATCGGGCCCTCAACCGGCGCCGCACCCTCCGGTGGAGTGGACGCCACCGCCATCTTCCAGACCGGCGATGTCATGTGGCTGGATCGCCAGGGCACCCGCACCGGATGGGTACGCGACAACGGCAAGACCATCGGCCCGGCCGGCGCCGGACCAACAGAGCCTGGAGGCTCCGGCCCACAGGCGCAGCCACTGTTCGAGTTCCTGTGGAATAACTTCGACCAAACGACCTGCCCGGTCACGCCGAGCCGCGGCGCTTCCTCGCTGGCCGATTGGACTTCCGGCACCAAGGTGATCGCCACCCCGGACAAACGCGGCTACATCCTCGGCGGCCTGGACGACATGGGCAGCTCGGCGGCCAGTCGCTACAGCGGCGTGCCGATCACGCTCGGCTCGGCGACCACGGCCGGCGCCGTCCTGGGCGAGAACCTGCACACCATGCTCATCAGCGAAATGGCCGCGCACCAGCATGGTGCCTTCATCAACGATCCGACCCACGCGCACACGAGCAACGCGGCGCAAACCACAGGCTTCACCATCGCCGGCGGCGGCATCGCCGGGCCGAGCACGACGGTGGCCACGATCAATGCCGCGGCGACCGGCGTGCGGGTCAAGTCATCATCAGGCGGAGGGCCTGACGATCTGACCGCCTCGGTCGGCGGCGGCGGAGCACACAACACCGTGCAGAAGACCGTGCTGGGAACCTTCTATCGAAAACTTTAACCAGGAGAGAATGCAATGAGTATCGCTGACGTCACGGAAAACAACATCCTCAAGCTTTACTTCAACGCCACCGCAATCGCCAACATCGCCGACAATGCCGCCACCTCGCCGATCACGATTACCGCGGTGGCGTTGCACACGGCCGACCCCGGCGACTCGGGCACGCAGTCGACCTCGGAGGCCTCCTACACCAACTATGCCCGGCAGACGCCGGCGCGAACCACAGGTGGCTGGACCGCATCCTCGGCCGGCTCGACTTCGCCGGTGGCCAACATCGACTACCCGGCAGCCGGCGGCGCGCCATCGTCCAACTGCACGTTCTTCTCGGTCGGCAAGACCAGCTCCGGCGCCACCGATATCTTCTGGTCGGGTGCGATCTCGCCGGCGATCAACGTCAATGCCGCCGGCATCATCGCGCGTCTGACTACCGGCTCGACCATCACGCTTGACTGAAGTCAGCCTCGAGCACGCCAATGAGATGCGGCGCTGCTTGATTGATTGCGATGTGGCGGCCATGCGCAAGCTATGGCACCACATTGCCCCCAAGAACGCGCAGGCGCCCAAGACGGACTATGAGGCGCTTTGTGTCCTGCATTACGCACGCACGCAGGCAATCACCATCAACCTTCGCTTGCGCGCCTACTCGCACTACTGGCTGCTCGATCACGGGTTGCCTTCCGGGCTGCCGGACGAGCTGAAGACAAGGGCCGAGCGGCTTTACCCGCATGTCGTCCACGGCGTCGGCATCTCGGCGAACTCCAGTTTCCCCGCGGTCCAGCAGGGTATCCAGCGGGCGATGGAAGGCGGGGTGATGGATTGCTATGCCGACGGCAAGACCGAGGGACTCTATGTGCGCAAGGTGGTGCTCGAGCGCCGGGCCCAGGCCAAGAAGACCTTGCACGGCATTCTGAGCGACAAGGCAACCGCGGAGCTGCTGAACAGGACGATCGCCAAATTGCGCAAGACCAAGGGACAGTAGGTCATGGCCATCACCAAAACCAATGCCTCGATTTGGTCGTCGACCACGCTGACGGCCGGCGCCGGCAATACGACGTCGACTGCCAACAACCTGTCGGCGGTGTACGCAACTACACTCAACATCAAGCTGGTGAACGGCGCGACCGGTCCGACCGTCCCGGCGCAGGTGCAGATCATGGTGTCGAACGACGGCACCAACTACTACAATTTTGGCGGACCACTGGTTGGGAGCATTACGAACTCCGCTACCTCGCAATGGGGCGGCATCGAGATCCCGATGGCCGTGCGCAATGTGCAGCTGGTCGCCGGGTCGAACACCGGACAAAACGTCACGGTCAGCGCCGACATCTCTACCGTGACTGCGGTGTAGGCATGGGACATCAGCTTCCTGGCTTTGCTCGACTTCAGCGCGGGAGACTGATCAGCAATGGGTTGATACTTGCCTGCCCGTTTCAAGATGGCTCGTACAACAACAACGCCAATGGGAATCTTGGCGACCAGATTGGGCAAGATTTCTCCGGCTATCAGCGCCACTGCAGCTACATCAAGTTCGGTCCCAATGCTCCACCAAACACCTACGGTGCAGGCCCGGTCGGCGGCTGCATCAACGTCTTCACTGGCTTGAACGGTGTAGGTTTAGGCTTCCGGGTAACTCCCGGCGGGATTGGCGAGCCATTCAACGACATGAACTTGGCGAGCGGCCCCGGCACGATGATGTGCTGGGCCAATCAGACGGATAGCACGAACGGCACGACCCAGACGATTGTCGCGAAATGGAGTGTCACCAACGGACGCGCGTGGCTATGGTCGTTTAGTGTTACCGGCACAGCCGCCAACCTCCTCTTCACTTACTCAAACACCGGCAGCGCCAGCACCGCCAACGTCACCAGCTCAACGACCGTTAATTGCGGCACATGGCATCATGTCGCTGTCACCTATAACAACACCAACTTCAACTGCCAGCAGTACATCGATGGCGTCAATGCCGGTGGTGGCGGCTCTTTTGCCAGCAGCGTCTTCAACGCCACGGCGTCGGCGGTCTGCGTAGGCTGCGACAAGGAAGGCACTGACGACGGCAATATCGGCATCAGCATTGCCGATCTTCGGTTCTATAACCGCATTCTTTCTGTCGATGAAATCACTCGGGTTGCGGCGGGGCTTGGATGAATGCCTTTCACCCCGCTGTTTGTTTCATCGACTGCGGCGTGGTTGAAGGCGGCTGGCCCGGCTTGGATACAGGGCAGGGCGCTGACCGGTGCCACCTCCGGCACGACCATCGTCACGGCATTCTCTGCGGCGGTCGGGGTTGGCAACACGGTCTGCGGTTTTGTCACCTTCGCCGGGTCCGGACCGAACATCGTCAGCAGCGTCTCTGACGACAAAGGCAACAGTTACTTCTTCGAGTCTGGAACGCTCATCACCGGCGACGGGCAGAACGTCACCGCTTTCCACCGAAGCAATATAACGAACGCGCCGACGACGATCACCGTTACGCTCTCGGTGAGCAACGGTTTCTTTGACATGGTGATCGACGAGTTCTCCGGCTGTTTTGCCGGAGGCTCGGACGGGCGCGACGTCGCTTCGCAAGGTCAATATCAGTCCTCTCCCGGTGGCACCACCGATGCAGTGCAGTCAGGCGCAGGCATTACCACCGTCACCAATGGCTGCTTGATCTACGGCGCCACGCTCGGTGACCGGGCGACGCTGGGAACTTATCCGATCATCGGGACGGGGTTTGCTGTGGGAACCTCCGGCACCGGAAACGCCGGGGCGCTGAGGTCTGAATGGCTCGTGCAGGCCGCGGCGGGTTCGGGCACCAAGGCGACGTTCACGGGCGACGGTTCGATCAACTGGGCGACGTGGGTCATCGCGCTGAAGCCTGCCGGAGCTGTGGCTCCAGGAGCCAAGTCTCTGGCATTCCCGACCAGTCCACGTTTGCGTTTCATGCGACCACCAAGGAGAAAGTAAATGGCTCGCATCTATCCCGTGCCGTTCCAAGGAACGGTGACCGCCGCCGGCGGCAACACCGATCTGTGGTCGATCCAGCCGGCTTCCAACAAGCCTTGCGCTTTGCGCGGCTTCACCTTGGGCAATGTCAGCGAGGTCGGTGATGCCCAGGAAGAGGATGTGCAGATCTCGGTCATGCGCATGCCGGCGACCTTCACGGTCGGCAGCGGCGGGTCGTCAGTTACCGCCGCAGCTCCGATGGAATCCTCTGCCATGATCACCTGGGGCTTCACCGCCAGGGTGAACGACACGACCGTGTCGACCACCAGCGGCACGGCACAGATCGTGGATACCTTCGGCTGGAACGAGCGCAACACGCCCTATGAACGCTGGTATCCCGACGAGGACACATGCCCATCGGCGATCAACGGTCAGGCGATTGTCATCCGCTGCGATACGACGCTCGCCGATGACATGACATTCGCCGGCGTTGCTTTCATCGAGGAAGAAGGCTGATGATGGATGCCGGTCTTTGTCAGGGGCTTATCCAGACGCGCCCGTAAGGCGCAGTATCGTCCACGCTACTCGCTTGGCGCCCCTGTACGATTCCTGCGGCCGGATGCGGATTCTGCTGCCGGCAGCTGGACCCCTGTCGGGGTCGGTGGCGGCCCCGACGCCAACACCAAACTGTTGCTGCATGGCGACGGTACCAA
>Ga0066903_100000608_pt1 | contig 23279 bp, 20 predicted proteins | sample PanSoiMetaGPlot1_FD_67491 | JGI IMG/M metagenome (GOLD analysis project Ga0066903, IMG submission 67491) | Tropical forest soil microbial communities from Panama analyzed to predict greenhouse gas emissions - Panama Soil - Plot 1 (version 2) | ecosystem: Environmental > Terrestrial > Soil >... | reverse complement strand
CGCCAGGCGTCCCGCTGCTCGACATTAATTACCTTTTTTATCGGGGCGGTGAGCGATTCAAACTCGTCGAGTTTCCCGACGTCAGACCAGCCGATCTTGGTTGTCGTCGCCACCAATGGATGCAATGCGAACCGAATCAGCGGGACCGCGAGGGCGGCCCCCATCACGGCGGAACCAAATCCAAGCAAGACGGCTAAGAATCCTCGCCGTGACACCGATTTACTCGGAGTAACCAATCCCTCAGCGCCCGCACTTGAGTGGGCTGTTTGGTTCATCGCGTGGAAACACTCTGTCTGAAAAAACGGTCACAGGTGCAAGCCGGAATCCGTGATTCCGAAAAAATGCGCAGTAAAAAATCGTGAATCCAAGCTGAAGAATCGACAAGATCGCGAAATGAATCCGGCGGAGCCGGAAAAAAAGTTCTTCCCAAGCGGCGCGATTTTCTTTTTTGCGTTGCTGCTCGTTTTTTATGCGGCGCTTTGGCTGGTAATCTACTGGTTGATGATTGTGCGCAGCTAGCATGACTCCCGCGCTCAAGCTCGAACGGCGGATCCTCATTATCGCGGTCGCCTTCGTCCTGATTCTTTTTGGATTAGCGGCCATGGCGATCAATCTCTTTCACGTCGGCCTGCCGACTTGCTTGACCGACATTAAACCGTTTCAAAAAGGCGAATTCATCACGCACTCGCCGACACACTATGAAGTGCACTACGTCGCAAAGATGTGGGACTTTGAGCCGAAGGAAGTGACCGTCCCCGCGGGATCGACAGTCGACATCTACGTCAGCACGCCCGACGTCACTCATGGACTGATCTTGTTGGGCACGAACTTGAACCTGATGGTCGTGCCCGGCGTCGTGAATTACGCGCGGGTGAAGCTGGACGAAGCGCGCACCTACCAGCTGCTTTGTCATGAATACTGCGGGACCGGCCATGAAAGAATGGCGGCGAACTTGCGCGTTGTTGATGCCGCAACATTTACCGCACCCAAGCCCGCACCGGCTGCTCCATCACAACAAACCGGCGATTCAATGGCGAAGCTTCTCGAAGCCAAGGATTGCCTCACTTGTCATTCGATGGACGGTTCGGACGGAATCGGACCAACATTCAAAGGAATGTTTGGTCGCAAAACCAAATTGAAGGATGGAACGACAATCACCGCTGACGAAGCATATTTGCGCGAAGCGATTCTAAATCCGAGCGCGACGGTGGTCGATGGCTTCGATGACGTCATGCCGAAGCCGGAACTGACCGAGGAAGAGGCCAGCGCACTGATCGAATATCTGAAGAACTTGAAATAATGGAATTGCCTAACGAACAAAAGATCGAGATCGAGTCGGGATTGAAAAGGTTGATCCTGATCGAGCTGGTTCTTCCGACCGCGTTGCTCATCCTTGGGATCTATCATGGTTTGATGCAGGTGCTCTATCGCGCCGGACATATCCACGCCCGGAAAGTTTTGGGTCTCGAGTATTATCAGGGCCTGACGCTGCACGGCGTGGTGAATGCGATCGTCTTCACCACGTTCTTTGCCGTCGCGTTCGGTTACGCGGTGATTCGCTTTTATCTCGGCCACGTGAACATGAAGGTCGCGTGGCTCTCGTTCACGCTCATGGTCGCCGGAACGTTGCTCGCCGCAGCCGCGATCTTGTCCGGCACGTCGAGCGTTCTCTACACTTTTTATCCTCCCTTGCGGGCGCATCCCGCGTTTTATATCGGGCTGACCCTCGTCGTCGTCGGCTCATGGATCGCCTTTTTCAACTGGCTGCCGATTTACTTCACCTGGAAGCGCGAACATCCGGACGAGAAAACTCCCCTCGCCGTCGTCGGCATTTTCGCCGCGTTCATCGTCTGGTTGATCGCAACGATTCCGGTCGCGATTGAAATCATTTTCATGCTCATCCCGTGGTCGCTTGGCTGGGTTCCAACCGTGAACGTGCCCCTTGCGCGAATGCTCTTCTGGTTCTTCGGACATCCGCTCGTCTACTTCTGGCTTCTACCGACTTACGTCATGTACTACACGATGCTTCCGAAGGTTTCGGGCGGAAAACTCTTTTCCGATTTTGCCGGGCGGCTGACTTTCATGTGGCTGATCCTTTACTCCGCGCCGGTCGGGATTCATCACCAGTTCACCGAACCGGGCATTAGCAGCACGTGGAAATTCGTGCACGCGTTTTTCACCCTGCTCGTGGCCGTGCCGAGTTTCGCAACCGCGTTCGTCATGGCCGCCTCGATGGAACTTGGCGCGCGCGAACGCGGTGGCCGCGGTTTGTTAGGTTGGTGGAAACAACTTCCCTACACCGACACGAAGCGCTGGCTCTTCGGTTATTTTTTTTGCGGGCTTGTCATTTTTATTCTCGGCGGCGTCACCGGAATCATTAACGCCTCCTACAATCTCGACACCGTCGTGCACAACACTTCCTGGATGCCGGCGCATTTTCATCAAACGGTCGCCGGCCCGGTATTCCTTTCTTACATTGGGATGACGTTGTTTCTAGTCGCGAAACTAATGGGCAAGGAAATCAAACTCCCACGCATGAACGTTTGGGTCCCGTACGTTTGGACACTCGGGATCATGATCTTTTCTGCCGGCCAGTACGTTACCGGCGCCACAGGCGAGCCACGCAGAACGAATATGGGATTGACTTACGCCAATCCGGAATCGCCGCTTTATCACGCCGACTGGCGAATCGGAGGAATGTCTGCCAGCGTCGGTGGAACAATCATGGCCATCGCCGCGCTCATGTTCTTTATTGTTTTCTTCACGACCTTGTTTGGGAAATCAACAAAGCGGGGCTCGCTCGAGCTGGTCGTGTCCGAGCCTTATCATGACGAAAATGTTCGCGCGGTGCAGAGCTTCACTCCGTGGCTCGTCGGCGCGGCGCTACTGCTCGTTATCGCTTACACGCCGCCAATCGCGCAAACGCTGCGTAGTAATTTTCCGGGCGCGCCAGCCTACACGCCGGACCGGCCGACGCCGATCAACCCTCCAAAGCGATGAAGCGAATCTTCGCACTTCTTCTGATCTGCGCGGTCAATTTGCGGGCCAACGTTGTCGATCTTTCCCCTGAGCGCGGTAGCGCGGTTGCCGCAATCAAATGGACGGATGAATCCGGGCGCGCGCGACAATTGTCGGAATTTTCCGGCTATCCGCTGATTTTGCTGCCCATTTATACGCGTTGCCCCGGTCCTTGCCTGCAAAATGTAGTCCACTTAAAGGAAGCGTTGGCCGATGCGTCGACCAATCCGCGACAGTTTCGTGTCCTGCTCTTCTCTTTCGACGCGTCCGATAATGCCGCAACGATCGCCAATTATCGGCAACGCGAAAATATTCCCCTCGCCTGGTCGATCGGCACGGCGTCACAAGCTGATATAGATCGGTTACTGGACTCAATCGGCGTTCAGACCGGCAAAGCCGGGAAAGAATTTACCCATCCGAACATCGTCCTGTTTCTTGATTCAAATTTGCGAATCGCAAAATGGATCTACGGCGTCGCGTATTCGGGCCGTGATGTCGATCTTGCATTAAGAATCGCCGCGGGGGAAAACGACTGGATCGGCCAGCACGCGCAATTGCTTTATTCGCTGTTGCTCTTCAGCGGATCCGGTCTTTGCGTCGCTCTCGTTTATTACCTGGCGCAGCTGTTTGCCTTGCGACGATCAAACCGCAACCATTCTACGATTCGTCCGGTTGCGGTCGATCGCTAAGCCTTCGTGGGTTTCGGTGACGATGTGATCCACGACCGCCTTCAGATCGTGGCTATTTTCCTCCCACGCTCGCAGTTGTCGATCGGCGCCGGTTCCGTGCCGCAAAATTTCTTCGACATGCGCGATTTCACGCTGCAGCCCGAGTTCATCCACTTCGGTCTCGATGAAAACGATCATTTCGTGCAACAGGTCGCGCTCATTCGTTTCACAGCAGCGACCGAAATCGATCAGCTTCCCGTCCAAACCGTAACGCGCCGCGCGCCAGCGATTCTCGTCGATTAGACGGCGCGGATAGCTTCGGAAAGTGACATTTTGCTGACGTAATTTGTGCAGCTTTACCACGATCGCCTGCATTAAGGCGGCCAGCGCGATGGTGTCGTCCACCCTCGACTGCGCATCGCAGATCCTGAACTCGATGGTGTTGAAGAAGGGATGCAGCCGAATGTCCCACCAGATCTTCTTCGCATTGTCGATACAGCCAGTCGCGACGAGGAGTCTTAAATAATCATCGTACTCGGAGAGGCTCTCAAATGCGTCCGGAATACCAGTCCGCGGGAAGCGTTCGAAAATCATTTGTCGATAAGCTTTCAAACCGGTGTTTTGCCCCAGCCAGAAAGGCGAATTGACCGAGAGCGCGTAAAGGTGCGGCAGGAAATATCGCGCCTGATTCATTACGTCGATTGCTTCCTCGCGATCCGGGATGCCAACGTGAACATGCAGGCCCCAGATCAAGTTCGCGCGCGCGATTTGCTGCATGTCGTTCAGGATCGTCGCGTAACGTTCATCCGCCGTGATCAATTGATCCATCCAGTGCGAGAATGGATGTGTGCCGGCGGAGGCGATTTTGAGTCCCTCCAACTCTGCAATTCCCGCCAACTCGCTGCGGAGCTCGATCACCTGCTTCCGCGCGGCATTGATGTCTTCGCAGATTTCCGTGCCGAGTTCGACTATCGACTGATGGAACTCAGCCTTCACGTGCTCTTTCAAGAGCACTCTACCGTCCGCCAAAATTTGCTGAATGTGCGAACGCAGCTCGCGCGTTTCCGGATCGATGATTTGAAACTCCTCTTCGATGCCGAGAGTGAAAGTGTGCTCCCGTTTGCGGTTTGCACTTCGCTTGGGCGTCGTCCGATCGTGACCAACGTGAGTTGAACGACTGTCGTTGCCTACAGGTTCCAGACAACTGTTTGGCTTTTTCATGTGCACAGTCTCTCCAGCCCGGGCAAAAGGTGCTCCGCCGCAATTGGCTTTCGCCGGCCATTTCTTGCCGTGAACAAGATCGGCCACGCCAAAAAATGCCTACCATTCCACAACCGCCGCCGAGCGTCCCGCGAAATGCGGATCAATCTCTTGATATGAAAACCGCTTCTCTATCCAGCGCGCCCGCCGAAAGGAAAGAACTTTGGAAAGAAATCGCTGCTCACCCGTTTCTCAGCGGAATGAACGCCCATCACCTCGAATTGCTGGCTCGTTACGCGACCCGAAAAACTTTTGAGCCGGGCGAAGTAATTTTTCGCGCACGGGAACCCGCTCACGGTTTTTATCTGATCCAGAGTGGAACGATTGTTCTCGAAGGCTCAGTCATGGAGCACGGATCAATCGCTACCGACACAGTCCACGCCGGCGAACCGCTCGGGTGGTCCTGGCTCTTCCCGCCTTATCGCTGGCACTTTGACGCCCGCGCAATCGAACGAACCACCGCAATCTTTTTCCACGGCGACATCCTGCGTCAGCATTACAACGAAGACATCACTCTCGCGCATGACCTTTCACAACGAATCTGCAAGGTGATGGCGCACCGGTTACAGGCAACCAGGCGTAAACTGATCGAGACTGTCCACAAATGCGCCGCGTCAAAGCAAAAATCGCCATAGCAGGGCGCAACCAAACTGGGGTAGAGTGGGTTTCATTGGTGAGGTCGTGTTTATGAAAACAATGTTCCGAATCGCGGCGGTCGCGGTCGTTGCACCAGCGCTCTCCGCCTTTGCGGGGGGCGGAAGCCATGGCGGTGGCGGAGGCGGTGTTTCCGGATCCGGTGGACATAGCAGCTCATCCGGTTCATCCGCCCCTTCCGGAGTATCCATGCCGAGTGGAGTCTCCTCCCGTATGGGCGGGCCAAGTGGTATGCCTCATTATTCCGGACAGATGCCAATGTCTTACCGCCCAACCGTCACCTACCACAGGAACGGGACCCGAAGCCTTAATTATCCCGCGGTCCACGGTTCGAACACTCACCGGTCACTCAATTCCAATCTCACCGGCGTGAAGAGCAACAATGCGCGCGTCCTTCGACACAGCGGAAGTCACTTACAAACTGCGAACGCTAAACTTCAACGCAGCACCAACAATGTGCATCGCGGTCCCCAAAATTTGGCGCGCAGCGGAAATTTAAATCGCAAGCCCGGCCATCAGGAGCACGCCGGCGCGTTAAATCTTAGCGGAAAAAACAAGCTCGATCCGCAAACATCCGAGCGCTTGCGCAATTGGAAGGGAAATGTTTCGACCACAAGTCAAGCGAAGCAAAATAATTGGAACAACTGTAAAAATTGGAAGAATTGCAACTGGTGGAGGAACCGTTGCACCGCGATCATCTTCTGGGATTGGGGCTGGTGGGGTTGGTGGGATGGCTGGTGGTACCCCGCGTGGGGATATGACCCCTATTCCTACTACGGCTACAACGAACCGATCTACGGCTATGGTGATCTTTCCCCCGAACAAATCGTCGCTGGCGTTCAAGGCGCGTTGCAGGAACGCGGCTATTACCAATACTCCGTTGATGGGCAGATGGGACCGCTGACCCGCGAAGCGATCGCCCGTTATCAACGCGATCATCGCCTGCCTATTACATCGGGGATTGATCAGGCAACACTCGGTTCGCTCGGAATCGTTCATTAATTTGCAACTCGGGGCCGCTCGGGTCGAAGAATAAGCGTGGCCGGTCCATCTACGTCGGAAAAACGCACTAACACGAGCGCAGGCTTGCTCATGTACCGGCGCACGCGCGACCTCGTGGAAATTTTGCTCGTTCACCCGGGCGGCCCGTTTTGGAAAAACAAAGATGAAGGCGCCTGGTCGATCCCGAAAGGCCAAGTGCAGCCTGGCGAAGACTTGCTGACGCGCGCACAAATCGAATTCCAGGAAGAATTAGGGTTCAAGGCAGAAGGAAACTGGTTTCCGTTGGGCTCGATCAAACAAAAAGGCGGCAAGATCGTTCATGCCTGGGCTTTCGAAGGCGATCTACCGAATAATTTCGAGCTCAAGTCGAACACAATCGAGGTTGAGTGGCCGCCGCGTTCCGGGCGTTTCCAACAAATTCCCGAAGTCGATCGCGCAGAGTTTTTCCCTGAGGAAATTGCGCGGTGCAAAATCAATCCCGCGCAGATTCCGTTTCTCGAACGCGTGCGCGAAACAATGAACCGTTAACTTACGGCCGCCTTAGTCGTAATCGGCGAATTGTCAGCCAGAGTGCGACAATGACCGAGCCGACGAAAGCGCAGCCCATGTCTTTCTGCGCGTCCCAGATGTCACCTTGCGTACCCAGGTAGGCAGCGCCGAGATCAGGTCGAACAATCATCGCGATGACGGCTTCCAGGATCTCGAAGAAACTGCTCAATGCACAGAGCGCCGACGCGGCCAGCCACGGCGCCCAGATTTCTTTCACCCGAGCCGAGCGTACGAGCACTTCCGTCATCGGATAGAGTAGCAAAAATCCAAAACCAAAATGGATTAGGCGATCATAGTGGTTGCGGCTCAGATGAAACCAATCCTTCAACCAAAAGCCCACCGGAACTTTCGCATAGGTGTAATGCGCGCCGATCGTGTAAAACGCCAGAAAGATAAGAATTAGAAAATAGGCCAGATTCGAGAGCCGAAATTGCCGGTAAGTGATCGCGAGGACGCCAACGCTGATAAAAATCAACAGGTTTTCGAGCAACCAATCGCCGCGATCAAGCGGCTTAATCGCGAGCGCGATCCAAAAAGCCAGGTAAACGCCGACCGCAATTAGAAAACCGCAGTTGTCGATTTTGGCGGGTGGCTCGGAAGTTCGCCGCCGCTCGGCTTGATCGTTTTTCTCGCCACGCTGCGCGAACGCGGCAATTGGCATCATCACGAGCGCACCAAGCATGGCCGAGAGCATGTCGTTCTGCGCGTCCCACTCGTCGCCCTGCCCACCGAGCCAGTTCACACCTCGGCCGGGCGCAACGATTTCCGCAACAATGCTCTCTAAAATTTCAAACAAGCCACTGACCGCGAGAATAATTCCCGGCGCAATCCACAAACTCCACCCGCGTGAGATTCCGCTGAACCGGCGCAATAATTCGCGCACCGGATACGCGAGGAAGAAACCGAATCCGAAATGCGCGACGCGATCGAAGTGATTGCGCGAGAACCCAAAGAAATCTTTCGCCCACAACCCGAGCGGCATTTTCGCGTAGGTGTAGTGCGCACCGATCATGTGCAGAATCAGAAACAGCGCGAGGCAGAGCCATGCAGCGTTCGACAACTGGAGACGCCGATGCGTGAAAGCGAGGGCAATCGCGCACAGCACGACAAGAATGTTTTCAAGCGCCCAACCTTGTCGATCGAACGGCGCAATCGCGGTGACAATCCAGACGACCGCGCAAGTGATCGTTAGTGTTAAGGCGAACTGACTTTTCTTCACACGCGACTTATCGGTTCTCGTTCGTTTCCGGGGCAAGAACGCAGCGGAAACCGTAAATCACATCGCGATCGTTCCGGTCGATCACGTTGCGGTAGGACGATTGCATTTCCAGCTTATTGCTCGTCGCCCAAGAACCGCCGCGCAAGACGCCCCAGTCGCGCGGTGTACTGCCGGTTCCGCCCTTGTAGGTATCGGCACACCATTCCCAAACGTTGCCGCCCAGATCGTAAATGCCTAACGAATTAGCTTTGAAACTTCCGACCGGCGTAGTCCCGCTGCGCTTTTGTGGAACTGAATAACTTCCGGCGCTCGAAGAAGGCGGCCATTGCTTTCCCCAGGGAAATTCGTTCTTGATTTTCCCGTCCCGCGCTTGCGGCGTTCCGCCAAGTTCGTTCTGCAGACCTACCGCCTGACTCCATTCCTTATCCGTGGGCAAACGATACGATTGTCGCTCTTCGATTAGATTTTCGTCGCGCTCCTTCTCGGTCAACCATTTGCAAAACGCAATAGCGTCGAACCAGTTCACTTTCACAATCGGATGAGTGGGCGCCTGCTGAAAATCCGCCGGTTCATAGCGGCGCCCAGTTGCCTGCAGGAAAGCCGCGTAATCCTGGACGCGCGTCTCCCACGCCGAAATTCGAATGTCACCGAGTGGAACAAATTTCATCCCCAATGAATTGGCAAAGGGTTGGCCGGGGGCGGGTCCGACGCTTTTTTCCAAGCGAGCGGCAAGAAACGCCTGTTGCTGTGGCTCGACTTTTCCGCTGATAGAAGTCGACTTATAACCGCTCAGGCGCAGCTCGTAGCTCACCTCGCCTGGCTTCACCTCCTCGATCACCAAAGGTGTTTGGCCCAGCTCTTTGCCATTCGATAAAACCGTCGCGCCACCTGGCGCGCTTGTGAGCTTCACACTTCCGTTCGCAAAAACGAAATGCGTCGTGTTCTCGTGTCCCGAATCGATGTCGATCTTTTGTTGCTCATTTGGCCACCCGTCCAAATGCGCTGTCAGATCGTGGGGGCGCACCGGCAGCTCCAGACGCAAGGGTGTCTTACCTCGCGAAGTGCCATCGACCAGGATCTCGGCGCCCGACGGTTCGCTCGTGATGCTTGTTGTTGCGCTGACAAAGGCAAAGGACTTGGTCGCTTTCGAGCTCCGCTGAACCTCGATTTCATCCCGCATCTCCCAATCTCCGCGGTGCGCCGTAATCAAATACTTTCCAGTTGGAAGATCGTTGATTGATTGCGGCGTTATGCCCTCACGGGAAATCTGACCATCTTCGCTCCTGATTGAAAAGTGCGCACCGGGCGGCTCTGATTCGATTTCGAGCGCGCCTTTGCTGCGGACCAAATGAAACGGCGGTAAAGAAAGCGAATGTCGCGGTGTAAAATCCACCACCGTTTCAATCGGATCGTAGCCCGGTGCCATGATTCGCAGATTGTATTTTCGCGGCTCAACGTCCTGAAAGGTGGCCGGACTTTTTGCCGCGTGATCGCCCAGGACAACGAGCGCGCCCACAGGTTCCGTCCGGATCGTCGTTTCCAGATGCAACCCGGAAGTCGGTGGTTGGCGTTGTGTCCAAACCCAAAACGCAGCTCCCGTGATCGCCCCGATCAAAAATGTCGCAAGGAGGAATTTCGAGCGCGGTTGCCTCGGCCGTTCGCCCCGCTCGAGCGAGCGCAAGTCGCGATGCATCGCTTCGGCGGAGTCGTAACGTTTCTTCGGATCGTTTGCGCACGCTTTGACCAGAACGTTGTTGAGTCGCAGCAACTGTTCCCGATCTGGTCGCTGGCTTAGCTGTGAATCGATTTCCGGAAAATCGAGTCGGTCTTTTCCGGTGCAGGTCTCGTAAAGAAGTTTGCCGAGGCTGTAGATGTCGGCCTGCGGCGTCCCCGGCCCTTCCGGTGGAACATAACCTTCCGTGCCGACAAATGACTGCTGGCCACTCGTCGCGACCAATCCGATATCGGCGAGCTTCGGCACCCCCTCGATGAAGATAATATTCGACGGTTTGATGTCACGATGGGTCAGACCGCAGGAGTGCAACGCTTCAAGCGCCTCGGTCAGTGAAAGGCCAAGGCGGATCGAGTCGTCCGCCGCCAAGCGTTTGTGCAGGCCGAGGTCGCTCTTCAGTGTGCGGGGCTCGTAATTGGCAATGTCGATCTGACGCGCGGCCAGATGGTCGTCCGCCAGCTCCATGCTGTAATAGAGATATTCACTCGTCCGGCCGACATGCAGAATGTCGACGAAGCCGGCATGCTCGCGCGAAACCGGCTCAAAGGCGGACATCCCTTCGAATTCCCGCAGAAAGGCCCGCTCGCTCTCGAACGTGCTCCGATAGACAATTTTTACTGCCCTTAACGCCGCCGTGACGGTCCGGGCCAGCCAAATCTCTCCATAAGCGCCCCGCCCGATCACGCGCAGCAATTCGTGGTCGGGAATGATCGGGTTTTGGGCCGAAACTTCGATGGCGCCGAGTTTACACAAGGCGCAACTGGCAGGCAATTACGCACCCGCCCGGACGCAACCTAACGCCCCGCTTTTTCGAGCGCTTTGATTTCTTTTTTTAAGATCGCGCCTACTCGATGCCGGGCGAGATAAACCTGCCCCACGCTCACTCGCAATTGATCGGCGACCTTTTGCGCCGGCCACTCTTTGCGCACGTAGCAATCGAAAATCTGAAACTGCTTTGGATCGACCTTCTTCTTTGCGCGCGCGATCGCAGCCTCGAACAAATTGTCCTTCCACTCCTTTTCCCAAAGTTCATCGAGGTCGGCAACCGCCGAATCCGGCACGCGCTCGATTGTGGCAGTCATGCGGTCGTCAAATTCCCGCGGACGTTTCGCTTCTCCCGGCTCGCGCTTCCGAAATTGATCGACGATTCGCCAACGTGTGATTTGCAGAAGCCAACCCTTGAACGAACCAATCGCCGGATCGTATTTTAATTTATCGATTTTCTTCGCGACGGTGATGACCGTTTCCTGCACCACTTCCTGGGCCTCGGCGTCGGTGAGGCCCGATTTGCGCGCGGTTGAATAGATCAGTTTCCAGTAGGTATCGAAAAATTCCTGCCAGCGTTTTTGATCGTCCCAATTGACCAGTCGGTCGACCAAACTTCGGCGCGTTGTCGCTAACCCTGGGCTCCTCACCCCGCTGGTTTTAGCTCAGGAAACTGGCTAGGAAAAGTCTTCCGAAAGATTTTTGATCGCGAGGCGTATCCCCCTACTGAAAACTCCCGCGCCTCTTTCCAAAGCGATTCAAGGGCTTACTGCGGCCGGGGCACGGCCGCGCGGCTTCGTGCAGGGTAACCGTGCATTGAAGTTGTAGCTGCCGCCGTCCCGGGCGGCAGAACTCTAAACCCTGCCGATGAGTACATCGCCAGCTACAACATTTTCGTTGAAGAGCGAACCCAGCGACGGAAGCGTAAGCCTTCCATGTCCCGCCAATACACCCTCCATCGTCCAGCAAGATCGGCATCGATCCACATCGATTACGCCGCGGAACTGAATGAGCAGCAGCTCGCGGCGGTGACGGCAAAGCCGGGCCCGCAACTCATCATTGCCGGCGCCGGATCGGGTAAGACGCGCACCCTTACCTATCGCGTCGCATACTTGTTAGAGAACGGGATCGATCCGCGAAACATTTTGCTGCTGACTTTTACGAACAAGGCCGCGCGGCAAATGCTCGATCGCGTCACGAACTTGCTGCCAATCAATGCCAGCGGAATCTGGGGCGGAACGTTTCATTCGATCGGGAACCGGATGTTGCGCCGGCATGGCAGCGCCCTTGGCTACAACAGCGGTTTCACTATTATGGACCGCGAAGATCAAAAGGATTTGATCAACACCGTAGTTGCCAACGCGGGGATCGATCCGAAAGAGATCCGCTTTCCGAAGGGTGACGTGCTCGCGGAGATCTTCAGTTTCGTGGTCAATACCGAAACGCCCATCGATGAATTGCTTGCCGAGAAGTTTCCCTATTTTCTCCCTCTGCTTGAAAAGATTGTTGATGTCCACGCGCGCTATGAAAAGAAGAAGAAAGCGACCAACTCGGTTGATTTTGATGATTTGCTCGAGAAGACGCTGACCATGCTGCAAAGGCATGAGAACATCGCGTCGTTTTATCGCCGGCAGTTCCAGTTCATTCTGGTCGACGAGTATCAGGATACGAACAAGATCCAGGCGGACCTGATTGATTTGCTCGCGGAGGAACACCGCAACGTCATGGTTGTCGGCGATGACGCGCAGTCGATTTACTCCTGGCGCGGCGCGAACTTCCAAAACATTCTCGAGTTTCCGAAACGATATCCGGACGCGCAGGTTTTTAAGATCGAGTTGAATTATCGAAGCGTACCCGAAGTCTTGCAGGTCGCGAATTCGGCGATTGCCGCCAACGTCGACCAGTTCAAAAAGAACCTGCAGCCCGTGCGCGGATCAAATTCGGCGAAACCGGCGCTGGTCGCGTTGAATGACGGCAGCGAACAGGCGCAGTTCGTGGCGCAACGAATTCTCGAGCTGCGCGACGAAAATGTGGATCTGAATGAGATCGCGGTCCTATATCGGGCGCATTATCACGCACTCGAGCTTCAGCTTGAGCTTTCGCGCCGAGGAATTCCGTATCAAATCACCAGCGGCATTCGCTTCTTCGAACAAGCGCACATCAAAGATGTCGTTTCTTTCCTGCGCTTGGTTGCGAATCCGCGCGATGAGGTGGCGTTCAAACGAATGGTCAAGTTGCTGCCCGGAATTGGAAATCGCAGCGCCGAGAATCTTTGGAGCGCTTGGGACAAATTGTTAAACCAACAAGGCGAGATCGCGTCGTGGAGCGAGCGGCTGCTGCCGATGAACGTGAGCTCCAAGTCGAAGAAACATTGGACGCAGATGGCGCACACAATGGATGAGATCGCGCCTGGGGGACAACCGAATTCCCCTTCGGAAATGATCACGTCCGTCGTGGAAGCGATCTACGATGATTACGCGAAAGTGAACTTCACCAATTACGAGCTGCGCAAAGAAGACTTGGTCCAGCTCGCTGCGTTCGCACGTCAGTTCAAAGACCTCAATGAATTTCTTTCGCAGCTCGCCTTGATCAGCAACGTCGACGCGGAAGCGGCGCCGAACCAAACCGCAGACAAGGAGGCAGTAAATCTTTCAACGGTCCATCAAGCCAAAGGATTGGAATTTCACACCGTGTTCGTCATTTGGCTCACCGACGGGATGTTTCCAAGCAGTCGATCGATGGACCAGCGAAAAGATTTGGAGGAAGAGCGGCGCCTGTTTTACGTCGCGATCACGCGCGCGAAGGACGAGCTCTACCTCAGTTACCCGCACATGCGATTGACCGGTGGTTACGGAGATGTTTTCCAGCGGCCGTCACGATTCTTGAAAGAAATCCCGAACAAGCTCGTCGAAGACTGGCAGGTGCAACGGGGTTAACGATTCAGGGAATGGAGCTTTCGCCGGAAAAGAAAATCGCCGGAGTTCTCGCGCCGCTCTTTGGGCTGCGGGGCGATAACGATCTTGGAATCGGCGACATCGAGGTCCTGCGCGAGTTCATCGATTGGACGGCAGACATTGGATTTAAACTCGTCCAGCTCCTGCCCATCAACGAAATGGGCCATGACCACAGCCCCTACAATGCGATCAGCGCGATGGCGATCGAGCCGACGACGCTGCATCTGGAACCCGGTTCGCCGCAAGACTTAACACGCGAGGACTACGAATCCGCGCTGGCCGATGTCAATCTGACCAAGCTGCGACACGGCCACGTGAAATATAACGCAGTCAAAAAGTTGAAACGGCGTCTCCTCGAAGCGGCGTTCACAAATTTCTCCGCCTCCGCGTCACAAATCAGGCGATCGGAGTTCCATCATTTCGCCAAAGAGCAGGCGGCGTGGCTGACCGACTATGTTTTTTTCCGCGCATTGATGGAAGAAAACGGAGGCAGCGAAGCATGGGACAAATGGCCAGCTGAGCAGCAAAAGGTCGCTTCAGCACGGGCCTGGCTCGAACGCCAGGCCCCCGACAAGAAAAAAGAATTCGCCCGGCGGGAAGAGTTTTTTCGATATGTGCAATGGATCGCACACGAGCAGTGGTCGAAGATCAAAGATTACGCGGAGCAACGCGGAGTTGCCTTGATGGGCGACATTCCGTTCGGCGTCAGCTACTACAGCGCCGACGTTTTTGCGAAACCCGAGCAATTCGCGATCGACTGGTGCGGCGGCGCGCCGCCGGAGAGGCATTTTAAAGACGACAAGTTCACCCAAAAGTGGGGGCAAAATTGGGGAATTCCGATTTACGACTGGGCGAAGATGCGGCGCCGAAATCTTGATTGGTGGCGACAGCGTGTCCGTGGCATTTGTCATAGCTTCAATGTCTTTCGAATCGACCATGTTCTGGGCTTTTATCGCATCTACGCCTTTCCGTGGCGTCCGCAGCAGAACAAAAAATTTCTCGAGCTCGATTGGAACCAGATGCTTGAGAAAACCAGTGGCCGTTCACCGCATTTTCACCCGCGCGACGACTTCAGTCCGCAAAATTGCGAAGCGAACCGCCGGGAAGGCGAAGACTACCTCCGCGTCGTGCTCAAAGAGTCCGGAAATGCGCGCGTAATCGGTGAAGACCTTGGAACGGTGCCGGACTATGTTCGGCCTAATTTGCGATCATTAGGCATTGCCGGGTTCAAAATTCCGCAATGGGAATTTTATCACGGCCGCGTTGTTCCCGGCTCTGAATACGAACGCCTGTCTGTGGCGACCTACTGCACACACGATCATCCTCCCCTGCGCGCGATGTGGGAAGAAGCTCTCGGCAACGGCGCCGGCGCCGACCAGTCACGTTCCGATCTGGAGAAGATCGCCACCTTCGCGGAGTTCAAACGCACGAGCGAGCAGATCGATTTCGAGCGTGATTTCTACCCCGCTGCCCTGCACGCACTCTTCAAGAGCGATTCCTGGATCGCGATCGTGATGATCACCGATCTGTTGGCGCGCAAATATCGCTTTAATATTCCTGGCACGACTGCAAGCTCGAATTGGACACGCCGGATGCAACGGAGCATCTCGCAGTTGCGCTCAAGTCCTAAGGAACAAAAACGCATGCAACTCGTTCACGGCCTTTTGGAAAAGAGCGGACGGCTCTAATTCGCGATTAGACATTCGCCGCTCGTCATTCTAATTGAAGGATGGAGTCTCCGATTAGGGTCGCGGTCACTGGCGCAGCAGGACAGATCGGCTATGCCCTGCTTTTTCGAATCGCTTCCGGCGAAATGTTTGGGGCCGATCAGCCGGTTGCCCTGCATCTCATCGAAATACCCGCTGCGCTTAACGCCCTGGAAGGTGTGGTCATGGAGTTGCACGACGGCGCGTTTCCGCTTTTGCATTCCATCGTCCCGACGGCTGACCTCGACGAAGGATTTCGGGACATTAACTGGGCCTTGCTCGTGGGCAGCGTGCCTCGCAAAGCCGGAATGGAGAGGAAAGATCTGCTCGGCATCAACGGAAAGATATTTGTCGGTCAGGGTCAGGCGATTCAGCGAAACGCGAACGCAGACGTTCGCGTCCTCGTCGTCGGCAATCCGTGCAACACGAATTGTCTGATTGCGATGAACAACGCAAAGGAGATTCCACGCGACCGGTGGTTTGCCATGACCCGACTCGATGAAAACCGCGCGCGCGCCCAGCTGGCCCACAAAGCCGGCGTCGAAATCACGCGCGTCAGTAACATGACGATCTGGGGAAATCACTCGTCCACGCAATATCCGGATTTCTACAACGCCAGGATCGATAACAAAGCGGCGGACAAGGTGATCGGAGACGAGAAATGGTTGAAAGCGGATTTCATCGCCGCCGTTCAGCAACGCGGCGCGGCCATTATCAAGGCGCGTGGCCTATCCTCGGCTGCTTCCGCCGCCAACGCGGTAGTCGATACTGTCCGATCACTGACCAATGATACCCCGAAGGATGATTGGCACAGCGTCGGCCTTTGCTCCGATGGAAGTTATGGCGCCGGGAAAGACTTAATTTCGTCGTTTCCGACGCGCGTCCGCGGCGGAAAATTAGAGATCGTGCAGAAACTCCCGATCAACGACTTCAGCCGGGACAAAATCGACAAATCGGTCGCGGAGCTGAAGGAAGAAAGGTCGATGGTCGCCGAGCTGCTTGGTGCGAAATAGGCCCCTCCATCATCCCGAACGAATGTGAGGGACCTCACAGCCGAAGTTTGGTTCCTCGCTCCGCTCGGATGACAGCCCTACTTCAGTTTTTCGCCGGTCAGTCGTTCGAACGCTTCCACGTATTTCGCCGCGGTGCGCGCGACCACATCACCGGGCAATTTCGGGCCCGGCGCCGTCTTGTTCCAGTCGAGCGTTTCGAGGTAATCGCGAACGAATTGTTTATCGAAGCTTGGCGGGCTCTGGCCCACGTTGTAATGGTCCGCCGGCCAATAGCGCGATGAATCCGGTGTGAGCACTTCATCGATTAAAATCAGTTTGTCGCCGATCGTTCCAAATTCGAACTTCGTGTCCGCAAGGATAATCCCCTTCTTTTCGGCGTGATCCCGTCCGGCGGAGTAGATTTGGAGACTTAAGTCCTTGACCCGCTCCGCCACTTCGTTTCCAACGATTTCTGCGCAACGCCGCATGTCGATGTTCTCGTCGTGCCCGGTGTCAGCCTTCGTCGCGGGTGTAAAGATCGGTTCAGGCAATTTTGAAGCCTGTTTCAACCCGGAAGGCAGCTTGATTCCACACACGCTTTGTGACTCCTGGTATTCCTTCCAGCCCGAACCGGCGAGGTAACCGCGAACTACGCATTCCACGGCCAGCGGTTTGGTTTTCTTCACGATCATCGATCGGCCTTCCAGCTGTTCGCGGAACGGACGCAGCTGCTTCGGGAAAACGTTGAAGTCTGTTGTAATGAAGTGATTCTCTATTTTGCCAAACTTGTTGAACCAAAACGCGCTAAGCTGATTCAACACTGCGCCTTTTTTCGGAATCGGGTCGGGCAAAATGACGTCGAAGGCCGAAATGCGATCCGTCGCGACGAAAAGGAGCGTATCGCCGAGGTCGAACACCTCGCGGACTTTTCCACTCCGCAGCTTTTTTACCCCTGGCAGGTCGAGAATCGATTGTGCGTCCGTTTGCATTGAACCATTCTTTGCCATGGCTGGAATCGTCGTCAAACCCAGAGCGAGAATTCTTCACGGCCACGACTGGGTCTTCCCAAGCGAAATTCTGAAGGTTTTCGGAAAACCGGCCGACGGAGACGTGATTTCGCTCAAGGATGGCCGCGACAAGCTGGTCGGGAGCGCGATCTACAATTCGAAGTCGCAGATCGTCGCCCGCCGATTCTCGCGTCAACGGCAGGACCTCGATCTCGACTTTTTTAAGCGGCGAATCGCGCAGGCGAACGAATATCGCGATCGACGAAAGATTGATTCGAGGCTGCGTCGTATCGTCTGGAGCGAAAGCGATGGTTTGCCGGGCGTGATCCTCGATCGCTACGGCGATTTTTTCGTTCTCCAAACTTCGACGCTTGCGATGGACCTTCGAAAAACGCTGATCATCGGCGCGATTGTCGATCTTTTCGGTCGGGTCACCATCATCGAACGCAACGACTCATTAGTGCGAAAGGCCGAGGGACTCGAGTTGCGGGCAGGGATTTTGGAGGGTCCCGCTCCGTCTGGACCAATCTTAGTGGAAATTAATGGGACGCGACAGAGCGCGTCCCTCCAATTTGAAATAGACCTTCTGCACGCGCAGAAGACCGGTCTCTATCTTGACCAGGCGGCAAATTACGGGGTGGTCGCTGGATATGCACGGAAGCGCCGGGTCCTCGATTGCTTTTCCAACCAGGGCGCGTTCGCCCTGGCCTGTACGCGCGCAGGCGCGACCGATGTCGCGGCGATTGAAGAGAACTCTGAAAATGTCGTGGCTGGACGCGCAAATGCGGAGCGGAATAGGCTCAGAGTTCGCTGGGTCAATCAGGACGTCTTTGCGTTTCTTCGCGCAGCGGAGAAAGCGAAAGCTGAGTACGACCTGATCATTCTGGATCCTCCGTCGTTTACGAAAACCAAGAGCGGATTGCACAATGCTTTGCGCGGCTATCGCGAGTTGCACGTGCGCGCATTCAAGTTGCTCTCGAAAAATGGACTGCTCGCGACATTTTCCTGCTCACATCACGTGAGCGACGCGGGATTCAATCAAACGATTGTGGACGCGCTTGTTGATGCGCGACGTTCGGCGCGGCGATTGCGCCGATTCGAACAAGCGCTCGATCACCCGGTCTTGCCGACGATTCCGGAGACAGAATATTTCAAAGGCGTCTTGATGGAAATGATGCCCGGACGCTGAAAACGTTGATGCGTTTTTGTTTAGAAAAAATTGGCATTCTCCGAACAGATCATTAATGTGCGCCCAGCGGCAACCGCGCGAGAGGTGAGACAAGATTGAAGAAGTTTGACATGCCGGAAAAAATTCGACCGATCGAGCAAATGCTGGAGTTAAGCGAAGAGGAGTCGCTCTCACCAGAGCATCTCGACAATCAGGTCCAAAAGGCGCAGGAGCAACTGCTTCAGCTTAAGCGCCAGCAGGAGCAGATCGAGAAACAGAAGCGCGAGCTCGAGGAGCTGAGCCGGAAACAGGAAGAACTCGAGCGTGGGCGGGCGGAGATGAGCGATAAGCTGACCCGGTCGCTGGTTGTTTTGGAACGCGAAGCCTATGACGCACAGAAGCGCCTCGAGCAATTGCGCGCGATGCGGGAGAGCTTTGGGCAGCATCTGGAATTAATCGAAGCGATCGATCCGAAGAGCTGGAATCCGGCGGACTTGCACAAGGAATTGAGCCGCGCTTTGAGCACGGTGGAGGGGGCGGCCATTGAATACACTCAGCAACGCAGCCGGCTACAGGCAACTGAAGACAGCAGCGGCGGAGAAGCTTTGCCCGAGATTGAATCAAAGTCCGGCGGTGGATTTGGCGGGCGTTCCCTTATCGAATGGGTGAAGATCGGCTTCGCCTTCAGCTTGCCGTTGATTATTTTCGGATTTATCGCGCTCTTCCTTTTTTTCTGGATGGCTCACCGGATTCAGTAAAACGACATGCTGCGTCGTCCGCCCAGATCGGCTACCACGCTCGATCAAACGAAACAGGATCTGGTGCGACAGGAATCCGAGCTGCGAGCGCAGATGCAAAAGCTCGAACGCATGATTGAGGCCGCGCCCCGCGTCGCGCAGGAAATTGAGAAACGACAGCGCGAAGAACTGCTCATGCGCGCAAGCGAAGGCGGCAGCCGACTCGATGTCTCAATGGCCCTGCACGACGAACGGTACGGCGGCGGCATGCCGGCAAGACCACGAGGCTCGCTTCGCAAGCAACGACGCGAAGGACGCATGCTTTTCGCCGTCCTGGTAATTGCGCTTTTGATCGCAGCGCTCTGGCTGTTGAATCACCTCCATTTCTAAAATGGCGACCGAGCTCGATGTTGAATACGTGTCGAAACTCGCACGGCTCAATCTGAGCCCGCAAGAAACGAAACTTTTCCAAAAGCAGCTCGCGGACGTATTGAAATACGCGGAGAAACTAAGCGAAGTCGACGTCACCCACGTTGAGGCCTCAGCGCATGCAGTGCCAATCTTCAACGTTTTTCGGAAAGATGAACCGGGAAAATGTTTCACCGCTGAAGAAGCGCTCGCAAACGCGCCGCAAAAGGCCAATCAGCTCTTCATCGTCACTAAAGTTGTTGAATGAGCGAGAAAAATCTGCCGGCGCTCACCCTCGCCGATCTCCAGACCCGTCTTCGCAAAAAGGAAGTTTCACCGCGCGAGGTCATTGAGTCGCTTCGGACCCGCATCCAAGCGGTCGAGCCGAAGATTGACGCTTATCTGTCGATCGACTTCGATGCTGCGCTGAAGGAGGCAGAAGGCGTCGATGTTAGTCTGCCGCTCGGCGGCGTGCCAGTCGCGGTCAAAGACATCATTAATGTCAAAGGGCAGCCTTGTACCTGCGGCTCGAAAATCCTGGGCGATTATCGATCGCCTTACGACGCGACCGTGATTCAGCGTTTGCGCGCCGCCGGCGCAGTTCCGCTTGGCAAGACCAACATGGACGAATTTGCGATGGGTTCGTCGACCGAAAATTCCAGTTTCAAAGTGACGAAGAATCCGTGGGATTTGTCGCGTGTTCCTGGCGGTTCTAGCGGGGGCTCAGCTGCGGCCGTCGCAGCCGATGCCGCCTTCGTCGCATTGGGCACCGACACTGGAGGTTCGATTCGCCAGCCCGCATCGCTATCGGGCGTCGTCGGCGTGAAGCCGAGTTACGGGCGTGTTTCTCGCTTTGGTGTAACGGCATTCGCTTCTTCGCTCGATCAAGTCGGTCCGCTCGCTAAAAATGTGCGCGATGCGACGATGATCATGAAAGTAATCGCCGGCCACGACGCGCGAGATTCTACGTCGCTCCCAAATCCGGTTCCCGATTATGCCCAGAATCTGGGCAAGGACTTGAAAGGAATTCGACTCGGTATTCCAAAGGAATTTCGAATTGAAGGACTCGATCCGCAGGTGAAATCGGCCGTCAATACGGCAATCAAACAGCTTGAGTCGCTCGGCGCACAAATTGTCGACGTGAACCTGCCGCACACCGATCATGGAATCGCGGTTTACTATTTCATCGCGACGGCGGAGGCGTCCGCGAACCTCGCGCGCTTTGATGGCGTTCGTTACGGCTATCGCGCGAAAGACCCAAAGGACTTGCTGGATCACTATGGCCGTACGCGCGGTGATGGCTTCGGGGCGGAAGTGAAACGCCGGATCATTCTCGGCACTTATGTCCTAAGCTCCGGTTATTACGATGCTTACTACGTTCGCGCGCAAAAAGTTCGGGAATTGATTCGCCAGGATTACGTCAAAGCATTTGAAAAAGTAGACGTGATCGTCTCGCCGACCTCGCCCGTGCCGGCATTCAAAGTTGGCGAGCGCACGGAGGATCCGTTGGCCATGTATCTGGCGGATATTTTCACCGCCACCGGAAACCTCGCCGGCATTTGCGGAATCAGCGTCCCGTGCGGCCTGGCGAAGGTGAACGGTAGCCAGTTACCGATTGGCCTCCAGATTCTCGGTAAATCGCTTGATGAGGCACGCATTTTTCAAATCGCCTACGCTTACGAACAAAGCACCGATTGGCACAAGCAGCGCCCGAAGGTTTAGCGGGTCCGCCGTTGCCAAGGATACGGCGTGAAGCTTTCGAGGCTGGAGCCGAAGACGGGATTTGAACCCGTGACCTACGGTTTACGAAACCGTTGCTCTACCACTGAGCTACTTCGGCGCGGAGCGGAAGATTACATCCGTTGGCATCCGACTCAAGCCGCTTAAGTTCCAGCGATCATGAATCGGCTGGAAGAAATTCTGGACGTAAAGCGAGAAGAAATTAAGCGACTGCGGCCGCGTCGCGCCGCAATCGACCGACAGACGCGTGATCGCAAGGATTTTCGCGATTTTCGCAGCGCCTTACAACAACCCGAGAGCGGCCTCGCCATCATCGCCGAGGTAAAAAAGGCTTCCCCATCAGCGGGCGTCATCGCCGACACGTTCGAACCTGTCGGGATCGCGACGAAATACGAACGAGGCGGGGCGAACGCGATTTCAGTATTGACCGACGCAAGATTTTTCCACGGCGATTTGCAAGATCTGACCAACGTGCGGGCTGCGGTTTCGCTTCCGCTCTTAAGAAAAGATTTTATCATGGATGAAATTCAGATTGCGGAATCGGTGGCAAACGGCGCCGATGCGATTCTGTTGATTGTGGCGGCACTGGAGCAATCACTCCTGGTCGATCTCCTTCACGCGGCAGAGAGCTTTCGCGTCGATACGCTCATCGAAGCGCATACGCGTGATGAATTGCAACGCGCCCTCGAGGCGGGAGCGAAGATCGTCGGAATTAACAATAGGGATCTTGCCACGTTCGAGGTCGATCTTGCCGTGACGGAAGAACTCTGTCGCGATGTTCCGGACGAAATTGTTCTCGTGAGCGAAAGCGGGATCAAGACAGCGCGCGATGCGGCGCGCGTCAAAGCCTGCGGCGTGGACGCGATTCTCGTCGGCGAAGCATTAATGCGCGGCGAAATTGCGCTCGAGGATCTACGCGGAAGCGGAGCCTGAGGATTTCGTTGCAAAGGCGCGTCGAATCGAGCGCCAGAGACCGCGCGGTCCGGCGGTCGGGCCGGCGCGCGCGACGAGAACAGGACAGTTCGCGTGGTTCAAAATGCTCCGCGTGAGATCGCCCATGATGTAATGGCGCAACATGCCGCGGGCTTGCGAGGAGCCGGTCACAATCAGATCATAACTATTTTCACGAGCCTCCGTGAACACCTGATCAATCACAATGCCGTGCCGGATGTGGATCTGCGTTGGCACGCCCATTTTTTCCAAATCCCGCTTTTGCGTGCGCAGATTGATTCCAAGCTCCGAATTCGACTCAAGCAACCGATCGACGTCTTCCTCCAGCCGCACCAGGTCCGCATAAATTGCCGGCGGTTCCGCCATGACGTGCAACAAAGTGACGGCCGCGCCCACGCCGGACGCGAGCTTGCCGGTTAGCTGGATGGCTTCTTCAATAAATTCCTTGCCGCCGGTGCAAATAAGAAATTGCTTTAACTGCGCCCACTCGCCTATCGCCACCAGCACCGGCGGCGCAATCGATTTGATGACCTCGTAGGTTTTTTCCGATCGCCAATGCGGCCCGGTTGAGCCGGTTTTCCGCGCGCCGATAATAACGAGGTCGTATTTGGTTTTCGTTGTTTCTTCGACAATCTGGCGGACCGGATCTCCCGAACGCATCTCGATTTGCGGCGAAAGATTCTTTTCGCGCAACCAGCCGGCTTGCTTTTCGAGCGCTCCGCGCAAGGCAGATTCATCTGCCGGTTTTT
>Ga0066903_100000607_pt1 | contig 23281 bp, 19 predicted proteins | sample PanSoiMetaGPlot1_FD_67491 | JGI IMG/M metagenome (GOLD analysis project Ga0066903, IMG submission 67491) | Tropical forest soil microbial communities from Panama analyzed to predict greenhouse gas emissions - Panama Soil - Plot 1 (version 2) | ecosystem: Environmental > Terrestrial > Soil >... | reverse complement strand
CGTCCCGAGCCCCCGTCCACCGGGACGTTCCCCGCCCCGTACGCCTCCACCACCAGGCCGCGCATCCGGCCGAGCAGCGCCAGCGGCAGCGCGGGGTCGAGCCCGGGAAACACCTTGAGGAGAAAGACCCGCGGGTCCAGCCGGTCCACCAGCTTCAGCCGCCGCGGAGGAAGGCCCGCCTCGAAGTGCGCCGTCACCCCCAGCGTCCCGAGCAAGGGAAAGTTCGGGCTCTCGAACGCGTCGTAGTCCGCGACCGCCGCCTTGAGGGTCCGATTACCCCGGTAGAGCTTGCTGTCGAAGCACACCGTCACCTCGGGCGGCCCCCGCAGCGCCGAGGTCACGGCGTCGATGAGGTTCAGCCGGGCGTCGGTCCGGACCTCCTTGAGCGGCCGCTGGCTCCCGGTCAGCACCACCGGACGGTCCAGACCCGGAAGCAGGAAGGAGAGAGCGCTCGCCGTGTATGCCAGCGTGTCCGTCCCGTGCGTCACCACCGCCCCGTCGAAGTCCGGGAGGCGCCGAGCCAGCACCCGGGCGAGCTCCACCCAGGATTCGGGCTGGATCTCGCTCGAATCCAGGTTGCTGAAGAGCTCCAGCCGCACGTCGGCCAGCTCCGCCAGCTCCGGCACCCGCTCCCGGAGCGTCCGGGCGAAGGGCGCCGGGCGAAGCGCAGAGGGCCGCCCCCCTGCCATGCCCAGGGTGCCGCCAGTGTGCAGCATCAGGACTCGGGGACGGGCGGGCACGCGTGTTCCCCTAGTTTCAGCAGCCCCGACGCCCGCCTTGCAACTGCTCCGGGCGGACGTGTAGCAAGGGCGCCGTGGTCCACGCCCCTTTGTCCCGCTGGCTTCCCGCCGTCGCGGTCCTGGCCTCCGTGGCCACGGCCTTCGCTGCCCCGACCGATGCTCCCGCCGTCGACACCTCGGCCCTGTCGGCCGCCGCTCGCGCCGAGTACGACCACGTGCTCGAGGACGAGTTCTGCGGCTGTGGCGCCCCGCACTCCCTCGGTCAGTGCCTGAAGAGCCATCCCGAGTGCAGGCACAGCCGCCGCCTCGCGCAGCTCGCTGTCTTCGAGGCCGCCCGGGGCGTGAGCGGTGCGGAGATCGGCGTCGAGCTCGCCCGGTACGACCAGGGCTTCCGAGACGCGCGCCAGACCTTCAAGGTCGATGAGCGCCAGTGCCGGGGAAAGGGCCCGGTCACGCTGGTGGAGTTCTCCGACTTCGAGTGCCCCCACTGCGCCATCCTCCGCCCTGTTCTCGAGAAGTTCGCCGACGACAACGCCTCAAGGGTCAAGCTTTGCTGGATGAGCTTTCCGCTGAGCCAGCACCCGAACTCCATGCCCGCGGCCCAGGCCGCGCTGCTGGCCCGTGACCGGGGGAAGCTCTGGCCCGTCCACGACGCCATCTTCGAGAACCAGGGCCGGCTCTCTTCCGACGTCATCCAGGAGATCCTGGTCAAGGCGGGCATCCCCGCCGCCGACTGGAAGAAGGCCCAGGCCGACAAGACCTACCGGGAGCAGGTCGAGACCCAGCGCTCCGCCGGCATCTCCGCGGGCGTCAATGCCACCCCCACCCTCTTCGTGAACGGCCGGAAGCTGGACCTGGCGCCCGCACCGGAGATCCTCTCCACCACGGTGGAGGACGAGATGGACTGGCAGAAGACCCACGGCACCTGGATCACGGCCAACCGGTGAGGCTCCCCGCGCGACCATGACCGCCCGCATCCGCCTGGAGCCCGGAGGGCGCGTGGTGCCGGACGCCGAGGCGTCGGGCGAGCTGAGATCGCGACACGGCAGCTTCGTCCTCCTCCCCACCGCGCCCGACCTCCTGGCCGCGCTCCGCCAGCCGTCGGAGGGCGGGCGGGGCAAGCGCCCCCGGGTCGTCCTCATCGGCGACGCTTCCGGGTTCCCGCTCTCCGACCTCATCGCCTTCCTCAGCCAGTTCCGCTGGACGGGAACGCTTCGGCTCCACGCTCCGGGCGGCGAGCGCTCGGTGGTCCTCAACGAGGGCGAGGTCCGCGGCGCGAGCAGCGAGGATCCCGCCGACCGCCTGAGCGAGGTGCTCGTCCGGCTCGGCCATGCCAGCCGCGGCGACGTGGAGGAGGCCCTCCGCGACAACCCACCGAGCCGCGTGGGCCGGTCGCTCGTCGACCGGGGCCTGCTCCAGCCACACGACCTGTGGGCCTGCGTCACCCAGCAGGTGTCGGAGATCTTCCACGCCATCGTCCTCGCGCGGGAAGGCGCCTTCACCCTCGTCGACCAGGAGCCCGAAGAGAAGGGCGGCGGCACCGCCGTTCAGCTCTCCACCCAGAGCCTCCTGATGGACGCGATCCGGAAGATCGACGAGCTCCAGCACTTTCGGCAGCGCATCCCTCACGGCCGGGTCTACGTCACGAAGAGGCGCCCCAGCGACGGAAAGCTCCACCCGGACGAGGATCGGCTCCTCGGGCTCGCCAACGGGCAGCGCACCGTTCTCGAGCTCGCCCAGGCGGCCAAGCTCAGCGAGTTCGACGCGACCAAGATCCTCTTCCGCCTCCTCGAGGGCGGATACGCCTCGGTCTCCGAGCTGAAGCACGGGGAGGTGGCTGCCCCTACCCGCGGTCGGGCCGCCAGCCGCGGCGCCGAGTCCGAGCCGGCGGTGCGGGTGGTCGCCACCTTCGAGGAGATCTTCGCCGAGATTCTCCGCGACGTGGCCTCGCAGGGCAGGGCGGCCGAGTTCCTCGCCGCCGCCAACGCCGCCCTCGAGAGCCGGACGCTCTCCGAGTCGCCCGTTCTCCGGGACCTCCGCCTCGGGGCCGACGGTCGCTTCGACGCCCGGAAGCTTCTCGACGCCTACTCGAAGGCCCGGCCCTCACTCGGCAGTGAGCCGGTGGCCTCGCTCCGCCAGGCCCTCTCCGACGTGATGTTCTTCCTCCTCTTCCAGGCCGGCGAGCTCCTGGAGTCGCGCGCGGACGAAGACCTCGCGCGGCGGGTGAAGGACCTCCTCGCCACGCTCGATTGACCCCTGGAGCCTTCCGCCTGACCGCTGGCCTTCCCGGGACCGGCGGCCGCCTGCGCGCCTCTCCCGAGGACTTCGAGGTGGAGGAGCTTCCGGCGTACCTCCCGTCCGGATCGGGCGAGCACCTCTACCTCTGGCTGGAGAAGGTGGGCCTGGACACGCCGGAGGCGGCGGTGCGCGTCGCCGGCGCCCTGGGGCTCGGGCTCGGGGAGGTCTCCTGGGCCGGGCTCAAGGACCGGCTCGCCGTCACGCGGCAGTGGTTCTCCGTCCCAGCTCGCGCCGAGGCCTCCCTCTCCGCGCTGCAGGCCACCCCCGAGCTGCGGCTGCTCGCCCATGCCCGACACGGGAACAAGCTCCGCGTCGGCCACCTCCGCGGGAATCGGTTCCGGATCCGCATCCGCGACGCCGAGCGACCCGAGGCGGTGGACGCGGTGCTGACCCGCCTCGTCGCCGACGGGCTCCCCAATGCCTTCGGCGAGCAGCGGTTCGGCCGAGGGGATACCGCGCTCCGGGGCATGGCGCTGGTCCGGGGCGAGAGGCTCCCTAGGCGCCCGAGCGCCTTCGAGCGGAAGCTCTATGTCTCCGCGTACCAAGCGCTGCTCTTCAACAGGCTCCTCTCGGCTCGGCTCGCCGCCGGGACCCTGCGGCGGGCGCTCGCCGGAGACCTGATGAGGAAGACCGACTCCGGCGGTCTCTTCGTCTGCCACGACCCAGAGGTGGACCTGCCGCGGATCGAGCGGGGAGAGATCGCCCCCACCGGTCCCCTCTTCGGCTGGAAGATGCAGCGGCCCGACGGCGAGGTCGACGCCGCCGAGCAGGCAGTGCTTGCCGCCGAGGGTCTGACGCTGGAGAGCTTCCGGCGCCTCGGGTCCATCGCCGAAGGAACGCGCCGGCCCTACACCGTACCGGTCGGCGAGGCGCACTGGTCGGCGGAGGGCTCGGCGGTGGAGCTCTCCTTCACCCTTCCGGCGGGCGCGTACGCCACGGTGCTGCTCGACGAGGTGATGAAGCCCCGCGACGCGGAGGCCGAGCCGTCCCTGTCCGAGTGAGGAGCTGCGCCGACTGGCGCGTCGGCGCTACCCGAGCGTGTTCATGAACAGCGCGCCCTGGTGCGCGATGTACGAGAGCATCCCCACCTCGTACTCGCTGAACACTGGAGTCTCGCGCCGGTTGACCAACTCCACGCACCCGAAGGTCCGGCCGTGGGCGATGATCGGCGAGCAGAGGATGCTCCGGGTCTCGTAGTGCACCCGGTCCGACACCCCGCGGTAGAAGCGCGGGTCCTTCTGCACGTCCGACAGCGCGAGCGACACGCCCTCCACCGCACAGAAGCCCACGATGCCCGTGCCGGCGGGAATGACGATGTTGGCGTCGAGGATGTCCTGTGCCTTGGGACCCCGCACCACCACGAACCGGAGATCGCCGGACACCAGCTCGCTCGAGAAGACGCTCCCAGCCTCGACCGGGATCTTCTCCATCGCCAGGTCCAGCAGGTAGCCCAGCCCGTCGGCGGCGTCCCTCCGCTGGTAAACGCCCTGCACCCGCTCGAACACGTCGGCCAGGACGTCCTCCAGCTGCGCCGCAGGCGAGCGCGCCGGCTTCCGCCGCCCGATGGGCCCGGCGGGCGGCTTCGGGCTGGCGACCAGCTCCTCGGTGGGAGGCAGCACGACCCGGGGTGTGCTCATCGGGGTCGGCCGCGCTGCCGTCGGGGACGTCGGTCGATCTGCAGAGCGGATCACCGTCGGGTCCAGCGGCGACGGCGGAACGTTCATCCCGCTCGTCAGATGCGGGTCCTTCACCTCCCGCGCGACCCCCACCAGCGGCGTGTCGGGGCGGATGCTCCTCTCCAGGACGTCCACCATCGCCGGACTCGGGGGCGGAGCCACCGGCTCGGTGCCGATCGGCGTCGGCCGCGGCTTCGGCTTCGCCATCGCGGCCTCGGCGTCGCTCAGCTCGCGGATGCGGAACACCCGGGCGCTGCTCGCGTCGGTGACGTGCACCGAGCCGTCGTCCTGCACGTCCACCAGGACGTTGTGCGGAACCAGGCCCTGCTCGCCGAGGCGATGGAAGCCGGTCTTCAGCGCCTGCATCCAGTTCGCTGCATCGACGCGGAGGGTGACGTCGAAGCTGCCCGGCTCCGCTGCAGGGATGAAGACCTCGAAGCGCGCCATCGGTGGACGAGGGGCTAGCAGACGGGCCCCTCGGGCTGCAATCCCGGACGTTTGGCCGGAGCGCTTGGGGGGCCGAACCCTCACCCCCCGGGGGCGGGCGGGGGAGGGCGGCGGGGAGGCTCGGCGCGGGTCGCCGCGGCGATGTCACGGACCGCCACCCGGGCGTGGGTCCGGAAGACCGCGAAGTCCTGGCCGGACTCGGTGGTGACGTCGGTCACCTGGTCGATGAAGGTGGTGCCGTCGCGGAGCTCGATGGCCACCGGGCGCTTCACCAGCACCGCCTCCTCGAGCACGTCGACGAAGCTGCAGCTGCCCACCTCATCCTGTTCGAGCCGGCTCATGTCGCCTCCCGCGCAGGCGCCCGGGAAACATCGGCCTCTCGACGCCCAGCGGCAAGGTGTACCGTGCCCGTCCCGATGACTCCCGACGAGTTCCGCGCACTTGGACACCAGCTCATCGAGTGGGTGGCCTCTTACCGCGAACGAATGGTCAGCCTTCCAGTCATGAGCCCGGTGCAGCCGGGCGACGTCCGACGGCACTTCTCCGCCACGCCGCCGGAGCACGGCGTTCCGCTGGAGAGACTCCTCCCGCAGCTCGACACCGCCATCGTCCCGGGCATCACCCACTGGAACCATCCGCGGTTCTTCGCCTACTTCCCCTCGAACTCGACGCTGCCCTCGGTGCTCGCCGACCTGGTGGCCGCCGGGCTCGGCGCCCAGGGCATGAGCTGGCAGACGAGCCCGGCCGCGACCGAGCTCGAGGAGGTCGCCGTCGACTGGCTGCGCCAGCTGGTGGGCCTGCCCGCGACGTTCTCCGGCGTCATCCAGGACACGGCCAGCACCGCGACGCTCGTCGCGCTGCTCTGTGCCCGCGAGCGCACCACCGGCCACGGCCAGGCACACGGCGGCCTCCAGGCCGAATCTGCGCCTCTCACCGTCTACGCGTCCGAGATGGCGCACAGCTCGATCGACAAGGCCGCGCTGCTCGCCGGGTTCGGCCGCGACAATCTGAGGCTCCTTCCCACCGACGAGGCCCACGCCCTCCGCCCTGAGGCGCTCGAGGAAGCGCTCGCCACCGACGTCGCCCGGGGCCGTCGTCCCTGCGCCGTCGTCGCCACCGTGGGGAGCACCGGCACAACCGCCATCGACCCGGTGGCCCGCATCGGCAAGCTCGCGCACGCACACGGCGCCTGGCTCCACGTGGATGCCGCGATGGCCGGCACCGCGATGGCGTGCCCTGAGCTGCGCTGGATGTGGGAAGGCGTCGAGCAGGCCGACTCGGTGGTTTGGAATCCCCACAAGTGGCTCGGCATCGGCTTCGACTGCACCGCCTACCACGTCCGCGACGCCGACCACCTGGTGCGGGTCATGGCCACCGACCCGAGCGTCCTGCGCACCGCGCAGGACGGCGCGGTGAAGAACTTCCGCAACTGGGGCATCGCGCTCGGCCGCCGCTTCCGCGCCCTCAAGGTCTGGTTCGTCCTCTCCGCGCTCGGAGCCGAAGGCGTCCGCGCCGAGGTCCGCCGGCACCTCGGGCTCGCCCGCTGGTTCGCGGACCGGGTGGACTCGACGCCCGGGTGGGAGCGCCTCGCCCCAGTGCCGCTCCAGACCGTCTCCTTCCGCCACCGCCCGGCAGGCCTCGAGCCTGCAGCCCTCGACGCCCACAACCTCGCGCTGGCCCAGGCGATCAACCTCTCCGGACGGGCGTACCTCACCCCCGCCGTGGTGAAGGGCGTGCAGCTGCTCCGGGTCTCGGTGGGAGCGACGGCCACCACCGCCGACGACGTTGCTGCGCTCTGGAGCCAGCTCGTCGACACCGCGGCCGCGCTCCCCATTGGACAGCCCCGGCCGGGCCGGTGACGATGGGGCAGCCTCGTCCCCGCCCGTGCTCGCCGTCGCCCTCACCCTCGTCCTCGCCATCACCCCCTCGACGTCTCCGAACGACGACGCCGCCCTCCAGACGCTGCTGGACTCGGTCCGCGGCCGCTCCCTCGACGGCCGGCTCCTCGGGCTGAGCGAGCGATTCCTCGGGACGCCCTACGCCCACTCGCCCCTTGGCGAGGGGGAGGGCCAGGATCCGGACCCCCGCCTCCGGCTCGACAAGGTGGACTGCCTCACCTTCGTCGAGACGGTCATCGCTCTCGGGCTGTCCAGCTCCGTGGAAGACGTGCTCCACGTCCTCGACTCGGTTCGCTACCGCTCCCGACCCGACTACGCCGGCCGAAACCACCTCATGGAAGCCGAGTGGCTGCCCTCCAACACCGCCAAGGGGGTGGTCCGTGACGTCACCGCCGAGCTGTCCGGCGACGCCGCCCGGCCAGGGTGGAAGGTGATCGGCCCCGAGGCCTGGACCTCCACCACCGCCCGTGCACTGGCCCTCCCGCCCTCGGCGCGGCCCACCGGGCGATTTCCGCTGACCGTGCTCCCGGTCGATCAGATCGCCGGACACGCCGCGCGGTGGCCCTCCGGCACGCTCCTCCTGGTCGTGCGGGAGGACGCGCCCTGGCGGATCACCCGGGTGAGCCACCTCGGGTTCGTCGTCCAGCGGGGCGGAAAGACCTACCTCCGCCACGCCACCCGGGGATGGAAGGACGGGGTGGTGGACGAGGAGCTCTCGCACCTGCTGGCGCGGCACGCGCGGTACACCTGGAAAATCGAGGGCGTGTCGCTCTGGGAGGTGCGAGATCCGCGCTCACGGACCGACGCCGTGTCCAGCACCTCCCGGTGAGGCGCGTCCTCTCGATCAGCTCCGCCCCGAGCTCTCCGACTCCCGCTCCTCGTCCTCGGCGGCGCGCTCGGCCTCCGGCGCGTCCTCGGCGAGCCGGCGCCGCTCCTCGTCCACCAGAGTGCGGGCGCGGGCGACGTTCTCCTCCAGAACGCTCAGCTCGAACCAGGGCAAGGCCCAGCCGGACCCGAGCGCGTCCACACCCGAGCCGCCGGGGTGATCCGTCCGGAGTACCTGCATTCCCGCCTTGCGCAGCGCAGCCTCGAGCGCATCGGCAGTGAAGGGGTCCTCCGCCTGGGCCACCTGGACGAAACGCTCCGACTCGGGGTTGCCTTCCATGGCCCAGGCACCATAACAGGAGGACGCCGCAAGGAGGCTTCTCCGATGCAACTGCTGGTACGAGGCGTTCACATCCAGGTCACCGACGCGCTCCGCGAGTACTGCGAGATCCACTTCCGCCGTGCGCTGGACCGGGTGCTGGGACGCGAGCCTGCCGTGCAGGTCGAGGTGCACCTGGTCGACACCACCGGCGAGAACAAGGGCGGCGCGAACCAGGAGGCCCGGGTCACCGTCCACGTCCCCGGTCACCCCGCGCTGCACGTGACCGAGACGTCGGACGAGATCCACCGGGCCATCGCCGCTGCCTCGGATCGCGTCGAGCGCGCGGCGAAGAAGTACCTCGACCGGCGTCACGACCACTCCGGTCCCTCTCTCGCAGATCTCCCCACCGACTGACACCGAGGCGCCGCTCCCGGCCGTCCGCGTTCCCTTGCTGGGCCGCGCTCCAAGGGCCTATAAACAGGGCGACTCGACTGGCCCCAAAGGAAGGGGATGTCCCGCATCAAGCTCCTTCTGTTCGCGCTGCCAGCGCTCGCGCTCTGGCTGGCGGACCTCTCGCTCACCGCGTCGTCTTTCAGCGAAAAGGCGGAAGCTCAGGCGGCCGCCTACGCCCAGCGCGGGGTGGACGCAGTGTCCGTCCGGCTCGCGGGGCGGCGCGCGGAGCTCCAGGGGCTCACCCTCCGGCTGGGGAGCTCCCCGGGTGCATTCGTCACCGCCGATGCGCTGCGGGCCGGCAAGGCCGAGCTCGCCGCCGACCGGATGGCCAGCGTCCGCCGCAACGCCGCCGATGCGGTCTCCACCGCTCTCCGGTCCGGACTCGTCCTCGGCATCCGGACCGACAACGGAGCGGTCTTCGCCCGCGGGGCTCAGCCTCCGGCGGGAGAGATCGCCGGGCTCGATGCGGACTCGGTCGCCGGAGCGGGAAGCGACGGCCAGACCCGGGAGGCCTTCGGGACGTCGTACCTCTTCTTCTCCTTCCCGCTGCTCGGCTCCGACAAGGAGGCGCGCGCGCAGGGCATCCTCATCGTCGGTGGACCGCTCCTTCCCGAGGGGATCGCGGACCAGGTGGCGCTGGAGACCGGGCTCTCGGCGCTGGGCATCGTGCAGGCCGGCAAGCTGGTCTCAAGCGGAGGCCAGGAGAAGACACGGCTTCCGGATACGCTCCGGGAAACGCCGGTGGGCAAGAGCGCCGTCGTCGCGCGCGGCGCAGCGGGCTCGCTCGGCTTCTTTCGCCTTCCGCTTTTCGCCGCCGGGCCGGAGCCGGCGCTGCGGGTCGCCCTCCGCCGCGGAGTGCCGGGGCAGCCGCTCGAGGCGCTGGCCCTGGTGAGCACCGAGCCAGCGATGGCCGCGCTGGCCGACACGCAGCGTTTCAGCCTCGGGGCGATGCTCTTCCTCCTCGTGGGCCTGGCGGCGCTCTGGTTCTGGATTGGGCAGGAGGCTCCCCTGGCCCATGCCCATGTGCAGGAGGACACCGAGCCCGGGCCTCGCCGCCGCCGCAGCCTGTTCGGTGGCCTCCGCACGGAGCCGCCCCCGGTGTTCCGCGCCCCGGAGAACATCACCCGCCCGCCCGAATCGCGGACGCCGGCCCGGGCGCGCACCGCCATCGAGCTCGACGCGGCGCCCGAGCGGGCCGTGGAGCCGCCGCCGCCGCCCGAGTCCGAGGCTCATCCACGGGAGTCCGCCGGGCTCGCCGATCTTTTCACCGATGGGCTCCCCGGTCCGAGGGCACCGCGCGAGCCGCCTCGCGACGACCTGGCCGCCCTCCTCGATTCGATGCCTCCTCCGCCCGAGCCCGTGGTGGCGCCCATCCGGCCCCCGTCGCAGCGGCTGTCTCCGTCGCCGGCCACTCCTCCCCGCCCGCCGCCGCGGCCGGTCGCGCCGCCTGAGCCCGCGCCGCTCGACTACGACCATCAGCCGACCACTGCGTACCCGACCCCGAATCTCCCCGACTTCAACCTCCCGCCCGCGGCAGCGCTCGGGCCGGCACCCACCTTCATCCCGGAGGCGACTCGCGTCGCCGACACTCCGGCGGACCTCATCGCGTCCACCCGCATCCCGGGTCCCCGGCCCCAGGCGCTCCCGAAGCCGGTGCCCCCCGACGAGGTGCACTTCCAGGACGTCTTCCACGAGTTCATCGCCGTGCGCGAGCGCTGCGGCGAGAGCGGCGACGGGCTCACCTTCGAGAAGTTCGCCGGGAAGCTCCGGAAGAACCGCGACCAGCTGGTCCAGAAGTACGGCTGCCGCACCGTGCGCTTCCAGGTCTACGTGAAGGACGGTCGCGCCGCGCTCAAGGCCACGCCGGTCCGCGAGTAGACCCGGCTCAGGCAGTCGGTTCGCTGGGGATCCGGAGGCGGATCAGCGCTCCGCCGCCCGGCCCGGCGTCGATCTCCAGCGTCCCTCCGTGGCCCTGGGCGATTCGGGTCCCGAGGGCGAGGCCGAGTCCCGTGCCCGAGGCCTTCGTGGTGACGCCGGGCTCGAGCGCCCGCGCGCGGTCCTCGGCCGGGATGCCCGGACCGGTGTCCTCGACCTCCAAGACCGCTCGGTCGCCCTCGGCACGGGTCCGGACCGTCACCTCTCCGCCCGACGGCATCGCCTCCTCGGCGTTCCGGAGGAGGTTGTGGAGCAGCTGCGCGAGCTGATCCCGATCGGCTCGGACGGGGAGGGGAGGCCCGGGCTCCCAGTGGATTCGCACGTTCGGGCGCGCTCCGGCGATGCCGAGTGCCTGCTCGGTCCAGGGGGTGAGATCCAGCGGCTCGAGCTGCGCCGCCGGCAGCCGAGCGAAGCGGGCGAACGCGTCGATGGTGCGCCGTAGCCGCTCCACCTCCTCGAGCATCGCCGGCGCGCTCTCGACGAACAGGGCCTCGAAGCGCGGGTCGCGCGCCTTCCGCGCCGCGAGCAGCGTCTCTAACGACATCTGGAGCGGCGTGAGCGGATTCCGGAGCTCGTGGGCGAGGCTGCGCGCCACGCCCTCCCACGCTGCAGCCTGTTCCGCTGCCCGGAGCGCCCGCGTGGCGTGGCCCAGGTCCTCGGCCATCCGGTTGAAGGCGTCGACCAGCACCCGCACCTCGCCGCTGCCCGCGGCCGGAACGCGGGTGTCGAGGTCCCCGCCGGCCACGGACCGCACGCCCTCGGTCAGCGCCTCCACCGGACGGGTGATGCCGCGGGCGAAGAGGAAGCCGGCCAGCAGCGCGAGGCCGAGGCCGAGTGCCGCGGCGGCGACGAGCGCCCGCCGGAGCGCGCGCCGGGTGTCGTCCACCGCCGCGCTCCCGACCGCCAGGGTGAGCACCGCCGGTCCGAGCGGGAGTCGGCGGAGCACCGTCCCCCCCTCGGCCGAACCCGCCGCCGCCGGCCCGAGGCCGGGTCCCTCGAGCTCGACCCGGGCACCGGTCAGCCTGGCCAGGCGAGCCACCCAGGCATCGCCCAAGACCTGTCCGCCGACGAGGACCGCCGCTCCGTGAGCCGCCTCCACCGGCCGGGCGGCGACCAGCGCGGGACGGAGCTGCACACCGTCCGCTGCCTGCACCTCCACCGGGACGACGACCGCCGGCTCGCCGCTGCGCACGGTCGAGAGGCCGGGCTCGACGTCGCCCACCCGCGCGGGAAGGAACGCGCTCGAGCGGCTCACCCCGGAGCCGTCGAGCAATGTCAGCACCGTCAGCGGTCGGCCCTCCGCTACGGCTCGCATCGCATCCGCGGCCGGCGGCACGCCGGACTCGAGCTGGAGCCCGACCGACTCCGTCCCGGGGTCGGCGGCGAGGGTCGCCACCGACTGCTCTACCTCGCTCCGCAGCCGGTCCACCTCGGAGGTCGCGACGCCGAGCGCTGCGTCGGCACGAGCGGCCAGCTCGCGGGCGAACGTCTCCTTGATGCGCTTGGACGCGAGCGGCACCGTCACCGCCAGCGGAAGGAGCGCCAGCAGCGCGAAGGCCAGAAGGAGGAGGGTGCGCAGCCGCATCTCTAGTGCTCCGACCGGGGCGTGGTGAGCACAGCGAGCTGGCCGAGACCGAAGCGAGACGGCGCACACGAGGAGCGAGCAGCGGAGGCGTACCTCGTGGTGCGTCGAGCGGCGGAGCGACGAGCCTGCGCGTCGCAGCGAGCGGATCGGCCACCACAGCGATCAGCACACCCGGCTCGAAGCACTAGGGCCACCACGCGTCATCGAGGACCAGCAGTCCGAAGCCATCCCGCCGGACGTCCACCAGCGCCGGGTCGAGGCGCGCGCGGAGCCCCTCGACGTAGAGGGGCACCACCGGGAGTGCGGAGGCAAGCCCGAGCGCACGCTCCCGGGCGCGACTGGCTCGAGCCTCGGCGTCCGGAACGGCACCCAGCGCAGCGAGCTCTCGCCGGGCCAGCTCGGCGTCACCGGCGAGCTCGAGCACCACGGCCAGCGCCGGTGCAGGAAGCGGTGGGAGGAGCACCGAGCGCAGCGCGAGGTCTCCCTGGCCCGCCCGCCAGTCCCGGTCGAGCGCGTCTGCTCCGCGCGGGGCGAGGGTGAGCTGCACCCCCGCGTCGCGGAGGAGAATCTGCAGCCGCTCCGCGACGGCCCGCTGTCCCGGCCGGTCCTGCGCGTACATCAGGACCGCGCTGCCCGAGCCGCGCCCGGGGGCGGTCCGAGGGGTCGCCTCCGGCCCCCCGAGCGCGGGAGGGAGGAGCCCCGGCATCGCCGCCGCCGGACCGCCGACGAAGCTCCGGACCAGCGCCGCTCGATCGAGCCGTCCGTCGAGGAGCGCCACCACCGGCCGGGCGGCGGCTCGGTGCACGAGGTAGGTGGCGAAGAGCGCCGGTGCCGCGGCGTCCGTCCCGTCGCCGAGCAGGACCTGGGCTGTCCGCCCTTCGAGCGCGCGCTGCGCGGCCCGGCGGGAGAGGGTCGCGAGGGCGAGCGCGTCCGGGAACGGCCGCCCCTCGGGGAAGGCCGTCGAGGCTCGGGCCCGGTCCGAGCCCTCGGGAACGTACAGGCCCACCCCGTCCGCGCCCCCGGCTCGCACCGGGGTGAGCGCCGGATGGCAGAGCGTGGCCTCGAGGTCGGGCCAGGGATGGAGGAGGGGAAGAGGCAGCGACGTTCCCCCGCTGCGGCTGGCGTGCTCCAGGACCGCGGAGGGGGTTCGCACCGGAGAGAGGAGCGCACGCGCCACCGGGCTCCGATCGAGGGCCTCGACCCAGCCCTGGGCGAGCTCGGCCGCCCCGAGCGCCGCGCCGGAGGCGAACACCGCGCCCGGGCGCAGGGCGACGGTCACCCCGTCGGAGGTGCGCTGGAGCCGCGCCAGCAGCGGCTCGGGGCGTCCGGCAGCGTCGAGCCGGCACAGCGGCGCAGCGAGCAGTCCCCGGACGACCGCGCCCTCCGGGGTGTCGCCGGAGCGGTCCGCCCGCACCTCGGGGAGGAGCGCGAGGCGGAACGTCCCTCCGATGCGCGCCCGCGGCCACGCCGTCGCCGGACCGGGAAGGCCTGCGGACAGCGCGAGAAGCACCAGGGAGGCGCGCTGGACGCTCACCGGGTCCCCCGGACGACACGCAGCTCGGATCCCCTCTCCGCCGTCCAGATCCCGAGCACCAGCGCGGGCGATCCACCGAGGTCGGCGGTGGGCTGGACCTGGAGGATGCGACCCGGCACCGCGAGCGTTGCCTCTTGCGTGCCCGGCCCCAGCAGCCGCAGGACGTCCTCGCCCCGGCCCACGGACGAGCCACTCGCCGCCACGCGCATCTCGCCGCCCCAGGACACCAGCGCCGCTCCGGCGCCGACCTGGCCCAGCACGCGGGCGCCGCCTCCGGGAGTGAGCCAGCGCGCGGTGCCGTCGGGCAGGAGCAAGAGGCGGTTTCCCCCGCGCGCGTCGCCGCCCCAGAGCACGTCGCGCTCCTGGCCCCGGACGCGGAGGAGTCGCGCGACGCTGGGCACGAACGTCACCGGCTCCGCCGAGTCGCCGCACCCGAGCGTCGGCCCGATGCCCGTCCCGGTGCGGACCAGCTGATTGCCCCGGAGCTGGAGGACGAGCCCCGACTCGGCCCTCGCCCAGGCCACCAGCAGCTGCCCGTTCGTGATGCACAGCGTGCCGAACGGCTCGCGCACTGGCGCGGAGGCCGGCAGGAGTTCTCCGAGGGGCGCCCGGGCGAGCGGCTGACCGGCCGGGTCGAGCACCACCACCTCCTCGCCCACCAGGACCGCGAGCTCGGGCCGGCCGTCTCCGTCGAGGTCCCCGCTGGCGAGGGCGGCGGTCCGGAAGGGGAAGCGGGCGAGGGGCGCTGGATCGAGCACCAGCCCCGTTCCCGAGCTGCCCGCGGAGGCAAGCAGCCTCGTCGCCGCATCCGCCGGGGCCGCCGCGGAGACGACCCGCGCCGGCCCGGTCTCCACCGGCGTCCGGCCAGCCCAGAAGTTCCGCCACACGCTCCGGAGCTCGCCGGCGGCGGCGAGCTCGCCATCGACCCGAACCTGGAGGTCGACGAGCGTTCGCGCCCCTTGCCCGCGGGCCCGTGCCGCGGCGTCGGGCCCAGGGGCGAGCACGAATGCCGGAACCCCGGCTCCGCTCAACCGGGCGGCCAGCACCGTTCCCACCGACTCCGACAGCGCGGCCGACGTCCCCTGAACTGCCACCGCGACCGGGGGCTCGGGCCGTGCGGCAACGAGCGCGTCGCGAAGCTGGTCGGCGAGGGCCTCGATGGCAGGCGCCGGGGTCGCAGCGAGCAGGAGCGCCGACAGCCCGAGCGCCGCGCTCACAGTCGACCCCGGCCGGGTTCCTCCATCAGGAAGCGCTCCGGGCTCGCCTCGCCAGGGGGCGGGGCCTCGGCAGTGGGCGCGGTGCCCTCGAGGAAGTTCTCGGTCCGCCCGGGCACGTGCGCGCCGGCGAGGAGGCCCGAGCTCGGATCGACCTTCACCGTCTGGACGCCGGAAGGCATGTCGAAATCGCGCGAGGGCTTGCCGTCCAGCGCCGAGCGCATGAACCCGAGCCAGATCGGCAGCGCTGCTCGCCCGCCGGTCTCGCCGGTCCCGAGGCTGGAGTGGTCGTCGAAACCCACCCACGCGGTGGCGACCAGATCGGGCGTGTAGCCGCTGAACCAGGCGTCGCGGTACTCGTTCGCGGTGCCGGTCTTCCCCGCGGCGGGGCGGGCCAACTCGCGGACCGCGACCGCGGTTCCCTCCTCGACCACGCTGCGCATCAACGAGGTCGCGAGGTAGGCCACCGCCGGAGGGATGGTCTCCTCCGGGGCCGCCTGGTGCTCCTCCAGCACGGTGCCGTGGGCGTCCGTCACCCGAACGAGGAGGATGGGGTCGGCGTACTTCCCCAGCGCATCGAAGGTCGTGTAGGCGTTCGCCAGCTCGAGCTCGCTCACCTCGCCGGTGCCGAGGGCGAGGGTGAGGTTGTCGGGCATCTCCGAGCGGATGCCAGCGCGCCGCGCGAAGTCGATCGCCACCTGGGGAGTGATCGCCTCGATCAGCCGGACGGAGACGGTGTTCTTGGACTTGGTCAACGCCTGTCGGAGCGTGACCGGGCCTTCGAAGCCGCTCTTCTCGTAGTTGTGCGGCTTCCACACCTTCCCGGTCCACGGATCGCGCACCGCTTCCGGAGCGTCGTTGAGCACGGAGATCGGGGTGAACTTCTGGCTCTGCAGCGCCGCGGCGTAGAGGAACGGCTTGAAGGCCGAGCCGGGCTGCCGCCGCGCCTGGGTGGCGCGATTGAACGACGAGCGCGCGAAGTCGTAGCCGCCGGTCAGTGCGAGGACACGGCGCGTGGCCGGGTCGATGACCGTGAGCGCCCCCTGCACCTCGGGCACCTGATCCAGCGTGACCTCCAGCGGCTTGCCGGCCGCCGGAACCGAGAGGATGCGCGCCCGGACCAGCTGCCCTGGCTTCAGCACGTCCGAGAGCTTGGCTGGCGCCGCGGTCCACTTGCCCACCCCGCGGGGCCGAGCCCAGGCCACGCTGGTGAAGGAGAGGGTGCCCGGGCGTCCGACGAAATCGAGCGTCGCGACCTTCTTCGCGTCGTCGACCTGCGTGACGTAGCCGCCGAGCCGCAGGCCCTCCTTGAGCGGGACCAGCGACACCGCGCGGACCAGCACCTCGTCCGAGGTGGGCGCGGCCTCGCCCTCGGCGCTGGTCTCCGGTCGCTCCTCGGCGCCCTCCTCCTCCTCGCCCGGGGCCTGCTTCGGCTGGGCGAGCCGCGAGAGGTCGGCCACCAGAGCACCCTCCTGGCTCCGGCGGCCGGTGTCGGCGAGCCGTTTCTCGAGCAGGCTGCGCAGCTGGGTGAAGCGCTTGGGGTCGAGCTCACCGAGCGGGCCCTGGTAGCCCATGCGCCGGTCGAGGGTCTCCAGTCCTTCCCGGAGCGCCGAATCGGCCAGCGCCTGGAGCCGGGGGTCCATCGCGATCTCCACCCGCATGCCGCTGGTGAGCACGACGGCGTCGCCGTAGCGGGCCACCAGCATCCGGCGAATCTCCTCGACGTAGTACGGACCCACCGGAGGAGGAGGCCGCGGACCGAGCACCACCGGGGCCTTCAGCGCAGCGTCGGCCTCGCGCTGCGGGAGCAGCCCGTGCTTCACCATCTGCCCGAGCACGTAGGTCTGGCGGGCCTTCGCCCGGGTCATGCTGGTGACCGGGTTGATGCGCTCGGGTTGCTGGACGACTCCGGCGAGGATCGCCGCTTCGGAGACGTTGAGCGCCGCGGCGTGCTTGCCGAAGTAGTAGAGCGCCGCCTCCTCGACGCCGTACCGGTTGTGCCCGAAGTAGATCTGGTTCAGGTAGAGGTTGAGGATCTCGTCCTTGGTCAGTGCGCGTTCCATCCGCGGGGTGAGAATCCACTCCCGGATTTTCCGGCTGAGCTTGCGCTCCTGGGAGAGAAGGAGGTTCCGGCACGCCTGCTGCGTGATGGTGGATGCACCGGTGAGATGCCCGCCGGGGAGCAGCGCCTTGAATCCGGCGCGGAGCATCCCCAGGTAGTCCAGGCCCTCGTGCCGGTAGAAGTCCGCGTCCTCGGCAGCGAGGAAGGCGTTGCGGACGTGCGGGGGGAGCGTGACCGCGTCGACCAGCGTGCGCCGCTCGAGGAAGTACTCCGCACACACCGTCCCGTCGGCGCAGCTGACCTTGGTGACCTGCGGCGGGCGGTAGTCGCGCAGCGCCTCCACCGACGGCAGGCCGCGGCTGAACCAGAGGAAGACGCCCACCACCGTGCCCACCACGGCGAGCACCACCACGAGCAGGGCGAGCAGCAGCCGGCGGAGCAACGACGGTCGAGGAGCGCGGCGAGGCATCTCAGGAACGTGGGAGGCGCGAGCGTAACACCGGAAACGCCCCGAGGCCGACGCCCCGGCTGCCCGGGGAACGTCGGCCTCGGAACGCCGGGCCGGGAGTCCGGCTCACTCCTCGCCGTCGCCCTCCTCGGGGGCGTGGGAGGCGTCCACCCCACCGTCCGTCCCGGTGCGGAGCATTGCGGTCCGGGCTCCGTTGATCCGCGCCTTGACGTACTTCGGGGCGAGCAGCGCCGAGCGGGCGTAGGACTCGCGGGCCCCGTCCATGTCGCCGGTGCGCTCGCGAGCGACGCCGAGGTTGTTCTGGACCACGGCGGCCTCGGGGAGGAGCTCGGCGGCGCGCTCCAGGACCTCCAGCGCCTCCGGGTTGCGGTTCGCGCGGAGGTAGGCGAAGCCGAGGTTGTTCAGCACCCACCCGTGCGAGGGCTCGAGCGTATGCGCTTCCTCGAGACTCTTGATGGCCCCGGCCAGGTTCCCGGAGCTGAGCTGGGTCCGGCCGAGCGCCTGCCACGCCTCCACGTTGCCTTCATCGCGGCCCATCGCCGAGCGGGCGAGGGCCTCGGCGGCCTCCACGGAACCGGCGGCGAGCCGCATCCGGGCCGCCTGGATCAGCGGCACGGCATCTTCGGGGTCCAGCCGTCCCAGCCGCTCGTAGGCCTCGGCGGCGATGGTGACCTGTCCGGAGGCCCGGGCGAGCCGGGCGATGAGCGAGAGCGCGTCCACGTCCTCGGCGTCGTCGGCGAGCGCGCGCCGGGCCTCGACCAGCGCGCCGGCGGTGTCGCCGTCGTCTCGCAGCTTCTCGGCGCGGGCGAGGTGATCCACGCCCGGTGGCCCTGAGCGGGGCAGGGCCAGCGTGTCCACCGGGGCGCCGCTCGGCTTCGGCACGACGGCCGGAGCAGGCGCGGGCGTGGGTGCAGGAACGGGTCGCTGCACCTCGGCGACGGGCGGCGAGGGAGTGGGGGACTTCTGACAGCCCGCCACCAGCGCGGCGGCGAGCGGGACGGCAAGCAGGCGGTTCGGCATCGACGGACTCCTCATCGGGACCAGGGCGGTCCCCTGGCGCCGTGCCTGTGCGCCCGCCGTGCCACCCCGTCCTTCCTGGGGAATCTCGCCGCCGGCGCGGTCAGCCGCCCGCGGGCCCGCGTCCGCTTGCCCCTCTCCGCGGTTGTGCGAGGGTGGCCCTCCCGTGCTCGTCTCCAGCTGGAACATCAACTCGGTGCGCGCCCGGACCGACCGCCTCCTGGGCTGGCTCGCGGCACGTCGCCCGGACGTCGTGTGCCTCCAGGAGCTCAAGTGCACCGACGAGCAGTTTCCCTCGGAGCAGGTGCGCGCCCTCGGCTACCACCCGGTGCTGTTCGGCCAGAGGACCTACAACGGCGTGGCCATCCTCGCCCGTGCGGAGCCGGAGCGCGTCGAGCGGGGATTTCTCGACGGCGAGGACGACGCCCAGGCGCGGGTGGTGAGCGCGACGGTCGCCGGCATCCGAGTGGCATCTGTCTACGCACCCAATGGGCAGGCCGTGGGCTCGCCGGCGTACCAGCAGAAGCTCGAATGGTACGGGCGGCTCCGGCGCTGGCTCGACGTGCGGCACCGCACCGACGAGCTGCTCGTGCTCTGCGGTGACTGGAACGTGGCCCCCGAGGACCGCGACGTCTGGGACCCGAAGCTCTGGGAGGGCCAGACGCTCTTCTCGCTTCCCGAGAGGGCCGCGCTGCGACACGCCGTGGAGTTCGGCCTGGAAGACTCCTTCCGGCGCCTTCACTCCGAGCCGGGGCGCTACAGCTGGTGGGACTACCGGATGCTCGGGTTCCAGAAGAACCGGGGCCTGCGGCTGGACCACATCTACGCGACCGCCCCTCTCGTGGCGGAGCTCAGGGCGGCGGGCATCGACCGGGAGGCCCGGAAGGGAGTCCAGCCGTCCGACCACGCTCCGGTCTGGGCCCGGTTCCGCCTCCCCGGTGAGCAGGACGTCCCGACGGACGCGTTCGACTGAATACGAACCCCCCGGGCACCGTCTGACAGAGGCTAGGCCCTGGGCGTAGAGTGCCGTTCCAGGTGTCCTGAAGGAGCGTCTTATGTTGCAGCGTGCTCTCCCCCTCCTGGCAGCGGTGGCGTTCGTTGGCTGTGCCCACGCGCCGCAGACCGCTCCGGCTCCGGACTGGGGCATCGCCCGGGCCAGCTACACCGACACGTTCGAGATCGGAGGTCAGGCCGACCACTGGGGCGTCCGGGTGACCGATGACCAGATGCTCAGCATCCAGCCCGACTTCGCGCTCGCCCGCACGGACGGCGAGATCCGCGGCCACGCGCTCGGCGTTCCGGTGGTGATCGGGTTCAGCGGTGACGAGGGAGCGGGTGTCTACCGGGGTGCTCCGTTCCAGGTTCACGTGGAACGGACTCCGGCGGGGCTCCATGTGACCGGCCTCCTCGGCGGTGCGCTGAGCAACTTCGACGTCTCCACGGACAGCATCAATGGCCGGGTCGGGTCGTGCGGCTACGACGTTCGGTGGAACGGGAGCTTCTATTCGGGCAGTCGTGCCTGCGGCACGCGCATCGAGGCCGTCTCGGTCTCCCTGCCGGCGACGATGGCTCGCTGGTCGGACGCGGAGGTGGCCGGCTGTCTCGGGCTGTTCCTGAACGTCGGCGCGCCCATGGGGCAGGACCGGCTGGCCGACAACTCGGCGGAGTTCCGCGGCCCGCCCGACGCGGCACTCGCCCCGTACTACGAGCTCGCCTACAGCTACCGCTACCGTTCGGGGCTCGCCGGCGTGCCTTACCAGGGAGGCATGTTGCCGGGGGCGCCCGGAAGTCGGGCCCCGACGCGGACCGGGCCCATGGTGCGAACGAAGTCCGTTCCGCTGAAGCCCTGAGATCACCCGTCGCGAGAAGGCGCTCGGTCCCGCTCAGCTCGCCTCGGAGGACCCGGCACCCTCGTCCGTCCCGGGCTCGGCCTCGCTCGCTTCTGGACTCTGCGCGCGCGGCCGCCGGATGCCGAGGGCCTTCATCTTCTTGTAGAAGTGCCCGCGCTCGAGGTCGAGGAGTCGGGCGGCCTCGGTGGCGTTGTCGCGGGTGAAGGCCAGCGTCCGGAGGATGATCTCCCGCTCGGCGTCGTCCACCAGGTCGCGGAACGGCTTCTCTCCGACCGGCCGGAGCGCGGCAGCGGTCTTCTGCTCGACGCCGCCGACGGGAGCGGTGCCCGGCGCCCGCACCGGTCGGGGCCGAGGCAGCAGCTCGCGGGCCTCGTCACCAGAGACCTCTGGTCCCTCGCAGAGGATGGCGAGCCGCTCGACCAGGTTCCGGAGCTCGCGGACGTTGCCCGGGTAGTCGTGGGCAGAGAGCGTGGCCAGCGCCTCCGTGCTGAGCCGGAGCGGCCGCCGCCCATTTCGCCGGCACGCCTCGTCGAGGAAGGCGGTGATCAAGTCGGGCAGGTCCTCGCGGTGCTCGCGCAGGGGTGGGGTCCGGATCTGCACCACCGCCAGCCGGTAGTAGAGGTCCTCGCGGAAGCGGCCCTCGCCCACCTCGGCCTCGAGATCTCGATTGGTGGCGGCGACGACCCGGACGTCGACCTTCAGCGTCTCGGTGCCGCCCACCCGCTCGAACTCCGACTCCTGGAGCACCCGGAGAAGCTTGGCCTGCATGGTGGGCGGCATGTCCCCGACCTCGTCGAGGAACAGCGTTCCGCCGGAGGCGAGCTCGAACTTGCCCCGGCGGAGCGCGAGCGCGCCGGTGAACGCCCCCTTCTCGTGCCCGAACAGCTCGCTCTCGATGAGCTCGTGCGGGACCGCGGCGCAGTTGACCCGGACGAAGGGGCCCGTGGCCCGGCGACTGTTCCGGTGGAGCGCCCGGGCCACCAGCTCCTTTCCGGTGCCGTTCTCGCCAGTGATCAGCACCCGGCCTTCGCTCGGGGCTGCCCGCTGGACCAAATGGTAGAGGCGCTGCATCGCCGGGCCTTGTCCCACCATCTCGTACCTGCCGGCCTCGGCCCGGAGGGTTTCCAGCTCTTCCACCGCGGCGTGATGCTCGAGCGCGTTGCGGAGGGCCACCAGCAGCCGATCCCGGCCAATCGGCTTCTCCAGGAAGTCGCGAGCGCCGAGGCGGGTCGCGCGGACCGCGGTTTCGATGGTGCCGTGGCCGGACATCATCAGGACCGGCAGGCCGGGCCGAGCCCGGAGGAGCTGCTCGAGCACGGCGAGCCCGTCCATGTCGGGGAGGCGGACGTCCATCAAGACGGCGTCCACCGGACGGGCGAGCGCCACCTCGAGCCCGAGCTTTCCCGTGCCAGCGAGCTCGGTGTGGTACCCAGCCAGCTGCAACGCCTGGCTCAGCGTGAGGAGGATGTTCTTCTCGTCGTCGACGAGGAGGACGCTGTAAGCCATCACCGCACTCCAAGTCGCGGCACCTGAGCCGCCATGCCGTGGCTGCCGAGCCGCAATCGTGCCGAATTTCTCTGGACTGGCATCACAGCATGACGGTACAGCGGGCGACAGGGATCGGGCCGCTCAGGGCCGGTGGCCGCCCCCGGAGGAGTGCGAATGTCCCGCTGGGTCGGAGCGCTGTCGCTGGGAGTCCTGGGCCTCTTGGTTCTCACCGGATGTCCTCCCACGTATCCAAAGTGCGACTCGGACGAGCAGTGCAAGTCGCACAACGAGGTTTGCGTCGGCGGGCAATGCCAGGAATGCGCCACCGACGCGAACTGCAAGGCGGGCTTCGTCTGCCAGGGCAACAAGTGCGTTCCCAAGCCGGAGTGCACCACCGACCAGAACTGCCCCGCCGGATCTACCTGTGCTTCGGGCAAGTGTACGCCGAAGGCCTGCACTGCGGACGGTGACTGCGGCCCCGGTGCGCGCTGCAAGAACAACCAGTGCGTTCCCAACACCTGCGCCACGAACGATGACTGCGGGACGGGTGAGACCTGCCAGTCCGGCGTCTGCGCGAAGGCCGCCGCGAGCGACAAGTGCAATTGGACCCCGATCCACTTCGCCTTCAACGAGAGCGCGCTGACCGGCGAGGCCCGGAGCCAGCTCAACGACCTCTCGGACTGCATCAAGAAGGGTGACTTCAAGAAGATCACCCTCGAGGGCAACGCCGACGAGCGGGGGACCGAAGAGTACAACCTCCACCTCTCCAACCGGCGCGCGGCCAGCGTCCGGAAGTACCTGGTCGATCTCGGGGTGCCGCCGTCGAAGCTGGACACCGTCGGCTATGGCGAAAACCGTCCGGCGGTCGAAGGCCACAACGAGGAGGCCTGGGCCGCCAACCGCCGGGTGGAGTTCCGCCACTAGATGAGGGTCGTGCGTGCGGCAGCTTCGCTGGGTTTCCTCGCGCTCGGCGCGTGCTTCTACTCGTCCGAGGCGGGCAAGACCCTCGAGACTCGGGTGGACAAGCTCGACAAGGATCTCCGCGCCGAACAGAAGGCCCAGGCGGAGAAGCTGGACCAACAGCTGCCGCGCATCGACCAGAAGATCGCCGAGGTGACCAAGGCGCTGGACTCGCTCGACGCGGCCTCGCGGCGCAGCGGGGCGGACACCAGCGTCCAGCTGCAGAAGGTCATCGAGGATCTGGCGCAGCTCCGCGGTCAGGTGGAGGCCTACACCCACAACCTCGACGCACTCCAGGACCGCGCCGCGGCGGCCTCGGCGGACAAGAAGGCGGCGGACGACATTCCCCGGCCGACCGACAAGAAGGAGTTCTTCGCCCTCGCCCAGAGCAAGGCGAAGTCCGGGGACGTGCAGACGGCCCGGGCGCTGTACCTCGAGTTCGCGCGGAAGTGGCCGAAGGACGACCTCGCCGGCGACGCACACTTCGCGGTGGCCGAGTCGTTCTACG
>Ga0066903_100000606_pt1 | contig 23287 bp, 20 predicted proteins | sample PanSoiMetaGPlot1_FD_67491 | JGI IMG/M metagenome (GOLD analysis project Ga0066903, IMG submission 67491) | Tropical forest soil microbial communities from Panama analyzed to predict greenhouse gas emissions - Panama Soil - Plot 1 (version 2) | ecosystem: Environmental > Terrestrial > Soil >... | reverse complement strand
CCGCTTTTGACACCCGTCCCGGCCTAGCTCTACCATGGTATGGATGAGGTGTTGCGAATGAAGCTGCGGTTCCTGGTCCCTGGGTTTCTGGCCCTCGCCATGGCCGCTCCGGCTGCCGCGCAGGCGCCGTCACAGCCGCCAGCGGCCGCAAAGCCTGCTCCGGCCTCGACTTCGACCGACTCCCGCCCGGCGACGACGACCTTCCTGGGCGACACCGGCTTGTGGAATGTGCCGACGGCGGAGGTGCTGCCCGACCGCAAGTGGTCCATCAGCGCCTATCGCGTGAACTTCGACGACAACCAGGGCTTCAGCGACATCTCGAACTGGCCGGTCACCTTCGGCTACGGGCTGAAGGGGCGCGCCGAGGTCTTCGGGTCGTTCGTGGTCGTGAACCGCATCGACCGCGACATCCGTCCGCTCTTCCTCACCTCCCAGCCCCAGGCAGGCGGCTTCGTGCCGCAGGTGCCGCTGGCGCGGCAGGGGTGGAGCGGCAGCAACATCGGAGATCTCACGCTGGGCGCCAAGTGGAATCTCACGTCGGCGCGCGATCGAAAGATGTCGAGCGCGCTGCGGCTCCTGCTCAAGCTCCCGACCGGCGACAAGGACAGCGGCGCGAGCACCGGCAAGGTCGACTTCACGTTCGACGGCGTCGTCAGCAAGGAGCTGAACGAGCGCGTCGAGGTTTCGGGCTTCGCCGGCTTCATCTTCCGCGGCACGCCCGACGACACGGAAACGACGAACGGGTTCCGCTGGGGCGTCGGCGCGGGGTTCCCCTCGCGCAAGGCGCTCCGCTTCACGGCGGAACTGAGCGGCGAGGCGTACACGAAGTCCGAGCTAAAGACCAAGACGCAGCTGCTCGGCGAGGACGGCTCGTTCGCGCCGGCGGGATTCACGTACGAAGCGAAGTCGCCGCTGCAGATCGATCTCGGCCTCACGTGGCAGCACCACAGCGGCTTCTTCGCGGGAGGCGGCTGGACGTGGCGTCCGACGGTCGACTCGCGCGACACGTTCCTGAGCGGCCCGACGAACGGCGCGGGCGACAAGATGGACATCGTCGGCCGCATCGGCTACTACCCGTGGGAGCATGCGGCGCCGCCGCCTCCGCCGCCACCCCCGCCTCCGCCGCCGCCGGCACCGGTGAATCGTCCGCCGACCGTGCGTGCGGCGTGCGATCCGTGCACGGTCTTCGTCGGCAAGGTCTCGACCGTCACGGCGACGGGACAGGATCCTGACGGCGACACGCTGACGTACGCGTGGAGCGCGCCGGCCGGCACGTTCACCTCCGCGAACGCGGCGCGAACGCCGTGGACCGCGCCGATGGTGGAAGGCCCCGTGCAGGTCACCGTTCGCGTGGACGACGGCAAGGGCGGCACCGCGTCGGACGTCGTCACGATCCAGGTGATCAAGGAAACGGTGAAGGAGGTCGTGTTCGAGGACGTGCACTTCGACTTCGACCGCTACAGCCTGCGTCCGGAAGCGCTGCGCGCGCTCGACGAAGCGGTGCGTTCGCTGCAGGCGAACCCGACGCTGAAGATCACGATCGAGGGCCACACCTGCAGCATCGGGACGGCCGAATACAACCTGGCGCTCGGCGAGCGCCGTGCCAACGCGGTGCGGGAGTACCTCCTGAGCCGCGGCATCGGCGCAGACCGTCTGCAGACCGTCAGCTACGGCGAGGAGCGTCCGAAGTACGACAACGCGCGCGAAGAGACACGCCGGCTCAACCGCCGCGCGGCGTTGATCGTCCGCCTCCAGTAAGACCGGGTCTTCGGGTCATCTCAGCGGCGGCCGGTCCTCGACCGGCCGCCGTTTCTTGTTTCCCGCTACCATTACGCCATGCCGATTCAGCGGTCCGCCGGGCCGGAGATCCGCCAGCTGATCGACGCGCTCGGCGGGACCGACGAGACGCGGAGCGAAGCGGCGGTCGCGCGCCTCGCCGTGATCGGACCGCGCGCGGTCGAGCGGCTGCTGCAGGAGTTTCCCGACGCGGCGGGACGCGCCCGCGCGGGCATGCTGCGGGCGCTCGAGGCGCTCGGGGATCCGCGCGCGCTCCCGACAGCCCGCGGCGCGCTGCAGGATGAATCCGCCGCCGTGCAGACCGCGGCGATCGGCGCGCTGCGCGCGCTGCTGGGCGCCGGCACGGCGGCCGCCGAACGCGACGCCTTCGACGCGCTCGTCGCGGTCGCGCTCGATCGACGGCGCGTCGCCGGCGTCCGCCTCGCCGCGTGGGACGCGATTCGCGAGGCGGCCGAGGACGCGCGCGAGCCGGTGCGCCGCGCGCTTGCCGACGATCCGGATCCCGAGGTTCGCGCGCGCGCCGGCGCGGCGCCGGCGTCACATGGCGACGTGTGGCAGGAGGCGGTGGACGGACGGCTGCCCGCGACGCCGGCAGCGCTGAAGGCGGCGCTCGCCGCCCGCAAGTCGACGGCCGGGCTGACGGACCTGCAGCGGCTCGTCGATCGGATCCGCGCGCGCGAGCAGCAGGAAACCGACGCGCACGTCCGCGAGGAATGGCGCGCCGTGCGCGGCGCGGTCCACCAGGCGCTCGCCGGCCGCAACAGCCGGCTGGCCCTCTACGATCTGCGCGACAGCCTCCTGGCGGCCGATCGGCTGCCCGTCGCATTCCTGGCGGCGATGGAGGAGATCGGCGACGCGACGTGCCTCGACACGCTCGCGGCCGCCTATGACGAGTCGTCGCGCAGCGGCGACACGTGGTGGCGCGAGCACCTGGCCTCGGCGTTCCGCGCCATCGTCCATCGCGAAGGGCTGACGCGGCGGCACGCCTCGCTGAAGCGCGTGCTCGCCCGCTGGCCCGACGCGACGGCGGAGCTGCTGGGACGGTGAAGCAGGAGCCGACACACTATGAGCGTCCTTCCTCCACCCGGCGAGACGTGGCTCGTTCGTCTCGAGTGCCAGGGATCGATTCCCGGCCCACGCGTTCTCGATGGCCACACGCTTACAGGCGAAGTCACCCTTACGGACCAGACGAGCCTGACCGGGACGCGCTGGGCGATCACGTGCTTTGCTCCGAGCAAGTACTTTCTTCGCTGCTTGGGCGCGTTCGAATTGCCACCGCCAATCCCAACGCAAGACTCCACGAACGCCACGCTGCGCATCCTCGACGGACGAACGCAGGATCAGAAGGTCGCGCTGGTCCGGGACCACGCTCAGCTGCTCAGCGGTTCGGCATGGGAGGCCAGCGAAGTCACGAGCGGAGTCATCACGCTGCGATGCCTCGGGCACATTCCCGGGAACCGATTTCTCGACGGCGACACTGTGCACAATGTCGTGCAGCTCGCCCCGGCACCCGACGACGCGCGCACGGGCGCGCGTTGGCGGGTTCACGTGCTGGGGAAACTGGTGACCCTCGAGTGCAAGGGCCGGGGGCCCGGCGGATCGCGCTTTTTGAAGGGAGAGGGCGCAGACAAGGTCACGCTCGAGTACTCCGCCACCGATTTCGTGGCCACGCTCTGGCAACTGAACGACGTCGGCGAAGGCGCAGTCACGCTAGCCTGCCTGTCGGACACAGGCGATTTCAGATTCCTTGACGGCCGTACGGGCGGTGCGCTGGACGGAACGGTCGGACTGGCGCCCTCCACGGATCCGCCGTTTTCGGGGACGCGATGGCAGCTCGGCGTACTGGATGACGGCACCAACAGCTTGCGCTGTCTCGGGATCGAGCCCGGTCTGAACCGCTTCCTCGACGGTGTGACCGATGGCGGCCGGGCGCAGCTCGCGCCGAACACGGACGAACCCTACAGCGGCACTCACTGGCGCATACGCGATGCGGGCCGCTGGTGGACACCGTGCCGGTTTCCGAGCGTGCCGACCGGCGGTCCCTTCGAGATCGTCAGCACGACACGTTTGGGTCAGGTGACGGGAAGTCAGGATCCGCAGCACCGACCGTTGCTCAATTGCGACACGACGCCGTGGGGCGTGCGCGGGACAGATCTGGGCGCCAATGCCGACCACACGGACGGCGACGGCAGGCTCTACATCTTCTTCGGCGACGTCGTCGGAGAGGATCCGCCTCGACCCCTGGCTCCTCCCCACGATGCCGACCTCGTAGCATGGACGACCGCGTCAAGCGCCGAGGCGCTCGTTCAACACGTACCGGGTGCCGGTGATTGCGCGATTCAAGCGGTGCTGGATCCGTACCGCACTTTCTTCGACCCGTTTGGCGTGACCCGCACTTTCTTCGACCCGTTTACCGTGAGCGGTCCGGACGGGGGTGAACCCATCGGACCGCTGCTGACGAACGAGACTCCGGTCGGTGCTTTCAGTTTCAACGGTCGGATGTATGTGTTCGTGTGGATCGGGCCGACGCACTCCCCGCGGGTGGTCCCGGCCGGATCGCATCTCGTGAGCAAAGCCAACCCGTCAGTACCCGGGCCTTACGACTACGAATTCGTCATGAGTGCGCTTGAAGGCCCGAAGAGCAGCTTCAGTCAAGTGGCGCCCGTGGTCGTCCACACGGCCGCGGTTGCCGAACTGCCGCAGGGTTCCGAGAGAGGCGTCGTGCTGTTCGGCCTAGGCAAATCTGTCGCCAACAACTCGGATGCCGTCCATCTGGCGTATCTGCCTCTGACGACAGAACGCCGCCCGAGGCGTGACGATATCCTCTACTGTGCCGGCCACGCGCGACTGGGCAGCGGTCTGCGCTGGAAACCCAATGAGCCGGACTCCGCAGTCCCGCTTTTCGTGCTCGAGCGCAGCCAATACACGTCGCTCAGTGCCGCCTGGCTCAGCGGTCCGAAGCTCTGGGTCCTGGTCTACGGCAAAGGCAATGACGACGACGCCATCAAGGCGCCGATCGTCGCGCGCTTCGCGAAGACGCTATTCCAATGGTCGAACGAAGTCGAGTTGTTCAATCCGTGCCGCGATGGCGCCTACGGCAGCGATGGCTACGCACACTGGCCGGGGATCGACGATATCCCGAGGCGAGTGCCGCCGGAGCTGGGTTTCGGGGCGGGAACGGCGTATGGCGCCTTCTTGATAGACCGGTTCACCCGTTGGCGCCCGGCGACCCGGGAGCTCGACTTGTACTACCTGCTCTCGCTGTTTCGGCCGTATCAAGTTCAGTTGATGCATACCGTCGTTCGCATCGCCTGACTAGTACGCCTTCGCGAACCAGGCCTCGGCCGGCGACGGTTGCCCGCACTTCACGCAGGCGCCCTTCACGTCGGCGCCGCCAAAGGGAATGTTGCGCAGCGTCGCCTGCGTCTCGGCCTTGATCTGCGCTTCGCATTCGGCGCTGCCGCACCAGCCCGCGATGACGAATCCAGGGCGTCCTTCCATCACGCTCTTGAACTCGTCGTACGACGACACGCGCGTCGTGTGCTCCTCGCGAAACGCGACCGCCCGCTGCAGCAGCGCCGCCTGGATCTCGTCCAGCTTCGCCACCACCGTGTCGGCCAGCCCCTCCATCGGGATCGACTCCTTCGTCCGCGTGTCGCGGCGCGCCATCATGACGGCCGACTTCTCGATATCCTTGGGACCGATCTCCATGCGGAGCGGAACGCCGCGCAGTTCCCACTCGGCGAACTTCCAGCCGGGCGTCTGCGAATCGCGGTCGTCGAGAAACACGCGGACGCCTTTCGCCTCGAGCGACGCCTTCAACTCGCGCGCCTTCGGCAGCACGGTCTCCTGCCAGTTGCCGCGGGGAATCGGCACGATGACGACCTGATAGGGCGCGACGCGGGGCGGCAGGATCAGGCCGTTGTCGTCGCCGTGCGTCATGATGATGCCGCCGATGAGCCGCGTCGACACGCCCCACGACGTCGTCCAGGCGTGCTGCACCTGCTTGTCGCGCCCCTGGAACTGGATGCCGAACGCCTTGGCGAAGTTCTGCCCGAGGTTGTGCGACGTGCCCGCCTGCAGCGCGCGGCCGTCTCCCATCAGCGCCTCGATCGAGTAGGTGCGCGAGGCGCCGGCGAACTTCTCGCTCTCGCTCTTCTGGCCGTCCACGACGGGCATCGCGAGCACGTTCTCCGCGCATTCCTTGTACAGCGCGAGGATCTTCAGCGTCTCTTCCTGCGCCTCTTCGGCCGTCTCGTGCGCCGTATGTCCCTCCTGCCAGAGGAACTCGGTCGTCCGGAGGAAGGGCCGCGTCACTTTCTCCCAGCGGACGACGTTGGCCCACTGGTTGATGAGCATGGGCAGGTCGCGCCACGACTTGATCCACTTCGCGTACAGCGTGCCGATGATGACTTCGGAGGTCGGACGCACGACGAGCGGCTCGGCGAGCTCCTCATCGCCGCCCTTGGTCACCCACGCCACCTGGGGCGCGAATCCCTCGACGTGCTCCTTCTCCTTCATCAGGAGTCCGGACGGAATGAAGAGCGGGAAGTACGCGTTGAGGTGCCCCGTCTTCTTGAAGCGTTCGTCGAACGCCTTCTGGATCAGTTCCCAGATGGCGTAACCGTACGGACGGATCGCCATGCAGCCCTTCACCTCGGTGTAGTCCGCGAGCTCCGCGCGGCGGACGACGTCGAGGTACCACTCGGAGAAGTTCTGCGACTGGGGCGTAATCTCGGTCACGCCGCCCTTGGGCTCGCCCTGCTTCTGACCGTCTTTGTCTGCCATACCGCTACAGAGTCTCCATGATTATCCGAGGGGCTTCCCGCTCGTTCGCGTTTCCATGATTCGCCGTTTCCATTGCGCGTCGTTTCGCGCCGGGAAGTCCAGCCGGAAATGTCCGCCGCGGCTCTCTTCCCGCCGGAGCGCCGCGCGGGCGATGAGGCGGCCGACGGTAATCCGCGTGTCCTCGTCGGGCTCGGGATCGCCAAACTGCTTCAGCGCCAGCCGCAGGCCGTTCGCGTCTCGGAAGAGGCCTGCGTGTTTCCACATCAGCGCCGGCGCATAGTCCGGCGCGACGCTGAGCGCCGAAGCGTGTGACGGCGCCCCTCTTTCGGTTTCCGTAAAAAGGTGGCTGTCACCTTTTTTGGTGCTGCTGGGGCCCGCTCGCATCGCCGCGCCGGCGCGGGCGCCGAACACGAGGCCCTCGAGCAGCGAGTTGCTCGCGAGGCGGTTCGCGCCGTGGACGCCCGTGCAGGCCACCTCCCCGGCCGCAAACAGTCCCGGCACCGTCGTCCGGCCGTCGATATCCGTGACCACCCCGCCCATCAAATAGTGCGCCGCGGGCCCGACAGGGATCGGATCCGTCGCCAGATCGAGCCCCGCGCGGCGGCACGCTTCCGAAATGTGCGGGAAACGCCCGTGGACGTACGCCGGGTCCAGCCGATCGAGCGTCAGAAAGATCTCGCCGCCCGTGCGCTCGGCCTCGCGGACGATCCCGCGCGCGACACGGTCGCGGGGCGCCAGATCGCCCGCGGGATCGTAGCGCTCCATGAACGCTTCGCCCTCCGCGTTGACGAGCCGCGCGCCTTCGCCGCGCAACGCCTCCGACAAGAGGAAGCGCGGCTGCCCGGGCATCTTCAGCGCCGTCGGGTGGAACTGGACGAACTCCATGTCCGCCACCGCCGCCCCCGCCCGATACGCGATCGCGACGCCGTCGCCCGTCGCTTCCGGCGGGTTCGTCGTGTCGCTGAACACCTGCCCGGCGCCTCCCGTCGCGAGCAGCGTGCCGCGCGCCCGGACGTCGTGCACGCCCGCGGCATCGGCGAACCGGACGCCGACGCAGCAGCCGCCCTCGACGATGAGCGCGACGGCGCGCGCGTGGTCGTGCACGCGGACGTTCGCGATCGGCGAGACGTGCGCCCAGAGCGCGCGCCCGATGCCGCGGCCGGTCGCGTCGCGCGAATGGAGCACGCGCCGTTCGCTGTGCGCCGCCTCGAGCCCCAGCGCGGGTTGACCGTCGGGGCCGCGATCGAACGCAGCGCCCCACGCCATCAGCTCGCGCACGTAGCGCGGCCCATCCTCGCACAGCACAGTCACGGCGCGTTCGTCGCACAACCCGTCGCCGGCGGCGAGCGTATCGGCGATGTGCTTCGCCGGCGAGTCGTTCGGTCCGACGGCGGCGGCGATGCCGCCCTGCGCGTATCCCGTGTTGCCGGCGCTCGGGGAAGCCTTCGTCAGCACCAGAACGTCGCCGGCCCCGTCGAGCGCGGCCGCCGCGCGGAGCGCCGCGATGCCGCTCCCGATTATGAGGAAATCGGCCTGCAAATCTTTGTTATCGTATCACTTGCCGTGCATCCCATTCACATCGCGCCGGGCCTCGCCGCGCGCCTCCCGGAATTGCTCGACCGCTCGCGCGTGCCCGCGCGCCGGTTCATCGTCAGCAACGCAACCGTCTGGCGCTTCCACGAACAGGCGTTCGCGCGCCTGACGCCCGAGGATCCGATCCTGATCCCCGACGGCGAACGGTTCAAGAACCTGCAGACCGTCGGCCGCATCTACGACGGCCTGATCAAGGCGCGCGCCGACCGGTCGAGCGCGATCCTCGCGATCGGCGGCGGCGTGCTGGGCGACACGGCCGGCTTCGCCGCCGCGACGTACCTGCGCGGCGTCCCGGTCGTCCAGGTGCCGACGACGCTCCTGGCGCAGGTCGACAGCGCGATCGGCGGCAAGGTCGGCGTCAACCACGCGCTGGGCAAGAACCTGATCGGCGCGTTCCATCAGCCCGCGGCGGTCGCGATCGATCCGGCGCTCCTCTCCACGCTTCCGCGCCGCGAGTTCAGGGCCGGGATGTACGAGGTGATCAAGTACGGCGTGATCGCGAGCCGGCCGCTGTTCGATCGCGTCGCCTCGTCGCTCAAGCCGCTCTTCGCGCGCGATCACGACGCGCTGATGCCCGTGATCAAGGAATCGTGCGACATCAAGGCCGCCGTGGTCGAAGAGGACGAGCGCGAACACGGCCGCCGCCGCACCTTGAACTTCGGGCATACGGCGGGCCACGCGCTCGAGGCCGTGACGAAGTACCGGCGCTTCCGGCACGGCGAGGCGGTCGCCTACGGCATGCTGGTCGCCGCCGAGATCGCCGTGACCCGCGGGACCATGCCGACTGCCGACCGCGACGCGCTGGCGGCGCTGATCGCGAAGATGGGGCCGCTGCCGGCCGTCGCCGACGTCAACCTCGCGGAGGTGCTCGAAGCGATCGGCCACGACAAGAAGGTCGTCGCCGGGCAGCTGCACTTCGTGCTGCCGACGTCGATCGGGTCGTGCGAGGTGGTGACCGACGTCACGCGGGACGAAATTGCCGGAGCGCTTACTCGATGCTGTGCTCTTTGAGCTTCGCGATCAGCATCTTGTAGCTGATCTGCAGGAGCTCGGCGGCGCGGCCCTTGTTGCCCTGCGCCTCGTGCAGCACGGCTTCGATCTTCGTCTTCTCGGCCTCGCGCGTGACGCGGCGCGTCACCTCCGCGAGCGTGCCCGACAGATCGATCTGCTCCCACGGTGACGGCGGCGTCTCGCTCTCGAGCGGGGCGGCGAACGACAGGTTCAGATGGCGCGCGAACAGCGCGTCCCCCTCGGCGAGAATCACCGCGCGCTCGATGCAGTTCTGCAGCTCGCGCACGTTGCCCGGCCAGCGGTACGCCTGCAGCCGCTCGAGTGCGTCGGGCGCGATGACGAGCGGCTTCTTGGTCAGCTCGCGGCAGAACCGATCGACGAAGTACCGCGCCAGCATCGGGATGTCGTTCGGGCGCTCGCGCAGCGGCGGCACGGTGATCGGAAACACCGACAGACGGAAGTAGAGGTCTTCACGGAACCGGCGCGCCGCGACAGCCGCCTTGAGGCCGCGGTTCGTCGCCGCCACCAGCCGCACGTCGACCTGCACCGATGACGTGCCGCCGACGCGCTCGAAGCGCTTTTCCTCGAGCGCGCGCAGAATCTTGGCCTGCAGCGCAAACGGCAGGTCGCCGATCTCGTCCAGGAACAGCGTGCCGCGGTGCGCCATCTCGAACTTGCCGGGCTTGCGCGCGGCGGCGCCGGTGAACGCGCCCTTCTCGTAGCCGAAGAGCTCGGTCTCGAGCAGGTTCTCCGGAATCGCAGCGCAGTTGATCGCGACAAACGGCGCGTCGGAGCGCGGACTGAGCGCGTGCAGCGACCGCGCGAAGAGCTCCTTCCCCGTGCCGCTCTCCCCCTCGATCAGGACCGTCGCGTCGGTCGATGCCGCCCGCTGCAGCGAGGAGAACACCTTGCGCAGCGAGGGATCCTCGCCCACGATCTGCGGCGCGCCGCGGCGGACCGCGAGCTCTTCCTTCAGCAGCAGGTTCTCGGTGACGATGCGGCGCTGCTCGAGCGCGCGCGCGACCAGCAGCGACAGATGATCGGGATCGACGGGCTTCGCCAGGAAGTCCATCGCGCCTTCCTTCATCGCGCGGACCGCATCCTCGATGCTGCCGTACGCGGTCATCACGATGACCGGAATGTCGGCGTCCACTTCCTTGACGGCGCGCAGCACGCCGAAGCCGTCGCCTTCAGGCAGCCGGAGGTCCGAGAGGACCACCGCGGGCTGCGCCTGGTGCAGCAGGCGGACGGCCTCGGGCTGGTCGCGGGCTTCGAGGACGGCATGATCCTGCCGCTCCAGCGCCAGCCGGAGCATCGTGCGCAGCGAGTCCTTGTCCTCGACGATGAGAATCTGGGCGGTCAGCGGATCCAGCCGGGAGGGACGTTCGCCCGCCGCGCCTCTTCTTCGATGTCGCCGATCGCCTTCTTCGCGTTGTCGACGTCCTTTTTCACCTGCTCGAGTTCGGCGAGCGCCTTCTGGCGATCGTCGGCGATCTGCGCGCGCTGGTACGGATCGTCGCGCGCCGTGAAGTCGGTCGTGAGACCGTTGATGCGCGACTGCAGCGCGTCGCGGAACAGCTCGCTGCGCCTCAGCGTATCCTTCGCGGCCTCCATGCGGCCGCGCCATTCGGCCTCGGTCGGCGCGGCCTTCGCGTCGCCCTTGCCGTCGCCTTTGCCGTCACCCTTCGCAGCGTCGCCGGCGTCGCCAGACTTGGCTGCGGGATCGGCCGGCGTCGCGGCATCGGCAGGCGCAGCGCCGCCCGGTGGCGTGATCTTCTGGAGATCGTCGTTGGTGTAGACCTTCTTCGCCGCAGGCTGTGTCTTTCGACGCTCCTGCTCCTTCTTCGCGAGATCGCCGAGCGATTGCGCGCAAACGGGAACGGCGAGCGCGAGCATGACGACCGCGAGCAAGCCGCGAGAGACCTTCATGGCCTTTCTCCTTGTGTATCCATACTTTAGCACGTTTAAGGTACAGCTCTTAGGGCGAGTCGCCGAAGCGACGTGCCGTTGGCCTGGCGGGCGACCGAGGCCTCCAGACTCGAGGCCGCTGCTGACGGCCCCAATGCGGTCGCGTGCAGCCGCACGGTTCCGTCGCGGCCGTCAGCGGCCCACACGACCAGATACAACGGATGACGGCGCGCCTCGGACGGGACCAGGCGGGAGACCGGCCCGTACTCGAACAGGCGCCACACCGGCGGCGCCACGCCGGACGGCGACGCCGCGTCGCTGTCGGCCTGACGCTTCACCGTCAGCGCCTGGAGATCCAGCGGCGACCCGTCCCAGGGCGCAGACGGCAACAACGATGCGTCCACGAAGCGTCCCGGCGTGGCGCAGACGCCGGGCGCTCCGCCCGTGACGACGCCGCTCCAGGAGGACATCGCGCGCAACTCGGAAGCCGCGAGCGACACCGCGCCGTGCGCCGCGTGCGCGGCGGCCTGCGCCTGCACGTCGTGCCCCGCGAGCGTCGTTTCCGCCGACCCGAGCAGCACCAGCGACATGCCGAGGCACGCGAGCAGCGCCGTGGCGAAGAGCGATGCGATGAGCGCCACGTCAGCTCCCTTCCAGATTGCGCGGCGCGACGTCGACCGCGACCGTCAGATCGGGAATCCGCAACAGCGGGTTCGAGGCGACGAAGCGGAGCTCGATCCGAATCCGTCGAACGCGCTTCAGATCGGCGTCGGCCACGCCCGTGATGATCTCGGTACCGGCGCTGTCTCCGTAATACGTCGTCGTCATCGCTTCGACGCCGTCGAGGAGCGGCGCGCTCGATCCGGTGATCTCGTCGCGCCGGATCAGCTGACGCGCCACGGGATCGACGCGGAACGTGCGGACCGCGCCTTCGGCGATGGCGGACCCGGGCTGGAGCGCGCAGTCGGCGAGCGGCGCGGCCAGTTGCAGCGTTCCGCCGAACACGCCGGACAGTTGCAGACCTGTGCGGCATCCGTCGGGTGTGAAGGCGACGGCCGCGGCATCCGGGGCAAATGCGCATGCCGCCTCGCCCGACACGCAACCAGAGTGGTCCTGCAGGGCAACGGTGGTTGCACCCCGCGCCGCGGCGGTTTCGATCGTGCCTTGTGCGTCGGCGCTCGTGATCGTCCAGATCGTGACGCCGCCGTCGAACGACGGCGTTACGGGCGGGAACACGCGAACCAGCGGTCCCGCCAGGGTCCCGCGTTCGAGGCCTGCCCCAGCCTCCCGCAGTGCGGTCCCGATCGTGTGCAACGCAACTCTCGCGCGCTGTTGGAGATCGGACGTCTCAGGCTGCGTCCGCGCGATCGTGTGTCCCGCGACGACCAGCGACAGGATGGCGCCGGTCAGCGAGACCGTCAGCGCCATCGACACCAGCGTTTCGACAAGGCTCATGGCGTGCCCCCTTCCCGGATCGTCGCGACCTCGAGGTCGGGCGCCGCGCGCGCCGCGACCGGCATGACGCGTACAACGATGACAACTGCGGTTGCGCTGTACGGCGTGAGCGGCGCGATCGTCCAGCGGCGCTGGAACGACGCGCCGCACTCCACGGTGACGTCGGAGAATCCGTCGACGGCGCTCTCGAGGGCACCGGCGGCGGCAGCGGGCACCGCGTTTCGCGCGACGATCTCGGCCAGTTCGTCGAGTTTTCTCGACGCGGCCACCGACATCGCGAGTTGCTGCCGCGCCGCGACACCGTGCCGGATCGCGATCGCAAACAACTGCGCGCTGCCGGCCGCGATCGTCACGAGGATGCCCGTGGCGACGAGCACTTCGACGAGCGTGAATCCTCTCGTCCGCTGCATGGCGCGCCCTTCTGCAACCCGCGCGCCACTGCGGAGGACGGAGGACGGAGGGTGGAGGGTGGAGGGTGGAGGGCGGAGGGTGGAGGGCGGAGGGCGGAGGACGGAGGGTGGAGGGCGGTTTCCGGAAAGTTTGAAGCGTTTGGATCGAATCGTCGAGGGGAGATCTTCCTTTAAGGTGCGATCCGGAATGCCACACGCCTTCCGGAGACCGTCCTCCGCCCTCCGTCCTCCGCCCTCCGCCCTCCGTCCTCCGCCCTCCTCACTCTTTCAGCGGGAGGACGACGGTGAAGCGCGTGCCGCCGCGCGGCTCTGCCTGCACGGTGACGCGCCCGTTGTGCGTCACGACGATCTTCTGCACGAGCGCCAGCCCCAGGCCGGTGCCGCTCGGGCGCGTGGTGACGAAGGGACGGAACAGCCGCGCCGCGATCGCCGGATCGACGCCCGGCCCGTCGTCGACGATCGCGGCGCGCACGACGTGCTGCGCCGGATCGGGGATGCACTCGAGGACGATGTGCGGCGGCTTGCCGCCTTCGAGGCAGGCCTCGAGCGCGTTGCGGCACAGGTTGCTGAACGCCTGCCGCAGCAGCACTTCGTCCCCCTGGACCAATGCGTCCTCGCCTTCCACCGTCACGGATCCCCCGCGCGACTGCGCGTCGGATCGGATTTCGTCGGCGGCGCGTTCGAGCAGCGCGCGCGCATCCACCTTGCCGAGCACGAGCTCGGCGGGCTTGGCGAACGTCAGGAAGTTGCGCACGACGGCGCCGAGCGCGTCGGTCTCGTCGCGGATCCCTTTGACGTACGCGTGCGTGTCCGTCGGCAGGCGATCGAGGTCGAGCAGCCGCGCGTAGCCGTGGATCGTCGCGAGCCCGTTGCGGAATTCGTGCGCGATGCCGGCCGTCAGCTCGCCGACCTGCGCGAGGCTGTCCTTCAGGCGCAGCTGCTCTTCGAGCTCCACGATGTCGGTGAGATCGCCGAAGAGACAAATGGCGCCGCGCCGCGTGCTGTGCGCATCGCCGACCGGCGACACGGTGACGCCCAGATGCGTCGGCCGTTCCGGATTCGTCTCGATCGTGAGCATCCGCCGGCGGACCGGCTGCCCGGTGTCGACGCACTCCTGGATGACGGCCGCCAGCGGCGGCACGCTGTGGAGCACGTCGTCGAAGGGGCCGCTCCAGTCGGCCTCGGGCAGGTCGAGCAGCTTCCGGCCGAACGGGTTCAGGGCCTGCACGCGGCGATCCGGCCCGACGACGAGGAGACCCGAGGTGAGGCCGGCGATGATCTCGTCGCTGAGCCGCTCGGACGCTTCCGCGCGCGCGGCGAGCGCCTGCTCGCGCTGCCGCTGCTTCGCCATGGCCTCTTCCATGGCGGCCGCCATGAAGGCCGTCTCGGCGCCGTGGTCGGCGCGGCCCTTCGACATCTCGCGCGCCGCCGCCATGATGCGGAGGATCGCGAACGCGAGTCCTCCGGCGAGGACCGCGATCACGATCGTCAGGCCGATGAGAGCGTAGGCCGGTATCGACATGTCAATGCTGAAGCGCGTTCAGCATTGCACGTTTTACTGGTTCGGGCGCAGGATCTGCCGGAACGTCAGCGTATTCACGTCGCGGAACATCGGCGTGCCCGGCGGCAGCTTGTCGGGCAGCAGGAAGTCCGTGTCGAAGTTGTAGACGCGGCTCGTCGGCGGTTTGTAGACGTAGCTGCAGCACTTGAAGATGCCGACCGCCTGCCTGGCGATGTAGAAGCTCACGATCGATCCGCGGTAATACATCGTCGAGGTGCTCCAGTCCTCCTGCAGGCGCAGCAGGTTGTGGGCGCCGCCGTCCATCCCGAAGTTGGTTTCCGGCGTCCATCCCGACGCGGTGGAGGACGCGAACGAGATGTTCTTGCCCATGACCGCCGCGAAGCGGTAGCCCGTCGCGGCCGCGGTCATCGACGAATGCGACGTGCCCTTGATGAACGACGTGATGTCGTTCCAGTTGTTCGAGAGGACCGTGATCGCGTCGGCGACGATCGACGCCGCGATGTGCGTCTCGCTGGCGGTATCGGTGGCGGTCGAGTTGTAGTTGCCCTGCACGTACACGGGGTTCTCGGACGCGATCGTCAGGCCGCTGACCCCGGACGAGCGGAGCGTGTCGCCGCCGTTGGTCAGCTTGAGCACGCGCCGGAAGAGGATCGGGCGGTTGCCCCGCAGCACATGGAAGTTGTTGGAGGCGAGGGTGTAGGTGTAGTTTGGCGCCGTCCCGCCCAGCTGAGGATCGAGCGTCGTGGTCGGCCGCGCGGTGCTGTCGAGCGGGCTCAGCCAGCTCGCGCCCAGGTTCGCGGCCGTGCCCGTCCCGTCGTTCGGCAGCATGCCGTACGTCTCGATGATCGGCACCGGCGACGCGCCCGTCGTCATGTCCCCGTTGACGTTCTCCCCGAGATCGGCGCTCCCGCTGTCGGGCATCCCCGTGGACTGCCCAGGATTGATGATGTCCTCGTAACCGTACTCGCCGGTCTCGGCGTTGTTGGCAAAGCGCGGGTCCGCCGTCGCACCGCTGTTCGTGTTGCGGTTGTTGCGGCGGTCCGAGAAATACACGATATAGCCGCCGTTGTCGTTCTTGGCATTCGTCCCGCTGCTGCCGGGGAGTGTGCCTTTGAACCACTTGGCCAGGTTCGTCACGTCGAGCTCGACGTAGTACATCACGCCGCCGAGGTAGAGGTTCGCCGGTGCGGTCTCGTCGCGGCGCAGCCCCTCGCGCGTGTCGTAGAGCGCCAGCGGCCAGTAGTCGGTGGCAGTGGTCGACATCGCGCCGGCCGCCGAGATGTCGCAGTCGTATTTTAAGAGCGAGTTCGAGTGCGTCGACGGAATGTCCTTGACGCGCTGCAGGCGAATAATCGCGTTCGGATTGGGCTCGGTGCCAAGGCAGCCGTTGGTGGTGCTGTTCTGGCCGTTGCTACCGTTGAAGACGGTGTTGTTGAGAACACCGTTGGAGAGATTGCGTCCCGTGATCCCGTAGCCGAGGATCTGCGCCGTCACGTCGACCCAGGGGCTTGTCGCGGGCGCGGTGGAATCGAACATCTCGATCTTGATGTAGCCGCCCAGGAGAGATGTACCGGCGGCGGACTTGTAGTTGCCGCTTCCCCCCGACGTCGCGATGGGAACACCCGCATAGAGCGGGGGGATCCCTCCCACGGGCTCGAGCGGCAGCGCTGGAGTTGCCGTCAAACCGGGCAGATTCGCGCTGCTGAGGTCGGCGAGCGTGTCGGACAGCAGAATGCGCAGGCTCGCCTGCGAGTAGTACCGCTGCCCGAAGACGAGGGCGTTCTCGCCGGTGACCCCGCGGCGGATGAGATCGATCGGCTGCGCCCCGTTCGTCACGAGCGGCAGGTCCAGCCGCTTCGCGCCCGTGCGGCCGTTGCGGATGTAGCCGTTGTAGGAGCCCACCGACAGGTTCGTCCACGTGGGCTCGTTCTGCGCGGTGCCGATGTCGCCGATGACGCTGCCTTCGCCGTTGCCGCTGGCCGACAGCGCGCGATAGACGCCGGCGCCCTTTGCCACGTTGACGGTGCCCGTATAGGAAGAGGTCGACAGCAGGCCGTTGTCGAGATAGCGGCGCACGACCTCGCCGACCGCCGTCACCTTGTCGCTGAGGGTCAGAGTGTTTCCCGACCCGGCGGCGAGAAACAGATTGCCGTTGGTATGAATGCGCCCGCCGAAATTGAAGTCGTCGGCCGAGTGGAACGAGAGGCTCGTTTCCGAGAACAGGCCGAACTGGAACACCGGCACCGCCACCGTCTGCAGCTCGCGCCGCATGCGGACCTCGGATCCACCGGCCAACCGAAGGCATTCGAGAAACACGGCTTGGGTCGCGGTCGGGTCGCAATTGCGCGACGAGCGCGCCGTCACCATGATGTTGTAGTGCGTGACGAGGCCCTTGAATCCCTGGTACGGTCCGGCGGCGATCGTCGTGCCGGTCGTCGGATCGTCCGGCACCGGTGTGGCCGTCGACGGCGTCGAGACGAGGGTGTTCACGCCGCCGACCTTCGCGGTGAACTGCACCTTGTAGCCGGAGGAGCCGTCGGGATCCGTGTAGGTGAATCCGGCCATCGTCGGCAGCTTCGCCGCCTGGTCGCTGATCTGCTGCCCGCTCGGCGAGTAGTCCGAGAGGAACAACGCGGCGAGGTCGGACGTCAGCTTCTCCATGCCGGCATGCGCCACGGCATAGGCCTTCGTCTCGTCGCGATCGACGCCGCTCGATCGCGTGTCGGCCATGATGTTGGCCATGAAGCCGATCATCAGCGCCGACAGCAGCATCATCACGAGCAGCACGATCATGAGCGAACTGCCGCGCTCGGAATCACGATAGCGAGCAACCATTCCCGACCTTCCCCTCATTTATATCGATCGATGAAGGACATGCTGCGCAGGCTCACCTGCGTCGTCAGCGTGTTCCTCAAATACATGCGTGTCTGACGCATCGGATTGCGCGAGCGCCCCGACAGCACGATGTTGACCTTGCGGATCTGATTCGGCGAGCACGGGTTGGGGGAGCAACGCCCGGTGCCGTTCCGGTCGGCGTCCGTGAACTTCACGCCCGCCGGGTTGTTCACGCCGTCGACGAGGTCGTACGAGATCTGCAGGTTCTCCACGTCGAACGCCAGGGGAGTCCCCAGGGTGTTGTCGTAGACATCCGGCTTGCCGTTGTTGATGCGTCGCACCAGGCGCGGACGCTTCGGGTCGGTCACGTTGTCGATGTAGTACGTGATCATCCGGATACGCGTCGCGGTCGTGGGCTGAAAGTTCGTCGCGGTGCAGTTGTCCGCAGGCGCGAGCCCGGCAAGCGCGTTCAACGTCCCGTTCGCCGCCCCCGACTGGTTGAGATTGAGTGAGTCGGGTGTGCCGAAGGTCGCCGTCTGCACGCCGTCGAGATCCGTGATCTCTACGAGCGTCGTGGCGGACCCTTTCGACAGCATGATCAGGTCGCCCTTGTGCAAATCGTCGGAGCCGCCGTTGCTGATGTCCACGGACGGATCCACGGTCATCTTCTGCCCGCTGGTGCACAGCATCGTCAGGTTGACGTCGTAGTCGCTGATCGTGCTCAGGAACGCGCCGTCGGCAAGGACGACCGTGATGACATCGCTGTTGCCGGCGCCGGTGACGACCTCCGGGCCGAGCCCCACGCCGGGCACGATCGCGGTCATTTCTTCGGCGGCCTTCCAGGCGCTGGTCGCCGTGTCCCAGACCTTTGGCATCTTCCGGGTCCCTGTTCCCGGAGGGCCAGGCAGGTTCAGCTCGGTAGACCCGGTCCCGTTGGGAATGTCGATGGTCCGCCCGGACGGCAGGCCCTGCCCGACCTGGAGCATGTCGCGGACCATGATGTCCATGGCGGTCCGCAGCCCCTGGTTCATGGCGGTCGTTCCCTGCGCGACTTCGCTGGCCCGCAGCGCGTCGTTCATCGCGCGAAGCGTGCCGGCCATGATCAGCATGGTCAGGCCCAGCGTGATCAGGATTTCCATGAGCGTGAAGCCCGCCTCTTCGCGCCCGGCCGCAGGTCGGAACGTCTGAGCCATCACGAAATCGCGGAGACGTACGTCGTGAGGACGTAGGTGCGGCTGATCTTGCCCACCTTGTAGTTGATCGTCACGACGATCTGCTTCAGGTTCGGATTCGGCGTGGTGCCGTCCATGACGTGGGTGATCGCGATCTCCCGCGTGAAATCCGTGAGCGGAACGACCAGGTCGTCGCTGTCGCCGAACTTGCCGTTCGGACCCGGCAGCACCTGCTGCGACACGGCGCCGTCGTCGGCGGTGTTGACCAGGCCGTCGGGGCCGGGGTCCTTGACGGCCTGCGGGCCGTCGAGGAAGACGCCCGCGGGCTTGCCGTTGCAGTCGGGCACGGTCCGGATCGTCGTCGCGCTGACGTTGTAGATCTGGCACCAGGTGATCGTCCGCGTGTCGCGCGCCGTGTGGACGCTTTCGACGGCCTCGCGCGCCTTCTCGCGGGCGATCAGGTTGGCCGACGACGTCGCCATGTGCGCCATGCCGAGCGTGAAGACGCCCGCCATGCCGAGCAGGCCGGTCGCGAGAATCCCCATCGCGACGATGGTCTCGATCAGTGAGAAGCCGGATTCATCCTGTTTCATCGACGTCATGCCTCAACCCACGCGCGTCCGTTCCACTTCCACAAGTGAATGGCCCCCGTCGGCCCGAAGATCGTCACGGCGCGCAAGCTCAGGGGATCGCCGGGAGCCGCAATGAAGAGCGAACCGCTGAGCACGTCCCCGCTCGAATCGATGAATGAGCCGTCGGTCGTGAACATCGCCGGCAGTTTGGCGCCGAGCGACGTGGCGCTGGCATTGCCGAAGGCGTCGGGCGTGTCGGTCCACGAAACGGAAGCCGGGAACTGGGCGCGCCCCTCGAGCGCGATCGTGCGGAGGACGGTCGTCGTGGGCGTGCACGGCGCCGCGCAGTACTCGACACGAGTCACGGTGACCGAGTTGGAGCTGAACGTGAGTTGCACGTTGCGCCGATTGCTGATCGACGACTCGCGCGCGAACCGGACCGCCGCCGCCAGTTCCGCCAGACCGCCGTCGGCCCGCGAGGACTTCAGCATGCTCGGCACGCCACTCAGCGTCAGGCCCACGATCACGAGCCCGATGAAAATGACGACCATCAGTTCGACCAGCGAGAAGCCGCGTTGGTCGTGAAACCGTGTGAACATAGCTCGTTGGCCCCGTGAAATAGCAATCGGAGGTCCACAGAGCCTAACTGCCGCGCGTAGAGGAGGATACGCGGGGGGACCCCCCGCGGGAGGGTCTTACGTTGTAACGTTTTGGGACAATCCGATTACAAACTTTGCGGCGTACCACGCGACGATTGCGTCGCCGTACAGGCTGGCAATCAGGGCCGCCGCCGCGAGCATCGTGCCGAACGGCACTTTGGTCGCCATATCGGCGCGACGGGTGGCGAGCAACAGCACGCCGACGAGTCCGCCGACCATCGACGAGAGGACGAACGTCAGGATCACGAGGCGTAGGCCGAGGACGGCCCCCACCATCGCCAGCATCTTGACGTCGCCAAACCCCATCGCGTCCACCTTCCGCAGGCGGTACCACAGCTCGGCGATGCCCCACAGCAGTCCGCCGCCGACGACGGCGCCGAGGAGTGATGACACCAGTCCTGGCGGCAAGAAGAGGCTGCACGCCAGACCGACGACGATGCCGGGCAGCGTGATGCGATCGGGCAGGATCTGATGTTCGAGGTCGATGGCGAACAGCACGATCAGCGCGCTCGCGAACGCGACGCGCACGTAGAAGATCGGCGTGAGATCGAACACCGAGAGGTGCCAGAGGAAGATGAGCGCCGTGATCACTTCGACGAGCGGATAACGCGCCGATATCGGCGCGCGGCAGCCGCGGCATCGTCCGCGAAGCGCGAGGTAGCTCAGGACGGGAATGTTGTCGTACCACGACAGCGCGCGCCCGCAGCCCGGACACCGCGAGCCGGGATGGACGACAGACTGCTTCAACGGCAGCCGATAGATGCAGACGTTGAGAAAGCTGCCGACGCAGAGTCCCGTGAGCCCGACGCCCAGCGCGACGAAGGCGGGTGGCATGGGCGTCATCGCGGCACCTGGAGCTGTCCCGGCATCGGGAACAATCCCGACTCACGCGAGACGGCGAGATCGCCGGTCGCAGGGTCCACGTCGAACGGCGTCCCGGATGGATCGACGGGCACGGCGGGACGCGCGCCCGCAGCTTTCGCGCGGCGCCAGGCGTCCATGATGTCGAGCGCGTCGAGCTGCGCGAGGCGCAGGCGCGCCGCGTTGCGCAGCCACTCTTCTTCAGCCTGCGCGAGCTGCTGCCAGATCGCGCGCGAGGCGCCCACGTGTCCGCCCTCGGCGAGCGTGACGGCCGCGACGGGGCGCAGCCAGTTCGGCGCGCCGGGCATGTCGGCGGCGCGCTGGAAGGCGTCGGCCGCCGCCTTGTAGTCGCGCAGGTGCCAGTAGTAGACGAAGCCGAGATCCTCCATGTACTGCCACTTCTGCGGCTGCGCGGCGAGGCCTTTCTTGAGCAGCGCGATGGCGAGATCGGCGCGCCCCGGTCCGTCGGGATACGGCTCGCCCAGGAAGATCGCGCCGAACCGGTACGCAATGCTGAAGTTGGGATCGAGCGTCGTCGTGAGATCCAGCAGCGGGTACAGGAGCGCGTACGTGCGGACGTGGCCGGGCGGCGAGAGCCGCTCCTGGCCGAAGTGCTGCAGCGTCCGGATCCAGTAGAGGTCGGCGGCGAGTCCCGCATTGCCGACCGCGGCGCGGCGCGCGACGGCGGGCGTCTGCAGGTACAGCAGGCCCGGAACGTCGACGGCAATGGCGGGCGCCCAGCGATCCGCTGACGCGTGCAGCGTAATCGCCGCCCCGAGACACACGACGGCCGCCACTGCGGTCACGGCCCGTCCGCGGAACCCCGTCGAACGGATCATTTGAAGTCCCTTCGCGCGAAGATCGTCATGGCGCCGAAGAGCAGTGCCCCGATGTACGCCAGCGCGTAGAGAATCGACACGGCCATGTAGAGGCCCGTGATCGGCACGCCGTGGACGGCCGCGAGCTTCACGTCGAACCGCGAGAAATCCGGCAGCACGTAGTACGCGGCCTTCGCCGCCATGACGGCGGCCGGCGCGGTCACGATCTGGTCGAACCGCTTCAGATCGGCGCTGAACTGCCCCGCCACGTACACGCCCAGCGTGAAGACGGCCGACAGCATCGGGCTCGAATAGCTGGAAAAAAACAGCGCCACCGCGGTCACGACCGCCAGGTCGACGTAGATCAGCGCGATGGCCTTCAGGAGCGCCGGGTCCAGCGCGGGCGCGTCCCACGCGTGCTGGATGTTCTCGGGCACGCCGCGCGAGAGGAAGAAGAGCACGGCGTAGAGCGCGACCGTCATCACGACGACGTTGACGAGCAGCGTGAGCAGCAACCCCGCGTACTTGCCGGCGATGAGCTCCGACCGCCGGATCGGCTTGGCGAGCAGCGGATAGACGCTGCGGCGATCGACTTCCTTCGACACGAGGCTGATGCCGACGAAGATCGCGACGAAGACGCCGAAGACCGACGTCGCCGAGAGGCCGAGGTCCTTGATGATCTTGACGTCCTGCCCCGCCGTCAGCTGCCCGATCACGATCGAGGCGCCGACGAGCAGCAGCGCGAACAGGACGAGGTTGTAGAACACCTTGTCGCGGACCGACTCGCGGAACACGGCGACCGCCACGATGCCGGCGGCCCTCATCGCTGCCCTCCCGCCGGTGCGGACGGACGGGCGCCGTCGCCGATCTCGGCGACGCGCCGCACGAAGACGTCCTCGAGCGTCTCGCGGACGGCATTGAGCGACACGAGCGTCGCGCCCGCGGCCGTCAGGTCGCGCAGCAGGTCCTCGGGCCGCGCATCGGGAGCGAGATCGATCGCGTAGCGATCCGCCGCGATGGTCGTCACGCCGCGCGCCCGCGCGCGCACGCGGTCGAGCGCCGCCGCGGGCACGTTCGCCATGACGAGCTCCCAGCCCTGCACCGCGAACTCGCGCATGTCGGCGAGGCGGCCCGCGGCCGCGAGACGTCCCTTGGCCACGATCGCGACCCGGCTGCACAGCGTCTCGGCGTCCGAGAGGATGTGCGAGCTGAAGAAAATCGTGTGGCCGGCGTCGCGCAGTTCCAGGATCAGCGCGCGCACGTCACGCCGGCCGAGGGGATCCAGCCCCGACATCGGTTCGTCGAGGAAGATGACTTCCGGATCGTTCAGCAGCGCCTGCGCGAGGCCGACGCGCTGCAGCATGCCCTTCGAGAACTTGCGGAGCTGGAGCCGCCGTTCGGCGGCGATGCCGAGGCGGTCGAGCGTCGCGCCGATGCGTGTGCGGCGTTCCGCGGCCGACATCCCGAAGAGCCGTCCGTAATAGTCGAGCAGTTCCTCGGCGGTGAGATGATCGTAGAAGTACGGATTCTCCGGCAGGTAGCCGATACGCCGGCGGACCGACACGTCGCCGACCGGCCGGCCGAGGATCTCGGCGTCGCCGCTCGTGGGAAACACGAGCTGCATCAGGAGCTTCAGCGTGGTCGTCTTGCCCGCGCCGTTGGGACCGAGGAAGCCGAACACGTCCCCCTGCGCGACGTCGATGGAGAGACGGTCGAGCGCGCGGTAGGGGCGCGGACGCCAGAAGCCGACGGGAAAATCCTTGGTGAGCTCGTGCGTCCGGATCGCGGGCGCACTCATGATCGGGTCATCCGCGTGATCCGCGTCATCCGCGGCGTCACTTGGCGCGCGACAGCTCCAGCTGGATCAGCGAGTCGAAGTACTGCGG
>Ga0066903_100000605_pt1 | contig 23330 bp, 19 predicted proteins | sample PanSoiMetaGPlot1_FD_67491 | JGI IMG/M metagenome (GOLD analysis project Ga0066903, IMG submission 67491) | Tropical forest soil microbial communities from Panama analyzed to predict greenhouse gas emissions - Panama Soil - Plot 1 (version 2) | ecosystem: Environmental > Terrestrial > Soil >... | reverse complement strand
GTTCGCCAATTTCATGGCGGCGAAAATGGTGAACCCGCTGTTCCCGCAGATCAATCACGACCTGCGCTTTCTGCTCGAGCACTACCCGGCCGCGTACGACATCGATCGGACCGAGGGCACCAACGCCATCCGGCAGCCGCTCGCGAACCTGAACGAAGCCGGCACCCTGTACGGCAACATCATCTACGACAAGGCGCCCATCGTCATGCGTCAGCTCGAGATGCTGCTGACGCCCGACGTGCTGCGCGACGGCCTTCGCGAATACCTCCGCCGGTATGCGTTTGGGAATGCCTCCTGGCCCGACCTCGTCACGCTGCTGGACGCGCGGACACCGGACGATCTCGCGGCCTGGAGCCACGCGTGGGTTGAAGAAGCCGGGCGCCCGACAATTGCGGCGACGGCGAGTCTGAAGAACGATCGCATCGATCGCCTCACGGTCCAGCAGAGCGATCCGTACTCGGGGCGGGGACTGCTGTGGAACCAGCAGCTGCGCATGGTGATTGACGACGCCAGCGGCACTGCCGTGTTTCCTGTGCACGTCAGCGGCAGGAACCAGCCGGTGGCGGATGCTGCGGGCCGCCCGCGGCCGCTGTTCGTGCTGCCCGACGGGGGCGGTATCGGCTACGGCGCGTTCAGGCTCGATCGCGCAAGCGTCGACGCGCTGCTCCAGAGGCTTCCGGCGATCGACGATGCCGTCGTCCGCGGAAGCGCGTGGATCACGATGTGGGACGCGATGCTCGTCGGCGACGTCGCGCCGTCATCGATGCTGGAGCTCGCGTTGCGAGCACTGCCGCGGGAGACCGACGAGTTGAACGTCCAGGCAGTCCTCGGCTATCTGTCGTCGGCCTATTGGCGGTTCAGCACCGCGCAACAGCGCGCCACGCTCGCCCCGCGCGTCGAAGACGTGCTCAAAGCCGGCCTCGCCGCCGCATCGACAACGACGGGCAAGGCCGCCTATTTCGCCGCGCTCCGAAACACCGCCCTGACCGAGCCCACGCTGCGTTGGTTGACGGCGATTTGGCGTCACGAGGAAGCCGTACCGGGGCTGACGCTGTCGGAAGCCGACGACATTCAGCTCGCCGAGGAACTGGCCGTGCGCGGAGTGCAGGAGGCCGATTCGATTCTCAAGCAGCAGATCGATCGAACCGCGAATCCCGATCGCAGGGCGCGGCTGGCGTTCGCCGCACCGGCGTTGTCGGCCGACCGTCAGCGGCGCGACGAGTTCTTCCGGTCGCTGGCGTCACGCTCGAACCGCGACCACGAAGCGTGGGTGCTGGAAGGCGTCCGCTACTTGCACCATCCGCTCCGGGCTCGCGACGCCGAATCCTACATCGGGCCCAGTCTCGAACTGCTCCAGGAAATTCAGCGCACGGGCGATATTTTCTTCCCGAAGCGCTGGATGGACGCGACGCTTGGCGGCCACAGTTCCGCGGCCGCGGCAAACACGGTCCGATCGTTTGGCGCGTCGCGGCGCGCGAACTATCCCGATCGCCTAAGACGAATCATTCTGTCGTCGGCCGATGGACTGTTTCGCGCAGCGCGATTGATTCCGTAGGGGACGGGCTTCAGCCCGTCCCTGCTACTCCACCGCGAACACCCACACCGCGCCGCCTTCCGGAACCTCGGGGTACTCGCCGGGGAACAGTCGATTGAGCGTCGCCTGCATGCCGCGCGAGTCGCCGCCCCAGCCGCTTTCGACGGCGACGTACTGTTTGCCGTCCACCTGAAACGTCGTCGGCGGCGCCAGGATGCCGGAGTTGGTGGGGAATTCCCAGAGCAGCTTGCCGGTCGCCGCGTCGAAGGCGTGAAGCCGGCGATCGTTGGTGCCGCCGGCGAACACGAGGCCGCCGCCTGTCGCCAGCACGCCACCCCAGTTGGGCGACTTGGGGTAGATGTGCGTCCACGCCTTCTGGCCGGTGTCGACGTTCCACGCCTGCACTTCGCCGACGTGATCGGCGCCCGGCGCCAGAAAGGACCGGCCGCCGCGGACGCCGACATACGCGCGCCCGGGCGTGTAAGTGGCGTCGACGCCTTCGCTCGAGCCGCACAGGTTGTTGTTGGCAGGCACGTAAATCATCCGCGTCTTCGGGCTGAACGCGATCGGCGGCCAGTTCTTGCCGCCATGCGCATTGGGACAGTAGTCGGCCAGCTTGCCTGTGGCCGGTTTGTGTTCGGGATCGACCTCGGCACGGCCGGTCGTCGGATCGAGGCGACGGAACACGTTCTGATAGACATAGGGCTTTCCCTCGACGAAGTGGATCGGCCCGTTCGTGCGTTCGAGGAACCAGAGGTACCCGTCGCGCGCGACGTCGATGAGCCCCTTGATCGTCCGGCCGTTGCGGCGATAGTCGACCAGGACTGGCGGCGACACCTCGTCCCAGTCCCACGAGTCGTTCTGGTTGTATTGAAAGTGGCCCTTCAGCGCGCCGGTCGCGACGTCGACGGCGATCGTGGACGAGGTGTAGAGGTTGTCGCCGGGGCGCTTGTCGCCGACAGTCGGACTGGGATTGCCTGTGCCCCAGAATGCGAGGTTCGTCTCCGGGTCGTAGTTGCCGGTCACCCACACCGGCGCGCCCCCGGTCTTCCAGTGATCCCCTTGCGGCCACGTCTGACTGCCCGGCTCGCCAGGCGCCGGAATCGTGTAGGTGCGCCACAACTCCTTCCCGCTCTCGGGATCGAATGCCGCCACGAAGCCCCGGATCCCGAACTCGCCGCCCGATGCGCCCACCATGACTTTGCCGTCGGCCACGAGAGGCGCGAGCGTGATGTAGTACGCCGCCTTGTTGTCAGCGACCTTCGCCGTCCAGCGCTCGCGTCCGGTCCGGGCGTCGAGCGCGGCGAGCGTCGCCTCGCCCGCTGCGTAGTACACCGTGTCGCCGTACAGCGCGACGCCGCGATTGGTCTCGTGCGGCACGAGCGCACCGGTCGGCCGGCCCGGCCTGTAGCGCCACAGGGCATTGCCGCTGCGCACGTCAATCGCGATGACCTGATTGTTCGGCGACGTGACGAACATCACGCCGTCGTTCACGAGCGGTGCCGATTCGTGCGGGCGCGCCTCGCCGGTCGAAAACACCCAGACCGGCCGCAGCTTCGCGACGTTGGCCGGCGTGAGTTGATCGAGCGGGCTGTAGCCCCACCCGTCGTAGGTCCGGCGGATCATCAGCCAGTTGACGTCTTCCGGCTTCTTGAGACGCTCGGCCGTGACTGCGCGGTACTCGCGAAGGACCGATGGAAGCGGCGGCTCCGGCGGTGGTTGTTGCTGCTGCGCCGTCGCAACGAAGCCGACGGCAGCGAGCAAGACCGCGAGTGCCGCCGCCCCGGCGTGAGATGTGCGCGTCATGGCGCCTATTCTGCGCCAGGACGGATGCCGAACACGTTGCCTTCGGGATCGACCGCATCGTACGAGCCCCAGGGCCGAACGAGAATCGGCACTCCCAGCGATTCGAGACGCGCCCTCTCGGACTCGACATCGGCGACCGAGAAGTCGAGCCGGGTCGGATTGCTTTCGCGCGCCTTCGGAGGCGACGGCGGAGGCGGGATGCCCGTCAGGATCTCCGCCGGGATGGCGTGGAGGGAAAACCGCGTACTCCCGGTCTCGAATTCAACCCACGTATCCATCCGGGTTTCATCGATGACTTTCAGCCCCAGGACGTCGGCGTAGAAGGACGTCATGCGAGGCAGGTCTCTGACAAACAACATCGCACCGTGGAAATGCATCGCCGCCTCTCGTCGTGACGGCCATTATGCCGCAGCGGTCGCGACGAGTCCTGACGTCAGGGCTTTGCGGCAGGCGGCGCCGGGGTGCCGGGCTCGAGGCGGGACAGCGCCTCGAGCGACGCACGCTCGGTCGCCTCGGCTTTACCGAGCGTCGCCACGTTGGTGCGATGCAGCGCTTCGGCCCGAACCTGCGGATTCTCGTCCACGACCTGCGCTTTGCGCGAGGCCCGCGGCTTGGTGGACGCCATGATGTTGCGCAGCCCTTCGGCTCGCAGCCGCCAGCTTTCCTCACGCAGACGCAGGTACTCCTGGGCGTTGGTCACGAGCGGCTGATGCTCAGGCGGCACATGGTTGTAGGTCTTGAGCCTGGCGTCGGCAGCCAGGAGCTCCGGCATGATCGCCCGATCGATCGTCTGCACGAGCGCGTCGGTGTCGACCTTGCCCTTCTTGAAACGATCGAGCACGGCCTTGTAAGCGGCCGCCGTGCTCGATTCCACGGCCACCACGCGCGCGATCTCCGGCCGGACATCGACGAGGCCCCGCAGGGGAATTGCCACGGCAAGCGCCATGGCGGCCGTCCCCACGCCGATGACGCCGATTCGCAGCCAGGACGGGGCTTCATCGCCCGTGCCTACGAGGAAGACGCACCCGGCGGCGACCCCGATAATCAGCGAGCCGAACTCTGTCGAGACTCCGAACGGCCCTGCGACAAGGCTGCAGAGGATAAACAGGACGGTCGCCGGAACCAGGCGCTTGAGGACGATACCCGGAATCGTCACGCTCGAGCGTTTGAGGATACTCAGCGCAATCCAGACGAACAACAGCCCGTACAGGCCGAAGATTCCGCCTGACGCACCGAAGCTCACCGAGACAGGAGACGCGGACAAGACCGTGAGGCTCGAGAAGAGTCCCGACGCGACGTACACCGTGCCCATCGCGGCTCGTCCGATGAAGCGCTCGAGCATCGAGCCGAGCTGAAGAAGAACGGTGACGTGGATCGCGAGCGAGAAGATGCCGGCGTGGACGAACATCATCGTGACGAGACGCCACCACTCGCCGTTTGTCGTGCGCAGCCCTGTGCTGGCTCCCCATTTCACCAGTGTCTGCGGATCGGCGAGCGATCCCGATGAGAGCAGCATGAAGACGAAGAGAGCGATATTCGCGGCGGCAAGCCCCCATGTGAGCCACGCCCGCTGAATACGTGCCCGCAAGAGTTCGTCGAACGGCTTGCACAACTCCTGGATCTTGAGAGCGGTTTCCACCACCTCTTCACGGATGGGTCCAATCCGCTGGAGCATTCGCGTCCGCTCCTCGGCGCTCGTCACGCGGAAGACGATGACGACAACAACCCCGAGAACGAAGATGAAGGTCACAGCACCCCTAACCTCAAGATGCGTACCAGCGGGAGCTTCGGGTACGGAGCAAAATCGCGCCGCTCCCGCACTCAATGGCGGCGCGAATTTCAGACTTTGGAGAAGGCGACGATGTTTGTAATGGGGCGGGCCGATCCCGCCCCATTGCACGTCAAGGTGTGGCGCCGTGCTTCCGCAGGATCTCAGCGATCGCCGTGTGACCACGGCGGTTGGCCCAGGCCAACGGAGTCGCCCAAGGCGGATCGTCCGGCAGGTTGGTCGGCGCCCCTCTCGCGAGCAGGAACTCAACCATCTGCGGTTTGTTCGCGCGTGCGGCCCAGGCCAGCGGCGTCGAACAATAGTCGTCGTCTCTCGCCGTGATCGTGGCGCCGGCGTCGAGCAGGATGGCGGCGCATTCCGTCGTGTCCCGCACGGACGCGTGGTGCAGCAGCGTCTGATGCTGCCAGTTCATCTGGTCAGGGCTCATGCCGTGCGCGAGCAGAGTTCGAAGTGCATCGGGGTTGAGCAGATATCCCTGACACGTCGTGTGGACAGCCGGCATGCGAAGGCCGGCGTCGAGCAGGCGCGCGAGCAAATCGGGGCGGTCGGCGCTCATCGTGAACGCGGCGCCGATGCGGAAGGTGTCGCGGGGATCAGCCGCGACATGCTTCAGTCGTTCGTCATCGCGTTCGATCCAGGTGGTGTCGTAGTCTCCGAGCCCGCCGCCGTACGACTCGAGGAGCGCGCGGATTTCCGGCGTGGCCGCAAACACGACCGGGAGGGCGGTTGAGTCGATGTCCTCGTTCGGATCGGCGCCGTGCTCGAGCAGCAGCTTGAGCATTTCAAGGTTGCCCATGCGCGATGCCGAGTGCACCGCCTCCGCCGGTTCCCATCGCGGGTTCGCGCCGCGCTCGAGCAGAAGGCGCGCGACGTCGTCGTGGCCGAATTCAACAGCGGCTGATAACGGGCGGCGCCCGTTCGGACGCGTCTCGCTGATTCGCGAAGGATTGACGTCGAGCATCTGCCGCACGCCGGCCAGGTCGCCGACTGCGGATGCGATCGTGATGTCGTAAGTGGCCCCGCGCGAGACGAGCAGCCGCACGATGTCGTCGTTGACCGACGGACGCCAATCGCCCCAGATGGCGAAGTCGATGGCCTGCAGATCTCCCGGGTTGCGGGCGTGGATGTTCGCACCACGATCGAGCAGGAGCGTCACCATCTGACGACTGCCGCCCAGGACCGCACAGTGGAGCGGCGTGAGGCCCTGGCGGGATCCGCAGTTCAGAAGCACGGCGTCGGCGTCGAGGAAGGCGCGAACGGCGTCGACTTCTCCGAACGCCGCGTTCCGATGAATCGGGTGATCCGCGGGTTGTGCGACAACTCGTCCGCGGCGCTCTCGTTCCTGTTCGAGCATCTGCGCGATCTGCTCGTGGCCGCGTTCTCTCGCCATCTCGATCAGGTTGCGATCGTTCAGGCCGTTGCCCTCGGGATCGGCGCCCGCGTCGAGCAGGAGGCGCACCGCCTCGACGTGACCCTCGCGCGCGGCGAAATGCACCGGCGGCGCGTACCAATATCCCGCTCGAGCGAGACGCTGATCACGCTCGATTAGCCGTCGCAATGTCTCGACGCGGCCAGTGGACGCGGCCACGATCGTGTCCCATGTGTCGCCGCCGTTCGCGGAGGCCAGTTCGACTGGCTTGATCATCGCGCATCGCCCGGTGACACCGTCAACGAACGCCTTCAGCTTCGGCCAACTGTCGAAGCCGTACGCCCGCGCGAGTACCAACTGCGCGTCGTGCAGGGCGAACGCCTGCGCATTCGGGTCGCGATAGTGCGCCTGCACCTCGGCAACGGCGGCCGGCTCGCCAGTGTGAAAAGCGTCGAGGAGTTCCTTGGCTTGACGTTTCAGCTGATCGAGATCCGGATGTTCACGAAGCGTGCGAGTGGGAGGCGTCGTCATCGCGCACCCCCGCTCAGCAGCAGCGCCAGGACGGTCCGGTGGTTCATCTTTTCCGCCCAAGCGCGCGGCGTCGCCCACGGCTCGGCATCGGCTTCGACGGGATCGGCACCCCGTTCGATCAACAGTTGCACGATGCCCGCGCGTCCCCATCGGCACGCCCAGCCAAGCGGCGTGCTCATCAGCAGGTCGTCCCGCACGTTCAGGTGCGCGCCTGCATCTAGGAGGATCGTCGCAAGCACGACGCGCTCGTCCGTGCTCGACGTGGAGCCGCGCGGCCACGCGCCGCACACATCATGAAGGATCGTCCGACCGTACGGCCCGAATACATTCGCGCCGGACCGCTCGACCATCAGGCGAAAGCAGGCCGCGAACCGGTCGCGATCCGGTTCGGCGTGGCCACCGAGCGGACGCAGCAGGCTCCAATGCCAACGTTGATCGCCGGTCGGCCACTCGAGATGATCGACGGCGAGTCGAACGATATCGGGGCGGCCTGCATCAGCGCCGGCCTGCAGCAGGGCGGCAGCCACCGTGCCTCCGGGCCAGACGACGCGGGCGTGGAGGTGCCCGGCAGCTTCATCGGCCAGCATCTGCATCGCCCGATCGATCAGGCCGAAGCTGCCGGCGATATACGCGTCAACAATGCCGCCGTACCGCTCGAGGAGTGCAACCATCGGCCGGTCGTCAGACTCGTACGCGATGAACATCGCCGTCGAGGCTGCGTACACGTTCGTGTTCGGATCGGCGCCGCGTGCGAGCAGCAACTCCGCCATGTCGTGCCTGTGTGCGATGGCGCATTGACGCAGCGGCTCGCCCCAGGAGTACAGCGGCTCCTCCACGACCGGCGACCGGCCTCGCTCGTCCGGGTCCAGTCCGCAATCGAGAAGCACGGCCAGGACATCGAGTCGGCCGCTCGTCACCGCTTGTGAGAGCAGAACCAGGTCGTTCCAGCGCGCGCCCGCTGCGTGCTGGGTCCGCAGCCAGTCGGTCCTGCCTTGCGCAACGGCCGACCACACGTTCAACTCGTTGGCGTTGTCCGCTCTGCCGTCGACACGTTCGGCCTGCCCAGGGCCCGTCGAGACCCCTCCGGACCTGGCCGCTCGGTGTTCCTGGCGGCGCTGCTCTTCCTCGCGGATGATTCCGACGATTTCGCTGTAGCCCCGTTCGGTCGCGATAGTCAGCGCGCTCGTCGCATCGCGGTGCGGCCAGATGCCTTTGCGCGCGTCGGAGTCACGCTCCATCAACAACCGAACCATTTCGGGCAACCGGTTCAGAACCGCGTAGTGAAGCGCCCGGTGCTCGTTCGATTCCGCCATGTCCATGTGCACGAGCTCCGGCCGGCGATCGATCATCGACCGCACGTGATCGAGATCGTTCGCGCGCACGGCCTCGGCCAGCCGCGCAACCGTGACGCCGTCGACAAACGCCTTGAGCTTGGGCCAGCTGCCGAGACCGTACGCGCGCGCGAGCACCAGCTGTGCGTCATGCAGCGCGAAGGTCCCAGGGTTCGCGCCGTGGTAATGCGCGCGCACTTCGGCGGCCGCATGCACGTCGCCCGCACAGTAGGCCTCGAGCAGTTCCTTGGCCTGTCGTTTCAGCTGATCGAGGTCAGGGTGAGGAGGAAGCTGACGATCGGGAGTACGAGCGGACGTGGTCACGATGAGCTCCTTTCCTGGCCGCGCGTTCGCGTCGGCCGATGCCCGGTGTCCGCTCGCTCGGGCAGAAAAGAGTTCATCGAACGATCAATTGTCCCGACGGCTCAGGTGGACGCAGTCCTTTCCGCGGACACGGTGGCGCCCTGACGCGCGCGGCGCAGGATAACACTTCCCCGTAAGTTCACCATAAGCGCATACCTACCGCCCGTGGTTTAGTATGGTGCCGCTATGGGGATGCTGAACGTCGGACCCGAAGGCCTGCTCTTGGTACACGGGGCGATCATGTCGGTCGTGCTGGCGTTCCTCAGCTGGCGCCGCGTGCCGTTTACCAGAGCGATACTCGTGACGGCGGCTGTGGCATTGGCACTCGTCGCGTGGGAGTTCCTGGCATTCCGCGGCGAGGTGAGCCACCCGATCCTGACGACGTTGTTCGTCGTGGCGCCGAGCGCCGGCCTGTTCTGGGCCTCGCGCGCGAGTTGGATGACCCGGCGCGCCTGGGTGCTCGTGCTTCTCGGGCCGATTGTGTTCGTGGTCGGCTACGTCGGCATCTGCGTCTGCTATTTCCGGGTCGTCGCCGCGATGACCGGCGCGTAAGGCTCTGACTCACTTGCTCTTCATCGGCGCGGACCGTAGTGCGGGAGCGGTCGGTCGCGTTCGTAGGCGCCGAGATCGGGCGCCGCGCCGGTGAAATCGTCGTTGACGCCCGGGAGTCGAATGCCGGCGTCGACGGCGGCCGATCCCGCCTTCAACTGGAAATCAAAGTCCGAGGGCTTGTATAAGGTCCGCGGATCCGGCCCCGGCGGCCTGACGTTCACGAAGACATCGTAGTCAACGAGAACGCTATGGGCGTCCTGGCCCGTGGCGGCGCTGTACTCCTTCAAGGTCTTGAACCGCCGTCGCTCGCGCGCCTGCGCCTCGAGCTGCACCTGCTGCTGGAACGGCACCTTTCCCGCTTCGCCCGGAAAGTTGGCCTGCATCATCTTCGGGGGTGAGCTCCACTCGAACGAGAACTCGGCCCCTTCGTTCGGACGGAACCCGTTGTAATCCGAGCTCGAATAGTTGGTGTTGGTTTCGACCGCGAAGGTCTCCAGCGTCTCGCTCTTCCCGAGAATGAGATTGTTGCGATAGTGCACGTTCGATGCGGCCAGCAGCATCGGCTTGACCGGCGCGATGAACGTGTTGTGGTAGACGACGATCCCCGCGGAGGAGGCCGTGAACTTCACCGCGCCGCCCTCCGGCGCGTGATAGACGACGTTGCGAATGAAGTAGACCGGGCCGCCAAACGCCGGCTGCACGCTGAGCGCGCGGTGGCCATGATTGAAACACCGGTTGCGGACGATGCGGATGTTGTGGGCGCCGCCGTCGGCCTCGATGCAGTTGTCCTCGACGTTCGAGATATCGTTGCCGTAGAAATCGATCGAGACCGGGAGACGATCGCGAATCGGGTTCGGCGCGCCGTCGGGGTTGCCGTAGGTGGCGACGTCGACGCCGTCATGAAAGTTCGCGATGCTGTTGTAGGCGACGACGTGCCCCGAGCCGTATACCTTGACGGCATATTCCGACACGAGCTTCGGGTTGAATTCAGGAAGGTTCTGCCACGTGCGCCCTGTGAATCCCATCAGGTAGTTCGGATTGAATCGCCCCACCATCACGTTGTCGGCAATGTAGAAGTCCTTCGAGCCCGACCAGTCGGTGTAGATGGCGCGACCGACGTTTTCGAAGCGACACCGCTTGATCGTCAGGCCGCTCGCGCCGGCGATGTTCTTCAGGCCGGCCTGGAAGGCGAGATCGGTGTTGCGGATCGTCAACCCCTCGAAGTAGTTGTAGTGGCCCGCCATCACGTTGAACAGGTTGTAGGCGCCGTCACCGTCGAAGATGGCCTCGCCGTCGCCTGCGCCTTTAATGACAATCGGCCGCTCGGACGTGCCGTGTTGGGTCAGGAAGTACGTGCCGCTCGACACGGTGCCCTGCCCGCCCCCGTAGCGGAAGCGATCGTCCTTGTACAGCCCGGCGTGGACGAGGATGGTGTCCCCCGGCTGAACGCGCGGCGGATACGTGTTGAAGTTGTCGGAATGCGATGAGCCCGTGTAGTAGGCCGCGAGGAGTCCGGTGAACGCCGGTTCTTCTTTCGGTCCGCTGTAGTTGGGCGGGTACACATGATAGATCTTTCCGTCTGCCGCAGGTACCGGCTCCGGCCGGGTCCGGATCGTCACGAAGTGCTCCGCCTTGCCTTGAACGCCGTCGGGGTCGGACAACGCGAACCGGCACTCGTACTCCGTGCCCGGTTCGAGATCGAAGATGCTGCCGGCGAACCCGTTCGGCGTGACGTACTGAAGGGCGTTCTCGTTGATGCGCTCGTGGCCGATGCGCAGCAGCGGCAGGCCTTCCTTCCAGTCGCGGCCACCTTTCACGCGGTAGAACACGCGGACCGAAGCGTTGCGATTGTCGTCACCGTCGACGCGCCATTCGAAGCCGAGCGACGTCAACGTCGCAGGCTCGGTGATGAACGCCTGGGCGGTCGTCCGATCGGCCGCCGCCGCCCCGGCCCCGCGCAGGAGGAGGCCGCAGACGGCCGCGGCTCGGAGCATCGTCGACTGGCGCACCGCGTTCCTCCTTCGCCCGATGGTCCTTGTGGCGGGCGCGGCCATTGTAGCGTCGGCGTTCCCCACAAAAACGTCGGATCACCAGACGTTTGCGTCGCCGCGCTGAAAGGTTCCGACAAGTTTGAAGCGTCTGCCAGAGGCGATCGTCGTTTTACGGAGCGAATTGCGCCGTGCTGCGGGCAGACTTCTTGCTAATCCCACCGGCCATTCCGACTGGAGGCGGCGGCCATGAGCGACACCATCACGGCGCATGAAGGATCGCTGCTCTGGACGCTCGAAGAAATCGGACGGCTCGTGTCCGAGAGCGGCAACGCCTCCGAGACCCTCAGCAACATCGTCCATCTCATTCAGCGTCGCTTCGCGACCGACGTCTGCTCGGTCTACCTGCTCGAACCGGATCGATCCAGCCTGGTGCTGGCCGCGACGATCGGCCTGCGTCAGGAAAGCGTGGGACGCGTGCGCATGCGGCTGAGGGAAGGCCTCGCGGGCCTCGTTGCCGAGCAACTGCGCCCGCTGGTGGTGGCCGACGCAGCCACGCATCCGCGATTCAAGTACTTTCCGGACGCCGGCGAGGATCCGTATCGATCGTTTCTCGGCGTGCCGCTCGTCGATCGAGGCCTGCTGCAGGGCGTCCTCGTGGTGCAGACGATGGAGGCTCGGACGTTCAGCGCGGACGAGGTCCGGATGCTGAACATGGCGGGCACCCAGCTCGCGGCGATCGTGGCCGAAGCGCGGACGCAGGGCCAGTTCGTCGCGCCCGCGCACCAGCGCCTCACGGCGCTCGCCCGGAACATGTGGTGGAGCTGGAATGCGGAAACGACGACGCTGTTTCGCGAGCTCGACCCGGTCTTGTGGCGGGGAGTCGGCAACAATCCGGTCGCGCTGCTGATGCAGATCCCAACCGATCGGCTCGAGGAGCGGGTGTCGCAGCTCGCGCTCCACAGCCGCATCAACCACGCGTACCGCCGGATGCAGGAATATCTAACGTCCAAGCACACGTGGGGCGCGCGCCACGCGGGCGTGCTGTGGGCCAGGCCCGTCGCGTACTTTTCTGCCGAGTTCGGGCTCCACGAGTCGCTGCCGATCTACTCGGGCGGCCTCGGCATCCTCGCCGGGGATCACATCAAGAGCGCGTCGGATCTCGGCATCCCGCTGATCGGCGTCGGGCTGTATTACGACCAGGGCTACTTCCGCCAGCGCCTCGATCGCGACGGGTTGCAGCACGAGGACTACATCGACGTCGATCATCGGCTCCTGCCGATACAGCCGGCCGTCAGTCGAGGCGTGCCCATCAGCGTCGCCGTCGAAACGCGGACCGGAACCATCGCCGCCCGTGTGTGGGAGCTCGCCGTCGGCCGCAACCGCCTCCTGCTGCTCGACTCGAACGTCGACGGCAATCTCCCCGAGGATCGGCAGCTGACGGCTCGCCTGTATGGCGGCGACGATCGCGTCCGGATCAGGCAGGAGCTTCTGCTCGGTGTGGGCGGCGTCCGCGCGCTCGCGGCGATGGGCATCGCGCCAGGCGTCATCCATCTCAACGAAGGACACAGCGCGTTCGCGCCGCTCGAGGTCGTCCGGCAGCGCATGGCGACCGAGGGCGTCGACACATGGGAGGCCGTCCGGCGCGTGTCTCCTCAGGTCGTGTTCACGACGCACACGCCGGTACCGGCGGGCCACGATCGCTTCGCGCCGGAGCTGGTCGAAGAGCACCTCGGTCCGCTTCGCGAATCGCTCGGCCTCGATTACGACCGCTTCATGGCGCTCGGCCGGGTGAACGCCCACGACAGTGGCGAGCGCTTCTGCATGACGATCCTCGCGCTCAACTTGTCGCACCGCGCCAATGCGGTGTCGTCGCTGCACGGCCACGTCTCGCGCGCCATGTGGGCACCGCTCTTTCCAGACCGCAGCGAGGATCGCGTGCCCATCGGCCACATCACCAACGGTGTGCACGTGCCGACCTGGCTCGCGCCGCAGATGCGCCAGCTGTACGATCGGCACCTCGGGCCCGACTGGCCGCAGCAGGCCTCCGATCCCGTCTTCTGGGATCAAATCGACTCCGTCGACGACGGGGAGCTGTGGGAAACCCACCAGACGCTCAAGGTGCAGCTGATCGAAGTCGTGCGGCGCCGGGCCGGCGCGCAGGCGGAGCGGCGTCATGAGCCGCTCGAAGTCGTGACCCAGCTGCGCCGGACGCTGACCTTCGACGCGCTCACCATCGGCTTCGCGCGCCGCTTCGCCACGTACAAGCGGGCGGCGCTCCTGCTCCAGGACTTCGAGGCGATCGCCTCGCTCGTGAACAACCCGAAGATGCCGGTGCAGCTGATCTTCGCCGGCAAATCGCACCCGCGAGACATCCCCGGCAAGCAACTGCTCCAGCGCATCGCCCAACTCACGCGCAACCCGCTGTTTGCCGGCAAGATCGTGTTCGTCGAGGACTACGACATCAACGTGGGACGGCACCTCGTGCAGGGCGTCGACGTCTGGCTCAACACGCCGCGGCGGCCGCTCGAGGCGTGCGGCACGAGCGGCCAGAAAACCGTGCTCAACGGCGGGCTGAACCTCTCCATCCTCGACGGCTGGTGGGCCGAAGCCTACGATGGCCTCAACGGATTCGCGATCGGCATGGGCGACACGCACCAGTCGGCGGACGTGCACGACTTTCGCGACGCTGAGTCCCTCCTGCGCGTGCTGCGCGATGAAGTGGTGCCGATGTACTACGACCGGGACGGCGACGGCCTGCCGCGCGAATGGATCGCGCGCATGAAGCGCGCAATCCGTACGCTCGGATGGCGGTTCAGCGCCGATCGCATGGTCGTCGACTACGTCCGCAACACCTATATCCCGGCCGCCGGCGGAACCAGCTGCCGGTTCTGAGTCTCGGCACGGCCTGAAGGCCGTGCCCTACAAGACGAATTGGCAGGGGACGGGCTTCAGCCCGTCCCGAACAGGTCGCCCTGATCGACAATGGCGTCGATGGCCTCGCCGTTTCCGATCGCGCCTCCCGTCGAGCCGATGCTCGCCAAGCTCGCCGACGAGCTGCCGCCGGACGGCCGCGTCCTCTACGAGCCCAAATGGGACGGCTTTCGGGCGATCGTCTTCCGCGGCGGCCCTGACGTGTTCATCCAGAGCCGCGATCTCCGTCCACTCGACCGCTACTTCCCCGAACTCCACGAGGCCTTTCTCGCCGGCCTGCCGGACGGCTGCGTGGTCGACGGCGAGATCGTCATCGCCACCCCGCACGGACTCGACTTCGAGGCGCTGCAGCTTCGCCTCCACCCGGCCGGGTCGCGTGTGGCGAAGCTGGCCAAAGAGACGCCGGCCGGCTTCGTGGCGTTCGATCTGCTCGCCGTGAACAGTCACGATCTCCGGGAGACGCCGCAGCGCGATCGTCGGGAGCGGCTCGAAGCGCTGCTCGCCGCGGCGAAGCCGCCGATCCACCTGACGCCGATGACGCGCGACCGCGCGGTGGCGGCACGCTGGCTCGACGAATTCGAAGGCGCTGGCCTCGACGGCGTCATCGCAAAGCCCGACGACGGGCTCTACGAGCCCGGTCGCCGCGCGATGATCAAGGTGAAGCACGCGCGCACGGCCGATTGCGTGGTGGCGGGGTTCCGCTGGCACAAGGATGGCCGCGACGAGCGCATCGGCTCGCTGCTGCTCGCGCTGTACGACGATCGTGGTGCCCTCCAACATGTCGGGGTCACCTCGTCGTTCACGATGACGCGGCGCAAAGAGCTCGTGTCGGAACTCGCGCCGCTCCGCACGAACGCGCTCGAGAACCATCCCTGGAAGGAATGGGCCGAAGCGGGATCCGGCGAGGCGCCGCCAACGCGGATGCCAGGGGGTCAGAGCCGCTGGAGCGCCGGCAAGGACTTGTCGTGGGAGCCGCTGCGCATCGAGCGCGTGTGCGAGGTGAAGTACGACCACATGCAGGGCCGCCGCTTTCGCCACGCCGCCGTGTTCGAGCGGTGGCGTCCGGACAGGAAGCCGGCGGACTGTCGCTACGATCAGCTCGAAGTCACGCCGCCTTACGAGCTGGACAAGGTGTTCGGCGCCGTGCGCGGCTGACCGACAAATGATCCGCGCAGGCCGCGGCTTCCGAAGTAGCCGGTCGCGAACACGAGCGCCACCAGCGGGCAGCCGCAGAAGCCCAGCCAGCCCCAGGCGTTCCAGCCGAACGGTCCGAGGTACGAGCCGGCCGATCCCCCGATGAAGAACGCCACCATGTAGAACGTGTTCAGACGGCTGCGCGCGGCCGGGATGAGCGCGTAGATACGCGACTGGTTGGCGACGTGTCCCGCCTGGACTCCGACGTCGATCAGGATGATGGCGAGCACAAGGCCGGCGAGTGTCTTGCCGAAAAGCAGGAGCAGCACGTACCCCGCAAGCGCGGTCACGATGGCGGTCAGAATCGCACGCTCGGGGCCATGACGATCCGAGAGACGACCGACGATGGGCGCGGCAGCCGCGCTGCCCGCGCCGAGGAGTCCGAACAGGCCGGCGGCGGTTGTGCCGTAGTGATAGGGCGGCGTCCGGAGCACGAAGACGATCGTCGTCCAGAGCGCCGTGAAGCTGAAGAACAGGATGCCGGCGATGAGCGCCGATTCGCGAAGCACACGCTGCTCGCGCACGAGCCGCGCGATGGAACGCATCAGTTCGCCCCACGACACCGGCTCGGCCGGACGGCTTACGGGAAGCGCGAGGCGAAGCAGCGCGGCGAGGCCCAGCATGGCGACCGCGCCGACGGCGTATACGGCACGCCATCCGAAGCGCGCGCCCAGCACACCGCTGAACGTCCGCGCGAGCAGGATGCCGACCAGCAGGCCTCCCAGCACAGTGCCAACAATGCGCCCGCGCTCCCGTTCCGGCGCGAGGTGCGCTGCGAAGGGAACGATGACCTGGACGGTCGAGGCCGTGGCACCCACCGCGAGGCTGGCCGCGGCCAGCCACACTACACTGCGAGCCATGGCGACCAGCGCCAGCGCAACCGTCGCAGCAGCGAGCAGCGCCGTAATCAGCGCGCGGCGCTCGTACTTGTCTCCGAGCGGCACGAAGAAGAGCATGCCCAACGCGGTGCCGATCTGCGTCATCATGGCGACGACGGCCACGCTGGCGACCGACAGGCCGAACTCGCGCGCGATGTCGGCGAGCAGGGGCTGAATGTAGTAGATGTTGGCGACGATGAGGCCGGTGCTCGCCGCCATCAGCCAGACCAAAGTTCGCTTCATTGTCGATTGAGGATTGACGAGGGTCGATTGAATGTAAATCGACAATGACCAGATCGACAATCGACAATTTATCCCAGCGGTGTTAGCGTGATCGAGCGATGGGGACCGTCGCGTCTGGCGAACGCGCGTCGTTTCTCGAAACCTACCCTTCGTACGAGCGGACACGCGCGCTCGACGACCTGCGCGCGCGCGAATATCCGGCGCTCGATGCCCGCGGCCATACGTACCTCGATTTCACCGCGGCGAACCTGTACGCGCGATCGCAGGTGGAGCGGCACGCCGCCCTTCTGGTCGGCAACGTGTTCGGCAATCCCCACTCGACCAACCCGACCTCGTCGCTCGCAACCGACCACATCGAACGGGCCCGCTCCGCGGTCCATCGCTTCTTCAACGCGTCGCCCGACGAGTGGACCGTGGTGTTCACCGCCAACGCGAGTCATGCGCTCAAGCTCGTGGGCGAGTCGTATCCGTTTGCGGCAGACGGCCGTTTTCTCCTCACCTTCGACAACCACAACTCGGTGAACGGCATCCGCGAATTCGCCCGCACGGCCGGCGCGCACTCGACCTACGTGCCGGTCATGCTGCCCGAAATGCGGGTCGAGGATCGCGACCTCGAAATCGAGCTCGACAGGCCCGGGTCGGGCCACAACCTGTTCGCGTTCCCGGCACAGTCGAATTTCTCTGGCGTGCAGCACCCGCTCGAATGGATCGATCGCGCCCACGCGGCCGGCTGGGACGTGCTGCTCGATGCCGCGGCGTTCACCGCGACGAACCGGCTCGACCTCACGCACTGGTCGCCTGATTTCGTCGTGCAGTCGCTGTACAAGGTTTTCGGGTATCCCACCGGCGTCGGGTGTCTGCTGGCGCGTCGACAGGCGCTCGGCAAGCTCCGCCGACCCTGGTTCGCCGGCGGCACGATCACGGTCGCGTCGGTGCAGGGCGACAAGTACTATCTCGCCGAAGGACCAGCCGGCTTCGAAGACGGCACGCCGGACTATCTCGCGCTGTCCGGGGTCGCCTTTGGCTTCGAGCACATCGAGGCGGTCGGCATGGACCTGATTCACGAGCGCGTACGGTGCCTGACGGGCTGGCTGCTCGACCGCCTCTTGTCGTTGCGCCACGCCAACGGCTCGCCGCTCGTCAGGCTTTTCGGGCCGGCGTCGACGGAACGTCGCGGCGGCATCGTGACATTCAACTTCTACGGACCGGACCGTCGGCCGATCGATCATCGCGTGGTCGAAGGCGTGGCCAACCGGGCGAATCTCTCGCTGCGCACCGGCTGTTTCTGCAATCCAGGCGGCGGCGAGCTGGCGCTCGGGATTACCGGCACGGAACTCACGTCGTGCTTCCGACAGGCGGAACACCAGACGCACCTGACGCTCGACGATTTCCGCGCCTGCATCGACGGCAAGAGCACGGGCGCCGTCCGCGCGTCGCTGGGCCTGGTGAGCAATCTCGACGACATCGACCGGTTCATCGCGTTCGCGAAGGAGTTCATCCGCCAGTGAGATACCGATCCCTTCCCCTGCGGTACGTGCTGGCCGCGGCGATGGCCGTGCTCGCCGTCGCGCCGGCGTGCAGCGTCGCGGCGAAGACGCTGCCGGCGCGCCTGACTGACGAGGCCTTCTGGCAGCTCGTGTCGTCGTTCTCGGAGCCGAACGGCTACTTCCGATCCGACAACTTCCTGTCGAACGAAAACGCCTTCCAGCAGGTCGTCCCCACCTTGCAGGAAACACTGCCGCAGGGCGGCACGTACATCGGCGTCGGCCCCGAGCAGAACTTCACCTATCTCGTCGCGCTCCGTCCGAAGCTGGCCTTCATCGTCGACATCCGCCGGCAGAACATGGTGGAGCACCTGCTCTACAAGGCGTTCATCGAGCTGTCCGCGGATCGCGCCGAGTTCCTGTCGCGCCTGTTTGCGCGGCCGAGGCCGGCGGACCTGTCGGAGCGCACGTCCGTCACGACGCTGATCGACGCCTACACGCGCGAGGCGCCCAGCGAGGATCTGTTCAAGCAGAACCTGGCCGCCGCGCGCGATCATCTCATGAAGCGGCACAAATTCGGGCTGACGCCCGATGACGTGCGGGGTCTCGAGTATGTGTACCGGGCGTTTTTCAGCGGCGGACCGGAGCTGTCCTACTCGTTTGCCGGCTTTCCCTACGGCGGCGGCTTCCGTTTTCCGACCTACGGCACCCTGATGACGGAAAGCGACAGCCGCGGGCGCCAGCGCAGCTTTCTCGCCACAGAGGAGAACTTCAAGGTTCTCAGCGAGATGGAGCGCAACAACACGATCGTCCCCCTCACGGGCGACTTCGCAGGTCCGCGCGCCCTGCGGTCAATCGGATCGTTTCTCAGGAGCCACGGCGCGACAGTCACGGCCTTCTACACGTCGAACGTCGAACAGTATCTCTTCCAGCAGGGCGACGCCTGGCGGCGCTTCTTCGAGAACGTGGAGACGCTGCCGGTCGACGCGAACAGCACGTTCATCCGATCGATCTCCAATCGCGGCAGCTTCCAGCTGCAGAACGGGGGATGGGGCCTGCGGGCGCAGACGCGTCTCTGCTCCATCGGAACGCTGCTCCGAGCGTTCGACCGCGGCTCCATCACGGCCTACAACGACGTGATCGCGATGTCGCACTAGCCACGTTCACGAGGCTCGACGCGGATCTGCGGCTCGAAGAGCCTCGTCCCGCGGCAGGCCGGACACTTCCCCGGCTTGGTCAGCTTGTCGTCGCCGAAGGTGAACCCGCACGTCCGGCAGCGCGCGGGGACCACGACGACGTCGTGCCCGGCGGCGCGCGCCGATCGAATGGCATGCCGCACGTCGTCCTCCACGTCGCCGCGGCGGAGGCCCATCTCTCGAGCCAGGGACGACACGGAGCGCGGCTCCGAGGTCAGCAGCTCGATGAGATGTTTGCGGAACATCGCGATCAGGTCTTCGTGGCCGACGCCAGAACCGCGGGCATCGGAATCTCGATGCCGCGCTCGCCGCGATACCGTTCGACCCCTTCTCTGACGGCCCGGCGAATGGCGGCGGACGCGTCGGGCGACTGCGCCTGCAGCAGCGCCGCGGTCCGAACGGCGCCGCCCACGAACGCCTCGTACACTGCGTCAGCCGACTCGACCCGCCACACGAGCGGCAGCTGAACGACCTCGGGATCAGCGAAGCCGACGGCTCGCATCGTGCGGCGGCATTCCTCGGGATCGCTGAAGCGGAAGAAGGGCGGTCCTTCTGGCAATGACACGTCGGTGCGCCCGTGCGCCTCGACGGCGCGAAGGACCAGGCCGAAGCCCACGGCCACATCGGGGCTGGCCCACACAGTGAACCCGCAGCGGCCGCCGGAAGCGAGCACGCGTGCGCTTTCGGCGAGCGCCGTATCGGGCCTGGCCAGGTGCAGGACTCCAAAATTGATTGTGACCGCGTCGAAGCACGCGTCGTCGTACGGCAACGCTTCGGCGTCGCCCTCGTCGAACGGGATCGACGGGCATCGCTGCCGTGCGAGCGCGACCATCGCCTGCGCGAAGTCGAGTCCAACCGCCGATGCGCCGGCGGCGGCCGCCGCTTCCGCCACGTATCCTGGTCCCGTTGCGACATCGAGCAGGCGAACGCCGGGACCGGCGCCGACCGCCTTCAACAGCGATGGAGTAGTCTGACTCGTCACGCTGCCGAATGCTCCGCCGTACTGCGCGGCCGCGCGCTGCCAACCGCTCTGCTCGAAGGTATGGAAGTCCATAAGCGCCACGTCGCTTCCACTATAATCTGCCGATTCAACGTTAGGAGGACTCGTGAACGGATCGATTCGTACTCTCGCGCTGACGGCGTTCGCCGCCTCGCTGGCGATCGCGGCGCCCCGAGCGCAGTCAGCGTCGATCAAGGCGGACTTCGTCAAGGAGTGGACCGGACAGAAGGACACGCTGATGAAGATCGCGGACGCGATGCCGGAGGACAAGTACGGCTTCAAGGCGACGCCGGCGCAACGCAGCTACGGGGAACACGTCAAGCACATCGCCGAGGTCAACATGATGCTGCTGAAGACGCTCGGCGCGACGGTCCCTGAACCCAAGATCAACGCGCAGGCCAGGACGAAGGCGGAAGTGATGAAGGCCATGGCCGACTCGTTCGACTACGGGCTCGCCATCCTGAATCAGCAGACGGATCAAACGATGGTGGGCACGATCCAGGGGCCGCCGTGGATGGGGCCGTCGACGCGCGCGCGCATCATCACGTTTCTCGTCGGTCACACGCAGGACACGTACGGCCAGATGGTTGTCTACCTGCGCCTCAACGGCGGGGTGCCGCCGGCCAGCCAGCGACCGTAGTCATGCGTATTCGGGCGTTCGTCGCGCTCGCGGCAGTCCTGCCGGCGCTCGCGTCGGCCCAGGACACGCAGAAGCGGCTCGCACCGGGCGAGATTGTGTGGCCTCCATCGGGCGGCGGCGTCGGTACGTCCGGCATCGCCGCGGTGCAGACCGTGGTGCTCAAGGGCGATCCGACCAAACCTGGGCTGTACACGCTCCTTCTCCGCGTCGGTCCAAACACGAGAATCGAGGCACACGCACATCCTGACGACCGCACGGCTGTGGTCGTCTCGGGAACGTGGTTCTTCGGATACGGGCGGCAGTTCAAGGAAACGGATCTGAAGCAGCTGCCGGCCGGCAGCTTCTACACCGAACCGCCGAACGTCGATCATTTCGCGCTGACGAGGAGCGAGGGTGCCGTCATCGCCATCAGCGGCAGCGGCCCTTCAGGGACGACGTACGTCGATTCCCGTAACGACCCGTCCCGGAAGTGAGGGTGGCACAGCTTGTGATAGGCGAAGGCCCGTGCCTCCAAAAGTTTCGAAGTGGACGAGCGTGCGGGTTCCGCATCTCATCGGCAGTTGGCTCGGCGAAATGAGTCGTAAGTTCCACGTGCCGCAATATCGCATCATCCAGGTGGCGCTCAACGAGTACGTCGATCACATGCCGCCGGCGTCGCGCGCGCGGTACCGCCGTTCGCTTCAGCGGCTCGCGAAACCTGGCACCCGCCATTGACGCCTTATCAGCCATGGTAGAGTCCGCCCCATGGCGGCCTACGCAGTGCTCACGACGGTATCGGATCAGCCAGGCATGCTCTTCGGCCTGACGAAGGTTCTCGCGGAACGCGACGCAAACATCTTCCACGTCGACATCATCCGGCATCGCGATCGACCGACGGAGATTTACCTCGAGTTTTCCGTTGAGTCGCCGCTCGAGCCGATCGTGGACGAGCTCGCGCACGTCGCCGGCGTCCAGCGCGTCGACGCGACACCGTCGTTCGGCAAGATCTACGGTAAGCGCATCATCATCATGGGCGGCGGCGCACAGGTCGGCCAGGTCGCCATCGGCGCCATTCTCGAAGCCGATCGCCACAACATCCGCGGCGAACGCATCTCGGTCGATACCATTCCGCTGGTCGGCGAAGAGGCCCTGGCGGCGGCTGTGCGGGCCGTCGTGCTGCTGCCGCGCGTGCGTCTGCTCGTGCTTGCCGGCTCGCTGATGGGCGGGTCGATTACCGACGCTGTTCAAGAAGTGCGCACGAAAGGGCTCATCGTGATTTCGTTGAACATGGCCGGCAGCGTGCCCGAGGCCGCTGACCTCGTGGTGTCCGATCCTGTGCAGGCAGGCGTGATGGCGGTGATGGCGATCGCCGACACGGCCACCTTCGACATCGTGCGGCAGCAGAAACGGCGGTACTGAACGAGACGGTGGATCGCGGGCAGACGCGGGAGTAGAGTCTGAACATGCGCGCCATCATCGGATCGGCACTGGCAGGTCTCCTCGTTCTCGGAGGGGTTCTGCCGGTCATCGGCCAGACCTCATCGTCCGAGAAGGACGGTTCGAAGGCGGGCGGGAAGAAGTCGAAAGAACCCGTTGTGATGAGCGGATGCATCACGGCCGACGCCGACGGACGCCAGCTCACATTCACCGACGGGACCGACGGCACGCAGTACCACCTGACCGGCGCCAACGTCAAACGGTTCATCGGGCAGCGAGTCCAACTCGTGGGCGGTCAGGACTCGCGCCGCCTCAAGATCGCCGGCGGGCTGACACCGTCGCCGAATATCGCCGCGCAGGCCGGCGCGATCGATCCGGGCGTCGCGGCCGTGGCCGCGCTCGGAGGCGGGACGACCGGGAGCGGCTCGCCGCAGTTGCCGGAGTTCCGCGTGGCGCGCGTCAGTGCCGTCGTCGGGAACTGCGCGCGATAGAAGCGTCAGCGCACACCCGCGGCGCTCGGACGACCCTCATTCGTCATCCCCTCGTTCCGCGCGCGCAGCCACCGGCCCGAAGGCCCACGCGATGAGAATGCTCAGGAGGTAAAGCACGATCATCGGCGCGGCAAACACCGTCTGATTGAACGGGTCGCCCGTCGGCGTCACCACGGCGGCGACAATGAAGATGCCGAGCACGGCGTATTTGAAGTTCCGCAGCAGAAACCGGGCGCTCACCAGCCCCATCTTCGACAGGAAGAACACGAGCGCGGGCATCTGGAACACGACGCCCATCAGAAACAGCATCTTCACGTAGAGGTCGAACGTGTCGTCGAGCCGAGGCCAGAACGAGAGCTGGGCCGAATTGAACGTGCCGAAGAACGCGATCATCAGCTTGAAGGCGACCCAGTGGTTGAAGGCCGCGCCCGCCACGAAGCCCACTGTCGTCAACAGGACGAACGGCAGCGCGAACCGCTTCGCGCCGACGTACAACGCGGGCGCGATGAACCGCCAGACCTGATACATGATGAACGGCGACGCGAACACCACGCCGGCGATCAGCGCGATCTGGACGTAGATGGAGAACGC
>Ga0066903_100000604_pt1 | contig 23345 bp, 20 predicted proteins | sample PanSoiMetaGPlot1_FD_67491 | JGI IMG/M metagenome (GOLD analysis project Ga0066903, IMG submission 67491) | Tropical forest soil microbial communities from Panama analyzed to predict greenhouse gas emissions - Panama Soil - Plot 1 (version 2) | ecosystem: Environmental > Terrestrial > Soil >... | reverse complement strand
TTGGCCCATGAATCTTTAAGGTCCAGTGTTTCGCGCGCTTGTGGTTACGCTACCGCACTGATCGGTCTGCCGAATCCCGGCCGTATATTCCATCCGACGCGCCTATTGACTTTTGGTGAACATCACCCTAAGTTACGCATGTCCCGTCCACTGAGGGGCGCTTTCATGAGGCGTCGTGAGGGTGGGGCGGGATGCGGCACCTGCGGGTGTGGTTCGCAGCTGCACCCCCGGGCGGACCCCGGAGCAACCCCGTCGGCTACTACCGGGCCGCCGCGGGTCCGGGCCCCGTGAAACGCGAAAGCGGAAAGATGTCGCGTGGCGCGCCGACTGGCGCGGTTTTCTTCCTCTTCCGCGCCTGCTCGGCGCGCCCACCCCCTCATTGGGGGAAGGGAAAAGAGACGGGCTCTCCCGCGCCCGACCAAAGTCCGGGACCGATAACGCTTGGCTCCTTGACAATCGACGATGTGAACGCACGCGCATGGCCACGCAGACCCCGCCGCACACTCTATTTTTCTCTCTATCCGGCGCGCAGCAGTCGGACGGCTTCGTCGCGCTCGAACAGATAGAGCAATTGACGCAGCGCTTCTCCGCGCGGCGAGGTGAGCGCTGGGTCGCGCGCCAGCACGAGTCTCGCGTCGTCGCGCGCCGCGCCGATGAGCTTGCCGTGCAGCTCGAGCCGCGCCACGCGGAAGCCGGGCATGCCCGACTGCCGGGTTCCCAGAACGTCGCCTTCGCCGCGCAACCGCAGGTCCTCCTCGGCGATACGGAAGCCATCTTCGGTCTCGCGCATGATGGCGAGCCGCGCTTTGGCGGTCGGGCCGAGCGGCGCCTTGTAAAGGAGGAGGCAGGTCGAATGCTCGGCGCCGCGTCCGATCCGTCCGCGCAGCTGATGGAGTTGAGCAAGCCCGAACCGCTCGGCATGCTCGATCACCATCACGGTCGCTTCGGGCACGTCGACGCCGACCTCGATCACCGTGGTGGCGACCAGGAGCCGCGTCTCGCCGCCGGCAAAGCGCTCCATGGCACGGTCTTTGTCGGTACCCTTCATGCGGCCATGCACGAGATCCACCTCATCGCCGAAGCGGCGCTTGAGCTCGGCGAAGCGTTCCTCGGCGGCGGCGAGGTCGACATTCTCCGAATCATCGACCAGCGGACACACCCAATAGACGCGACGCCCCTCGTCGAGCGCACGGCCGACCGCGCCGACGACGTCTTCGAGACGGCCGAGCGGCAGCGTGCGGGTGTCGATCGGCTGGCGGCCGGCCGGCTTCTCCCGCAGCTCCGAGACGTCCATGTCACCGAAATAGGTGAGCACCAGGGTGCGCGGGATCGGCGTTGCGGTCATCACCAGCACGTCGACCGCTTCGCCCTTCTTGGTCAGCGCCAGGCGCTGGTGGACGCCGAAGCGGTGCTGCTCGTCGACAACCGCGAGCGCGAGGTCGCGGAAGGCGACATCCTCCTGGAACAGCGCATGGGTTCCGACCAGCATGTGGATGCCGCCGAGCGCCAGCCGCTCGAGGATGTCGCTGCGCTCGCGGCCGCGCTCGCGCCCGGTCAGGATCGCGACCTCGAGGCCGGTCGCGGCGGCCAGCGGTGCGATGGTGGCGTAGTGTTGGCGGGCAAGAATCTCGGTCGGCGCCATCAGGGCAGCCTGCCGCCCGCCCTCGATGACGGCGGTCGCGGCGAGGAGCGCTACCACGGTCTTGCCCGAGCCAACGTCGCCCTGCAGCAGCCGGAGCATGCGCTCGGGCTTGCCGAGATCGGCGACGATGTCGGCTAGTGCGCGCGTCTGCGAAGCGGTCAACGTGTAGGGCAGGGCCTGCGTGAGCCGCTTGCGCAATTCGCCGGTGCCGACGGTGGCGCGACCGGCGGGCCGGCGCAGATGGGCGCGGAGGAGCGCGAGCGCGAGTTGGCCGGCGAGCAACTCGTCATAGGCAAGCCGCGTCCAGGCGAGGCCCGCGGGATCGGCGTCGGCCGGTTCGGCCGGCCGGTGCAAGGTGCGCAGGGCGTCGGCGAAGCTCGGATAGGATTCGCGCGCGACCCAGCCCGCGTCCTGCCACTCGGGCAAGTCGGGCACGCGCTCGAGCGCCGCGTCGACCGACTTGCGCAGCTGGTTGAGGGTGAGCCCCTCGGTCAACGGATAGACCGGTTCGACCAGCGGCAACCTGGCAAACCCCGCTTCGTCGACCACGCGGTCCGGATGCACCATCTGCGGCACGCCGTCGTAGTACGTCACGGTGCCGGAGACGTAACGGCGCTCGCCGACGGGGAGGAGCTTCTCCAGATAATCCTTGCGGGCATTGAAATAGGTCAGGATGAGATCGCCGGTTTCATCGCTGGTGTAGATGCGATAGGGGGCGCGCGGTCGGTGCGGCGGCGAGGGCCGGTGGCGATCGACGGTGACGGCGACCGTGACCACGATATCCGGCTTGACGTCGCGCAGCTTGGGCCGCGCACGCCGGTCGATCATGCCGGTCGGCAGATGCAGAAGAAGGTCCAGGATGCGGGGTTCGTCGTCGCGGCCAAAGAGACGGCGATAGTGCTTCTCGACCTTCGGCCCGACGCCGGGAAGGCTGGTGAGCGCAGCAAACAGAGGATTGAGCACGTTGGGCCGCATCGGCCTCTCCGGGGGGAGGAGCGCGGCCCATGCTTGCCCGCGCGGCAGGCGCAAGGCAACAGCCGGGACCGCTCACAATACGGAGTAGACGATACCGGCCAGCATGGCGCCCATGATCGAATACTTGAGCGCGTAATAAACCCTGCTGTTCCAGGCCTTCATGCGCTTGCCGAGGAGGCGCACGTGATAGACCGAGCCGAACACCTTGTTGACGACCCCGATCCGTTCGCCCGCTTCATTCTCGGTCGCGGTCTCCTTGACGATATGCCGGCTGATCCACCGGTTGACGCCAGTCATGACCCGGGTCTTGAGCGGCCGCTCGACATCGCAGAACAGGATGATGCGGGTTTGGTCGGTCGTGTTTTCGGCGTAATGGACGAAGGTCTCGTCGAACATCAGGTCCTCGCCATCGCGCCACGAATATTCATGGCCGTCGACGAAGATGCGGCAGACCCCAGGGTGGGTCGGCGTCACCAGACCGAGATGGTAGCGCAGCGAGCCGGCGTAGGGATCGCGGTGGGTCTGCAGCCGCGCTCCGGGCGAGAGCGTCGCGAACATCGCGCCCTTGATGGTGGGGATCGATTGCAGCAGGTCAACCGTACGCGGGCAGGCCCGCTCCGCAGACGGCAGCGGGTCGTCGTACCATTTGAGGTAGAACCGCTTCCAGCCGCTGCGGAAGAACGAGTTGAAGCCCCAGTCGTTGTAACCTTCGGATGCCTTGATGCGGCCCTGATCGAACAGCGCAACCGCTTCGTCGCGGATCACCTGCCAGTTGTCGCGCAGCCGATCGAGTTCGGGGAACAGGCGCGGCGAGATCAGGGGCTGATTAGGCACCTTCGAGAACAGGTACATCAGCACGTTGTAGGGCGCGAGGATGCTCGAATGGTCGCTGAGTTGGCGGCCGAAACCGAGGCGCACGCGCCCGCGAAAATGCACGGCCAGAACCGCTGCTGCGAAGGCGTAAAGAGCGATAAATTGCGGCGCCAAAAGGCGTTCGACCATGACCCCCAACCCACGCCGATCAGACCGGCCGTTCTCTAGCACAACGATGGCCGCCTCGAAAGCGGGTGGGGGACGGCGTGCGCGGACCGTGTCGTGCTGCTGACATTGGGCGTTCACATCGCTATATGACCGTCACCCGGCCCGTCCGGGTTTTTGGCGTTGGAGACAGCATGAGCGAACGTTCGAGCGATGGACTGGACGTCCGGCGCCGCAAGCTCCTATTCCGGTCGTGGCACCGTGGCATGCGCGAGATGGACCTGATCATGGGCCGCTTCGCCGACAGCGCCGTCGCCGCCTTGAATGACGCCGAGCTCGACGAGTTCGAGCGCCTTATCGACCTCCCCGACCGGGAGCTGCTCGCCTGGGTTACCGGCGAAGCCGAGGTTCCGGGCGACTTCGATACGCCAGTGTTCCGGCGAATGCGCGACTATCACCGCAACAACCGCAAGAGCTGAATTGGTGGCTTCTCCCGCAGACCTTCTCAAGTCCGGCCGGCCGCTGACGCTCGCCGGCGTCACCGACGGTGCCGAGGGCCTCGCCTGCGCCGATCTCGGGCGCGCCGTCGCAGCGCGTCGCGGCGCGCCGGCGACAAGCCTGCTCGTCGTCTGCCGCGACGGCCCGCGTATGGCCGCGCTTGCGCGTTCGCTCGCGTTCTTCGCCCCTGATATTGCGGTGCTCGAGTTCCCGGCCTGGGATTGCCTGCCTTATGACCGGGTCTCCCCGCATGCCGGCGTGGTCGCGCAGCGCATGACGGCGCTGTCGCGGCTATCGCGGCTCAAGGGCAGTGATCGTCCTTCGGTGCTGCTCACCACGGTCAATGCCGCCCTCCAGCGGGTGCCCGCGAAGGCGCTGGTCGCGACACAGTCGCTCTCCGCCGTGCCCGGAAATCGCATCGATATGGCGAGCATCACCGGCTGGCTCGAGCTCAACGGTTTCTCCCGCGCGTCAACGGTGCGCGAGCCTGGCGACTATGCGGTGCGCGGGGGCATCATCGATCTGTTCGCGCCGGGCATGGCCGAGCCGGTGCGCCTCGACTTCTTCGGCGACACCCTCGAAACGATCCGCAGTTTCGACCCGGAGAGCCAGCGCACCACCGATCAGCTGCGCGCGCTTGACCTGGTGCCGGTCGCCGAGTTCCAGCTCACCACCGAGACGATCAGGCGGTTCCGGCTCGGTTATGTCGAGGCTTTTGGCGCGCCGTCGCCCGACGATCAGCTCTACGCCGCTGTGAGCGAGGGGCGGCGCCATGCCGGCATGGACCACTGGCTGCCGCTGTTTCACGACCGCACGGAGACGATCTTCGACTATCTCGCGGGCTCGCCGGTCGTACTCGAGCCGCAGGACGAGGAGGCGGCCCGCGAGCGACTCGACCAGATCAAGGACTATTACGAGGCGAGGGTGCAGGCGCTCCACCAGGGCTCCGGTCCGGGCTATCGCGCGCTGCCGCCCGATCGGCTTTACCTCGCCGACACGGAATGGCGCCAACGTCTCGATGCGGCACAGGTTGTCCGGCTGACACCGTTCGCGGTGCCGGAGGGAAAGGGGGCGGGCATCGATATCGGTACGCGGCAAGGCCGCACATTCGCCGCAGAACGTGCGGAGCCCGGCCGTAACGTGTTCGAAGCAGTGACCCAGCACGTGCGGACTCTTCAGGCGGTGGGCAAGCGCGTGGTGGTCGCGCTGTGGAGCGAAGGATCACGCGAGCGCATGCGGCACGTCCTCGCCGACCATGGGCTTGCCAATCTTACGCCAGTGCCGTCGTGGCCGGAGGCGCTGCGGCTGCCCAGGCCGCAGGTCGCGCTTGCGGTTCTCGGCCTCGAAACCGGCTTCGAAACCGCCGATACCGCCGTGATCAGCGAGCAGGACATCCTGGGCGATCGCTTGGTGCGGCCGCGCCGTGCCTCGCGGCGAGCGGACAATTTCATCGCCGAGGTGACGAGCCTTGCGGCCGGGGATCTCGTGGTCCACGTTGACCACGGCATCGGCCGCTTCACGGGGCTGCGCGCCATCGAGGCGGCGGGCGCGCCGCATGACTGCCTCGAACTGCACTACGCTGGCGGCGATAGGCTGTTCCTCCCAGTCGAGAACATCGAACTGCTCTCGCGCTACGGCTCGGAGGAGTCCGGCGTCGAGCTTGATCGGCTCGGCAGCGGCGGCTGGCAGACGCGCAAAGCGCGTATGAAGAGCCGCATCCGCGAGATCGCCAACGAGCTGGTCAAAATCGCGGCCGAACGGATGTTGCGCGAGGCGCCCAAGCTCGTCGGCGAGCCGGGGCCCTACGACGAGTTCTGCGCCGGCTTCCCCTATGAGGAGACCGATGACCAGGAGGCGGCGATCGACGTGGTGCTGCGCGAGCTTGCCGCCGGACGTCCGATGGATCGGCTCATCTGTGGCGATGTGGGCTTCGGCAAGACCGAGGTCGCGCTGCGCGCGGCCTTCGTCGCCGCCATGGACGGCAAGCAGGTCGCGGTAATCGCGCCGACCACGCTGCTAGCCCGCCAGCACACCAAGACGTTTACTGAGCGTTTCCGCGGCTTCCCGGTCAAGATCGCGCAGGCTTCGCGGCTCGTCTCCGCCAAGGAACTGGCGCGCGTGAAGCAGGACGTCGCCGACGGCAAAATCGATATCGTCATTGGGACACATGCGCTACTCGGCAAGACCATCAGGTTCAAGGACCTCGCACTGCTCATCGTCGACGAGGAGCAGCATTTCGGCGTCGTGCACAAGGAACGCCTGAAGCAACTGCGCGCCGAGGTGCACGTGCTCACGCTGACGGCAACCCCGATCCCGCGCACGCTGCAATTGGCCTTGTCGGGCGTGCGGGACCTCTCGATCATCGCTTCGCCTCCGGTCGACCGGCTGGCGGTGCGCACTTTCGTGGCGCCGTTCGATCCGCTGGTGGTGCGCGAGGCGCTGCTGCGCGAGCGCTACCGTGGCGGGCAGGCCTTCTACGTGTGTCCGCGCATCGAGGATCTCGCCGGCGCCAAGGAGTTTCTCGACACGCACGTGCCGGAGATGCGCGCCGCGGTCGCCCACGGCCAGATGCCGTCGACGATGCTCGACGACATCATGTCGGCGTTCTATGACGGCAAATACGATCTCCTGCTCTCGACCACGATCATCGAGTCCGGTCTGGACATCCCGACCGCCAATACGCTGATCGTGCATCGTGCCGATCGCTTCGGACTGTCGCAGCTCTACCAGCTACGTGGCCGCGTAGGCCGTGCCAAGGTGCGTGCCTATGCGCTGTTCACCCTGCCTGAGCGCAAAATCACGTCGCAGGCAGAACGGCGGCTCAAGGTCCTGCAATCGCTCGACACACTCGGCGCCGGTTTCCAGCTCGCCTCGCACGATCTCGATATCCGCGGCGCAGGCAACCTGCTCGGCGACGAGCAGTCGGGCCACATCAAGGAGGTGGGCTTCGAGCTCTATCAGCAGATGTTGGAAGAGGCGGTGGCGAGTCTTAAGGCCGGCATCACCGCGCCGGTCGCCGACAAGTGGTCCCCGCAGATCACGATCGGCACGCCGGTCATGATCCCGGAGGACTATGTCGCCGACCTGCCGGTGCGGCTTGCGCTTTATCGTCGGCTCGCCGAAATCGAGGATGAGCGCGAGATCGAGGCGTTTGGTGCGGAACTCGCCGATCGCTTCGGCAAGCTGCCGGCCGAGGTCGAGCACCTGCTGCAGATCGTCGCGATCAAGTCGCTGTGCCGCCGCGCGAATGTGGAGAAGATCGAGGCGGGTCCCAAAGGCGCGGTCGTCACCTTCCGCGACAACACGTTTGCCAATCCGGAGCGGCTCATCACGTTCATTCGCGAGCAAGGTGCGGCGGCCCGGGTGCGGCCCGACATGAAGGTCGTGTTCTTCGACGACTGGGCGACGCCGGAGGACAGGCTCAAGGGAACGACGCTGATCCTCCGTCGCCTCGTGCAGCTCGCGCAGCCCGCCAAGGCGGCGTGAGGAAATCTCCATTCGCGGGAGAAGCGAAGTGGTCGCTTGGTCGTGTCCTAGTCGACGACCGCGAAGGCCTGAATCTCGATCAGTTGCTCGGGCTCGCCGAGCTCCAGCACCGCGACGTTGGTCGAGGTCGGCTTGTGATTGAACGGCGCAAAATAGGAATTAATGATCGCGCTCGCCTTGCCGATGTCGCCCATGCGCGGCCGCGCGCGGAACACGAACACGTGCACCACGTCCTTGAACGAGGCGTTCGCCGCCTGCAGCGTCTGCTTGATTCCCTCCATGCTGGCGCGGGTCTGCGCTTCGAGATCGTTCGGCATGTGCTGCAGGATCTGTTCGCGCCTGTGGGGATGATCGTGATAGACCGGCAGCGCGGTGGTGCCAGCCAGCCACAGAATCTTTCCGCTCTTGATCTTGATGCCGGGAACGAACGGCATGAAGACGGACCGGTCGTAGTTCGGGTGGTGGATGATCTCCATGTGCTGGTTTTGCGCCTGCGCGGGTCCCAGCGGGAGGGCAGCGAAACCGCAGAAGGCAAGGGCGAAGGTTATGCGGATCGATGTCGTGACCATGGTCTCCTCCTCTATGGTTCGACGCCTCGATCATAGCGAACCCGTCGTCTCGGGACATGGTGTTGGGACATGCGCGCTTGGCGCAACTGCGCTATTCGTGATGGGCGAGGAGAAGACATGAGCGCAGCGCCGCCACGGCTCTACAGTGATCTCGCGGCGTGGTGGCCGTTGGTTTCACACCCGCTCGAATATGCCGGCGAAGCCGAGGATATCATGAAAGCGTTCCGCGAGGCTCTGGGCCGGACTCCCGCCACGATGCTGGAGCTGGGCTCGGGCGGTGGGAACACAGCGTCGCACTTGGCGCGATATGCGCATATGACCTTGGTCGAGCTATCCCCTGATATGCTCGCCGTCAGTCGGCGCCTCGTTCCCAGCGCCGAGCACCTCCAGGGCGACATGCGGGACGTACGTCTCAATCGCACGTTCGATGCGGTCCTCATTCACGACGCGATCATGTACATGACGACTGAGGACGATCTCGTCGCGGCGCTCGCGACGGCGCGCGCCCACCTCGCCGGGGATGGCGTCCTCATGGTGCTGCCTGACTATGTTGCAGAGACATTCAGCCCAGGCGTAGATACCGGCGGACGCGACGCGCCCGACGGCACCGGCGTCCGTTTCATCGAGTGGCACCAGGCTCCAGCGGCCGGGAGCACAACGCATCACACGGACTATGCGATCCTCATTCGCTCGGCCGGTGGCGCCATTGAAATGATTCATGACCGGCACACGGTCGGAATATTTCCGCGCCGCATATGGCACGAGGCATTCGTTCGTGCTGGATTGGCGCTGCTCCGGTCGCGGGTCGACCCGTGGGGCCGCGAAGTTTTTACGGCGCGGATAGCGAGAGCGGGGAATTGATGCTCCGGTTGTTTTGCTCCGGCGCCATGTTCCTGCTGCTGATCATGCCGGTGCCAGCGCTTGCCCACGAGGGCAGCGGCACCGGCGGCTTCATCGGCGGCTTCTCGCATCCGCTCCTCGGGCCCGACCACATCGTGGCGATGGTGGCAGTCGGACTGTGGGGTGCCTTCCTCGGCGCGCCAGCGATCTGGACCTTGCCGATCGTGTTTCCGCTGGTGATGGCGGGTGGCGGTGTGCTCGGCATTATCGGCTTCGGCTTGCCGGGCGCGGAGATCGGCATCGCGGTGTCGGCGATCGCGCTCGGGCTGATGGTGGCGCTCGCGGCGCGCCCGCCGATCTTCGTCGCCGCGCTGCTGGTCGGCGCATTCGCGGTCTTCCACGGGCATGCGCATGGCGCGGAACTGCCGCCTGGCTCCGATGCAGTCGCCTATTCGGCTGGATTCGTGATAGCGACGGGGCTCCTCCACCTCACCGGTATATCCTTCGGCCTGCTGGCGCGCTGGCCGGCGGGGCGGATTGCGGTGCGGCTCGCCGGGATCGTTATCGCGGTCGTGGGCGCTGCCTTTCTGAGCAAGGCGGTATGAGCCGTTTGCTGCAGGCGTTCGCCGAGGGATTGCTCAATCCCATCCTCGTACCCGCCCACGCGCTTGCGCTCTGCGGCCTTGGATTGTTCATAGGCCAGCAGGCTAGCCGCGCCCCTGCGGTTCTGAGCTTCACGGCAGGGCTCGCCGGCGGTCTCACAGCCATAGCGCTTGCGGTCGGCCCGACGCCGTCGCGCATCGTGTTGCTTGCCGACGCAGCACTCATTGCCGGCCTGGTCGCATCGGCATGGGCGCCGTCCAGACCCGCGGGCTGGTTGTTCGCGGCCATTGCCGGCGCGGCGATCGCGCTCGACTCGCCGCCGCAGGCGCCGACGATCGCGCAGGGCAACGCCACCCTCGTCGGCACCGGAGTCGGAGCCTCTGCGCTGCTGCTCCTCGTCAGTGCGTGCGCCGCCCTAGCGACACGCAGATGGCAGCAGCTGGGCCTGCGCATCGTCGGGTCGTGGATCGCAGCGAGCGCGATCCTCGTCCTCGCGGTAATGCTTAGATGACGCGGCTACTCGGCGGCAACCCGCCGCGCCAGTTCCGCCGAGGCGCGGTCAATGGCCTGCGCCAGGTGCTCAGGCGACTGCGCACCGCTGACCGCGAGCAGGCCGCCGAAGATGAAGCAGGGTACACCCTCGATGCCGGCTTCCTTGGCCCGATTGGCTTCGGCCTCGACGCGCTCGACGTCCTCATTGCTGGCGAGTCGTTGGCGCACATCGTCCGGGTCCAGGCCGCAATCGGCAGCCGCGCGGACCAGGACCTCGCGGTCGGACAGGTCGCCGCCTTCGCTGAAATAGAGTTCCATCAGCCGCTGTTTCATGCGTCCGGCGTCCGCTCCAGCCCACAGGATCAGCCGGTGACAGTCGAGCGTGTTAGGTTGGCGCTTGATCTTGTCGCGGGCGTAGGTCAGGCCGGCATAGGCGGCGGCATCGACCACGCGCTGACTATTGCTGTTGTAGCGGTCGACAGAGCCGAACTTGGCGGTGAGATAGTCCTCGCGGCTCATGCCCTCGCGCGGCACCCACGGATTAAGAAAATAGGGCCGATAGCGCACCTCGACCGGGATATCGGGCTTGAGCGCGATCGCCTTCTCCAACAGCCGCTTGCCGATGTAGCACCACGGGCAGACAACGTCGGAGACGACGTCGATGGGCAATGGATTGGTCATGGCCTGATTCTCGCGTCGGTTGCGAGACTAGATCTAGGCCTGGCGGCGGTCCGCTGCAACCTCGGGAGAGGTACCAACCCGCGCCACGAGCGTCGCGAGATCGTCGGTCGGCTTGAGCGTCGCGAGCGTGACCGTAGGCTTGATCGAGCCTCGATCGCCCGGCGAGAGCATCGTGTGTTTGAGCATGCTGGCGAGGCGGCGGGCGACGACGTGCGCGCTGCGCAGGTCGGTCTCGGTGAACGCCGCCACGATCGCGCCGTCCTGCTCGCGGCAGGCGAAATCGACGTCGCGCACGAGCCGGCTGAACAGGCGCGCGGCGTCAATGCTGGCGCGGCGGTCGATGCCCTCGAAGGTGAAGCGCGCGACCGAAAGGGCGCCGCCGCCGTCTTCCGCCTCATGCACGGCGCGATCGATTTCGCGCCAGAACGCGTCGCGCGAAAGCAGGCCGGTTTCCGGATCGACCAGGCCTTTGCTGTCGACCGACTTAAGCATGCGTTTGAGATGGCTTTCGAACGCCTGCAGCCTGACCAGCGGCAGGAAATGCTCGACCATCCGGAGCGGGCTCTCTTCGAACCGAACGAGGTTCGGCAGCCGCTCATCGTCGATGTTTGTGGCGGCGAACAGACCGACCGGCAGGTCGCGAAAACGGAGATCTTCAGCGAGCACCGTCAGCAGGGCCTCCACCACGCGCCAGCTGAAGCCGTCGCCGATCACGATGCCGTCGATGTCGCGGGCATTCAGGTAACGCGCGGCGGTCTCCACGCTGAGTGCGCCAATCAGGCCGACGCGCTCGCCGATAGCGGTTGTGAGCGCCGGGTAAGAGGGGCCGCGACCCATGCACAAGACCGTCGCGTGATCGAGCAGGCCGGGCGGGAGAGCCTTTCCCGACGGCGTGGCACCGGTACGACGCAGCACAGTTTGATGCAGCGTGCGCACCCGCAGCGCGGAACGCAGTCGTGCGATCAGCCGGCTCGGCGGTTCGCAGGTCGTGATCGGAAGCGCGTGTGGAATGACCGCCTCGCTGTCCTCACTCACGCGCGCGAGCACCGGCATGAACGGTCCGCCGCGGGCCTCGATCGTCTTGATGAGCGTGTTGCCGACCCGTCCAGCGGGCCATGGGCCGGCGGCAGTGACAACCAGCGCCGCCGGCTCGATCTCGGCTATAGCCGCAGGGGCGTCGGCGAAGGTCGCCTCGACGATCGGGAATGCGCCCGCCTTGCCGAGCACGTCGGCCAAATCGGGGGCCGGACACTCGGAGACGACGACCACCGGACCTAACATCGCCATGGCACGGCCTGGAGCAAGAGACCCTTCAGCCTAGGCGATCGCCGTTAACGGCGGGTGAAGCGGAATCAGGTTCGATGTCCGCGGTCGTCCGCTGCTGGACCGTCGGCGTGGAAAGCGCCCGCAATGAGGGGATTCACGCCGAGACGCATGAGCTCATTAGCGACCTGAGAGCGGTCGCCGGCGGCGCCGGCGAGACGATGTCCGGCCAGCGCATCGGGCAGGGCCGCAAGCGTCGCGGCCCGGTCAATGCCATTAACGACGGCTTCGAGGTCACCTGGCACGAAGCGGTAACCGCCGACGCAGATCAGGCCCGGCGGTGGCCCGGTAACGATCACGCTGTCCGGCCGGCAGGCATAGCCAGTGTCGGTAAATCCGTCCGCCAGAAGTTTGAGAGTAGGCAGCCGGGCGCGCTCTGCGCCAGCAGGAAAGGCGGTACGGGGTACCATCGGCCCGGCAAGGGCGAGAGTGCCGCTCTCGGTGCGGCGAAGCTGAGCGACGATCAGTGCGCCAGGTTCTTCGGACGGAGCGGGAACTGGTCCGAACTTGATCGCTGCTGGGAGTCCGCTGCTATTGCGGCGGGCGGCCAGGAGCCCAATCTCACCGAACACCTGCACGTCGGTAAGGGCCAGGGCAGAATGCTGCCACGGCGTGGCGCGAAACAGGCGCTCCGGTGCCCGCCAGATGCCGATGACCCGTCTGACTCCATGCTCGTCGCGAAGGTGACCGGCCTCGACGAGAGCGGCGGCCAGTACGCCCGGCACGATCACTGTGTCGCTCGCGCTGCATTGCGTGGCAAAGGTCGCGAGATCGAACGGGTGGTGCAGTGCGAGCCTTCCCCCGGTAAGGAGCCAAGGCACGATCGCGGTTGCAAGTCCGGCAAAGGACGACGTCGGCAGAGTCGAAAGGATGGCTGCATCCTGCGGAAGCCGACTTTCGAGCGGGATTGCGAGGCCGCCTGCAATCACCTCGGCGTGGCTGCGCGCGACCGGCACCAGACCGTCTGAGGTGAAATCCCATGTGACGACCGCGAGACGTGTGCCCGGTCCAGGTGGGCCGGCGTTCACGCTCTGGGCCAGGGGAGGCGAACCGGGCTTGGTGCTGGCAAGAACGTCATCGAGTGAGACCACACCATCGTGCGAGTTGCGCCCGAAAGCGCAAACAAAGCGAACCGAGAAGGTCTCGGCCGCCAGCTGCATCGCCAGATCGACATGGTTGGTCTTGCCGATGCGTCCGCTCACGATCAGTGCCTGCGCGCCGACTTGGCTGAGCGCCGAGACAATCTCCGCGCGGCCCCATAAGAGTGGCAGCGGCATGACGATCAGCCCGGCACGCAACACGGCGAGCAGCGTGAGCACGCTTTCGACCGTGTTGGCAATCTGCAGGCCGACAATGGCATCGCCGCGGAGACTCATCTGGCGAAGCATGGCGGCAATCGCCGAGATCATGCGGTCGGCTTCCGCGAAGGTGAGACGGCGCGGCGGACCGTCGGTGAAGGCCTCGCGATTGGGAGGATCCGTGAGCGCGATGGCATCGGGTCGCCGCAGGGCGGTGCGCCTGAAGAGGTCATCGAGCGTCGCGCGCCCGTCGGCCGCGGCAATTTCCCGGTGGCCCTGCGGATCGTCGATGATGATCATGGCAGGGCCTTCATTGTGGCTGTCGCCACCACGTTTCGGGAATGAAGCCCATCAACGACATCTCTCGGGGGTGCTCGATCGTTGTCCAACGCGCAACCCAATGGTCCGGGAGATGGAACAGCGGAACAACGTAGAAGCCGGAGATCAACACGCGGTCGAGCGCGCGTACGGCGGCGACCACCTCAGCGCGGGTCTCGGCCTTGAGCAGCGCACCGATCAGCGCATCGACGGCCGGGCTCTTGATTCCGATGTAATTGCGACTGCCGCGCGCATCCGCTGCGGCCGAACTCCAATAGAAGGCCTGCTCGTTGCCCGGCGACAACGATTGGTCCCAACGGTTCGGCATCATGTCGAAATCGAAGGCGATGCGTCGTGTTTCGAACTGCACCGCATCGACCAGGCGCACACTGGCGTTGATCCCGGCGCGCTTGAGGTTGCTGACATAGGTGCGCGCCAGGCGTTCCTCGTCCATGGCCTCGCTTCGGTTCACGACCATAATTTCGAACGTGAGCGGCTTGCCGCTTGCGCGCTCGACAAGTTCGGTGCCGCGCAGTTCGTAGCCTGCCGCGGTCAACAGGGCGAGCGCTGCGCGCAACGACGCGCGGTCGCGCCCGGAACCGTCACTGACCCACGGCGACCAGGAGCCGTCGAGGATGTCTGCGCGCACCTCACTGGGAAACGGGGCCAACAGCTCGCGCTCGCGGGCGTTGGCTGGCCGCCCACGCGCCGACAGCTCCGAGCCCTCGAAAAAGCTCGCGGTGCGCCGATAAAGGTCGAAGAACATATTGTGATTGATCCATTCGAAATCGAAAAGGATCGAGAGCGCCTCGCGTACGCGCGCGTCGGCGAACACTGGCCGCCGGGTGTTGAACACAAAATAATAGCCCGGCTTGGGCAGGTCGGACGGAAACGCCTCCTTCACAACGCGGCCGTCGCGCAGCGCAGGAAAGTCATAGCCCGTTTGCCACCGGGTGGGATCGCTTTCGGTTCGGACGTCGAACAGGCCGCGTTTGAACGCCTCGTGGTGGGCGCTGGGGTCGCGATAATAGTCGAAGCGGATCTCGTCGAAATTCCAGAAGCCGCGGTTGACTGCGAGATCGCGCCCCCAATAGTCCTTGTTGCGCACGAGCGCGAGACTCCGCCCGGGCTCGACCTTGCCGACAGTGTAGGGTCCGCTGCCGATCAGCGGCACAAACGTGGGATTCTCGAATGTCTCCACGTTCACCGCATGCTTCGCGAGTACCGGCATGAGCCCAAGGATCAGCGGGAGCTCACGGTCGTCGCTGCCGGCAAGGTCAAAGCGCACCGCATTGGCGCCCACTACTTGGGCCCTTACGACTTTCGAATAGTAGGTGCGGTAATTTGGGCGGCCTTTGTCGCGCAGAAGCTGCCACGAGAAGATGACGTCATCCGGCGTGACCGGCTTGCCATCGGAAAAGCGGGCCTCCGGGTCGAGCGTGAAGGTCACGTAGCTGCGCGCGGCGTCGGTTTCGACCGTACGCGCGACGAGCCCATAGAGTGTGAACGGTTCGTCATGGGAGCGCGCCATCAGGCTCTCGACGACGAGATTGGTGATGACGTTGGCATTGGCGACAAGCGGCGCGCGGATGCCCTGTGCGACCAGCCCCCGCACGATCAGCGGATTGAGACTCTCGAACGTTCCGAGCACGCCCTGTACCAGCCGTCCCCCCTTGGGCGCGTCGGGATTGGCGTAGCGAAAATGGTAGAACCCGGCCGGCAGAGCCGGTTCTCCATACATTGAGATGGCGTGCTGGGGCTCGGCATCGGCGAAGCCGAAGCAGCAGAGGCTTGCGAGCGCAGCCGCTAGTCCGCGGCCGATAAAGCGCCGCGAGAGACGTCGCGCGTGGCGTCCGGGATGAAGCAGGGTCGACATGTCGCCGCCTCGACTCACGGATTCAGGAATAGTTCCAATGAGCGGGAAAAGCCAGCGCGCATGGCCATCCCCTCCAGAAGCAGAATCAGCGTGGCATCATCCAATTGGGCGATGATGATGAAGCTTTATCGCGGGCTCAAATTGCGGTATGACGCGCCGCGGACGGCGTCACGCTCTTGCCGTATTTGGTGCAGACACAGCCGTAAGGGGGCGACCCGCTCGGGTTCGGGCCGACTTCGGCGAGAGCGGTCAGCAAGAGGGTTAAATATGGAACATCGGATGTTGGTGGCACCGGCTCGTCCGGTTGCTTGCGCATTTGTATTTGCGTTGGCAACGACGATGTTGACCGTACCGGTTGTTCTCGCCCAGACGACTACCCCCACGCAAAAAAAGGACACGGGGAAGGCCAAGAATGTGCAAAAGGGGCCTCCGCCTCCGGTTGTCAGCGAACAACAGCAGCAACAGCAGCCGGCGCAGCAGGGCGCTGATCCGCAGCTCATCTTCTCCCCCTGGACCAAGTTCTGCCTCAAGGGCCAGGAAGCCAACGCCAAGCAGGTCTGCTTCACCGGCAAGGACGGCCGTGTGGAGTCGGGCATGCCGGTGGTGGCGGCGGTCCTGATCGAGCCGGAGGGCGAGACGAAGAAGATCCTGCGCGTGACCTTGCCGCTCGGGATGTCGATACAGCCGGGCACGCGCGTGATCGTCGATCAGGGGCAACCGATGACCGGCCCCTATGTGATCTGCTTCCAGAATGGCTGCATGGCCGACTACGAGGCGAGCGGCGAGTTGATCGGCAAGCTGAAGAAGGGGCAGGGCTTGGTGGTGCAGGGCATCAATGGGTCCGGGCAACCGATCACGCTGGTCCTTCCGCTCAGCGATTTCGCCAAGGCCTATGATGGGCCGCCGACCGACCCGCAGGTATTCGAAGCGCAGCAGCAGAAGCTACAGCAAGAACTGCAACGGCGCGCCGAGGAAGCCCGCAAGAAGCTTGAAGGTCAGCCCAAGTAGCGTCAGGCGCCTGAATTACGTCGAGCGGCGCCACGGGCGCGCCTCGTTTTCCCTTCAAGATGCAGTAATCATGGGCGCTGAACGCCTGCAAGTTCGTGAGACGCAAGCGGGGGGACATTCCCATCATGAAGCATCGAGACATGATCGTCGCAGCGGCGAAGACAGCGGTTCCGTTTGCCATCGCCGCGATGGCCGCAGTGGCCTTCTCGGCTCAATCGCTGGCGCAGCAGCCGGCGCCGAAGGCGCAGCAGCCTAAGGCCACGCCGCCCAAGAATCAGCCGAGTCAGCCGAAGGGCGCAGCCCCGCCGCAACCGCCGCAGGGCGAGCAGCCGAACCTCACCTTCACGGCCTGGACCAAGGTATGTCCCAAGGGCCCGGAGGCCAATGCCAAGCGGATTTGCTTGACCGGCAAGGATGGCTCCGTCGAGTCGGGATTGCCGGTCGTTGCCGCTGTCCTGATCGAACCGGAAGGCGACCCAAAGAAGATCCTGCGCATCACGCTGCCGTTGGGCGTAGCGCTGCAGCCCGGGACCCGCGTGGTGATCGATCAGGGTCAGCCCATGATGGGGCCTTATGTGATCTGCGCCGGAAATGGCTGCATGTCCGACTTCGAAGCGAGCGGCGAATTCGTCGACAACATGAAGCGGGGCAAGGGCCTTGCCGTGCAGGGCGTCAATGGTGGGGGGCAGGTGATTACGGTCGTCATTCCCCTTGCGGATTTCGCTAAGGCCTACGACGGGCCGCCTACCGACCCGAAGGTGTTCGAAGATCAGCAGCGCAAGCGCTTTGAGGAATTCCAGAAGCGGCAGCAGAGTCAGAATCACAGCCAATAAATTCGAAGTCGGCGCGAGGAGCGCTTCGGCTGAGGTGTCCGCGGCGATGAACGGGCTGCTGTTGCACGACGCGAAAGACGTCGAGATTCAGATCGGGTCGGGCGTGGAAGCCGCTCAGCGCAGCTGACTTGCGGCGCACGAGTTAGTTGAGCACGGAGTTGCGCCGCCGGTAGCCGCCGCGCTCGTCCTTTTCGAACACTTCGGCGACTTGCGGATGGCGCACCGGCTCGCCGGACGTGTCGGGGAGCAGGTTCTGCTCTGATACGTAGGCAATGTATTCGGTCTCCGCATTCTCTGCGAACAGATGATAGAACGGCTGGTCCTTGCGCGGACGCCGATCGGCCGGAATCGACTCGTACCACTCGTCGGTGTTGTTGAACTCCGGATCGATGTCGAAGATCACGCCGCGGAACGGGTAGAGCCGGTGGCGCACGATCTGGCCGATCTGGAATTTGGCGATGCTGGTTTTGCTCATGAGTCCGGGAGATAAACCAGGATCGCGGCCGGCGCCAGAGGTCAGAGGCGGTAGCGCGTCGCAAGATCCGGGTCCTTTGCGGCGATCTGGCGGGCAAGGTCGACGAGCACCTTGGCCTGCTTCCAGGTCGCATCGTCCTGCATCTTGCCGTCAATCATGACGGCGCCGGTGCCGTCCGGCATGGCGGCGAGAATGGCCAGCGCCGTCGCGACTTCATCGGGATCGGGCGAGAACACGCGCTTGGCGATCGGAATCTGCGATGGGTGCAGCGTCCAGGCGCCGGCGCAGCCCATCAGAAACGCGTTGCGGAACTGCGCCTCGCAGGCCGCCGGATCGGCGAAATCGGCAAACGGTCCATAGAACGGCTTGACGCCGGCGGCGGCGCACGCGTCGACCAGCTTCGCGATTGTGTAGTGCCACAGGTCCTGCTGGAAGGCCGTCCGTTCGCTATCGCCCGAGGCGTCGGCGAGAACCCGGTAGCCGGGATGGCCGCCGCCGACACGGGTCGTCTTCATGCTTCGCGACGCCGCGAGATCGGCCGGACCGAGGCTCATGCCGTGCAGCCGCGGCGAAGCCGACGCGATCGGCTCGAGGTTGTTCACACCCTCCGCGGTTTCCACGATTGCATGGATGAGGATCGGCTTGCCGATGCGGTGTTGGGCTTCGAGCTGAGCAAGCAACTGGTCGAGGTAATGAATGTCGCGAACGTCGTCGACCTTGGGCAGCATGATCACGTCGAGCTTGTCGCCGACGGCGCCGACGATGCCGATCAGGTCGTCGAGCGCCCACGGGGAGGACAGCGCATTGATGCGCACCCACAGACCGGTCGCGCCGAATTCATTCGCCATCGCCATCTCGATGAAGCCCTTGCGGGCGGCCTCCTTGGCGTCGGCCGGGATCGCGTCTTCGAGATTGCCGAGGATCACGTCGACCTCGGCGATGAGTGTTGGAACTTTGGCGCGGATTGCCGCGACCTGAGGCGGCACGAAATGGATCATGCGCTCCAGCCTGACCGGCAGTTCGCGCAGGGGGGCGGGGGCCCCGATCGCGAGCGACTTGAAGAAGTGGCGCGGATGCTTCATGCGGGCCTCGATGTCGCAGTCAATCGTGGCGTGACTTGTGGCAAGGACGCTCGCCGGTAAGATAGCCGGTTTGGAGATGCGAAATGAACCGACGTGAGTTCTGCGGAACCGGCCTCGCCACGCTTGCGGCATTCAGCCCGCTCATTGCATCGGCGCAGGGCCGCTATCCCGAGCGGCCGATCAGGCTCATCGTCCCGTTCGCGCCCGGCGGCGCGACCGACGTCGTCGGCCGGCTGTGGGGCGAGAAGGTCAAGCCCGCGCTCGGCACCGTCGTGATCGAGAACAAAGCGAGCGGCGGCGGCGCGCTCGGGACGACCGAGGTCGCCCGCGCGCAGCCGGATGGCTATACGCTCCTGTTCGGCAACACCAGCACGCAGGTGCTGCTGCCGGTACTGATGCCCAAGCCGCCCTATGATCCGGTGAAGGATTTCACCTCCATCTATATCCTCTGCGTCGCACCGACCGTGATCGTGGTGCATGAATCGGTGCCCGCGCACACGCTGCGCGAGCTCATTGCATACGCCAAGGCCAATCCCGGCAAGCTCTCGTACGGCTCGGCCGGCGCCGGCACGTTGACCAATCTCGCGGGCGAGCTCTTCAAGCAGCTGATCGGCGCAACCGACATCGTGCACATCCCCTACAAGGGTTCCGCGCCGGGGGTCGCGGATCTCGCCGCCGGGCACATCCCGATGATGACGCCCAACATCGGTGGGCCGCTCATTGACTTCCACCGCGCCGGCAAGGTGCGCATTCTCGCGGTCGCGCATGACACGCGGCTCAGCGTGGCGCCCGACATCCCAACCGCGGCCGAGGCCGGGCTTCCCGGCATGGTCGCGTCGAACTTCAACGGCCTGTTCGCGCCGGCCGGCGTGCCGCGGCCGATCGTCGACCTGTTGGCGGCCGAAACCCGCAAGGTGATGGCGGACGCCGAGTTCCAGAAGGCGCTGGCGATTTCGGGCTTCGAGCCGACCGCCGCGTCGGGTCCTGAGGCCGCCGAGCGGCTGATCCGCGACGAACTCGCCCGCTGGACGCCGATCATGAAGGCGACCAACTTCAAGCTCGAGTGAGCTGCGCCCCCTCGGCGTATCGCGGCGTTCGCAATCCACCGGAGTTGATGGTGCCTGCAAGCAATATTTTGGTTGTCGAGGACGATCCCTTCCTGCGCGTGGTCGGCATCCTGCTCGATCCGGGCACCTCGGCCGAGCGCTACGCCGCCTTCGCCGACTTCTTCGCCCATGAGGAGCCGGACTTCGACGGCTACGTTGCGCGCGTGCGCAAACGCGTCGGCAATCTGTTTCCGGCCGAGGTGCGCATCGTCGCCACGCCAGAGGAGCTGCGCGCGGCCTTGCCCGGTGCCCGCGCGTTGATTGTAGAAGGACTTAAGGTGGGGAAACAGGAGCTTGCCGCCGGCCGCGATCTTGCCGTGGTGCAAAAATTTGGCGCGCTCCCGCGCAATATCGATCGGGCTGCCTGCGAGGCGAGGGGCGTGGCCGTGCGAACGCTTCGTCGTCGCGTCAACTGCGCCTGCGCCGAGATGGCGTTTGCGCTGATGCTGACGCTCGCCAAGAAGCTCAACCAGGTCCTGGGCCGGATCAGCGTGGAGCAGCTTGCCGAGGCCGGCTATGTTTATAAGCCGTTCGACCGCCGCCACACGCCGAATTCGAACTGGCCGCGCATCCCGGGCGTGCGGATCCTTTACGGCTCCACGATCGGCGTGATCGGACTCGGCGAGATCGGCTGCGAGATCGCGCTGCGGGCACAGGCCTTCGGCATGCGCACGCTCTACCACCAGCGCACGCGGCTGCCTGAGGCCGAGGAGAGGGCGCTGGCCGCGACCTATGTGCCGCTCGCGACGCTTCTCGCCGAGAGCGACTGGGTGCTGCCGGTGCTGCCCGGCTCGCCCGCGACGCGCGGGCTGATCGCCAGCAAAGAACTCGCGCAGGTGAAGCCCGGCGCGATGCTGGTCAACATCTCGCGCGCCGATATCGTCGACCGCGCCGCCCTGATCGAGGCGCTGCGGTCGAAGCGGCTCGGCGGCTTCGCGCTCGATCCGCTCTATGAGGCGCCGGGCAGAAGCGACGACGAGCTCTTGACCTTTCCCAACGCGGTCATCAGCCCGCACCTTGCCGCGCAGCCGCGGTTCAACGCTCTCAATGATCTCTCCGATCTCTGTGCCGGCGTGGCGAAGGAGCTGGCCTGACACGGTCACTGCACCGTCACGTTGGCTTCCTTGATGACGTTGCCCCAGAGCTCGGTCTCCTCGGCGAAGAAGGCGGTGGCATCGGCGGGCGTGCCGATCATGGGCTCGAGGTGCAGATCGCGCAGCCTCGCGCTCACGTCATCGCGCTTGAGGATCTCGACCATGTCGCGGTTGATCCTTCCGGCGAACGCCGCCGGCATCTTGGGCGGGCCGACCATGGCGAACCAGGTGATCGAGCGGAAGCCCGGGAAGCCGGATTCGGCGATGGTCGGAATGTCGGGCAGCGCCGGCGCGCGCTCGGTGCCGGCCACCGCCATGATCCGGGTCTTGCCGCCCTGGTGCAGCGGCACCGCAGTGGTGAGCGAGTCGAAGAACATGTCGATGTGTCCGGCGATGAGGTCGTTGATCGCCGGCGCCGCGCCGCGATAGGGCACGTGCACCATCTTGATGCCGGCACGCAGCTCAAGCTGGGCACCGGAGAGATGCGCGGTCGAGCCGGCGCCCTGCGAGGCGTAGGTGAGCTTGCCCGGATTGGCCTTGCCGTAGGCAACGAGGTCGGAAAGAGTGCGTGCCGGCAGCTCCGTGCGCACTGCGAGCACGTTGGCGATTTTGGCCAGGAGCGAGACGGGAGTGAATGCGCTCGGCTGGTAGCTGATGTCCTTATAGAGCAGGCCCGCGACCGTGAGCGGCAAGGGTGGGCTCACCAGGAGCGTGTAGCCGTCGGGCTGCGCGCGCGCCGTCTGCTCGCCGCCGGCATTGAGGCCGCGTGAATTGTTCTCGACGATGACGGGCTTGCCCCATTTCTGCTGCAACTGCTCGGCGACGAACCGCGCCAGCGCGTCGGTGGTCGAGCCCGCGGGCGAGGGCACGATGATGGTCACGCGGCTCGCGGGATAGGCGTCCTGCGCGACACCCGGCGCAAGCCCGACGAGAGCGACTGCCAAAGTGGTTAACGCGAAGAGTGAGAGCTTTTGCATCGACGTCACTCACTGCATCGGGATGTCGGCTTGCTTGATTACCTTACCCCAGAGCTCGGCTTCCTCGGCAAAGAAGGCGGCCGACTCCGCCGGCGTCTTGATGACCGGGTCCATCTGGATCGCCCGCACGCGCTCGACAACGTCCGCGCGCCCGAGGACTTCGGCCACGTCGCGGTTGATCCGCTCGGCCAGCGCTGCCGCCATGTTGGGCGGAGCGACCATCGCGTACCAGGTCACGGCGCGATAGCCGGGCACGCCGGACTCGGCGATAGTCGGAATCTCGGGAAATTCGCGCACGCGTTCGGGCGTGCCGGTGGCGATGATCTTGACCTTGCCATCGCGATGCAGCGGCAGCGAGGTGGTCGGCGTGTCGAACATGAGATCGACATGGCCGGCGATGATGTCGTTCACCGCGGGACTCAAGCCCCGATAGGGTACCTGCACGGTCTTGATATCGGCGAGCATCTCGAGCTCGACGGTCGCAAGATGCCCGACCGAGCCGACTCCGGGGTGGGCGGCGGTGATCTTGCCCGGGTTGGCCTTGGCGTAGGCGACCAGGTCCTTGACGGTCGAGCCTTCGAAGCTCTTGCGCAGCGTCAGCACGTAGGGCCCGGTCGCAAGCAGCGCGATCGCGGTCCAGCGCTTCGGGTCGTAGGGCATATCCTTGTAAAGGAAGCTGTTGGTGGCGATCGTCCCGGGCGAGGTCACCATCAGGGTGTGGCCGTCGGCGGCGGCACGGAAAACTTCCGCGGCACCGATATTTCCCGCGGCGCCGCCGATATTCTCCACGATCACCGATTGGCCCCACTTGCGCGCGAGCGTATCGGCCAGAAGCCGCCCGAGAATGTCGGTGCCGCCGCCGGCCGGGTAGGGGACGACGACGCGGACGGTGCGGGTCGGAAACGGCGATTGCGCGCGGCTCGCAGGCGCCGCGAGCAAGAGGCCGAGCGTCGCGAGCGCGAGGGCGATGCGGACTAAAGAAAGCATTGTGTTGTCCCTCATCCGAGCTGCTCGATATTGGCAGGTGGAGCAGCGGCTCCGCCAGAGGCTCCGTAGCCCTCGCCCCGCGTCAGCGGCTATCGGATTCACACATCGTGGAGCCTCAGCGTAGTGCCGTATTTGATGCGCCGGAAGTCATCGACCCCGCGGCGCATGACTTTAGGTCCTGGCTTTCCGTAATAACCGGTCCAC
>Ga0066903_100000603_pt1 | contig 23346 bp, 22 predicted proteins | sample PanSoiMetaGPlot1_FD_67491 | JGI IMG/M metagenome (GOLD analysis project Ga0066903, IMG submission 67491) | Tropical forest soil microbial communities from Panama analyzed to predict greenhouse gas emissions - Panama Soil - Plot 1 (version 2) | ecosystem: Environmental > Terrestrial > Soil >... | reverse complement strand
CCGAACAGACCGTGACGCGGCCGGCCGAGCGCCGGGCGGCGCCGCCACCGCGCCCGGCCAAGCCGAACAACCATGTGCTCAACGACGCGCAGATCGCCAGCATCAAGACGCGCCTCAAGCTCACGCCGGATCAGCAGCGCTATTGGCCGGCGGTCGAAGCGGCGCTGCGCGGTATCGCCTACAAGGTCAACAAGAGCCACGGCCGGCTCGCTGCGATCGATGCCGACAGTCCGGAAGTGGCGCAACTCAAGTCTGCCGCGATTCCGCTCATCATGTCGTTCAGCGAAGAGCAGAAGAGCGAAGTGCGCCAGCTCGTCCAGGTGATGGGGCTGCAGAAGCTCGCATCGCAGTTCTAAGCTGCTTTCCCGATCCTTCACGTCATGGCTGGCTGCCACTGCAAAGTCGGGTAAACCCGGCTTGCGACACCCAATACGGCGCAACTCGGCGAGCCCGAGTTGCGGTGCTCTTGCGGCCTTGCTTCATGCGTGCTTGTCCGCGACGAGGCGTGACGAACGAGAGGTGGTCGTCGCCAATGCTCACTCGACCTTGATGCCGGCGGCGTGAATCACATCTGCCCATTTCTTCGCCTCGGCAGCGATGAAGGCCGCAAAGTCCTGCGGCGAGCCCGGCTGCGGCTCGACCTGGAACTGAGCGAGGCGTTGTTTCATCTCCGCGGAGCGCAGCCCGTCGTTGATGGCCGCATTGATGCGGGCGAGCAAAGGCTCCGGTGTTCCGGCCGGCGCCACCACACCCGTCCAGAATGTCATCAGGAAATCGGGATAGCCGCTCTCGACCATGGTCGGAATGTCGGGCAGGTCGGCGCTGCGCTTGGGACTCGTGACCGCGAGCGCGCGCAGCCTGCCGTCGGCGACATGGCCGAGCAGGACGCCCGGCGCATCGATGATCATGTGCATGCGCCCGGCGATGAGATCGGTGATCGCCGGTGCCGCGCCTTGATATGGCACGTAGAGGATGTCGGTGCCGGTCTGTAGCTTGAATAGTCCCCAGGCGATATGGGGCGGCGTGCCAAGACCCGAACCGTAGTTGAGTTTTCCCGGATTGGCCTTGGCATAGGCGACGAGCTCCGCCACCGACTTCACCGGCAGCGACGGCGTCACCGCCAGGACCAGCGTGCCCTGCGACACCGCGGCGACCGCGGCGAAGCTCTTGACCGGATCATAGCCTGCATTCTTATAAAGAGCGGGTGTCACCGCGAGCGAACCGGACGAGCCGAAGAGCAGCGTATATCCGTCGGGCTCAGCGCTCGCCGCCGCTTTCGAGCCGATCGCGGCGCCGGCTCCCGGACGGTTCTCGATCACGACATTGCCGCCGAGCCCGGACGCCAGCCGGTCGCCGACGAGACGGCCCATCACGTCAATCGGGCCGCCCGGCGGGAACGGCACGATCATCCGGATCGGACGGCTGGGATAAGTCTGCGCCGCGGCGTCGCCTGCGGCGATAAGGCCGGCGGCCGCACCGATTGCGCCGAGAAGGCGGCGCCTGCTGATCATGGCTCCCTCCGTGGTTCAACAGTGATGTTTGTTGAAGCGGCTTCCGGTGCCCATGTTCGTGATCCTATCGCAAATTACGAAGTTTTGTAGCCCGGACGGAGCGAGCGGAATCCGCGTGGTGCGGTAAGTGTCCCGATTCCGAAGTTCGCATCATTCTGCGGCACACTCGTTGCGAACTTGGAAATCGAAGGACACGAGCAAGTTATTGATCTCGTGTGGCTTTGGTTCAAGAAGTCCGCATGTCGGACTTAGCGGCAACTATGATGCGGACTTTTGAACCGCCACACGAGTGCTCGCGCTGGCCCGGATTGCGCTGCGCTCCATCCGGGCTACGATGATCGCAAGTTCAGTGAGTGAACTCGTTGGGAGCCACCCATGGAAATGAGCGTTACGATTAGCCCCAAGGGCGATCAGTCCGGACCGACCGAGACGAAGAAAGTCAGCCGCCCCGCCAATGCGAGCGATCTCGACCTGTGGCTCGAGAAAGTCGAGGCGATGGGCGAGCTCAAGCGGATCACCGCGGAGGTCGATCCGGATCTCGAAGCCGCGACCATCACCTATCTCGTGGGCCTGGAGAAATCGCCGGCGCTCTTATTCGAGAACATCAAGGGCCATCCCGGCCATAAGGCGCTCTACAACATGATCGGCTGCAACCTGTCGCGGTTCTGCCTGATGATCGGGGAGGCGCCGGTCGACCATCCGCTCAAGGCGGTGCAGGCGCTGCAGCGGAAGCTCGGCCGCAAGATGCCGCCGCGCGAGGTCCCCGCCGGCGAGGCGATCTGCAATCAGAACATTGTCGAGGGCGAGTCGATCGACATCCGCACGTTCCCGGCACAGCGGATGTGGCCGCTCGACGGCGGCCTTTATCTCGGGACTGGCGACGCCGTCGTCACCAAGGATCCCGAGACTGGCCGCATCAACGTTGGCACCTACCGCATGATGATCAAGGGCCCACGCGAAATCGGCGTCTACACCTCGCCGGGCAAGGACGCCACCCTCGATCGCGAGAAGTGGTGGAAGATGGGCAAGCCGATGCCGATCGCGGCGGCCTACGGCATCGATCCGCTGCTGTTCCTGGTCGCGGCGACGAGCCTGCCCAAGACCGAATGCGAGTACGAGTACTATTCCGGCATCGCCGGCGCGCCGATCGAGGTGTTCACCAGCGATCTTACGGGGCTTCCATTGCCGGCGCGCGCCGAGATCATCCTGGAAGGCCACGTCTATCCCGATGAGACCTTCGCGGAAGGGCCGTTCGGCGAGTTCACCGGCTATTATGGGCGGCCGTCCGGCGCCACGCCTTACATGCGGGTCGAGCGCGTGCGCTATCGCGACAATCCGACACTCACCTGTGCACTGATGGCCGACGGCCCCTCGAACGAGTGCGGGCTGTTCTGGGCCGCTCTGCGCTCGGCCGGCATCTGGGCCGATCTGCAGAAGCTTGGGGTGCCCGGCATCATGGGGGTGTGGTCGATCCCGGAAGCCGCCGGCTGGGGCATGACGGTGGTCTCGATCAAGCAGATGTACGCCGGCCATGCGCCGCAGGTGATGGCGCTTGCGGCGCAATGCACCGCCGGCGCCTATTTCGGCAAGTACGTGATTGTGGTCGACGACGACATCGATCCGACCAATGTCGGTCAGGTGCTGTGGGCGATGGCGACGCGCTCCCGACCCGCGCAGTCGATCGATATCCTGCGCGAGACCTGGAGCACCTACCTCGATCCGAGCCTCAACCCGCCTGAGATCAGGCCATGGGGCTCGAAAGCGCTGATCAACGCCTGCATGGATTATCGCCACTACAAGGTGTTCTCCAAGCGCACCAAGCTCGCGAGGGAGACCTACGAGAAGGTGGTCGGCCGCTGGCAGGAGCTCGGCCTGCCCGGCGCGCCGCCGGTCGTCTCGACCTTCGAGGACGATAAATCGCCCGCGAGCCCCACCTGATGCGGGATCATTCAGCCGCTTGATCGGCGCGCCGCTTCAAGCCTTCGCGCACCAGCTCGATATGGTTTCGCAGGAGGTAAGGCATGCTCGCATAGGCGGCCGGCATTCGCAGATGATTTGCATGCCTCTCGAGCTGATTGAGCCGCTCGATCATCTCGCCAGTGTCGCGCCCGGACGCCCTCGCATTCCTGATCTCGTCATCGAGCAGCCGCAGCTCTCCGTAAAGGCCGAAGACCTTCGATCGCTGCGCCCAGTCATAGAGACGAGGCAGAAGCCGTGTCATCGGGTAGAGCACGCCGAGGATCGGAATGAGCAGGATGACGAGCTTGCCGATGAGCACCGCCATCCAGAACGGAAGATAGTTGTGCAGGAATGGCGGACCCGATTTGTAGAACCGGACCGCTTCATTGCTGAGCGGAACTTCGGTCGCCTCGGGGGCCGGAAACTCATTGGCGCGATGAAAGACACTCGATCCCGAGTGGATCTGGCCCGCGGCCTGGAGCAGCAGATTGTCGATCGCCGGATGCAGATCCCCGCGCACCACGAGACTGGCCTTCGCAGCCACCAGGACCACATCGGTTGGCGGTTGATCCCTGGCGAGGTCGCGCACGCCTCGTGGCATCACCACCTTGTGCAGGAACGGATAGAGCGCGACGAAAGCGTCAGCGCGCGGATAGCTCGACAGGGCGATGCGCTCGTCGGCAAGAAGCTGCTGCACCACCGGAGACTCCCACGATGCCACCACGAACATCACGTCGATGTCGCCGGCCAGGAGCTTTTCCGCCGCGGCTTGCAGCGGGAGCGGAAGCAATTCCCCGACCTGCTCCACAAGTCCGCTGCGCTTGAGCACTTCGAGCGCCAGCGCGCGGGTTCCGCTGCCGTCGGGACCAATCGAGACCTTTCGTCCGCGTAGGAAATCGAATCCTTCGCCCTGAATCTCGCGCCGGTGAAACACCCACAGGGGCTCGTAGAACACCGTCCCAAGGGATTCGAGCTCGGAGGAATTGGGCGTGCCGATCGTGCCGCCCTGCATCAGCGCGACGTTTACCCCCGAACGCGAATTGCGCAGCAAGGCAAGGTTTTCCTGCGACCCTGCGGTCGGCACCAGGCGCACCGTGACGTTGGCGTGCGCAAGCTCCGCCTGATAGCGCCGGCCAAGCTCGTAGTAGGCGCCGCCTTCCGGACCCGTCGCCATGACGATGACTTGCGGCGGCATGCCGAGCAGCATTACGATCGCCGCGCCGGCGATGACGGCGGCCGTCAGGCTGATCGTGATGGTGGGCCAATGGTGCCGCACGACGTCCTTGACGGCCATGATCTGCTCGCTGCGCTAACCTTAATGCGTACACTCTTTGCTCTCCTGCGCAAGCGCGAATTGTCTCGGGCGAAGGCGACCGATATCGCGCTAGCATGAGAGTAGGTGCGGGGTCAGTGAGAGTAGAGTGCGATGATCAAGACCTTTGCATCAAGCCTCGCCGCCGTTCTCACCATCGGATCGATCTGCGCGAGTGGCGATGCCGCCGCCGGCGGTTTGCAGCGCGGCGTCATCCGCGCGCCTGTCCACGGTGCCATCCTCAAGCCCAACTTTGGCGCATTCAACAGAGCCCACCGACACGGCCTGTTCTTCGGATACGGCGTTCCGTTGATCGGGTACCCTTATGACGATCCGGTCATCTATGCCGGAGGTGACAATCCGCCCGTTGTACCCGGCAATTACGAACCGGTGCAGAGGGTATGCCGCACGTTCATCTACAACGTGCGCGCGGAAGCCGGAGGCCGCCGCGACGTGAGCGTCACGCGCTGCTTCGTGGAACCAGAGCCGGGGCCGATCCTCGAGAAATAGCCTTACCGTGACGGCTTGAGGCCGAGCTCCTTGGCGATGTTCGCGATCTGCGCCCGCTGGCGGGCGATTTCCTCTGCGAACTCCTTGGCGCCGCCGCGATTTGGCGTCTGTGCAGTGGCATTGAGCCGGTCCTCGACCGCCTTATCGTCGGCGGCGGCAACGATGTCGGCGCCGATCTTCTCCCGCAGCTCGGCCGGCACCGCCGGACTTCCGAACAGGCCGACGAGGCCCTCCATTTCGAGGGAGGGGAAGCCCTCCTCGGCGGCGGTCGGCAGATCGGGCAGGCTCGGTGCGCGCTTGTTGCCCATCACGACCAGCGCCTTGACGCGCCCGCCCTCGCGATGCGGCCGGATGATTGCGTAGGACGCCGAATAAATGTGCAGGCGGCCCTCGGCGAGATCGTTGGCGCCCTGCACGATGTCACGGTAGGGCACCTTCACGAAGCTCAGCCCCGCGGTTTTGGTAAAGAAGTCGAACGCGAATTCGGTGATGCCGGGAACGGCGGCCGAATTGAACTTGCCGGGCTCGGCTTTGGCGCGCTTCACGAAGTCGGCGAGATTGGCGAAGTTCATAGACGCCGGCACGCCGACGGCCAGGATCGTCGAGGAAAAGCGCGCGATCGGGATAATGTCATCGGGATTGTACGGCAGCTTTTCATAGAGATAGGGATGGACCGTGAAGTTGCCCGCCGGTCCCCACAGGAAGGTGTGGTCGTCGTTGGCCGAGAGGACGGCCTGGATCGCGATCATGCTGTCCCCGCCCGGGCGGTTCTCAATCACCACCGGCTTGCCCCAGCGCGTCGACAGCTTCTCCTGGATCAGGCGTGCGCCGATGTCGGCCCCGGCGCCCGGACCGAACGGAATGACGAACCGGACCGGCCGTTGCGGCCAATTCTGCGCGGGAGCGGGTGAGGGCGCGAGCAGGACAAGGCTGGCGAGCAGCGCGGCAGCGACCGTCATTATCCGGTGCGTGGCAGGGCGCATGGCATGTCCTCCAACTCTACCACCCGCGACGCTAATGGTGCGGGCGCTGAAACTCAATCTACCGCTTCGTGGTGGCCGCGTGGATCGCCGCGATCGTGGCGCGCTGGTCCTCGGTTGCGGCCGCGAACTCTTCCGGCGTGCCCGGGCGCGGCACCGTGCCGACGCTCTCCACGCGAACGCGGAACGCCGGATCGGCCACGATCGCGGAGACGTCGGTGACGATGCGCTGCCGGATCTCGTCGGGCATGCCGCGCCAGCCGAAGATACCCGAGACGCCCTCGAAGGTGAGCATGGGATATCCTGCCTCGCGCGCGGTCGGAACGTCGGGCGCTTGCGGCGAGCGGACGCGGTTGGTGACGAACATGAGCTTCGCGGTGCCCGCCCGATGATGCGGGATGAGCGTTGGCACGCCGGTCGAGGCGGCGTGCAGCCGCCCGGTGTTGAGATCCTGATAGGCCGGCGCGAAATCGCGGTAGGGAATATTGGACAGTTCAACGCCCGCAAATCGTTGCAGTGCAAGCATCGCATAGACCGGCAATCCCGGCGTCACCGCGTAGTTGAGCGCCGCTGGTTGCGCCTTGGCGGCGGCCACGAACTCGGCGAGCGTATTGACGTTGAGCTTGGCGGTCACCGAGATGCCGAGGAAATTGTCGATCACCGGCACGACCGGTACCACCTCGCTGGGATCATAGGGCAGCCGCTCATGCAAGAGATGGTTGAAGGTCACGATCCCGCCGAACGAGAACAGGAAGGTGTGATTGTCGCGCGCCGACAGAAACGCGGTAACCGCGGGGATGCCGTCTGCGCCCTGGCGGTTCTCCACCACGACGCCCTGGCCCCAGCGCTCGGTCAGGCGTTCGGCCACGATGCGCGCCGACAGGTCCATCCCGCTGCCCGGCGGCAGCGGGACGATGAACCGCACCGTCTTTTGCGGCCATGATTGGGATTGCGCCGCACCGTGCGGGATCACCGAGAACGTACAAACGGCAAGGATGGCGGCTGCTCGGCTGAATACGCCCATGATCTCTCCACGCCGTCATGCCGGCGCTGCGCACATAGCGACCGCCAAAGTGTAAAGGCGCGGATGGCAGGGACAAGCCCGGCGGTGACGCATCAGCGGTTGAACCGGACGGCGACCGCTCCGACCGGATCGACCGCGAACGCGATATTGCGCTCGTCCGGTTCGATCGCGAGCGGCGGCACGACCGAGCCGGTGATGATGATCTCGCCGGCTGTGAGCCGTTCGCCGAAGGCCGCGAGCACGTTGGCGACGTGGCGCACAATATCGATCCAGTGCCCGGTATTGGCCTGCGGATCGCTGGTGCACGCAGCCTCGGCGCCGCGTCGCAGGATGCGGCAGGTCAGCCCCTCGGCCGAGCCGCCGGCGCGGGCGGGTCCTGAAGCTGCGAGCACCACGTGCCGCTGATAAATGTTGTGACTTAGAATGCGCTCGGGGTCCTCCGGCGGCTCGTGCACATCGACGAGTTCGATCGCCGGCGAGATGCCGGCAATGGCGGCCGCGGCGGTGTCGCCGTCGGCAGCGGCCGGCAGATCGCGCCCAATGTGGACGGCAATCTCGGGCTCGGCCACGGGCTTGGACCAGCCCGCGAGCGAGACCGCCGCGCCGGGCTCGACTCGGGCACTCTGCATGAGGAAGCCGACGAGCGGGCCGCCGATTCTGAAGCGCTCAAGGATCGCCGGCGCTCCGAACCCTACCTTCCAGCCGAGCGGCCGGTCGCCGGCTGCCAGCCGCTCCTTGCGTAACGCCAGCTGCGACGTCATGCCGCGCACGATGCGTGGGTCATCCCACAGGTTCATGCTCGATCAAGCCTTGCGGCTTGCCGGGTCGACCTCGTAGCCCGAGTCCTCGATCGAGCCGGCGCCCATCCAGCCCCACACCAGGACCACGTCCTCGTTCGACGTGTTGTTGAAGCCGTGCCAGCAGCCGCGCGGCGAGTACACCACGTCGCCTTCGACCGACGGTTCCTCGCCGAGCTCGCTGTATATGTGGCCGCGGCCCTTGATCACGATGAAGAACTCGTCGCAGTTGTGGTGCCGGTGGCGCTCGTGACGCGCGCCCGGCTTGAGCACGGTCCGGCCCACGACGTGATTGGCGCCGGCCGATTTCTTGTCGACGAGGAACTGCACCTGCATGTCGACCCAGCCGTCCTCGCGGGGCAGGCCGTCGACCTGCTCCACGTTGCGGATGTTGGTGCGGTACATCGCCGGGCCGGCCGGCGTGTTCGCTTGCCGGGGCGGAGTGGGGGAGTCCTTGGCGGCGGCGATGACGCTTTTGAAAGCCTTGCCCAGGGCAAAGCCGAACTTCTCTGACTTCGAGGTCATGCTTGTCCTCCCAGGCGACGATAGACTTCATGCGCGGTGACGAAGTCGTGATGATCGATGCCGAGCCCGCGGCAGGCGTTCATCATTTCGTTGGCGGCGGCCGCGAGCGGCACCGGGCTGCCGAGCGTGCGTCCCTGCTCGAGTGCGAGCAGCATGTCCTTCTGCTGCAGGGTCACATCGGCGAGCGGTGTCGCCGGCATCTTGCCGTCGAGGATGTAGGGTCCGCGATAGCCGAGCACCGGCGAAGCCGCGACGCTCTTGAGGATTGCGTCAACCGCGATCTCGCGCGTCACGCCGCCCTTCTCGGCGAGCGCGACCGCTTCGCCGAACGCGATCACCTCGACCATCAGCAGCAGGTTGACCGAAATCTTCATCTGCACCGCAAGGCCGCTCGGACCGATATAGGTCACTTTCGGGCCGATCGCCTCCAGCACAGGCCTGATCCGTTCGAACGCGGCCTTGTCGCCGCCGACCATGACCGAGGCGTTGCCCTGCGCCAGCGTCACCGGGCTGCCTGAGATCGGCGCGTCGAGCATCGGGAGGCCCTTCTCGGCGAAGGCCTGCGCGACCGCGCGGCTCGCCGCGGGCGCGATCGTACTCATGTCGACATAGATGCCGCCGCTCTTGAGGCCGGCGATGACCCCGTCGGCGCCGAGCGCGACCGCGCGGACAGCGGCGGCGTCAGTCACGATCGAGAACGCGATCTCCGCCGCGCCGGCGGCTGCGCGCGGCGTATCGGCAAGCCGCATCCCCCCTTTGACCAGCGGCTCCGCCTTCGCGCGCGACCGGTTCCAGCCGATGACTGTATGCCCGGCGGCCATGAGCCGCGGCACGATCCCGGCGCCCATGGCTCCGAGACCGATGAAGGCGATGTTCATTGGGTCCTCCTCGCGGGGCGCCGCGACGTCGTGCAGCGCGCTCCCACGTTCAGGTCGACTCCGCTCGCACCTTCTTGGTCTTGTCGCGGTCCGGACGCAGGCTGTCATAGCCGTTCACCGAAATATCGAAGTTGTTACCGTCGGGGTCGATTGCCCGGTACTCGGCGTAAAGGCGATCGCCCGGACGCTTGAGCGGCGGACGGTAGCCTTTCTCCTCGAAGCGCGCCGCGATCTCATCATTGTCCTCGACCTCGAAGCCGAAATGGTTGAAGCCGGACGGCTTGCCGTCGATCTTGTTGGTGTGGATCGAGAAGTCGAGATAACCGTCGGTGAGCGACACGCCACCATTTTCGGCGCGGTGCTTCACCTTCAGGCCCATCACTTCGACGTAGAACTTCACCATCCGCTCGACGTCGGTGGTGTGAAACACGATGTGGCGGATTTTGGCCATGGCTCCTCCGATGTCCCGGCTACGGTCAGAATGCCGCAGGCTATCCTGCTACGCCCACTGGCGCTATCGTCTCGTGCACAGACCCGTCGCGTCATGGCCGGGACTTGTTCCGGCATCCACGTCCTGCTTTGCTGCGTGGATGCCTCAACGAGTGCGGGCATAACGGTAGAGATATTCGAGGCAATACCCGAAAACGCTTGCGGGGGCATGTTGTGATTCCAAGGATCGGCATAGCGGCTCTCAGCGCCCTATGCGCGCTCCTTGTGACTGCGCAAGCACAGACGCCTTCAGAGTTCTACCGCGGCAAGCAGATCAAGTTCGTGGTCGGCACTGCCAGCGGGCAGGACTACGACCTGTGGGCGCGGCTGATCGGGCGCCACATCACGCGCCACATCCCGGGTCAACCGACGCTCATCGTCGAGAACATGCCAGGCGCGGGACACATCATCGCGACCAACCATCTCTACAATGTGGCGCCGCGCGACGGCAGCGTGATCGGGATGGTCTCGCGCAATATGACCGATGCCGCCGTCATGGGTCTGCCCAACGTCCGCTACGATCCCGGCCGCTTCAATTGGCTCGGCAGCCCCGAGGTCAATCATCGCGTCATGTTCGTCTCGACTACGTCGGGCTTCAACACAGTCCCCGATCTGTTCGAGCGCGAACTGATCGTCGGCGCGCCCGGCGGCGTGCAGGGAGTGACTGCGGCGCCGCTCCTCCTCAAGAACCTGCTCGGCATGAAGCTCAAGGTCGTACAAGGCTATCGCTCGCCGGGTGATGTCGTCCTGGCGGTGACGCGCGGCGAGGTCGGCGGCTTCGTCAACAGCATCGGGGGACCGCTTGGTGCCCGGCGGCAATGGGTCGAGACCGGGCAGATGCGCATCCTGTTCAACATGGAGCCCGAGGCGGTGTCGTGGCTCGGGACACCCACGATCTTCGCGTTCCTCAAGACCGAGGAGCAGCGCCAGGTGCTGATCTTCTTTGCCGGCGGCACCCGGCTCGGCCGGCCGGTGATGGCGCCGCCTTCAGTGCCGGCCGACCGCGTCGAGACGCTGCGCCGCGCATTCGATGCGACCATGCGGGATGAGGCCTTTCTCAAAGAGGCGGAGGCGATGGGCTTCGAGGTTACGCCACAGACCGGGGAGGCGGTCGCAGCGCTGGTCGCGGGCGCCCTCGCCACGCCCAAGGACATCGTCAAGCTCGCCGAGCGCGCCACGCAGGGGGAGTAGCGGACTATAGCGCGTTGCACCGTCTCTCACCGCGTCGTGCCCGCGCTTGCAGCCAAGCTTGCGCAGGCTGCACAAATTTGCCTGCGCGGGCGTCCACGTCTTTCATGCGGTAAAGCAAGACGTGGATGACCGGGACAAGCCCGGCCATGACGAACTCACTTCCTGTGCTTACCGCTGCGGCGGCTGATTGAAATAACGCAAGTCGGGCGGCGGCTGGTCCTTGCGGGTCGGCATCAGATAGCCGTCGCCGCTCAGGTAGTACTGCTCCCGGCCGATCTTCACCTGGTGCTCGTCCTCTCCGCAGATGGTCTCGAGCCAATTCGGGTTGCGGTCGCGATGATAGGTGCGGATCACCGACCAGGGCCGGGTCAAGGCATCGTCGTAGACCGTGATGTCGTCGCGCAGGATGTTCGGATTGGCCTTGTCGAGGTAGAGGCGCTCCTTGACCATGGTCTGGCCGTTGTTGTGGAACGGCATGCCGCTGGAGTCATAACTGCGCGGGCCCTTGATGCCGCGGGTCTCGACGACCAGCACGTCATAGCGCCCGTCGCCGTCGGCGTCCTCCCAGTGGCCGATCGAGTAGCCCGAGAACGACGGCTCGATTTCCTGCGGCCAGGCCCGTCCGTCGGTATAGATGCGGCGCAGCTGCAGCATCGGCTCGCCCTGTAAGGCGTAGGTCACCTCGGGCGTCACGATGAATTCGAACCCGCCGCCGTAGCCGATCATCATGCGCGGCATGCCGGGCGGGATGCAGGCAGCCATCGGATTGTTGCCTTGGCCGCCCGCCGCCTGATTGGCGACGCTCGCCTCCAGCACTTTCTGATACTCGTCGTTGAGCGGCGCCTGTTGCCCTAGTCCGAACGGCTTGTTCGGGTCGAAGGTGCCGGCGGTCTTGCGCACCCATTGGCCCTTCCAGTCCGGGTACTGCGCCGGATCGGCGCGGGCGCCACCCGTGACCAGGATGCACACGAGGGCGATTGCAGCGACTGAATGTCGGTAGGTCATGGCAGTCCTCCGCGCGGCGGCGGCGCCTGCGAACGTCGCGCGAGCAGACCGCTGCGGGAGCTAATCTGACACGATTTTGACGGTGTCGCCCGGCTGCAGCCGATCGCCCGCGGCGAGGCCATTGAGCACGCGGAAGCGCTCGACCGCGCGGTCGTGGATCGCCATGCGCGCCGCCAGCCGTTCGACCGTATCGCCTTCAGTAACGGTCACGATCTTGAGCCGCAGTGGCTTGGCCGAACTGGTCTCAGCCAAGCTCATGCGGCGGAAGCTCACGACCGAATCGTGGAAGGTCTTATCGACCTCCGGCGTCATGCGCTTGGTTGCATAGATGAACCGATAGACGTCGGTGCTGAAGCGAAGGGCGTAGATGCGAAACGACCACTGATCGCCTTTCGCCAGTGCGGTCGCGGCCGGGAAATTGTTGACGCCCAGCTCCTCGACCGATTTCGGATCGATGCCCTCGATCCAGCCAGAGGTGAGATATTCGGACAGCGACTGCTCGGCGGGCACGCGCACGACGTCGAGCCGCAGGGCTTGGCCGCCGCCCTCCTTGACGCCCAGTACCGCCTGCGCCGTGTTGTCGAGCGAGAAGCCCTGCGGCGCCTGGAATGTGAAACCGAGCTTGGGATGGAGGAAACGGCGCCCGCGCGCGAAACCCTCGCTCGGATCCTCGCCGTAAACTAGTCCGTCGACGCCGGCAAGATAGGCCGCGCGATCGCGATCGCCGCTCCCGGGCGCGGTGAACTGGCGGGCATTGGTCTGTGCATTGCGGATGCGCTCCGGGGTGGCCGGATGCGAGGACAGGAAGTCGGGCGCGCGAGGATCGATCTGCGCCTGGCTGGTCCCCGGCTTGAGCTCGGCGTTGCGTCCCATGGAGGTGAGGAAGCGCACCGCCCCATAAGCGTCATAGCCGGCGCGCGCGGCGATGCCGACACCGATGCCATCGGCTTCGAATTCCTGGGCGCGCGAGAAGCTCGCCAGCGCGATCTTCGACTTGGCGAGTGCGAGCGCGGTCATTTCCGGGTCGCTGGTCACATTGTCGAATACGCGCGTCACCAGCGCCACCTGGCGCGCGCGATCCTCGCGGATGGTCGCGTGCTGGGCGATCACGTGCGCCATCTCATGGGACAGCACGGAAGCGAGCTCCGACGTATCGTTGGCGAGCGCGATGAGGCCGCGGGTGACGTACAGTTGACCGGTCGGCAACGCGAAGGCGTTGATGGCGGGTGAATTGAGGACGGTGATTTGGTAGCGCTGGTCGGGCCGTTCCGATGCCATCACGAGCTTGTCGACCGTTTGCCGCACCAAAGCCTCGAGCTTCGGGTCCTCATAGGCGCCGTTGTAGGCGGCAAGGATGCGCTGGTGCTCTCGGATCGCGCTCGGCGGTCCGCCGGCGTCCTTGGGCGGCTCGGGCAATGTTATGTTCTTGCCTTCCGGCGTTCCCACCATGGCGAAACAGCCGCCGAGCGTGAGGGCGAGCGCCAGCACGCCCGACAGTCTGCGGGCTTTGCCGAATGCTCCCGTCCGCCTCGTTCTGTTCACTGCCACTGACATCAATTCAGTTCGGCGATCTCGATCTGCTCCGGCCGGGTGGCTTCGATCCGCGGCCCGTTGCGCTCATCGACCCATCCGCGGACGCGAACGACACGATTCTCGAGGCGCTTGAGACCTACCCCAGCACCGGAAAAGATGCGCTCATGGCGTTTCAAAATCGTGACCGTGAGCGCCTCAGCCCAGCGCCGCCCGAAATTCACGTAGATCGTGCCCCCGCTCTCGCGGACGGAGAAGACCTTACCTTCAACGACTGTGAACCGACCCCGCTCGGCCAGGAGCTCTGCCCCATTCCCAGCCGACAATACCACATAGCCCGGATCGGCCCAGAGGCCAAGCTTTGCGCGCCGTGCCACACGCTCTCGTGAGAACAACTCGGCCGCGCAAGCCATATTCCCGACATGCGCCGAGACCCGGGCATAACCGGAGGCCAGCATTTCATAAATGACGGCGCGACCGGACCCCGCAATCTCCACGTAGGCAAGGATGCGACCATAGCGGTCGAGCGCGGGCGCCGACGCCGGCCAGCGCAGTTCGACGCTCTCGCCGCTCAGGATCGATTCGAGCGCTGCCTTAGCGGCGGTGCCAGCGGCAGCGGCGTGCCTGCTGTCGCCTGGCTCAGGGGCCGGCGGCACTTCGATCGCGGCGAGCCGGACCTCGCGTCCGTCGGACAGCATGAAGCTTCGGCCGTCGATCACCCTGGTGGCTTGGCCGGTGGCGAAGATCGGAAAGCGGCAGGCGGATGCCGACGGGGAGGGGCGATCCTGCGCGGCGAGCGGCGCCGCACCAGTGCAAAACACAACACTCAGGGCGGCACCCCACCACCAGCCGACCCGGATAATGCCACTTGACCCCATTGCAGCAGCGAATGATTCGAATTGGGCCGCACTGCGGCATGCAGAGGTAATTCACAGTAAGATGCCGGCGGTCACGGGGCTAGCCGGCGAGTGGGAGATCGTGGACATGATCAGGGTAAAGCGGCTCGGGCACGCGACGTTCAAGACCACGGATCTCGATCGCATCCTCGACTACTGGACGCGGATCATCGGGCTGACGGTGGTCGAAAGGGACAAAGACCGCGCGTTCCTGGCGACCAGGTTCGGCGAGGAAGCAATCGCGGTCGAGAAGGGTGACTCGGGCGTGCTGGCGCGGGTTGCCTTTCAGGTCGCGCCCGGCAGCGACCTCGACGAGGTGCGCCGGACCCTCGCCAAGGACGGCATCACCTGCGAGGCGCGCAGCGACATCTCGCCGGGCGTCGTCAACGCGATCACCTTCACCGACCCCAAGGGCACGCTGATCGAAGTCTATGCCGACTACAGGTTCGCCAGGCGTGACCTGGTGGACCAGGGCATCATGCCGCAGAAATTCGGCCACATCGCCTCGCGCCATCCCGACGTGCAGAAGGTCACGAGCTTCTATACGGACATCCTCGGCTTCAGGGTGTCGGACTGGATGGGCGACCGCTTCTCGTTTCTGCGCTGTGGCGCCGACCACCACACCGTCAACTTCGTGCGCTACGAGGAGGCGCGGCTGCACCACATCGCGTTCGAGGTGCGCGACATGGCGGAGCTGCAGCGTTCCTGCGACTATCTCGCGCGCAACAGCATCCAGCTCGTCTGGGGACCGATTCGCCATGTCGTCGGCCACAACGTGGCGGCCTATCACCGCAATCCCGACGACCAGCGGGTCGAGCTGTTCTGCGAGATGGACATCATGCGCGACGAGGAGCTTGGCTATTTCGAACCGCGGCCGTGGCACGAGGACTTTCCGCAGCGCCCGAAGGTGTGGCCAGCCGACACGCTGCGCGCCTACTGGGGCTTCGGGTCGTTTGGTACGTTCCCCGGATATCCGTGAAGCAGCCTTACTGGAGAATCGGCCTGTCGTTCCGGATCCGCGCTTAGCGAGGCGGTCCGGGTCTGGTTGCGCAGCGAAATGCAACGGGTCCCGGTTGGCTAAGCCGTGAGTTCACGCCTGCGAGCGCTCGCGAAGAAATGTCGGGAGCTCTCCCGCGGGCTCATCCGGTTGCGCGGTCTGCGATGCCTGGCGTCGGGCGGCCAGAATGGGCGGAACGGCCTGCAGGCCGATGGACAGGAACAACAACCAGAACATATGAAAGCCGAACGAGATGTATTGCTGGTCGACGAGGAAAACCAGGCTGTCCAAAGCATAAAGGGACATGCCCAGGATGAACGGCCAGCGTTTGATCTGGCGCGCGCGCAAGCCGAGAAAGATGAACAGCGCGGTCGCGCCGCCGCCGACGAGGTAGGCTATCAGTGTGAAGACATCATCGTCCATTGTCAGCGCGGCAAGCTGAAAGTCTTGAGTCACGCCGAGTCCTAGGAAAAAGACCACGCGCGAGCCGGTCGCCATGGTGATCATGTTGATCAGCGACAATCCGGCGATCCAGAAGAATCCGTTGGCGAACCGCCGGCAAAAGGCTTCCGCATCGGGAATGGAAAAGTCCTGTCTGCCGAGCCGTACGGTCGCGATGTGTTCAGGTGTCCCCATGCTCATCAGCGAGTCTCGTCGGTTGTGGTGGGCTGCGGAACGGTTCACTCGCGCGCACAGACCGGCTGCGGCACGCGGCTCGACGGGTCACACGGCAGAAACATCCCCTCGACGCAGTATGGTCGCGTCCTCGTCGAGGTGTCCACCTGAAGATTCCAAAGACGACGAGATGTTTGGCCGTTTGTAGGAATGCCATACCTTTACCGGCGTGCCTGCGCCCGGAAAGGTATCCTGCCGCGACCTCGAAGCTGCGCAGGACTGCGGCGGTCTACTGCTTGTAGTACTTGCGTGCGATCTCGATCTCCGCCGACGAGGCCGCGAACGCCTCGGCGACCGTGCGCTCGAGCTCCTCGTGCGTGCCCGGCAGGAGATCGAGTTTGCGCTTCGCTGCGTCGGCCAGGAATTCGGGGTCCTTCACCATGGCCATCAGCGCCGCGCGCACGGCATCGACCCGGTCGCGCGGCACGTCGGGTGGCATCGCGATTGGATGGCCCATCTCATCGGCGCCGAGAAAGAGCCGCAGCACATTTGCCTGCTCACTGGTCTCGGCGAGGTCATAGACCGAACGTACGTCCGGCCGCTCGGCAATAGGCCGCCGCACGTAGATCGCCACGATTGAAATCTTGCCCTCGCGCAGCCAATCGGCATGCGCCGACTTGAGGAATTCCCATGGCATCAGCGTGCCGTCAGCCTCGCCGCGCTCGACCGCGAGCGCCGCCTCGCCGCTGCCGCGGTAACCGCGAATGAGCTTGAACTTGGTTCCGACCACGCCGTTGAGCATGGTCGAATTGATCTCGGCCTGGCTCAGTGGGCCGGTACTCGCCACAAGCGTGTCACGGGTCTTCAGATCGGCGAGCGTCTTGGTGCCCGAGGTGTGCCAGGTGAACAGCGTCGCAGTGGTGGCGATGATGCGGCCGATCCAGTTGAAACGGCGGGTGTCGTAGGCGATCGAGGCCACGCCGAGGATCTGCGCGAGCGTGATGTTCGGCACCAGCACCGAAAGCACGGTGCCGTCCTTCGGCGCCACGCTGGTCAGATAGTTCGCGGCCTGCATGCCGGCGGCGCCCGGCATGTTCTGCGCCACGACCGCGGGATGGCCGGGGATGAAGCGGCCGAGATGGCTGGCGGCAAGCCGCGCATAGAGGTCGAACGAGCCGCCGGGCGCATTCGGAATGATCAGATTGATTGTCTTGCCGCGATAGAATTCTTCCGGCGTCTGCGCCTGCGCGGCGCTTGCGCCCAAGGCCAGCGCGGCAACCACACCGCGGACTCGTGCTGCCCACTGTAGTGATCGCCACTCTCTCAACGTCATGGCCGGGCTTGTCACCGGAAGTCGGGTATACCCGACTTCCGGCACTTCATAGCGCGCAACTCGGGCAAGCCCGAGTTGCGATGCCATCCACGTCTTTATCGCAGTCAAGAAAGCAAGACGTGGATGCCCGCGACAAGAGCGGGCATGACGGCTCTCGGTTGTCGTCGTCATGTGCGCTACCGCCCGTCTCAGCCTTGCGCCTTGAAGAGCGGCGAGACTTCGGTCTGCGTGAACTCGGATGCGACGTGATCGAAGAACGGCATGTACGAGAACGCGATCCAGCGGCACTCCGAGCCGGGATTGATGTTGAAATGCTGGTGCTCGACGCCGCCCGGCTTGATCGGCAAGAGCAACAGGTCGCCGGCCTCCCAGTCGACGCGCTCGCCGTCGACCACGGAATAGCCCTTGCCGGTGATCACATAAATCACGAGCCCGCCCTGGTGGCGGTGCTTGCCCGACTGTGTCTTGAGGTCGTGCGAGAACACGCGCCAATCCTGCAAAGGGGTGTTCTTATGGATTTCCGGATTGAGGTGATACATCAGCCGGCCCTGCCGGGTGAGATAGAACTCGCGGTCGGCCGGTTTCACCACCACCTGTCCGGTCTCCTGCCGCTCGAGGAATTCGCGGCGGCTGCGGATGAACATCTCATAGGGGGTCTCGGGGATCGTGCCCCGTTCGCGCTCGCGCGTGCGTTCGCCTTCGGCCATTGTGCTTACTCCGCGGTCGCTGCGCGCTGGTAGTCCGGCGACTGCTCGAGCTGATGGAAGCCGCAGCCGCGATCGACACCGGTCACGGCGAAGAGGTTCGGCTCGACCGCCAGGAACGCCGCCGGCTGCGCCGCATCGTCATTGAAGTGCTGCACCACGATGCCGTCGCGCTTGCAGGGCAGGCTGACAACGTCGCCGGCCTCCCAATTGTGCTTGACGCCGTCGAGCATGGTGTGGCCGCGGCCCGCCACGATGTAGAGGATCTGCGCGCCCTGGAACTTGAGCCGGCCCGAGCGGCTGCCGGGCGGGATCTCTTGCCGGTAGATCGACAGCGTCGAGAGCACCGTGTCGGTGATCGCCGGGTTGAGGTACCAGCGCATCAGGCCCTGCTCGTTGTTCTCGAGCGGCAGCTCGGAGAGCCGCACCACCTGCACCGCGCTCTTGCGGCGCTCACGCTGCTGGTCGCGCAGCGCCATCAATTCGCTCCAGAAATTCTTGCTCGCCAGTGCGGCGGTGCGTTCGCTCGTCACATTTTGCTCCTGCCTGGGAATGCGGCCGGGATGGTAGGCAAGAACTCACGGCAAGGCCAGCCGCGCGGCGCCACAGCACCGGCGGCATAATGCGGGTACCGATGGTCGTGCGCGGGGGGCGTCGTCCCGATCAAAGCCAATGACGGGCTTGGTTGCCTCGGCAGATCACGATGCGAAATCCCTCAAAACTCTTCGCCAATAGATTCTGCCGTCGCGGCTGACCACGTATTTGTCACGCACACAGGCAATCTCGAAGGGGCCGATCATAACCTCCAGCGGCATTGATCTTTTCTTGTGATGAGGGTCGCGCACCCGTTCGAACAGCTTCTCCAGCGATGCTTGTGCTTTGGCGGGCGGGCGCTCTCCGCTACGAGCCGCGTCGATCAAGGCCTTGAGAATCGGGGGTTCTTCGTCGCCTTCGGGCAGTTGCCCGGCCTGATAAACAGTCTGTGCAAGGACGTGGTCGCCGGCCAGAAGCGCCGTCCGCACGCCATTCAAGTAATAGGTCTCCTCGAGCCATGTCCAATCCGTCTCCTGCTGGCAGTACTTGAGAAAATGCCGCGACGCTTCGCGAAACAACTGCTCCTGCGTCACCCCCGTCATGATGGAGAGGCAATGCGCTTTGATGCGAAGCGCCCGCGCCACGTTGTACGGATATGCGCCGCGGCACAGCTCGTTTTGGAACTTTTCCTCGGCAAACGCCCGGTCGGCAACTTCGACCGCCCGGGACAGGAAGCGCCGTACCAGGTCGTGATCGGGATCTGCAAACGCGATGTTGAGTGCAAGATACAGATCGAAATCCGCCCCCATCTCAGGTGCACAATTGAGGTCCCAGTGTTCGTACGGATCCCGGGCAATAATGTTGGCATGCTCATGCCCGCGTGAGGCAAGTCTGTCGCGCCAGTATTCCCGCCACGCACCCGGCGGCATCCGTCCCGTCACTGTCCTAAAAATCCAGTTCCGCAGCATGACGCGATTGGCCCAGCCTGCCTGTTAAATGCCATCGTACCAATTGACACGGGACATGGCGCTACCGGAGGACTGGTCGTGACACGCAGCGCCCGCAGATGGGGGACCAACGGTTGTGCTATCATCGGTCGGTCGTGCGGCCCCGCACTTGCGGACCTCGCCTGCCGGCTGCCCGCGCCGGTGTCGCGGCGATCGCGATCGAGACGTCATACAGCCTACGGAGGGGATCATGGCCGACCGGAGCGCCACCGCAATCGCAGCGGTTGCACTTGCGACTGCACTCCTGGTCACGAGCGCCGGCGCGCAACCCTCCGATCTTGCAAACTACCCCGACCTTAGGGGCGCGTGGTCGCGGTTCGTCGTCCGCGGGCTGGGCGGGCAGGCTTCGTTCGATCAGACCAAGCCATGGGGACTGGGCCAGCAAGCGCCACTGACGCCGGAATATCAGAAGGTCCTGGAGGACAGCCTCGCCGATCAAGCCAAGGGCGGGCAGGGCAATTTCGTTGACCACGCGCTCTGCCATCCGGCCGGCATGCCGTTCATGATGGTCGCCACCCGACCGCTCGAATTCGTCGTCACGCTGCACACCACCTACATCCTGGTCGGCGGCTCGGACCATTACCGTCGCATCTTCACCGACGGGCGCGACTGGCCGAACACCATCGAGCCGAGCCATTCGGGCTATTCGATCGGCCGCTGGATCGATACGGGCGGCGATGGCCGCTTCGACGTGCTCGAGGCCGAAACGCGGGGCCCCTTCAAGGGCCGCCGCACCTACGATGCAACGGGCCTGCCGCTCCACTTCGACAACCAGTCCGTCTTCAGGGAGCGGATTTACCTCGACAAGGTCAATTCCAACATCCTGCACGATGAGATCACCGTGGTCGACAACGCGCTGACGCGGCCCTGGACCGTGGACAAGCGCTATGTGCGCAAGCCCGAGCCCCATCCCGATTGGACCGAGGCCTTTTGCTACGAAGGCACGGCGCTGGTCGGCCTCGGCAATCAGATTTACTACTTGAGCGCCGACGGCAAGCTGATGCCGAGCCGCAAGGACCAGCCACCGCCGGACCTGCGCTATTTCAATCAGGCGCGGAAGTGAGCGCAGCCGCTGTCTTGGCAAGAATGTTTGCCAAGGTCGATCTCGAGGCGCAGCGACGCCTATCTTGGCGTCGCCCGCACGACATCGCGGGCCTCTCCTTGCGGCCGCGAGGCCCGCTAGGATTTGGCTGCGCAGGGCAAACCTGTCCCCCTGCGCGGGAGAACGCGATGAGATGGTCCGTTGCAATTTCGACTTGTCTGTGCGCTGTGCTTGGCGTTGCACATGCCGCCGCCGCGCAGGACTGGCCGACACGGCCGGTCACCATGGTCATCCCGTTCGCGGCGGGGGGCGCGCTCGACATCCTCGGCCGTATCCTCGGTCCGGGGCTTTCCGACGGTCTTGGGCGCCCCATTGTCATCGAGAACGTTGGCGGCGCCGGCGGCATGACCGGAGCATCCCGCGTGGCCAAGGCTGCGCCGGACGGCTATCAGTTCGTGCTTGGCGGCGCGAGCACCCATGCGGTCAACCAGACGCTCTACAAGAACCCGCTCTACAACGCCGCGACCGACTTCGCGCCGGTCGCCCTGATCATCGAGCAGCCGCTGCTCCTGATCGTCCGCAAGGATTTCCCAGCAAGCAACCTCGCCGAGTTCATCACCTACGCAAAGGCCAATCAGGCAAAAATGCAATACGGCTCCGGCGGCGCTGGTTCGACACCGCATCTCGCCTGCGCGTTGCTCAACGCGACGATTGGCGTGAGCATCACGCACGTGCCTTATCGTGGCACCGGACCGGCGACGCAGGACCTGATCGCCGGCAGGATCGACTACCTGTGCCCGCTCGGCGCCACCGCCATTCCTCAGATCTTGAGCGATCAGGTGAAGGCCATTGCGATCCTGAGCAAGGAGCGGTCGCCGCTGCTGCCGGGGTTGGCCGGCGCGCATGAGCAGGGCCTCACGAATTTTGACGCGTCCACGTGGAATGCCGCGTTCCTGCCCAAGGGCACGCCGCCCGCCATCGTGCGGAGGCTTCACGCGGCGACGGTCGCGACCATGGACGCGCCTTCGGTGCGGGAGCGGCTCAAGGACATCGGCGCGACGGTCGTTCCCCCTGAGCGGCGGTCGCCGGACTATCTGCAGACGTTCGTCGAAACCGAGATCGCCAAATGGGCGGTGTCGATCAGGGCGGCCGGCATCAGCGCCGATTGAGGCGTGGGCTGCTGTCCGGGATCCCAGAGGGGTAGCGCCATCGGCCTTCCGCCGCTCCGCGTCACAGCCGGGCTCTAACCAAAAGAACACCGGCTGCCGCGCGCCAATCTGGCCTCAATGGCGGTAAGCCGCTTCACGATCTGCTGGACGGTTGGCTTCATAGACAGGTGCCTCTAGCTTGTTTAGTCGGTCGCCAAGGTCTTCAAGCTTTGCGGTCTCCAGGGAAGTCCGCAGAATGCCAAGGCCGTTACAGATACGAGCGCCCTTTTGAGAGTCGATTTCATCTGCCGCCATTGCCCGTGGCGGCGACATCGAGATGGCGTGCTCCTTGTCTGGGCGCCCCTGGCCAGCTTAAGCGCTGGCCGGGCAGGACCATCCCATTAGCGGACCTTCTGCACCGGCACAGGCATGAATCTTTGACTTGAGGAGCCCGCCATCACTGCGAAGAGCCGACGGCCGGTTGCATTGTCCCCAGGCAGCTAACAATCAGCACGATTGTCAGTCCGAGCACCTGCTCACCAAGGACGCTCCAGCGGAGCTTTCGCAGCGACGATACAAGCGGTTCACGGTTCTCCTTTGCCCTGACCAAGGAGGGGACTAGGAAGAAGCGGTTTAGCGCCGCAAGCGCAAGCATGTCGAAAAAAAAGCACAGCTTAACGATTAACAGCTGCCCATATGGCGTTGTCGTGAGCTTGTCCACGGACCCGACCAGGAACCACGCATTGATCAGGCCAGATCCGATAATGGTGGCAACCACAATCGAGCCGATCCCCGAGAAGCGGACAAGCGGGGCGCGCGCGTCAGCAGCGTGCTCCGCCGGCGACTGCCGGGCCAACATCAGCAAATAGCCAAGCGCTAATAAGCCGCCAAGCCAAACGCCGGCTGCGAGGAGGTGTGCGCCATCGGCAACCATATGAAGGATTCGAAGCCCGTCGTCGCGGGCTTGGGTATGGCCGACGAAAGCCAAGCTCAGCAGTAATAGTGCGGAAACCAACGGGATGAGCCATCCTTCGTGACGCATAGCGCCCCCGCGGCCCAACATCAGCACAAGAAGAGCCGCAAAGAGCGCGAGCCGGAAAGCCCACACCCGGCCAAAATCCGTCGTACCCAACACGAAGAGCAGGGTGTCGCGATCTGCAACAGCGCCCAGGGTCCCGGCCATATTGGCTACGGTGAGCAATCCCAAGGCTAGAGCGCTGGCAAGGGCGAGCAGGGTCACAAGCGGCAGCAACACGCTTAGCCATCGATTGAACCGCGCCGGCAGTTCGCCGGCGCGGCTTCGATAGCTGTAGAGCGGGAACAGCGCCAACCCGAACAAGGCCATTGTCGTCGCAAGAT
>Ga0066903_100000602_pt1 | contig 23351 bp, 23 predicted proteins | sample PanSoiMetaGPlot1_FD_67491 | JGI IMG/M metagenome (GOLD analysis project Ga0066903, IMG submission 67491) | Tropical forest soil microbial communities from Panama analyzed to predict greenhouse gas emissions - Panama Soil - Plot 1 (version 2) | ecosystem: Environmental > Terrestrial > Soil >... | reverse complement strand
CGACTCAGCCCGCGCCAGCGCCGGCAACGCCGGCACCTGCGGAGGCACCACCGCCGGGTAAGTAAGCGATCGACCCTCGTTGCGGAAGTGGCGGAACTGGCAGACGCACCAGCTTGAGGGGCTGGCGCTCGCAAGAGCGTGGGGGTTCGAATCCCCCCTTCCGCACCAGATCAGAAAAGGCCCTGAGTTTCAGGGCCTTTTCGTTTTCGACACGCAGCTAACAGACGGCTAACGCTCTGGTTCAAAGTCTTCGAGCGTGTCGATGCTTTGCTCAAAAGGATTGTCTCGTGGCACGGAGTCGGCGCGAGCGCCACAGATTGCCAGGACTACATCGATGCGGAAGGAAGCCAGCAGGTAAGCAGCCACGGCGCGGGTGTGCCCGCCTGACGTCATGACGTCGTATTCCACAGACCTGGCAGCAATAGAAAGTCGCACTGATTGATCGAGAGCCAAGAAGCCAGCAGCGGCGGGCCGCAGCTACGTCCGATGTTGCTCGCCATCGGCCCATGCTCACCTTCGCCTTTGGGGGAAGCGCCGTCGTGCCAACGAAAGGCGTCGAACAGCCGGGGAACCATTGAACACGCGGCCGTTCGACTCCGGCTCCGTTCATTCGACGGGGAGTTCTCTACCGACTGTCACGTCCAAACAGATCGCTCATGACAGAAACACCCGGATCACAGGCGTGGTTCAGGCATGGGAGTCCAAATGCAGCCTCAAGCGACTTCAACAGGGAAAAGCTGTCGTAGTAATTGTTGCTCGCCACAGCTCTAAAGTTGGGCGCGTTCGTTTCGACCGTGAGCACGACGTTGTTCTGGTTCTGCAGCGGGAAGAGGCCGTTCGGGGCATTCAAAACGCCGCTGTAGTCATTTTCGTCCCACACGATGACGATGGCGCTGCGGTCCTCACGCCATACGCGCGACGCGTGGATGGCGCGCACGAGCCGCTCAATGGTTGTATCGCCTTGCTGAATGAGGCCTGGATTCAATCCCGCCTGGGCACCTGCCGTCACGTCACCTGGAGGTAGACCCGGATCGAACGCGCAGAACGCATCCCCATTCCCACGCCCGTGTTGATCGTTGCACTGGTTCGGCACGACGAATGCGAAGTTTGGGACATCGCCTTTGGCCAGGTCGGCATAGAGCCCACGCGGACCATCGAATCCAACGGTGTTTTTTAGGCTATTGTCCTCCCACGTCCCGTCCTGAACGTTTTTGAAATACGCAAAGGGATTGTGCTTGACGGCATAAGCCTGGACAACGTTCGCCGACGTGAGCGGTGCGAGCGTGCTGAAGTCCGTTAAGTTTGTGGCCGTGCCATTGCTGTAGTTCACGCCAAAAATCGAACCGAGCGACAAACTTTCCTGGTAGCTTTTCCAGCTCTTACCGACGCGGACAAGCTGGTCTGCGATCGTCTCCCCCACTGTGCGAGCCGCCGGGACCGATTTCACGCCGTCAATGTCCGCCAGGTAATTGAACACTCCGGGCACGATTTCGTTCCAGGTGTCCACCGCAGGCGTCGCGCCGTCCGTCCCAATGCCCGCGATCGGGCAGACAGCATCGGTCTCGATCTGGACGCCGGCGGGCGGCGGCGAAACAGCATCGGCGTTGAGGATGCCGCTCTGAATATTCGGCGTGCATGTGGTGCTGCCCCAATTGGGAGGATTGTCGCTTCGCACACCGAAGTTGGATCCACCGACAATCTCAAGATAATTCGTCAGACTCGGATGGCCAATCGCGAAATAATTCTTGCCCAGGCTCACCTTGCCCTTGGTGATCAGTCTGTTCAAGAACGGCTCGTTCGGATTGTTGATGATCTGCTGGTATCCGTGGTTCTCCATCACGATGACGAAGACGTGGTCCTGACGCGGGATTCCTTTCCGGCTGTCGCGCTCTTGCGCCGATGCCGTCGCTGCCAGAGCCGCAGCAGCTACACATAATGTTGCGACCTTCATTTTCATCTCGACCTTCTTTCTCTCTTCTGCGCCGCGAGTGCTGGAGAGTTGGCGGGACGCTTTTCCAACGGCCGAGATCCTAGAAAAGCGCTTTTGTCGGAATGGCGACAGTCCGGATGCATGCGCGTAAACTTCGACCCGCGACGACCGAAGACAGTGGTCGCGGACGCTCATGCCTCGGCGCCGCGTAAAGGACTTGTCAATCAGGCTGCGCCGTTACTGCGACACGTCGCGTCCTTGCCTGGCCAACAGATCAACACGCCGGGGAACAGCACGTCTGCAATCCACCGCTCATGCGCGCGGATGTCGTCAAAGATGACGGCGAGCGCGTGTCCGATGGCGTACCCTCCGGCGCCGACGACGCCAACCCACAACATGGACCCGATGAAGTCGCCGAGGGGCACGGCGACATCCGAGTGACACCGCACGCCGCCGGATCGCTATGCGGAATCCGTACACGAACCGGGAACCCACCACGAGTGGAAAGCCGTGCTTGCGCGTCTACTGGGTGCGCGTCGGCGCCTGGCGCAACGCTTGCGCCCATTCGGCACGTCGGAATGACGCGATCCTGGTGAGCCGACTATCGACGGCATCCCAAAGATCAACGCGCTCAGCGGCTGCCAGATCCACGCAACGCGGCGACGGCGTGCTCGTTGGCTGTTGGCGTACGTATGGCAACGCGAAACGCGCTGCCGAAATGTTACGGCGACGTTACAGTACCGCCTGAAGAGCTCGGCGCACTCTTCCGATATTCCGTGTGTCCATGAGCCTATCGCTCTGGCTGCGCGTGAGATCTCCACATGAAAACGTTGTCGTTTGTCGTCGTGTTCGTGGTTGGTGTCGTTCAGATTGCGTCGGGTCAGTTGCATGGACTCGGAGTGCTGCAGGGGAAAATCGTTAACGAAAAGGGCGCGCCGCTCGCGGACGTGACATTCACGGCGACGCTTCCCCGAGTAGGCGCACAGCTCACCGGAACCTCAAACGAGAAAGGCGAGTGGAAGATCGTCGGCATGGCGCATGGGGCGTGGGACATCACCTTCGACAAGCGCGGGTACGCCCGGAGCCGCGCAAAGATTCAATTTGAAAGTGAACTCTCGCGGTTTCCGCCCATGATGATCCGCATGAGGCAGGCAGACTGAGCGTCCTGCCGATCCGACAGATCGATATGCACCTCGTCGGGTAGGCCACGCTGCCGGCGTACCCGCTCCCGTCCTCTCCAGGCATGAATGTGACAGATCATCCCGGCCCGCACTGCCCGAATTGCCAGTCGCAACGGACGGACCGGCTGCTGTTCCAGAAGCCAGACGAGTCCAGTGCCGTCTACTTCTGCGACGACTGCTCGCATGTCTGGCGGGTGCGCACGCCAAAGCCACCCAGCCATCCGCGCAAGAAGAGGAACGCATAGCAAGGTATTCGTAAAGCGCAACGCGCGGAGTTTTTCATAGCTGTACAGCGAGCAGGTAGCCGCAGTGTCGGACGTAGTTCCGACACTCGGCCGGCGTAAAGAGCGCGGGCAGCGGTGAGCGGTTTGCGAACGGCGAGATTGTCGAGCACCACGACATCACCGCGCCGGGGTGTTGGAACCAGCACTGGATCCACGTAGGCCCGAACGTGGCCACGACGCGCGCGCGTTCAAGACCTCTTCACGAAACTCCTGAGTTGTCCTGCAAAGAAGATCGGCGCACGAGCTCGAGCTCATCGGCGACCGACTCGGCGTAAAGATTCGTTTTACACGAAGTGGTACTCGTAAACGAACTGTGACGTTCAAGACAACGTCATCGTGTCGACAATCACGGAAGATGAATGACCCGCCACGTCCAGATGCTGGGACGTCTCTAACGCGCGGTTCGATCTCCGTGTATGCGGAGAACACCCGAAATGTCGGATCCGTGGTGAAGACGCGATGCGCAAGCACTGAACTCAGAACTGGTCATCGCGCCCGTGACGCGATCGCCGTGGGCCAGGGCGCGGGTACACGCGTTGCTCACTCGCCGAACGCTCCGTGAGGTCCCAAAAACCTTGATGCGCCCAAGCGCATCGCCTCTCGTTGCTGCACTCAGGACATGGCTAGGAGGACGACATGAGGACGATGTTCGAGCACGATCCGAGCGAACTGCTGGGACTCGAAGAAGAAGGCGGCGGAGCGGAGCTGCCTGGAATGGAAGATGACGAAGAGGAGGAGGACCCAAGAGAGCTGATGGGCTTGGGCGAGGACGAAGGTCTCGACGATGAGGACTCAGAGCTGACTGGCTTCGACGAGGACGAAGATCCGACCGAGATGCTCGGTCTGGGCGACGAAGACGACGAAGAGGACGAAGGGGAAGAGGAACCCGAGTACGGTTCAGGCCTGGGCGTCGCCCGTGGATTGCGGACACGCCGGCGGGCTCGTCTTCTCGCGGTCGCTGCTCTCCGGAAGCGAAAGCAGGCAAGGCTCCTGGCTATCGCGGCCCTGCGCAAGCGTCGCCGGGCGCGCCTGCTGATGCTCGCGGCCCTGCGCAACCGAAAGCGCGCACGCCTGTTTACACTGGCGGCACTCCGCAATCGCCGGCGCGCGCGGATCTTCGCTCTTGCGGCGATGCGGCTGCGACGTCGAAACCGCCTCCTCAAGAAAGCCGCGATTGGCGGAAAGATTCGTTCGGCCGCGTAGCGGAATGGGCCGCGCACGCGTGCCCCGGAGCGCATCGCCGCGCCATCAACTGTCGCCGGGCTTTAGACAACGCCAGGCCATGACGTGCCCAAGGCCCGGTGCACAGCGGCGGTGCCGGGAATCGAAGGGAGGGTGAAGAACAATGCTCGCCACAACGCAAGCACCTTTACTCGAGCTCCAGACGCAGGTGTGGAAGGCTCGAGCCCAGGCCAAACAGAAGTGGCTGGAGCGGATCCTGGCCGAACCCGTCAGGAGTCCGCGTGATGTCGAACGCCGCAAGGCGTGGATCGACAGGGCGCTCGGCCTCGTGCGTCGGGAGCAGGAGGACATGAAGTACCGGGCTGCGTTGCTCGACGCGTCCGCCGCACATCTCAACGTACTCGAGATGAATCTGATCAGTGCGGCCGAACAGCGCATGGAAGAAAGCGGCGGGGCAAAGCGCCGAGACTAATCTCCCGGCGCGTGCGCCTCGGCTGGCAGACGGCCATGATCAACACCGCGACGGGGATCGCGATCCCGCCGTGCGGGGAAACGTCAGGCTCGCGATTTCAATCAGTATCAGCAACAGCGAGGTGTTGACCGCCACTCGTTGCAGGACCTTCATGAACCGGCGCGCGTTCGCTCGAGATACGCCGCGACGCACGCCTCACGAGTGTCGAAGATCCGGCTGACGTCGGTCAGGCCGATAAGGCCCACGTCTTCGCGTTCGTCCTCGTCCCTCGTCGAGACGACGATCAACCCCAGCTCGATGTGGTGCGCCGCGAGATCCTGACGGAGTTCGACCAGGGCGCGGCTCGCAGAGAAATCCACGTCGGTGATGGCCCGGGCATCGACGACCAGCCAGCGAATCGGCGTGGCCGACTGCCGGATCAGCCGGCGCACGTTCGCGATGAAAAACTCCACGTTCGCGTAGAAGAGGTCTGCGCCGAACCAGAACATCACCAGACCCGGTTCAACCATCCGGGCCGAAGCGGGATCATCCAGGTGCCAGTGCCCGGAGCGCTCGCGGAGAAGAAGGGCGACGTGCGGCCGGTACGAGTGGCGCACGTGCTGGAGGAGCGACAGGATGACCGCGACGATGATGCCCTCCTCGACGCCGAACACGACGACAGTCGCGGCGGTCACGATAGCGAGGGTGAATTCCCGCGGCCTCGCCGTCCGGATCTCGCGGAGCCCTCGGACGTCGATGAGCCGCATCCCGACAAGGAAGACGATCGACGCGAGCACCGCAATGGGCAGGAGGCTCAACGGCCGGGTGAGAAAGAGCAGGACCACCAGCACCACGCCCGCCGTCGTGAGATGCGACCACTGGCTGCGGCCGCCGGCGCTGTCGACGATGGCCGTTTTCGTCGGACTTCCGTTCACGACGAACGCTCCGGTGCAGGCGGCCGCCAAGTTGGCCAGCGAGAGGCCGATCAAGTCGGTGTTTTCGTCGAATCGATCGCCGTACCTCTGGGCGTACGCGCGCGACGTTGCGGCGCTCTGGGCGATGACGACGACGAAGCAGGAGAACGCGACCGGCAGAATCATGAGCGCGTCGGCGTAGGCGAGGTGCGGGAGGCGGACATGCGGCAGGCCGCCCGGCACGTTGCCCACCAGGGCGATAGCTGTTCGATCCCAGTGAAAATACGCACTAAGGGCGATGGCACCGGCAACCGCGACCAACGCGGCAGGCACGTGGCGGGCCAACCGTTCGCCGCCCACGATGATGCCAAGCACCCCAGCGGTGATCGCGACCGTCGAGAGCTGTGCCTGGTGCGCATGTCCGATTGTGAACGAGAGCTGCTGCAGCAGGCCGTGACCGCCGCCGGACACCCCGAGCATGTCCGGCAGTTGGCCGAGCGCCACCTGCACGCCGACACCAGTCAGGAAACCCACCAGGACCGTCCGTGACAGGAAGTCCGCCATGAACGCCAGGCGCAGGATGCGGGCCGTCAGCAGCATGGCGGCGGTGACGAGCGCGATTGCAATCGTGAGCTCGACATAGCGCGGCGTGTCAGGCGTGAACGAGCGGGCGATCAGCGCAGCCGCCACGATGGCGGCCGTCGCGGAATCGGCACTCACCACGAGCTGGCGCGACGCGCCGAAGCAGGCAAATGCGACGACCGGGAGGAACAGCGTATAGAGACCAGTGATCATCGGCGTACCGATGATCTTCGTGTAGCCCATCACCTCGGGAATCGACACCACGGCGAGCGTGATTCCGGCAAGAACGTCGGCGCGGAGGCGGGCTGCCGCGAACGGACGCAAGCCGTCGAACATCGTCAGCCACCGAACGCGTTCGCGTTCGGACGTGGGCGATCCGCTCATCACAGCGGGAATCCTGCCAGAGATTCCTGAACCGGTTTACAAAGAAGTTGGCAAGACCGTCGCTGATATCCTGGTCATGTGCCGCAGAAATACCTCGTCGGTCTGTACTTTCACGCCTTAAGACCCTCAGCTGCCGAACAGGCCATCCAGCTGGTTCTCTGCTGGCGACTGAGCGACATGCCAGAGGCCGAATCGCTGTTAACGCGTCTTCACGCAAGCGGCGTTGATCTCCTGCCGCTCCCCCAGAGCTGCGCCGCCTAGCAGGGGTAAGGTCGGTCAATCCGGCCCATCGGCTTGTCTACCCGAGCAGGTTCGACGCCCATTTCGAGGCATGAGCTCGTAAACGATACGTATCGGTCTACACTGCCAGACGTGAAGACCACTGCGAGAAGAGCTTGGGCTACAGCCTGTGTCGCGGCAACCTTGCTGACTGCCAAGGGCGCTGCGGCCGCCGACGATGACAAGCCGGTCGAAGTGATCGTGTACCCGATCCTCGTTCAGGCGCCGATCTTCGGCGCCTCGATTGATCTGCCATCGGTTCCAGGCGGCGGCGGAGGCTCGGGTGAAGCCGGCGAGCAGACGGGATCGACGGAGCTCTCGCTGAACACGCTCTACATGGCCGGCGTGTCCGTGCGGGCACATCGGTGGTTCGTCGAGGCGCGCGGTCAATGGGCGGATCTCAGCGCGAGCCGGTCGGCGCCCGGAGTGACCCTGGATACCTCAGCACGTTTCTTCACGATCCGTGGGGGTGCCACGCTGGGCGGCGGAGTCTCGGTAGGTGGCGGTGTCCGCCGCATCTGGGGCGCGCTCGACGCGACGCTCGAAGTACCGTCCATCGGCCGAACGCTCAAGGGCAGCGTGGACAAGGCGCTCTACGATCCCCTCGTCGGCGTCGACTGGCGGAGACGAACCGGCGCGTTCATTTTCGAGGGCAACGTCTACGGCGGCGGCTTCGGCGTCGGCACCAAGGCCGATGTGTCCGGCGAGTTCACCGTCAGCTGGCGCTTTACGCCACACACCGAAATCCGGCTCGGATACGGCTTCTTCTACTACAAGATTTCGACGGACCCGATCCCGATCGGATCGTTCAACAGGACGCTCGTCAGCTCGCAGACGCTACACGGGCCGATTGCCGGGTTCGGCATCCCGTTCTAAGCGCCAAACTTCTGCGCGTCGCAGTAGGCGCGCACGTGCGCCGATCACGTTCGGCGCAACCCTTCAGGATCGACGCCCGACTTGTTCGGATAGTTGAAGAACAGCTGGTTGCCGTCGAGGTCTTCGACCACCAGCACCCTGTAGCCCCAGTGGCCGTCGTCGACGTGAACGCCGCGCGCTTCGAGCTCGGCGCGCAACGCGTCGAGCGCCGCGACTGCCGCTTCATACGTCTCCGGCTCGACGTTCAGGGAAATGAACATCAGACCCTTGCCGACCTTCTCCGGCCAATGCTGAGCGAGGATGAGAGCGCAGCCCTGGCGGTCGACCTGCGCGACGTCCGCCACGCCGTCTGCTCCTCCCGCGCGCCAGGGAACCGTGAAGCCGAGACGGTCCATATAGAAGCGGAGCGAAGCCTCGACGTTCGAGACGTGAACCACGGGGCGCGCGAACCATTCCGCGTCGCTGCTGCTGCGTTTGACAGTCATGTTCCCCATCGGACTTTCCCTGTCAGGCTTCGTATCTACAATGAGTCATGCGGCCGAGAGACGTGATCACAGCCTGGGTCGCCGCGTTCAACGCCGGCAACCTCGACGCCCTGGTGGATCTCTATCATGAAGATGCGGTGAACCATCAGGTCGCCTTCCCGCCGGTCGAAGGACGCGCCGCCATTCGCGAGATGTTCACACGAGAATTCGCGACGGCTGAGATGGTCTGCATCCCCGAGAACCTCTTCGAGGACGGCGAGTGGGCGATTCTCGAGTGGCGGGATCCCAAAGGCCTGCGCGGATGCGGCTTCTTCCGTGTCGTGGATGGCAGGATCGCGTTTCAGCGCGGATATTGGGACCGTCTGACGTTCCTCCGTCTGAACGGCCTGCCGTTGCCGCGGGACACCTGAACGGATCGCGCGTTCATTCCGCGCGCGCGGCTTCGTGAAATCCGCGCGTCACCCAGTATTCCCACCCGCTGCCCGCCTCGCCGTGACTGCGATCCGGAGTGGCGGTCAGTAACCGCCCGCCCGCATCCTGAATGAGCGCTTCGACCTCCGGGCGTGCCATGCCGAACATCTCGATCTGGGCGGACGTGCCGACGAGCACGCGATACTTCAGTCGCCGCCAGGCCTCGATCAGCCACCGCGGCAGCCGCTGCTTGAAGGCCGAGCCGGCCACCGGTGCGTCGATGAACACCTGCCGGGAATCGATCCCGACGACTTCCGGAAGCTGGAACATGATTACGCCGCCAGGCGCGGCCAGCCGGACGAACTCACGGATGTAGCCGCGCACGATCGCCGGGCGGATGTGCTGCAGGACCAGGCGGCAGTACACCACGTCGAACGATCCGTCCGCCAACTGATCGAGCGTGGCGCTCCGGTTCAACACGAACGTACAGGCCGGACTGTCGGCGTTCACCTCGCGTGCGCGCGCGATCATCGACGGCGCCACGTCGACGCCGACGACGGTGTCGAAATGCTCCGCGAGCGCGCGCGTAATCCGACCGACGCCGCACCCGAAGTCGAGCGCGCGGCGCCGCGCGGTCGAGGGCGCAATCCGGTCGAGGTCGGTCATGAACCGGTTGACGTCGATGACGCCGGTCGCCAGGAACTCGGGCAGGGTCCAGGCGCCCATGCGGCCGTCGCTCGTGAGGATGGCCCCGAGCGCGTTGTTCTCGCCCAGCGCGTTCCACGCCCAGCCAAAGCGACGCATGGCCGTACACCATACACCGGTGACGTCGACCGGATATCCGCTGAAGGAGTCGTGGCGTGAGAACGGCCCGAGGCAGCCCCGCCCACGGGTTGTGAACGGGTGCCCCGAATCGTTGTGTGATGGACTGCCCGCTCAGTCCCGGCGATCGTGATCGCCGTGATCGTGATCGTCGCGGTCCCCATCAACCCTGATCTGACCGCGGATTTCGCCGCCGGGAGACGGTGCGGTGTGGATGTTGACGTACGCCGCGCCCTGACGAATGAGCGCCATCACTTCGTCGAGCTCCAGGTTCCCGATCTGCTGGGTGGCCACGGGCGTCACGTTGGCCGCCGTCCACGTCCCGGTGACGGTGCCCGATTGCGGACATTCAGGCGTCAACAGCGCCACCTGTGCGGGCGCGCGCACGGTCCCCTGGCAGACCCACAACACGATGCCGCCATTCACGTTCTTCCGGGCGATGTGCACGTGCGATTGCGCAATGACTCCTCCCAGATCGCCGAACGTCAACTCGTACTCGATGGACTGACCGTCCGCAGAGATCCTGGCCTTGAAGTGTCCCGTCGCGGGTGTCGAAACGGACGGCACCTCGTTGATGCCCAGAAGCTTCGCGCTGAGACGTTCACCGTGGTGGCGCTTCTCCCCGTGATCGTCATCGTGGGCCGCGATGCCGGCAACGGCGACCAGCGATAGGGCAATCGACACAGCCAGCCAGACGCGCATGCTTTTCATCTGCATCCTCTCCTTCTCTTGCTGAATTTCCTGCCTGGGATTCCAGTTGGGAAACCGTGGAATCGCCTGCGCGCTGGCAAATGACGTGCCCGCATCGAGCGTCGCAAACGGATGGCAATCACGCGGAAGCGGGTCATGAACCCGCGCAGCCGCTAACGGGCGTCGAAAGGATTTTCCAGGCCGGTAATCATCTTCTCCAGCAGCAGCCGGTAGCGCCGCCTCGATCTCGGGCCGCGCGCCCTCGTCGATCTCCGACGTTCGCGTCCAAGCGGCGTTATGCTAACCGCCGAGACCGGAAGGAGCATCGATATGCGTTCACGCACCAGAGCCGCGCTGCCCCTCGCGGCCGCCGCGGCCGCTCTCGTGGTTGCGGCGCCGGCCGTGCCGGCCGGACAGTCCGAGGCGCCGGCGCGCGGCGCCGTCGTCGGCACGGGCGTGTTCACCAGCTTCGTCGAGAACATGGACCGCTCGCTCGCCTTCTACCACGACGTGTTTGACATGGAGGTCCCCGAGCTCCCGGCGTCGGGCGCACGGCCGTTCAACGCGTCGAATCCGCGGCTCTTCGCGATGTTCCAGATCAACGGCGCGCGCGAGCGGCACCAGTCGGCGCGTGTGGCGGGAACGCGTCTGGCGATCGAGTTCATGGAAATCCAGGACATCGAGCACAAGACGGTGGCTCTGCGGATCCAGGATCCAGGAACGGCGACGCCGGGGATCGTCGTCCGGAACATCGACGCCGTGCTGGCCCGACTGAAGCAGGCAAACGCGACGATCCTGACACCAGGCGGGTCTCCGGCTGCGCTGGCCAACGGCTCGCGCGCGGTATTTGCTCGCGACATCGACGGGCGCCCGCTTGCCGTCGTGCAACCCGCGTCGCCTCCCGACTCCGCTTCCGCGGCGAACATCGTCGACATCAGGCTGCTGCTGACCGTGAACGACCTGGACGCGACCACGCGCGTGTACCGCGACGTGCTCGGCTTCACCGTGAGCGGGATCACCAACGACAACGAGATACCCGGGCTCACTGGAGTTTCGAAGGCAAGTGCCCGGCGGGCTCAAGCCCAGGCTCCCGGATCGGCGCTCGCCATCGTCTTCCTCGAATTCAGCGGCATCGAGCGGACGCCGCTCCGCGTGCGGATTCAGGATCGCGGAGCCGCGCGGCTGCAGGTGCGCGCCCAGAACGTCGATGCGCTGGTGGGCGCCATGAAGGCAGCCGGCCTGCGCATCATTTCAGAGGGCGGCGGCCCCGTACCGATACCGCCGAACCTCAAAGGCGCCCTGGTCGAGGATCCGAACAACTTCTTCCTGACACCGTTCGAGCCGTGCGACGGGTGCGCGCCGGGCGGACGCGGCAGGCAGTAAGTGGGACCAATGAAGAAGCGCTTCGCGTTGATTGTGGCAGCCGTTGGCGCGGCGGTTCTGTACGCCTCGGCGCAGAGCGGTCAGGTACCGATCTTCGAATTCGACCCGACGTTCCCGAAGCCGCTGCCGGAGAACTGGGCCATCGGCGCTATCGGCGGCATGGCCGTCGATCGACAGGACCATATCTACGTCGCGCAGCGCCCCAGCTCGCTGCGTGGCAACGAGCGATTCACAGGGTCTGGCGACACGCCGCCGAAAGCCGACTGCTGCATTCCGGCGCCGCCCATTCTCGAGTTCGATCAGGCCGGCACGCTGATTCACTCGTGGGGCGGACCCGGCCAGGGCTACGACTGGCCGCAAATCGAGCACGGGTTGTTCGTCGATCGCAAGGATCAGGTGTGGGTGGGCGGTAACGGCGAGAACGACGCGCACCTGCTCAAATTCACGCGCGAAGGAAAGTTTCTGGCGCAGTTCGGCAAACCCGGGTCGCGAGGCGGCAGCGCCGACACGAAGAATCTCGGCCAGCCGGCCAACCTCACCATCGACTCGATGTCGAACGAGGTCTACGTCGCCGACGGTTATCGCAATCGCCGCGTACATCGTCCTCGACGCCGACACGTTCGCGTTCAAGCGCATGTGGGGCGCATACGGCCACACGCCCGACGATGCGCCGCTCGGGCCGTACAATCCGGATGCGCCGGCCGCGCAGCAGTTCCGCCTGCCGCACAACATCGCCGTCTCGCGCGATGGTTTCGTCTACGTGGCGGATCGACCGAACAACCGCATCCAGGTATTCCGCACGGACGGCACGTACGTCAGCGAGACGTTCGTCTCGAAGCGAACGCTGCTGCAGGGCGCGGCGTCCGGTTTTGCACTGTCCACGGATCCGCAGCAGCGCTTCCTCTACATGATCGACGGCGCCAACCATCATGTCTGGATCATCGAACGTCAGTCGATGAAGACGATCGCGCGATTCGGCCAGCAGGGTCTGTGGGGCGGGTCACTCAACGTGCCGCACGCGATTACCGTCGACAGCCGCGGCAACATCTACGTCGGCGAGAACTTCGATGCGAGGCGGTTCCAGCGGTTCCTCTATCGAGGCCTCGGCACGCCGAAGGCGGGTACGATTCCCCCGACGACGGTCATGAGGTAGAAGTCTGAGGTGAGATGACGCCTGATCCCCGGGCGCAGCTCTCGCCGGAACCCGGCCAGATGTTCGGGAGCTACCGGATCGAGCGCACGCTCGGCCGGGGCGGCATGGGGGCCGTGTTCCTCGCCTACGACACGACGTTGCACCGCCACGTCGCGCTCAAGATCGTCTTCGACGATCGAACCGCTGCCGGCGGCGGATCAGACGCGCGCATCCTGCGCGAAGCGCGCAACGCCGCAGCGCTCAACCATCCCAACATCTGCACCATCCACGAAGTCGGGACCGCCGATCGCACGTCGTACATCGCCATGGAATACGTCGACGGCCGTTCGCTGCGTGATCGGCTGGACGGACGTCCGATGCCGATCGCCGAAGCGATCGGCTATGGGCGCCAGGCCGCCGACGCGCTGGCGTACGCACACGATCACGGCGTCGTCCACCGCGATTTCAAGGCCGCCAACGCCATCGTCGACGCCGCTGGCCGGCTCAAGGTGGTCGACTTCGGCCTGTCGCGGCGCAGCGACGCGCTCGTCGCCGATGCGACGACGATGGTGTCGGCCGTCGCGGCGGGAGCGATCGCCGGCACGCCGTACACGATGGCGCCGGAGCAGGTGCGCGGCGAGCCGGCCGACAACCATGCCGACATCTGGGCCCTGGGCGTGCTCCTGTACGAGATGACGAGCGGCCGGCAGCCGTTTGCCGCCGCCAGCGTGCCGGAGCTGTACTCGTCGATTCTCCGCGACGCGCCAGCGCCGCTCCCCGGCGCCATGCCTGCTGCGCTGAAGGCTGTCGTCGAGCGGTGCCTCGAAAAAGAGCCGGCGCGACGGTACGGCCATGCTGCGGAAGTGCGCGCGGCGCTCGACGCAATCGAGACGGGAGCCCCGAGCTTCTGGCCTGGGTGGCGCTACCGGGTGCGCCGTCATCGAGTGCTGACGGCGGCCGGCGCGATCGCGATCCTGGCCGCGGTTCTGATCGGGCTGAACCGCGAGCAGATTCGAACGCGGTGGTTTGGAGCGCCGCCGCGCATCGAATCGCTTGCCGTGCTCCCTCTTGAAAACTTGTCGGGCGACGCGGCGCAGGACTTCTTCGCCGACGGCATGACCGAGGTGTTGAGCACCGACCTGGCGAGACTCAGCGGCATCAAGCGCGTGACGGCGCGGGGGTCGGTCATCCGCTACAAGGGGACGACCAGGCCGCTCGCCGACATCGCCCGCGAACTGAAGGTCGATGCGCTCGTCACCGGATCGGTTCAGCGCTCGGGCAACCGCGTCAGTATCACGGCGCAGCTTCTCGACCCGGCCACGGGCGATCAGCTGTGGACCAACCGGTACGACCGCGACCTGCAGGACATCCTCGTCTTGCGCAACGAAATCGTGTCGGCCATCGTGCGCGAGATCAGGGCGCAGCTGTCGCCAGATGAGCGGACGCGGCTCGCGTCAGCGCGCCAGGTCAATCCCGAGGCATTCGAGGCGTACCTGAACGGCCAGTTCCACTGGCTCAAGCAGACGCGCGGCGACTACGACCAGGCCGAGCGGTACTTCCAGCTCGCGCTGGAGAAGGATCCGAACTATGCGCTCGCCTACGCCGGGTTGGGGAGCACGTGGATGATGCGCGGCGACGCCGGCTTCATGGCGCCCAGCGAGACGGTTCCGAAGGCGAGGGCATTCATGGCCAGGGCGCTGGAGCTCGATGACAGCCTGGCCGACGTGCACGTCATGCTCGGCAATCAGAAAGCCGTCGAGTGGGACTGGGCCGGAGCGGAGCAGGAATACAAGCAGGCGATCGAGGCGAACCCGAACGTGGCCGATGCGCACTTCTACTACGCCGATCTGCTGCTGACCGCACTCAGGCGGAACACCGACTGGAATCGCGAGATGCAGCGCGCGAGGGAGCTGGATCCCCTCAACGAGTTCACATTGAGCTTCTACGGCTGGCACCTGAACTACCTCGGCCGGTACGACGAGGCCATCCCGATTTTCAATCGGCTGCTGCCCACGGGGCCGAACAAGGCGTCCAATTATCTGGGGTTATGGGGCGCGTACTTCCGCAAGGGGCAGTACGAGGAGGCGCTTCGCGCGGCGCGCGACTACTTCACCGCAGCCGGCGACGGCGAGTTCGTGGAGGTCCTCGGCACCACGCGTGATCTGACGACATACCGCGCGGCAATGATCCGAACCGGCGAGGCCATGGCTGCGCGCTCGAGCGAGCGCCATATCCCCGCCGTTCGCATCGCCAGGATGTTCGCGCACGCCGGTGACAAGGATCGCGCGTTCCAGTGGCTGGATCGCGCGTATCAGAATCACGAATCGCCGCTCGGCCGCGTCGCCGTGTTCTGGGACTGGATCGAGCTGCGATCGGATCCTCGCTTCCGAGACCTGCTCACCCGCCTTCGCATTCCACTTTGACGGCTATGACGGGGCGCACCGTTCCACACGTGTTGAGCACCGCGGTTTTTGTCGTGCTCGCGATCGCGCATGCGGCTTGGGCCGAGAACGATCGGCGCATCGTCCTGGCGTCGAACGTCCGAGTTCGAGCGGCGGCGTCGAGCGGCGCATCGATCGTCGCGACGCTGCCTCTCGGCGCCGAGGTCACGGCGCTCGAGCAGACGAGCCTGCGCGGCCCGTGGTCCCGCGTGAGGACCAACGATGGAACCGAAGGCTGGGTACAGCGACGGCTGACGACGCCATTCGATCCGGAGCGCCGCGCGCAGATCGTCGAACCGATCGTCGTCGCCCGTCTGCCGGACAAGCCGGCGCTCGAAGGCGGCCGTGCGCGAATCAACCAGGACTTCGAGGCGCGGGTTCAGCTCGTCGACCTGATCGCGCGAACCGAGTCGGCCCTGACCGATCGCGAAGCGCAGGCACGGTTCGGGTGGTATCGGCTGCGCGCGATCGAGTTCCTGCTGGTCGCTGTACCCGAGATACCTCCGCGTACGGAGTTTCCGCCAGAGCCGTACCAAAGCTGGCTTCGCAAATACCAGGGCGAAGCGTACTACTACTCGCCCGGTGGACTGTGGGCGATGCAGCAGTGGTACCTCCATCACACGTTTGAGACCTATCGTGGCACGGCCGCCGCCGACGAAATCGCCTGGGTGCTCGCCATGCACAGCGCACGCGGTGAGTGCGAAGGCGACGTCGTGTGATACATGGAGAAGGCCAACCAGCAGTCCGGCGAGTACCTGCGCGAGTATCCGAAGGGACGGCATACGCAGGAGGCAGTGGATCGCGTACCGGTCGTCTTGAACAGCGTCATGGACAACCTGGAAGGCGTCCCCGACATTCTCGCCGAATTCCATCCCACGGAACGCTGCGGCGAGCTGCACGCCGAGCTCGATCCGTTGCTCGCGGCCGTGAACGCAGCCACGGCCGCGCGCAAACCGGAAGCCGCCAGGGCCATCGATCGCTTCGCACGCTTGTGCCGGTGACTAGGCGTGCACCTCCGGCGCGGCCGCGCGAATTGACGGCCGTTGCTACCGGCTGACGAGCACGGTGCGCGGATCCGTCGCCGGCGGGATGGCGACGTCGAAGAAGCCGACCATCATCTCCTGCCAGGTTTGATCGCCCCAGCGAACCGAAGCGGCCGGATCCGGATTGAAGCGGTTGCGAGGCGAGTTGTCGAACGTGGCGTCGGCACGCAGCGCCGTGCCCTTCGGCAGGGCAATCGTGCGGCTGAATTCGTAGACGAGCTGCCAGTTGAAATCGTAGCGAGGCACGCGCACGAGCTCTTCGCGACGGCCGCTCGCGAACACGGCGCTCAGCGTCATGGACTGCCCGCGCAGATGCATGTGCGGGTAGGCGTCGAGCAGCTCGCAGTCGACGCCGAGCACCGCCGTCCCTGACACCGGATACTCGGCAGCACCCGGCGGGATCGTGAACTCGGCGTTCGACGCCTGAATCCTCAGAACGCGGCGCGCGGGTGTTGCCGTCGCGAAGCGGAAGCCGATGCGCGTCCGGTCGCTCACGGCCTTGCCGTTGGTCGTGTAGTGGAGCTGAAACACGAAATCCGAGCCCGCGGGCACGAGCATCCCGTAGCCGTCCGGCACCGCCCTGGCGGGTCGCCCGGGAATGTATCCGGCGATCACCTGCTCACGAAGGCTTGCGCCGGCGCTGCTCGAACCGCCAAGAGCGAAGCGCTCGCCGCGTTCGATCGGCACGAAGAACTTTCCGGCCGGATAGCCGCGAAGCCATTCCGATCCCGGCTCTCGCACGTACACGTTGGCGTGGTGCATGACCGTCCGATCGCCGGGGCGAACTTCGGCCGCGCTCACCCAGCGATCGTCCCTGAAGCCGCTTGGCACGATGACGTAGGTGTATTCGATTGTTCCCGACTGCGACACCTCGTACGCTTCCGGCATCTCGACGACGAGATCGGGCGCGCCCATCGTCCAGCCTTGCGCGAACGTGCGCGGCGCCGGCGCATCGTGCGGGTCGCCGGCTGGTGCGCCCGCATCGGACCACGCCGCGATGGTGTCGATCTGATTCCGCGAGAGCGACGGGTCGTTTCTGAACGTTCCGGCTGCGGATTCTGCGTTCCACGGCGGCATCCTGCGCGAGACCACGGCCTGCTTGATGCTCCGGGCCCATGGCCGCGCGTCGTCGTAGCCCGCGAGCGGCATGGGTCCCACCTCGCCCGCGCGGTGACAACCCTGGCAGCGGTCCTGCACGATCGGCAGGACGTCGCGATAGAAGGTGACCGTCGGCTCGTCGGCGGCGACGACCGCGCCGGCGCAGATCACGAGCGCGAGAAACTTCTTCACCAGCGTCTATTTCTTTACCCAGCGTCTATTTCGACGGTGGCGATGGCGACGGCGGCGGTGGCACCTTCATCGTCTTGATCTTCTCGGCAAATTCCGGCAGCGCCGTTTCAGCTCCACCGCGCGCGGCCTCGGCCGGCAGGTTGTGCTTGGAGGCGTACTCCTCGATTGCGGTGTTCGTCCCAGGCAGGTGGTTGGGCACGGCGCCCTTCGGACGCACGACCTCGACGACCGATTCGCACGGATAGGGATCCATCCGGCCGTTGAGCGCCAGGCGGAAGCCGTTTGTCTTCACCAGCGGCTCACTCAGATAGTACGGGTCCGAGACGATCGACACGTGCGTCAACACATCGCCGTGACGATAGAACCGATCCTCCATGGTGGCGTTGTCGGAGAGCGGCAGGCCATTGCGGCGCATCCATCCCACTTTGAGGTGCGTGGTCGTCACCACGAGCGTGTCGCCTTCCCACTTGCCGGTCGAGAAGCCCTGCCACGTGTGCGCCGCGTAGTCAGGTGGATGCGGCCGTCCATCCATCCAGATCTCTCGCTTCTGCTCCTGCCACTGGATGTGGGTGTTGATCTTGACCAGCTGCTGCGTCGCGGGATCCAGATCGGCCCAGATACGCAGGTTGCCGACGCCGCGGAAGCCGTAGGTCGAGGGGTGCGGCTTGCACTGATGCTCGGGAAGCGTGAGGAGCGACGCGTCCCACGTCAGCGCCCGCATGCGCGCGGCGTCGGTGATCGGCAGGCCGGCATAGTCGCCGATCTCCGGACCCGGCGCGCGCTCCGGCTGATCCTCGTGAAAGAGAGGCGCCCAGACGCCCGACAGATCGATTTGCGCCGACGCGGGCCGGCTGATCAGCATGCCGGCAGCCAGCGCCAGCCCGATGAGTGCGTTCCGATAATTGGTGCGCATGCGATGCTCCCTAGGTCGTCCTGCAGGCCGAGGGCTTCCATTTCGCGCCGTCCGCCTCTTTCTTGAAGTGCGAGCTCGTGATGAACTCCTGCTGGAGATACTTCGGATCGTTGACGAGGGTGGTCACCATGAACCACTCGTCGCCGTTGGTCGACTTGAAGCGGTCGAAGTATTCAGTCACGGTCGCGTTCTCGCTGTAGGGCACGCCGTTCTTCCGAAGCCAGCCTTCGGTCAGGTTCGTGGTGACGACCCTCAGCGACCCGAAGCGCGGGCCGCCGCGGCCACCCGCCGGTGGTGGAGGGCCACCTCGCCCGCCACCGCCACCGCCGCCTCCGGGGCCACCCGGGAACCCGGCACCACGCCCTCCGGCCATTTCCCACGCCGCCACCGAGAAGCCCTGAAGCGATCGCTGGGCCGGCGGCGGATCAGTCGTAAAGCGCAGCATCCGCGTCTGCGTGCCGGCGTCGGTCTCGACCTTGAGCGTGTTGTCGTCCTGCCAGGTGATGTGGACGCGGGTCGGCATCCGCATGACGGCGGCAGCGCCGTACGCCTCACAGCGGCCGTCCATCTCCGGCGTCCAGCCGTCGGCCACTTTGCGCCCGTCGGCGTTGAGCGGCACGCTCGAGTAGTCGCCCTTTGGCGGCGTGACCATCCGCCAGCGCCAGTCTTCGTTGACGATGGACACCCAGTAGCCCGTGAGATCGATCGGCGCTGCGGCGCGCGGAGCCGGCGGGGCCGGCGGCGCGCCCTGCGGGGGCTGCTGCTGCGCGACAAGCGGAACCGCCGCGAGGCACAGCCCTGCCACCACCATCAACCGCCGACTCATTTCTTCCCTCCTGGGGCCAGGCTCTTGTACACGGCCTCCACGAACTCGTCCGTCGTCCACGCACCGGAGGTGGCGCCGTATCGGCCTTCGTAGTCGCGCACCAGCTTCGCCGCCTTCACCTGCGCGAGCGTCTGTCCCTTCTTGATCGCATCCTGGATGCGATCCCGGATGATCGTCGCCATGTCGCGATAGTCGACGACGTCGGCTTCGTCGGCAAGCCGTCCGTGACCGGGCACGACATACGTACCGCCTTCTTCCTTGTCGCGCGGGATCGCGATGTCGATGATGCGGTTGAGCGCGCTCAACACACCCTTGTAGTTGCCGCCCTTGTCCATGTCGACGGCGGGGAAGAGTGTGTTGATGTAGAGATCGCCGGCCGCGACGACGTCGGACTTGCGGAAGTACACCATCACGTCGCCGTCGGTGTGGGCGGCGGGAATGTGGATCAGTTCAATCCCCTCGCCGTTGAAATAGAGATCCTTCTCCTCGTCGAAGAACGTGTCGCCCGGCCAGGCCTTGGTGTCACGCGAGGCCTGTTTGCCCGTCGGCGCGCTCATGCGGTTCAGCACGTTCTCGTGCGCGACGATGGCCGCCGGCGCCGCTCCTTCACCCACGTCGCGCGCGACGTTGCCGGCGACGATCGACTGGCCGGCGGCCGCCACTTTCTCGTTGCCGCCGGTGTGATCCAGGTGCACGTGCGTGTTGACGACGTAGCGGATCGGCTTCCCTGGAGCGATCCGCCTGATCTCCGCAATCATCTTGTCCGCCAGCGCGTCGGTCATCGTGTCGACGACGAACACACCATCGTCGCCAATCTGGACGACGGCGTTCGACGCCGGGCCGACCAGCATCCAGACGTTGCCCTGTACGCGCAGCGATTTCACATCGGACGCGCCCGGCTGATCCGTTCGTGGCGTTTGAGAATGCACCGCCGATCCGGCGGCGCAGAGGATCAGAACGGCTGCGACGCGCGCTGCCTGCCGCACGAGACCTCCTTCATGTTGCTCGCTGGCCGCGGATCATAACTCGGGAGTCTGCTGAAAGTTCCGACCATACCGATATTGAACGAACCCGATACGCGCACGGCAACGCGTGGTTGCGGCGCACGGCCGCGCGTCACCTGATCCGGATGGCGATTGAGCGGCTCACGGCGCGGTCGACCGCCGCCGATCGCGCCACGACACGGAGGTCGTAGCTCCCCGGCGTGAGCCCGGCCAGGGGCAGGTCCACGCGGAATCGGGTCCCTTCGGCATCGGCGCCGCGCGCCACCGTCCCGTCGGGCGCGATGAGATCCGCGCGGATTGTCACGCGGTGCTGCGTCCCCTTGGAGCGGTTCTCGTATACCTCGCCCGCAAGCGCCAGCGTGTCGTCCGAGCCGAACTCCCGCACGGCGGTCGGCGGCCGGGGCAGCGTCGCGTCGACCGGATGTCGGACGCCGACGGTCGCCGCCCCGGTCATCGACGCCGACGTCAACGCGATGCCGCTCAACATGAGCGGTTCCTTCGTGAAATCAGGCACGACGATGTCGTAGACCACGTTGCCGGCCTTGCCCGCGTTGTTCCCGGCCACGAGGCGCAGCTGAAAACGACCGGGCGGCAGCTGGATCTCCGACAGCACACGCATGCCGTAGCGAGCGGCTGCGTCGTAGGTCTCCGCCTTCAGGGCCAGATCCATGGTGAAATGCTGGCCTGGATAGATTTTTCCCTTGGGATCGGTCGCGAGGAAGCCGATCTCGAGTTCACCGCCGTGAACGCCGTCGCGCTCCTTCAATCCGAGCGCCTTTGCATCGACCTCGGCGACGATCGCGACGAGCGCTGTCTTGCGATCCTTGACGTAGGGCGCGGCGAACACCCGGATCGGTACCGTTCCGCCGGGCAGTGGATTGGTGAGTGCGCCCGAGGCCGCGGCGCTCAACCCCGTCACCGGCCGCGGCTCCACGGGCAGACGTTCGTTCTTGAGCGGAGCCACGTAGCCCTCGCGGGCACGGACCTGAAGCCCCGGGCGGTTGACGCGCACGACGAGCTTGCGGAAGCGTCCGTCGCGGCGCTCGTGCGTCGAGGTGAATCCGAGCAGGTAGTAGACGCTGCCCTCGCGCACAATCCGATCGAACGCGCCCTCGAAGCTGTTGGTGTTCGTGATGGCAAAGCCCCCGGTCACCCGCGCAAGCATCGAGAGGCTCATGCGCTCGTCGAGCTCGCTGCGCGCCGCGGCAGCGGGCGGCGCCTCGCCTTCGAGCGTTCCTCCACCCGTGAGGCCGCGCGGATCGATTGGATAGATCGTCACGTTGCCGCGCGTCGCCGCCACGACTGCGGCATGCGCCGATTCTTCAGGCAGCGTCAACGTACCACCGTTGTAGTCGATCGCGCGAAAGATGCTCTCGGGGAGGTTCTCCGAGATGAGCAGAAGCGCCTTCCGGCGGCCGCGCAGCGTCGCCATCATCTCGGCAATCCCGCGCAGATCGGCCATTCTCCGGCGCTCGATGAACTGACCTTCTGAATCGACGGCAGGCGCCGGCGCGGTCTGCGTGGGCGAATCCAGCACGGCCTCTCTTGCGAAACCACCGGACGCCCGGTCGATGGCGGCCATGATCAATCGCCGATCGCTCGTAAACGGCTGCGTGGGCGCCGTCGATTGCTGACCGATGAAGACGACGGCGGCCTGATCGTTTGCCGCGAAATGATCGGCGAGAAAGCTCCGGAGGAAGGTGCGTGCCCTGACGGCCTGGAGGGGCGAGATCTCGTCGAAGGCGAACATGTACAGCCGGCCGTCGACGTTGTCGTTGGTCTGCACGTCACGCTCGACGGCGCCGCGCGTGTCGAGCGGTGCGGTCTGCCGGACGAACGGGATCTCGATCTGCGCAAACGACGTGATGGTCTGCGGCGCGCCCTCCTCGACGATCTCGAAGTCGGCGGCGGTCAGGCCGGACACCGGATTGCCGCTCGCGTCGGTGACGAAGGCGTCGACCTCGATCGCGTCCACCTGAACGCGGAACGTCGGCGGCGCCTCGGCAGAGCGCTGCTGCTGCGCGAACGTGACCGCCCCGGCAATGACGAACGTCGTCACGACGGCGTTGAGACGCGCTGTCAGCGGCATGGCAGAACCCGGCGATTATACGGCGCCGGGATCGACGCCCGCGCCATCAACTCGTCCGGAGGAAGCGGACGGCGCGCGCGACCCTTGCGCACGCCGTCCGCTCTGGGCCTACTTCTTCGGTGCGGTCGCGGTCGCAGCCGTCGCGGCGTTCGCGGGCGGCGCAGCGCTCGCCTGCTTCTTGTGCCGCTTGTGGTGCTTCTTGCCGATCTGAGACTTCCCTGACGCGGTCGCCGACGCGCTGCCCGACGCGGCGTTCTGCTGCGGTGCGGCCGCCGGCTTCGCCGGATCCGCCGCCTTCGACGGCGTCGCCGCCTGAGCCGAAGCCGACGGCTTGGTCGTCGCCTGATCCGCCAACGCCAACGTCGAACCCGCAAGCACGAACACGCCGATGGTTGATGCGAATGTCTTCAACATGGTTCCTCCTGGAGGTTGCGAACTGCAGCCGGGATGCCAGCAAAAAGCCTGAAGATTTCCGGTCCGGGCGTCATCGGCAGCGGACACGCGCGGCAGCGCGTTCACACGGACCGGACAAACCTTTCACGCGTGAAAGGTCCGACCGCTGCTCAGCGCTGCACAGATCGCGTACCATCGCCGCCGTGAGCGGCCCACGCGGCGCGGGGATGGCTGGCTGGCGATTCCTGGTTGTCTACCTCGGTCTCTACTCGCTCGCCACGCAAATCGTCGGCGGCCTCATCCTCGTTCCCGGCTTGTCGTTCCCCGCCTTCGGCACGAGCTGGCCGATGCGCGACATCACGATCT
>Ga0066903_100000601_pt1 | contig 23365 bp, 21 predicted proteins | sample PanSoiMetaGPlot1_FD_67491 | JGI IMG/M metagenome (GOLD analysis project Ga0066903, IMG submission 67491) | Tropical forest soil microbial communities from Panama analyzed to predict greenhouse gas emissions - Panama Soil - Plot 1 (version 2) | ecosystem: Environmental > Terrestrial > Soil >... | reverse complement strand
TGTCGATCTTTTTCTGGATCGCCGCGATGTTCACATTTTGGCTCGCGATCGAGAAAAGCCCGCGTTTTTCCCTTTGGTGGCCGCTTACGGGATTGATGATCGGTCTCGGATTTCTGGGCCGGTTCACCAACGCATTTGAAATCGTTTGTGTCCTCCTCGTTCTGGTCTTTGCGCCGCGCTTACGCCAGGAATCCAAACGCCCCGGCCTTTATTCGTTGCTCGCCGTTTTTATCCTGTGCACGATTCCGCCGATCATCTGGAACCAGCAACACGCCTGGATTACGCTCACGCATTTGCGGACGCGCGGCAATCTGAGTCAAGACGTCGGCTTTCGGCCGCTCGAGCCTTTAAAGTTTTTTGGCGAGCATTTCATCTTTTACTCGCCGTTGCTCTTCGGCTTGCTGGTTTGGGCCGTTGTCCGCAGTCTCCGGCGCGCTAATCAGCAGTTTAAAATCTTATTTCTGTTTTGGTTTGGCGTGCCCGTGTTTGTCTTTTATTTCCTGCTCTCGCTGAACCATGTTCCTACGCCTAACTGGGACGCGGTTTGTTTCCTCAGTTTTGGTTTGCTCGCGGTGCATTACTGGAACGAACGACTGGAGAATCGAGGTATAAGGACGTTGGCCACGGCGGCCGTTCTTCTGGCTTTTGTAATCAGCCTCTTCTCCCTCGATTCCGATCTATTGAGAAGCGCCGGGATCAAATTCTTCCGCAGCGATCCGAGTGATCGACTTCGTGGCTGGAAACCAATGGTCGCAGAAGTCGAGCGCATCCGGAACGAGCAAGAAGCGAAGCTTGGTGAGAAATTGTTTCTTATTGCCGACGAACGCCATCGTGCGTCCGAAGTCTCGTTTTACTTGAAAGACAAACGGCTCGAAGGGCCCGGCCATCCACCGTGCTATCTGGTCGAATCCCAGGATTTGGTGAACCAATTCTCGTTCTGGCCACGTTACGATCAGTTTGTCGACGCCCCGCCGAACGCGAACCAATCCGCAGATGAAGCATTCACCGAGCAAAAAGGGGTTAATCTCTTTGTGGGCCGCAGCGCCCTTTTGATCCGCAACTACGCGAAAGGCCCTTCGCACAATGTTCGCGCGGCGTTTGAGTCGATTGAACCGATCGGCACCATTGAACTGGATCGTTTCGGCGAACACGTGCGTTCGTGGCAGCTTTTTCTTTGCCGGCATTACAAGACTTTGCCGCTATGAACGCGTCTGCGACAAAGCCGAATGTTTCCATTGTCGTTCCGGTCTTCAACGAAGAGGAGAACATGCCAATCCTGCAATCGGAACTGCGCTCCGCGCTCAGTGGCTTGGATCACGAAATCATTTTCGTCGATGATGGCTCGACCGATCGCAGCGTAGAGAAAATCGCCCGATCGCCCGAGATCCGTGTCCTGAGCTTTGAGAAGAACACCGGCCAAAGCGCGGCGTTGTATGCCGGAATCAAAGCGGCGCGCGGCAAGACAATTGTGATGATCGACGCCGATCTCCAGAATGACCCCGCCGACATCCCGCGGCTTCTCCAGGAGATTTCGAAAGGCTTCGACCTCGTTTGCGGCTATCGCGCCAAGCGAAAAGACACGATCACGAAACGGCTGACCAGCCGCATCGCCAATTTTGTTCGCAGCCGATTCACGAAAGATTATGTGCGCGACACCGGGTGCACATTGAAAGTCATGCGCTATGAATGCGCGAACGCGCTCGTTCCGTTCAAGGGCATGCACCGATTCATTCCGGCATTGATCCGCGGCGCCGGGTATAAGTTGATCGAGATTCCAGTAAACCATCGCCCTCGCCGCTTTGGTCAAACCAAGTATGGATTTGGGAGCCGTGCCTGGCGCGCAACCATGGATATGTTTGGCGTCCGCTGGCTCCTGTCGCGGCGATTAAATTATAAAATCCGAGGTTCGTGAACGCCCCGAAATGCGCTTGTCAATACAAGCGTCACCGGTAAGCTTGCGCTCCCGAATCGCGCACTGGCATGTCGTTGGGCAATTTACTTTCGGCCGAGCAAATCATCCCCGAGATGAGAGCCACTGAACGTTGGCCGGCCATTGTCGAGTTAATCGATCTTCTCGTCCGCCTGGGCAAAATCAAAGCGGAAGACCGCGACAGTATTCTTGCCTCTCTGAAACAACGCGAAGAAACGATGAGCACCGGCATCGGGTTCGGCATCGCAATCCCGCATTGTTCTTCGGACCGGATCAACGATGTGGTGGCCGCTTTCGGACGTTCGACGACCGGCATTGAGTTTGACGCGCTTGATAATGCGCCGGTAAAATTTGTCGTGCTTTTTATCGTGCCGAAAAACCAATTCCAGACTCATCTTCGGACCCTGGCGTCGATCGCCAAATTTCTGAACGATCGCGGCACACGGGAAAAACTCGCCGGCGCGAAATCGACCGAAGAGATTCTGTCGATCTTTCGCGACTCAAAATGACTGTAGCGGCGGTCTCTGACCGCCGGATGAAATTAATGCGGCGCTCACAGAGCGCCGCTACAGTTACCTAGATGGATACGTTCCAAACCATTCTTGCGAAACGATTGGCCGATGCGTTGGCCAAATCAGGCCTCCCGAATGCGGGTGAGCTGACGCAAGCGACCGATCGGCGCTTTGGCGATTACCAGACCAACGCGGCGCTCGTGCTTGGAAAGCAGCGGAATGAGAACCCGAGAAATGTCGCCGCGAAAATTTTGGAGCATCTCAAGGTCGATGATCTCGCCGACCCGCCAACGATTGCGGGCGCCGGCTTCGTCAATTTCAAAATGCGTGCCGACGCCGTCGCGAAGAAGACGAGTGAATTACTGGCGGACGACCGTCTCGGCGTGGCGAAGGTCGCTTCCGCAAAGAAAATCGTAGTCGACTTCGGCTCGCCGAACGTCGCCAAACCAATGCACGTTGGTCACATTCGGAGCACCGCTCTCGGTGACGCGCTGGCGCGGGTCGCGACCTTTCTTGGTCACGAGGTAATTAGGGACAACCACATCGGCGATTGGGGCACGCAGTTCGGAATGGTGATCTGGGGTTGGAAAAATCTGCTCGATCGCAGCGCTCTTGGCCGTGATCCACTCGCCGAGATTGTACGCGTTTACAAGGAAACCAACGCAAAATCCACCTCGGACCAGGCGGTGCGGGAGGCTTGCCGGCAGGAACTGGTAAAGTTGCAGTCAGGCGACAAGGAAAACACCGAAATTTGGAAAGAGTGCGTCGCGCTCTCGATGCAAGATTTCGAGCACGTTTACGACCTGCTCGATATTCATTACGACATTCAATGCGGCGAAAGTTTTTATAACGATAAATTGGCCGGCATCGTCGAACGCCTGCTGAAATCGAAAATCGCCGAGGTCAGCGAAGGCGCGGTCGTCGTTTTTTTCCCGACGATTCCCGAGCTGGCGGACAAACCGTCGATTATTCGGAAGAGTGACGGCGGATTCAATTACACGACAAGCGATATCGCAACCGTCGATTATCGGCTCAACGATCTCAAACGGGACACGCTTTGGTACGTCGTTGGCGCACCGCAGACATTGCACTTCAAACAAATTTTCGAGATTGCGCGGCGCGAGAAGTATCAGGCCGATTTCCGCCACATTCCGTTCGGCAACGTGTTGGGCGAAGACCGTAAGCTGATGAAAACGCGCTCCGGCGACAACGTGCCGCTGCGTCAATTGCTCGAAGAAGCCTGCGCGCGCGCATACAAGATCATTGAGGAAAAGAACCCGGACCTGAGCGAGACGGAGAAGAACGAGATCGCGCGGGTTATCGGCCTCGGGGCGGTAAAGTACGCCGACTTGGTGCAGTACCGAATGACCGATTACGTTTTTTCCTGGGACAAAATGCTGGCTTTGCAGGGAAATACGGCGCCGTATTTGCAAAACGCCTACGTGCGAATCCGCTCGATTTTCCGCAAAGCGGGCGAGGACGCTCCGAAGATGGACCGACTTGTTTTGGGCGACGACGCCGAAATCATTTTAGCCAGGAAACTTTGTCAGTTTGGGGAGATCGTTCCCCAGGTCCTCAACGACTTTCGTCCGAATATTCTCGCCAATTATTTATTCGAACTGGCGAACAGCTTTCACGCATTTTACGAAGCGTGTCCGGTTCTAAAATCGGACGAACCGGTGCGCCGCTCGCGTCTCGCCCTTTGCGATTTGACGGGGCGCGTTTTGGCGCGCGGTCTCGATCTATTAGGGATCAAAGTCCCGGACAAGATGTGAGATGAGTGCGCAATCCCACCCGCGGATCCCAGTTTGCACGTATCGGTTGCAGCTGAACCGCTGGTTCACTTTCGCGCAGGCTCGCGAGATCGTTCCCTATCTTCAAGCACTCGGAACGAGCGACGTTTATACCTCGCCTTATTTCCAAGCCGGCCCGAACAGCATGCACGGCTACGACATTGTCGATCACAACAAACTCAACACGGCGATCGGCTCGCAGGAAGAGTACAACGCGTGGATTGCCGAGCTGCAACAGCATGAGATGGGACAGGTGCTCGATTTCGTTCCCAACCATATGGGCGTGACCGAGCCGGGCAATAAATGGTGGGCCGACGTTCTCGAGAACGGTCCCAGTTCGATGTACGCGCCTTACTTCGACGTCGATTGGCGTCCGCAAAAAGAAGATCTCCGCGACAAGGTTTTGCTCCCGATCCTGACCGATCAATACGGACGCGTGCTGGAGCGCGGCGAATTCAAGGCCCGTTTCGAGGAGGGCGCTTTTTATCTTCAGTATGGGCAGTTGAAACTCCCGATCGCCCCCGGCACTTACCGTTTCATTCTCGAGCTCGCGCTGCAGAGTCTGGCCGAATACAAAGACGAGGATTTTTATGCGGAATTTCAAAGCATTCTGACCGCGCTGGAATATCTACCGCGCCGCACCGAAACCGATCCCGAGAAAATTGCTGAGCGCGCGCGGGAAAAGGAAATTGTAAAACGCCGTTTGGAAAGGCGATGTCAGGAGGCCCCACAAGTCCAGCGCGCGATTGAAAAAGCGCTCGCCCAAATCAATGGTCGTCCCGGCGACCCGCGCAGTTTCGATCGTCTCGACGAATTGCTGAATGCGCAATCCTATCGGCTCGCGTTTTGGCGCGTGGCCGCGGAGGAAATCAACTACCGGCGTTTCTTCGATGTGAACGATCTCGCGGCGATCCGCATGGAGCTACCTGAAGTTTTCGACGCCGCGCATGAATTATTGCTCGAGCTTGTTCGAAGCGGCGCGGTGACCGGATTGCGAATCGATCATCCAGACGGCTTGTACTTGCCCAAAGAGTACTTTGAAAAATTACAACGCCGTGCCGGGAAGATGATGGCAATACCGCTGCCGAAAGATTGCCGGGCGGTTTACATGATCGCGGAGAAAATCCTGATGGCTGGCGAGAAGCTGCGTGCGGACTGGCCGGTGCACGGAACCACCGGCTACGACTTCGCGAATCAGGTGGCGGGTGTCCTCGTCGATTCGGCAGCCGAGGCTGCAATCACGAAAGCGTTTCATCGTTTCATCGGGCATACGATGCATTTCGCTCATTTGGTTTACGCGAAGAAACGGCTCGTCATGCGTATCGCGCTCGCGAATGAAGTCGAGGTGCTGGGCAGCATGCTCGACCGCTTATCGGAAAAAAATCGCTGGTATCGCGATTTTACTTTGGAAGCGCTGGCGCGGGCCGTGCGGGAAACCATCGCATGTTTCCCGGTTTATCGAACCTATCTCACGCCCGGGCAGCCGGTCAGTGAGGAAGACCGGCAGGTCATCGAGCGCGCAATTGCCGGAGCCAAACGTCGGAATCCCGCAATCGAGGAATCGATCTTCAATTTTCTGCGCGATATTTTGTTGTTTCGGTTTCCGGAAAATCTCGATGAGCAGGCGCGCGAGGAACACATGCACTTCGTGCTCAAGTTTCAGCAGTTCACCGGCCCGATCATGGCGAAGGGACTCGAGGACACGGTTTTTTATATCTACAATCGTCTGGCCGCGCTCAATGAAGTCGGCGGCGAACCGCAGCAGTTTGGATTAAGCGTCGCGGGCTTTCACGAACGCAATTCGGATCGGCATCGGAACTGGCCAGCGACGTTGCTCGCGACTTCTACGCATGACACGAAACGCGGCGAAGACGTGCGAGCGCGGATGCTTGCGATCTCGGAGATGCCCGATGTGTGGCGACGTTCGTTGCAAAAATGGCGAACCGCGAACCGGCGCTGGAAGAAAAAAGTCACCGACGTGGAAGCGCCGGATGCAAACGAGGAATATTTGCTTTACCAGACTTTGCTCGGGACATGGCCCGTTGAGTTGGATGGAACTCCTCAATCACGGCTCGATGCGGATTACGTCGAGCGCATTCAGAACTACATGACCAAGGCGCTCAACGAGGCGAAGCTGAACACGAGCTGGATCCAGCCGAACGAACCCTGGCTCGACGCGACGCGCGATTTCGTGGCGAAAATTCTGGAAGCGACCTCGAAAAATAAATTTCTGCCCGCGTTTTTGCCAATGGTTGAGCGAATTGCGCAACTTGGGGCGATCAATTCGCTCTCACAGCTTTTGTTGAAACTTACATCTCCCGGGGTGCCCGACATCTATCAGGGCAATGAGGTTTGGGATTTTTCGCTGGTTGATCCGGACAACCGGCGTCCGGTCGATTACAAATTGCGCGCCGAGATGCTTTCCTGTTTGTCGAGCAAGTCCCCGGAAGACCTCATGCGAAATTGGCCGGACGGCCGGATCAAAATGTTTCTAACGCAGTGCACGCTTCGTTTCAGAAAAGAGCACGCCGACCTTTTTCAAAACGGAGATTACTTGCCGTTACAAGCCGTCGGTGAATATAAGGATTGCTGCGTCACTTTTGCGCGACAGTTAGAGTGGCAAATCGCTGTGATCGTAGTGCCGCGACTTTCGTCGCGCGTCGGTTTTCCCCCGATCGGCGATCAATGGAAAGATACTGCGATTGAGCTGCCGGAAGGCTTTCCTCTCGAAGGCTGCCGAGATACCTTGACCGGCCGCGAGCTGCGGATCAAAGATCGCCAAATTCCGCTCGCCAACGCGATGCTGAAGTTTCCCTTTGCGGTTGTCGCGAATCAGTGATGCGCGCCTTGAACGAACTTGTCGGCTAAATCGCCGACCCAGCGCGAAAAATTGCCAAGATTTTTACCGAGATCGGCGCCAAAGCTTGCGAAGGTGATGTGCGGCGAGGCGATGATCAGCATTACGCAGAGGAGACCGAGATTCATCAGGTAAATCACGACCAGTGAGAAAAATGTTCCGTGATCGCGCAAATCAGTCTGATTTTTCGGGATCATCCAGCAGGTAAATGTGAGATGGAAGGCCCAGGTTGCGCCGATGACCGCGTAAAGCAGCCTTCCGTGCGGCTGCATGTTGTAAAAGAGACTGAGTGCGCCAAAGATCGCGATCGCAAGAATGCTGTAGAGCGGGAAAAAATAGGGTGCGAGCGCTATCCAAAAATTGGTTCGATTGGTGATAACGTGCCCGCCGTCCCGTCCCACGCGAAAATGGCTGATCCGGCCGCCCATTAACCAGATCCAAACGGCGTGGGTGAGCTCGTGTCCGAAGACGTACATTAATACGGGGCGAGGCAAGCCAAGGAACGCAATCAACCACAGCACCGCACCTAACGAAAAGAACCAGAACTCCTGGCCGGCCCATAAACGCTGCGTCATCGCGGCCCGCGCGAAGACGGTGAAAAACGTTTGCGTCAGGATCGCGCAGATCGGGAGCAGAAAAATCGCGACAACAAATTTGACCCATCGCGTCGGCACCATGAGAGAGGTCATCGTGGCCGAACCGCGCCGTGTCGGGACGACGTACGGGGGTACTTTCACGCCACCGCTGCGTCTGCGGCCGCGCGTCATTGCCGCTCTTCGATTCATCGATTTGATCCTACCGCAAATCGAAGATCAAGAGGAAGAGGAAGCGAAAACTTCTCTAGGCCCGGCCTATGTAGGTCCCGGTGCGGGTATCAATCTTAATCGCTTCGCCTTCCTTGATGAAGAGCGGCACGTTGATTGTTTTCCCGGTCTCGAGCTTCGCCGGTTTCGTAACGTTGCTCGCGGTATCGCCCCGCACGCCTTCGGCCGATTCGATTACTTTCAAGCTGACCGACGCCGGCATTTCGATCTGGACCGGTTTGCCATCGGCATAAAGGATTTGGATGGCGAGGTTTTCCACGAGGTAATCTTTTGAGTCACCCACCAGATTCTGCTGCAAGGTGATCGTGTCGTAGGTTTCCGGATCCATGAAATGGTAGCCGTTGTGGTCCTGGTAGCTGAACTCGAGTTGTTTTCGCTCGATATCGACGAGCTCGACTTTGTCGGTGGAACCGAGACGAACGTCGGCGCTGTTGCCCGTGTTGATGTAGCGAATGATCGCTTGCACGAAAGCGCGCTTGTTTCCCGGTGTGCGGTGATGAACTTCGAGGACAATCGCGGTGTTGCCGTTGTATTTGATCGCCATTCCACGGCGGAGGTCGTTAGCTAGGGCTGCCATTTGAAGAGGTTGAGTCGTTGAGAGGGTGAGAAGTTGAGTGGATTCGTTCCGCCGTCAAGCTGTTCTCAACATCTCAACGCCTCAAACTCTTCTAGAGCAACTTCAAGCGGGTGAGATCCTGGGAATCAACGACCCCTACCGGCACCTGGTTGTCGTCCACCACGACCAGATCGTCTATCCGGTGCGTCTCAAGAAGCTTCAGAACTTCGACCGCGAGTTTGTCTTTGTGCACCGTGACCGGATTCAGTGTCATCAGATCCGCGACCAGCCGTTCGCCGACCTTCGGGTCGGACTGAAAATGCCGCGCAAAATCCCCGTGGGTGAATATTCCCAGCAGTTGTCCATCTTTGCCGGCAACGACCGCGGCGCCTGCGCGGACCCCACTCATTGCTTTAAGCACATCACGAATCGTTGTCGTCTGCGCAACCACGGCCATCGATTCGCGCGGTCGCATCACCTGATGCACGCGCATCAGCAGGCTGCGCCCGATTTTTCCGCCGGGATGAAATTTCGCAAAGTCCTCTTTGGCGAATCCGCGCGCTTCCAGCAAGACCATCGCAATCGCATCTCCGAGGGCGAGCATCGCGGTAGTGCTTGAAGTGGGAGCAAGATTCAGCGGGCAGGCTTCCTGTTCGATATTCACATCCAGGACGACGTGCGCGTTGCGCGCGAGGGTCGAGTCAGCATCGCCGCACATGGCGATGATTTTTACCTGAAACCGGGCGATCGCGGGCAGGATGCGCACGAGTTCTTCCGTTTCGCCGCTCGAGCTCAAGGCCAGAATCACATCGCCATCCGCGATCACGCCCAGATCGCCGTGCATCGCGTTTAAGGAATCGAGGACGACAGCGGGCGACCCGGTGCTGGTCAGCGTCGATGCGATTTTTCCGCCGATGTGGCCCGATTTGCCGACACCGACCACGACCACTTTGCCCCGGGCATCGACCGCATCTTTGATCAATGCGACGGCGCGCGAAAAATCATCTCCGAGGCGTTCCCGGAGCCGTTGCAGCTCGAGGATTTCCACGTCGAAAACACGTCTGGCCTTCTCCAGGTAGTCCATTTGTCTTGACAATTCTGCGCCGGAGGAGTGTAACCGGCAAGAACCTTAACCTTTGGGAGCACGGAAATGAAGACGCTCGTGGCAGTGGGGATTTTAATTATGGCTGCGAGCATCGGATTTGCGCAATCACCACCACCAAAGAAGGGGTCAAAGACGTTTGCCGCCCGCGTCAGGGGCGGCCCAGCTCCGACGCCGACCCCACCTGCGCTTCGCAAGGAAAACACGGACGGTGTTCTTCCGCGAGCGGCACGCGGCGGCAACCCGTTTCAGATGCTGAATCCGAAGGCCCCGCCTCAATATGGCCGCGCCGAGGACAGCGTTGAGCTTGATCCCGACACCGGGAAGTGGAAGGGCATCAAGCTCTTTACGATCAATTTTTAATTCGCGATTCGATCTCCGACGCTGGACGGATCTCGTCCTGCGACGATCTTGACCTTCGACATTGAACGTATCGACTGATCCAGGGCCAGTCGTCGCGTTTTATTGCGCGACGTTTCTCAAGCCGGAGATGCTGCACATCTACCGACAGATCACCGGTCTGCAGCGCGTTCGGCCGTACGTGATCGCGCAGAAGCGCGAGAATCCGGAGAAGTTTCCGTTCGCGGCGATGGACGTTGTGCCAAAACAGGCTACGCATTTTTTACGGCGGTTCTGGTTTCGACAGATTTGTAACAAGCCGTGGCAGATTTCCGCGGGCGAACTGCACGCCATCGCGGAAATCCTGCGTCGCGAGCAGGCGGAGCTGTTACACATTTTCTTCGGTCACATCGCAGTCCATCTCCTGCCGTTGATCCGCTCCTCGCTCAAACCGACGGTGGTGTCATTTCACGGCGCAGACGTTCTCGTCGACATGGACAAACCCGCCTATCGAAAAGCGACCCGCGAAATGCTCGGCGCGGTAACGCGAGTTTTTGTTCGAGCCGCCTCTTTGCAGCGCGCTGTGGTCGAGCTCGGTTGCGACGAGAGCAAAATCGACGTCGTCAGGACCGGTATTCCACTGGAGGAATTTCCATTTCGGGAGCGTACCTTTCCCGAAAATGGCGAGTGGCACTTTCTCCAAGCCAGCCGTCTGGTGCAGAAAAAAGGCATCGCTACGACGCTTCATGCCTTCACTGATTTCCTGCAACATTATCCGCGCGCGACGCTCACCATCGCGGGCGAGGGTCCGATGCTTACTGAGCTGAAGGAACTGACACGCAAGCTCAAGATCGGCGGCCGCGTGGTGCTGCCTGGTTTCCTGGTGCCGGAGAAATTGCGCGAGCTCTATTACGCGTCGCACATTTTTCTTCATCCGAGCGAAACTGGAAGCGATGGAAACCAGGAGGGCATTCCAAATTCGATGCTGGAAGCGATGGCCACCGGACTTCCGGTCTTTGCAACGAAGCACGGCGGAATTCCGGAAGCGATTGAAAATCGGGTCAGCGGAGTTCTCGTGCCGGAGCGCGATCACGAAGCCCTTTTTCACTCTCTGCTCCAAGCAGTTGAAGACGGGGAATTTCTCCGAGGCCTCGCGCGTCAGGGCGCGGAAGCTGTCGCGGAGAAATTCGATCAACGAAGTCAAATCCGCCGCATCGAAGAAATTTATTTGGGAATGGTCGGCAAATTAGGTTGAGTCTCGGTCGATCCCCTTTCAAGGCCATCGAAGAAATAGGCGAGCTGTTTTTGCACCGCCTGAAAGGACAGACGCTCCGCCGCCCGCCATTGTGTTTCGACGATTGCCTTCGCTCGCTCGGCGGTGTTTTTCAATAATTCCAATGCGATCGTTTTGAGGTGCGCGGTGGTTCGGCCCTCGCCGCAATAATTCGAGAAGATCAGCCGATCGATCGCGCCGTCACCGCCCACGCAAATCGTGCGGGCAAGCAAGGCATCTCCTGCAACTTGTCCCGGAACGCGGCTGCGATCGAGTTGAAGCACGATTTTGTGTTGCGCAATTGTGCGCAAATAATCGGGGTAGGGCTCACGTTTGTCGTGGATCCGCAATTTACCGGCCGGGAATTTCAATTCTTCCAGGAGTTTTTCGCCTTTTCGTCCATCGAGATTGAAGACGGTGACCGGTTCACCGCTCGCCACCGAAATCTCCCTCGCCAGCAAGAGTGCTCCGAGATGATTTCTCGAAAGCACATCCCATTCGCGGGTACCCACAAAAATGCCGCGTTGTTCTCCCGGCGGGACTTTGAGCTGCCATCGCGCATCCTCCAACGGATAAGGCGTCGGAATAAATGCGACCGTCGTCGGGTCGCACTCCGGTCGCGCGCGCCGCAGAATCTCGGCGGCTTCAGGAGTTGTCGCGATGCAACCATTCGCCTGCGCCACGACTTTCATGAATCGGGCGAGCCGTTTTCGGTCGCGTAACTGTTCGGCAATCTGATGCAGTCCGGTCTCCTTGAGCGCGATAGCGACGGTTCGTTTTTGACTCTGACATTCGTTCAATGCGCGCTCGCTCGCGCGAAAGTTGCCGCGCAGAATAAGCAGGATCGGTCGCTTCTCTTCGATCGCGTTCTTGGTCGCGCGATGAAACGATCCGTTCGTGCACGCGGCGAAAGCATGAAGATTGACTGGCGCATGTCCCGGCGCGTCGGGGCCGACCGGCTCGTCGAAATATTGTTCGAGGTCGCGTCCATCTGGACAGAGAACACTCAGCCGAAAATCCATTGCGTCGACGGACGCCATTCTAGTGATCGTCCGATTGCGCAGGCGATGGCGTGGCCGCTTTTAACAACGACTCCTCCTCCACTTCGTCCATCGGTCCGACCGGAACCGCGCGTCTGATTTCAACGGGGGTCTCTTCCGCCTGCGGCTTGACTGGAATTGCGCGCAAAACCGGTTTGCCATCCTCGCCCGCTGTGACCGGGACCGCCCTTGGAGCCTGAATTTCCGAGGTGGTATCGGTCGGCCGTGTCCGATTTTCCGTTCCAGTTGGTTCCGATTTATCGGCCTTTTCCACCGGTTCGGCTACGGCAACCGGTGGCTCATCCGTGCTTTCAAGCTTTACGGTCGCTTTTACCGAATTGTAAGGATCGTTGTCTGCCAGAAGCGTCGGACTCTTCAGGGAAATCGGTCTCAACTCACTTAAATCGGCGGCAAGTTGCGCACGGGGTGCCTCCGCTCCTCCTTCCTTCGGCAGGTCGGCTATAATGCGGGCGCGCGGTTCGCCGTGAATGTTGCAGGGTTCGGTCGGAATTTGTGATTGCGTGGCGATTTCCATGTAAGTCGTGCGCTTCTGTACCGGATCGCCCGTCGCACTCTTCACCGTGTCATAACATTTGTCGGTGGCGAGCAGACCTGAACGCGAACAAATTTCTGCTTCCTTCAGTGTGGCCGGGCGTTTGATTTCTTTCGCCGGATAATGCGCCGCTGCGGCGTTCATTACTTCGACCCAAACAGGCAGGGCCAGTTCGCGCCCGAACGCGCCACGATAAATCTTTTGCGGTTTATCAAAGCCCGCCCAAACCGCGCAGGTGAAGTTGCTGTCATAACCGGCGAATAGAGCGTCTGTGAAATCGTAGGCCGTGCCGGTTTTTCCCGCGGCCGGGAATTTTTTCAACCCAAACTCCGCGCGCGCATTCTTGCCGGTGCCGGTTTCCAATGCATCAACCAGGCAGGAGTGCACTTCGTAGGCGCTTTCCGGCTTGATCACGTTTTGATTAGCGCGCTCGCGTTGTGCGTCCCAAACAACCGTACCGTCTTTTTCGTCAATTCGGTCGAGAATGTGCGGCGCGTTTACCCGCCAGCCGCCGTTCGGAAAAATGGTGTAGGCAAGCGCGAGCTCGGCGAGCGTGACTTCACTACTTCCGAGCATGGTCGCCGGATACGGCCGCAGGCTCGAACGAAAACCGGCCCCCTTACAAAGCTGCAACATTTCATCCAGGCCCGCATCCATTCCGATCCGGACCGCGGCGCCATCCTTTGATTTCGACAGGGCCTGCCGCGCGGTCATTGCGCCTTCATAGCGATTGTCCGCGTTTTCCGGTCCCCATTCGCCCAGGATGCCGGTCATTCCGCCAATCATGACCGCGCGATTATCGAGCGGGGAATCGTCCACCAGCGTGCCCGGAAACATTCCCTCTTCGAATGCGGTCGCGTAGACGAAGGGCAACATTGCGGTGCCGGCGGGGCGCTTTGCCTGAACTGCGCGGTTGTATTGATTGTGCTCGAAATCACGGCCGCCAACGAGCACCAGAATTCCGCCGGTCTCATTGTTCAGTCCGACCACCGCGCCCTGTAAATATTCCGGCGCGGGTTGGGCATTGGCGGTGCCGCTTGCCTTTGCCGCACGAAAGCTGGCCGCATATTCAGCATAGGTCTGATGATCGTAGCCTGGATGTTGTTCGGCTTTGTCCAGTGTTCGCCGTAACGATTCTTCCGCGGCCTTTTGTAAATCGCCATCGATCGTGGTGTGAATCCGGAACCCTTCGTTCATCGCTCGATCCCATCCGACCGCGCTGATGACCTGTTGGCGGATGTAATCGACAGCATAATTTTGTCCCTGCGCGTTCTGACGATTTCCAACCACCAGATTCTCTCCCTGAGTCGCGGCGACTTTGCCGCTGTCGATGTAGCCCTGGTCTTGCATGCGGCTGAGCGCGTAATTGCGCGCGTCGCGCGCCGCAGCCTTGTCATTCCAGGGTGAGAGCCGATTGGGACTTTTGATGATGCCGGCCAGCATCGCGCATTCGCCTAACGACATATCGTGGGCATGCTTGCCAAAATAGCCGCGCGCGGCTGCTTCCGCGCCATACAAGCCGCCGCCGAAGTAAATCCGGTTCAGGTAAAGCTCGAGGATCTTCTGTTTGTTGAAATTGTCCTCGATTCGACGCGCGACAAAAATTTCGAGCAACTTGCGCCGAAACGTTTTCCCCTTGAGCGCAAAACTGTTGCGCGCCAGCTGTTGCGTGATCGTGCTGGCCCCCTGACGAACTCGCCCGGAGGTAAGATTTTTCAGCGTTGCGCGAATGATGCCGGAAAGCGCAAAACCGTGATGCCTGTAAAATCTCGCATCCTCGACTGATACGACCGCGTTGACGAGATCGCGCGGCAGTTGCTCGTAAGGGATCGTCTCGCGGTTCTCTACGTAAATTTGGCCGAAGATTTTATCGTTTCGATCCAGGATGACGCTGGCCGATTCCATTTGTTCGAGCTTGTTTAGGTCGAATGTGGCCGCCTGAGTCTTTAAGTCGGCCATGGCCATCGCGATATAAATCGCCAGCCCGCCGACGAGGAATAGGCCCACCGTGATCGGGACGTAGAATTCCGGGCGCGTGTACCAGGGCTGGCGGAAATGGTAGCCCGGCCGGGGGATGAGATACTGATTGCGGCGCGGAGTTCTCACGGACAAGGGAGCAAACACTCAACGCGCAGCCGGTAAGATTCAACGGCCAATTGAGGCGACGCCTGAAAGCCGCCGGGCGCTTGTCACACCGAAGCTTTCGGCGTAGGCGGATGGACATTGAAATCGGATACTACGGAGTTGGGAAGACTGCTTCGGGACAAAATCGAGCGTGACGGCCCGCAATCCTTTGCCTGGTTCATGCAACAGGCGCTTTATCACCCCGAATACGGTTACTATTCGAGCGATCGGGCTAAGATCGGCCGATTGGGCGACTATTTTAGTAACGTCAGCGTTGGACCGCTTTTCGGGGAATTGCTCACCGCGCAATGCGCCGAAATTTGGGAACGGCTGGGCCGGATCGAAGACTTTGTCGTCGTCGAGCAAGGGGCGCATCACGCAGAGTTCGCGCGCGATGTTTTGGAATCAGCAAAGTTGAGATTCCCGCAGTTTTTTGACGCGTTGCGATACCGAATCGTCGAGCCATTTTCAAAACTGCGGAATCGACAAGTAGCGACGTTACAAATGTTCGGCGACCGCGTTGAGTGGCGGGAATCACTTGATCAGTTGGAAACCTTTACCGGTCTTCACTTTTCCAACGAGCTGCTCGATTCAATGCCAGTCGGCTTGCGAAACAAGTTCGTCGATTTTGTCGGAGATGGATTCGTGTTTGTTGATTCCACGAACGAGCAAAGGACAAACCAATCGCAGCTCGAATGGATTGAGAGAATCGCAGCGCGCTTGCAACGGGGCTTCATTCTCATCGTCGACTACGGATTTGTGCGGTCGGAATTCCGCGAAATGGTTCAAGTCCGTGCGAAGCAGCTTCTTCTCGAATCTCCCTTCGAACAAATCGGCCAGGCCGACATCACGGCCCACATCAACTGGACCGACATCGGTGAATACGCCGGCAAAAACGGCCTCAAGATCTGTGGGTTTACCGATCAGCATCATTTCCTCACCGGAATCCTTTCGGACCGCCCGCAGATTGTCGTCGACGAGAAATCAAAACGCGCTTTGCAGACTTTGCTGCATCCGGAAATGCTTGGTCGCAGTTTTCAAGTGCTTGGGTTGGCGAAAGATGTGGATGTTGAGCCTCCCCTGAGCGGATTCAAGTTCGCCCGCGACGCCCGGAAAAGCCTGGGACTTTAGTTGCATCCCCGCCGTTTCCACCTAACTTCCCGCTCCCTCAACGAAACTATGGCCGACGTCGCCAATAAATATCCAGAGAACGCTGCCGGTAAGTTTTACGTCGATGAGCAATGCATCGACTGCGACCTCTGCCGTGAGACCGCACCCGCCAACTTCAAGCGCAACGACGATGGCGGACACTCGTTTGTTTACAAGCAACCTGAGTCGCCGGAAGAAGAGGGCCTCTGCAAGGAGGCCATGGAAGGCTGCCCCGTCGAAGCCATTGGGAACGACGGCACTTAAGATCGCGCATCGCGAAGGCTGCAAACCCGCGTAGATTTCTGCCGTGGGCTTCATTTTCACCATCATTGGGTTGATGGTTTCGCTGGATCTTGTCTGGTGGATCGTTTTTGCACGGTTGAGCAATCACTCCGGCCGAATTCTCATTTCGATCTTCATGGTCGTGATGATGATTGGATTAATCGCGATCGTCGCCGCAAGGCTGTCGCGCTCGGGTTGGGACCGTTGGGTACCGAAGTTTGCCGTCTCATCGATTTTCATCTGGCACTTTATCGGCCTCGGTTTACTCACGCTGATCGGGCTGGCCCTCATTCCGATCTTCATTGGGCAGAAAATCATTTTCCGTAATCGCCCGGCCAAACCGAAAATTGCCACAGACTCGAGCGCATGGAGCCGGCGGGATTTTTTACGCTTCGGTGCCGCAGCGTTGCCGCCCGTTCTCACCTTCGGGCTGACTGGACTCGCCATGTCTCAGCTCAACCATTTTCGGGTTCGCCGTTTTATCTTGCCAATCCCCAGCCTCCCCGCGGCGCTCGATGGAATGACGATAGCGCAGGTGAGTGACATGCATGTTGGCCGATTTACGAATGGCCGCGTTCTGCGGGAAATGGTCCGCACCGTCAACGAAATGCATGTTGATCTCGTGCTTCTGACCGGCGATCTGATCAATGATGCGCTCGCTGATCTCGATGCCGGCCTCGACCTGGTCCGCGCCATGGAGGCGCGGTTTGGTCTTGCGATTATCGAAGGCAATCATGATTTGATCGAGAACCCGCTTGAATTCGAGACTCGTGTGCGAGGGTCCGGCCTTTCCTTCCTCCTCAATCAATCAAGCGTCGTGCAGGTGCGGGATTTTCCAGTGGAGCTTCTTGGAACGCGTTGGCCGCGTGTGCATGGCGATGGTCGGGACGCGGCAATTGCCGACGACGTGAAAAAGTTACTCGCGAAACGTAAGGGGGAGGCCTTTCCGATTTTGCTCGCGCATCATCCGCACGCATTTGACGCCGCGGCCGAAGCACAGCTGCCGCTTACACTCTCTGGCCACACGCACGGCGGACAATTGATGTGAATGAGGCGCTCGGCTTTGGTCCCGCGCTGTTTCGATACTGGAGCGGTCTTTACGAACGCGGGCCGAGCAAAATGATTGTGTCAAACGGGGTCGGCAATTGGTTTCCCCTGAGGGTGAACGCGCCGGCCGAGCTCGTTCATATCACGCTGCGTCGAGCGTGAATTGAATCAAAACATCGTTCGCGCGAATAAATCGTTCGATCTAATCGCCGGGTTGCTCAAGCGCTGCATATGGCGACGTGCTATTGGTCTGGTTACCATCCCGTGCGCGGGAGCAACGGGATTGGGCGCTGCGAGTCTCTGGCGGGCGAAAAGCAGACCTGTTGCCTGAAGTTTGTGCCGCCCTTGGTATCCGTAAAAAGCGACATAGCTGTGCGGATCGGCGGTTTTCATCGTGGCCGCCCAGTTGAACGTTGGATCGAGCAGGACCGTTCCGTGATTGGTGTCCCATTCCAACCAGGCGTGAGTGAGCGAGTCATACTCCCGACGTTTTCCAATTACGAGACGCAAGCTTGTCGCGCCGTTCAGGTGCATTCGATCGTAGAGCGCGACCGCTTTTGCTTTGCAATCCCCAGCCTTTACCGCTCCGGTCTCGGCCGGAGTCAGCCACCGCCTCGAATAATGATACGGCATCGAGCGTAATTCGGTCATCCAGTTGTTCACGAGGGCAAACGACAGTTGCCTGGTAGGAGGGTGATGTGGGGCATCGAGTGTCGATTCGACCCGCAACATCTGCCGGTCGTAAGGCGTGGACGTGACTTCGAAGAACGCGAATTGCGCCTGTGCGAAGGTGGTGGAGGCAGCAAGGAGAAGAGCGAAACAGACCAGCTTTTTGGAGATCATAGCGGCAGGGCCATGATCTAGAGCAACGCTCGTGCCTGCCGCGCCGTAGCCTTGGCGAAGGCGGGCCGCCGGTGGTTTACGATTTTGTGGTTTCGGGAGGCGTTTGACCTGTCGCCGATGTCGACCCGGGCGTAACTGTAGGGGAAGCCGTTGGCTTCCCAGAGACGCTACCAGCGTCTCCTACAGAAGCGGCTTTCGCTGCCGCTGCCTCGGCTGCCGCTTTTTTCTTAGCTTCGGCTGCCGCCGCCGCGTCTGCGAGATTCTTATCTACTGCGGCCGCTTCGATCGGATGGATCTTGTGATAGTAATCGTTCGATTTCGAAAGCTGCTCTTTCCGAAACAAGAGGTGATCGAATCGTTCGCGCTGACTAAGCTCGAAGTCCTTGTCCATCTTGATCGCCTCAAATGGGCAAACCTCGACGCAAATCTGGCAACTCATGCAAACTGAAATGTCGATATCGAAGACGGCCGGATAGAACTGCGGCTTACCGATGTAGTCCGGCTTCTTGTCCTTGCTCTTAACTATATAGATGCACTGCGGAGGACATTCCTTTTCGCAAATCTGGCACGCCACGCAGCGCAGGCCGGCCTGTGCATCGGTCCCGTCAAAAACGAGAAACGGGAAGTTGCGGTAATTCTCCGGCAAGGGACTGCGTTCCTCGGGATACTGCACTGTGATCAATCGTTCTTTGTCGAAATAACTTCCGGCAAAATTTCGGAGCGTTACCGCCATGCCCTTCAAAATTCCCGCGCCAATCATTGGAGTTTCAATCTCGCTGAAACGGCGGCATCTTCACAAGTAAAAGTTGAATACGTTCCGTCAGATTGCGGTTGCTCTGTGCTTCTTTGTCGCCCTGAACGCTCGCGCCGGCGAGCTGAGTTTCGATAGCGGGCCGCAACGGGTTCATCTGATCGAGCTTTACACATCCCAGGGTTGCAGCAGTTGTCCGCCGGCCGAAGCCTGGCTGTCGAAACTGAAGTCAGAGCCGCGATTGTGGAAAGATTTCGTTCCGCTTGCGTTTCATGTCGATTATTGGGACCGGCTCGGTTGGCGCGACCCTTTTGCCATGAAGGAATGGACTGCGCGGCAATATCAATATTCCTCCGCCTGGAACAGCGAAGGCGTCTACACGCCGGGTTTCGTGCTCGATGGCCGCGAATCGCTCGAACGCAAAGTACCGCCGTCATCGGGCGAGAAAACCGGCACGCTCAAATTGTCGATCGCGAACGGTCACGCAATCGCGGAATTCTACGGCGCGACGAGAGACCTGGATCTTCATCTTGCCGTGCTCGGGTTCGACCTGACGACGAAAGTAACCGCAGGCGAAAACAGTGGACGCAGTTTGGGTCAGGACTTCGTTGTCCTCTCCCTAACGAACCAAAAGATAACGGACGGCAAAGCTCAATTTGACTTCAATCCGGACCCGCGTGCTCGCGGGATCGCTGCCTGGATTACAGCGCCAACTCGACTTGAACCAATTCAAGCAGTCGGCGGCTGGCTGAAATAACGCTCCAATCGTTAAATGCTTAGCGATCGACTTCGCCCATCACGATGTCGACGCTGCCAAGGATCACCATCACATCAGCGACGGTGTGACCGAGACACATGTCTTCAAGAATCGTCAGGTTAATGAAACTCGGCGGACGCACGCGATAGCGATACGGGCTTGGGCCGCCGTCACTGATCAAGTAGAACCCAAGCTCACCTTTTGGGCTTTCAATACGTCCGTACGCTTCGCCGATCGGCGGCCGAAACGCGCGCACTTTGATTTTCGGATTCACGATTGGCCCGGCCGGGATTTGCGGAAGCGCTTGTTTCAGAATCTCCAGGCTTTCGCGCATTTCGAGCGCACGCATCATCAGACGATCGTAGGTATCGCCATGATCGCCGAGCGGCACCCGAAACTTGAATCGTGGATAAATTCCGTAGCCGTCAACCTTACGAATGTCGTAATTCACGCCGGACGCGCGCAACATTGGACCGGTAATTCCGGCGCTGATCGCCAGCTCGGCCGGAAGTTTTCCGACATTCTGGGTCCGCGCGATCACGATCTCGTTTTGCAAGATTAATTCCTCGAATTCGTCGAGAAATTTCGGGAAACGATCGACGATACGCTTCGCGGCGCCGAGCCATTCGTCACTCGCGTCGACGCGGCAACCGCCAAAACGCATGTAATCGCACATCATTCGCGAGCCGGAGAGTGATTCAAAAAGATCGAGAATTTTCTCGCGTTCGCGGAACGCGTACATCAGTGGCGTGCCCCAGGCGCCCATATCACTCAGCAAAAATCCTAGCAGGGACGCGTGATTTTGGAGCCGCGTGAGCTCAGCGAGAATAATTCTCAGATATTCGGCGCGTTCGGGAACTTCGATGCCGCCGAGTTTTTCAACGCTCATGGCGTAGGCCCAGTTGTTCGACATGGAACAAAAATAATCGAGCCGGTCGGTGTACGGCATCGAACCGAGGTAACTCGTTTGCTCGCCGATTTGTTCGTGGTTGCGGTGCAGATAACCGAACACTGGTTTGAGTTTGCGAACGATTTCGCCGTCCAGCGCGACGTTCATCCGGAAAACGCCGTGCGTGGATGGATGTTGGGGCCCCATCGAGACCTCGAGTAAGTCGCCATCCAAGCGCGCGCCCATCGTGATCGGAGGTCTTTCGATCGCTTCCAGTATTTCAGTCGTCGCGCTCATTCTAGCGCTTCACTCAACAGGACAAATTACGAGGGTTTTAGTTCAGTTTCTGGCGGACGCGCCGGATAATGTTGTTTCGCGCGCGTAAGCACGTCGTCGTGCGGCGTCGGTTCCCATTCAAAATCGTCCGGCGGCACGTAATCTTTGCGCATTGGATGATCTTTGAATTCGTCCCACATCAAAATGCGGCGAAGATCGGGATGACCATCGAAATGAATCCCATAGAGATCGAAAATTTCGCGCTCTTGAAATTCGGCGCTGCGCCAGACAGGCGTGAGCGACGGCAATCGCGTGCCATCGGTGCGATTCACGGTCCGCATTCTAATAATGAGCGGCCCGTGTTTCAGCTTGATCGAGTAAAGGTGGTAAACCGCTTCGAGATACCCGGGGATTTTCTCTTCGCTGGTCTGATCTACCTCTTTTTCGACGCCATCGACCATTTGTTTCACTTTTGTCGTGGTCTTCACCGTTCGCTCCGGCCAATCCACGCCGGTTGCGTTTGAGCAAAAATCGAAACTCAACGCCGCATGATCGCGCAGAAACTTCGCGACTTCGAGCGCGTGCTCGTTGTCGATCAGGAGCGATGATTGGCCGGACGGTCCGGGATTAACGACGATTTCGATCTTTGCTCCGCGCGCAGCCAGCTCCGCCCGATTTTTCATTTGCTCCAGCGTTTCCACAATCAGACGCGCTCGAGCTTCGGCGGATGATACGTCTTGGGATTGGCCGGCGGATTCAAATCGTGTTCGCCGAATGCCGGTACCGGGAATTCGCTCGGTTGTTCCGGTTTCAAAAATTGTGCCTTGTCCGCGCCGGAGAGCTTCTGTTCGTCAATCTTGCGCTGTAACTCCATGAAGGCGTGGAGCAGCGCTTCGGGCCGCGGCGGGCAGCCGGGAATGTAAACATCCACGGGGATATAACGATCGATTCCTTTCAACACATTATAACCCTGCTTGAACGGTCCCCCCGAAATCGCGCACGCGCCCATCGAGATCACATATTTCGGGTCCGGCATTTGATTGTAGAGGCGCACAATCTGCGGCGCCATTTTCTTAGTCACCGTGCCCGCAACGATCATGAGATCGGCCTGACGAGGCGAGGGTCGGAAAACTTCGCCTCCAAACCGCGCGATATCGTAGCGCGAGGCCGCGGTCGCGATCATTTCGATCGCACAGCAAGCCAGACCGAATTGAAGCGGCCAGATCGAGTTCTTTCGGCCCCAATTGTAGAGTTCCTGCATTGACGTCACCCAAATGCCCTGGCGTTGCAGCTCGTTCCGTAATCCTTCGTCGATATTGTTCTCGCTCATTTGGCCCAATTTAAACAACCTTTGCCCCACGCCCAAACCAGCCCTTCGATCAACAAAAGCAAGAACACGAGAACGGCAACGAAAGCGCCGATTGGTAAACCGGTGAATGCCACCGCGAACGGCACCAGAAAAATGGCTTCTACGTCGAAGATTAGAAAAATGATCGCGTAGAGATAATACTGCGACCGGAATTGAATTTGCGCTTCTCCGGTCGACTCAACTCCGCACTCATAAATAGAAAGTTTGTCCGGGCCGGGCTTCGGCGGCTGAAAAAATCGTCTCCACGTCCATGCAAGCGCGAGCGGCAGCAGGGGAAAGACGAGGGCCACGCCGGCGAAGACCACGATGAACAAATACGGATTCGGCGTCATCCTCCTGGAACTTAATCAATCTGATTATCCGAGAAACAGAAATAATCAGCCTTGATTAAATAATTCAGCCCCGCTTTTCTTCATCGAGCGTGAGCCAATCTCTGGACCAGGTTTTCATTCTCGCGAAACAATGGCTGCTTTCGTTCCTGACCGGGCGGTTTCCTAATTGGATGATCGAAATTGCCTCGAGCCTGCTCAACGTCGTCGCGTTGCTTGGCGTTTTTCTCACTCTTTTTGCCCTGATCTCGGTGCTCGAGCGAAAGATTCTCGGTCGGATGCAGAATCGTTACGGGCCGAATCGCGTTGGCCCTTTCGGGCTGTTCCAGCCGGTCGCCGACGGAATCAAGATGTTGATCAAGGAAGACATTGTGCCGAAGCGCGCGGACAAGATTGTCCATTTCATCGCGCCGATTTTTATCGCGGCCGCGGCGATTCTTTCCCTCGGCGTCATCCCCTACGGACGAAACATGACGCCGTTTGTGATCGACGGTGGCATTTTATTTTTCTTCGCAGTCGGATCCGCCACCGAGCTGACCGTTTTCATGGCGGGGTGGGGAAGCAACAACAAGTACTCCATGCTCGGCGCCATGCGCGCGATTGCGCAGATGATCAGTTACGAATTACCGCTCATCATTACGATCCTGCCGGTGGTGATGATTGTCGGTTCGCTGAATCCTGACAAGATTGTCGCCGCGCAAGCGCCGTATATCTTTGGGTTCGTGCCGCACTGGTTTGCGTTTACCCCGTGGGGCGCAGCTGCCTTCCTC
>Ga0066903_100000600_pt1 | contig 23393 bp, 22 predicted proteins | sample PanSoiMetaGPlot1_FD_67491 | JGI IMG/M metagenome (GOLD analysis project Ga0066903, IMG submission 67491) | Tropical forest soil microbial communities from Panama analyzed to predict greenhouse gas emissions - Panama Soil - Plot 1 (version 2) | ecosystem: Environmental > Terrestrial > Soil >... | reverse complement strand
GTTCCCGAGTTCATCGCCTATGCCAAGGCCAATCCGGACAAGATTAACGTGGCGTCGACCGGCGTCGGAAGCATTTCTTATATGTCTGGCGAGTTGTTCAAGATGATGACCGGCGTCAATATTCAGCACGTGCCTTATCGCGGCTCGGCACCTGCGCTGACCGACCTGCTCGGTGGCCAAATACGGGTGGCATTTTTGCCGATGCCCGGGTCAATTGAATACATCAGGGGCGGCAAACTGCGCGCGCTGGCGGTGACGACCGCGACGCGCTCCGATCAACTCCCGGACATTCCAACGATAGGCGACATTGTCCCCGGGTACGAGGCGAGCGTTCGCTTCGGCGTCGGCGCGCCGAAGAACACGCCCGCCGCAATTGTCGACAAGCTCAACAGAGAGATCAACGCCGGCCTCGCCGATCCCAAGATGAAGGCGCGGCTTGCGGACCTTGGCGGCACGGTTCTTGGCGGCTCGCCCGCCGAATTCGGTAAGCTTATTGCGGATGAAACCGAAAAGTGGGCCAAGGTGATCAAGTCCGCGAACATTAAGCCGGAGTGATTTTCGAAAGCACCGCCCAAATATTCCATGACGTCCGTTAGGCGAACGCTGACTCGCCCGATGACGGCTCCGGGTCACGACCGGCACTGGATCAGAACGGTTGTCCGCCAGCATGGAGCCTGGGGCGCATTGCCACAGCCGGTGGCGCCGTCGCGGCGCATGTCCTAGAGCATGTTCCGTTCCGTTTGGAATCGGAACATGCTCTAAGACTTGTTGAGTGGCACAGATCCTTTCCGGAAAACCGGTGCGCACTTTTCCGGGATATGCCCTAACATCAATCAGAGGATGGAAGCATCCCTATGACCGACATCACGCTGACCCGCAGACACGTGCTCGCCGGTGCGGCGGCGCTTGGGTTCGCCGGCTCGGTGCGGCCGGCCGCCGCCGAGACGGTCGACATCGCGGCGGCAAAACGCGAGGGCAACGTGACGCTCTACACGTCGGCGCCGATCGCCGCCGCCCAGAAATTCGCCAACGCGTTCCAGCAGAAATACGGGATCACGGTCGAGCTGTTCCGCTCCGGCGGCACGCAGGTGCTGCGCCGCTTCATGATGGAGCAGGAGGCCGGGCACGGCGGCGCCGACGTGCTGGTGTCGTCCGATCCTGCCGCCGTCATCGACCTCGCCGCCAAGGGGATGTTCGTGCCGTTCAAGCCCGAGGGTTTCGATCGTGTGCCGCCCGCGCTCAACGATCCGGAAGGCCGCTACGTCGCGCAGCGTGTGAGCGTGATCTCGATCTACGGGCGCAGCGACCTGGTTGCGGCGAGCGACATGCCGAAGACCTGGGACGACTTGTTGAGCCCGCGCTTCAAGGGCAAGCTCGTCATGACCAACCCGTCGTTCACCTCGCTCCAGCTCGGCGTGGTGGCGATGATGGTGAAGCAGCGCGGCTGGGACTATTACGAGAAGCTCAACCGCAACGACGTGGTGGTCGTGCAAGGCAACGAGCAGGCGCTCAACATGGTCAAGACCGGCGAGCGTCCGATCGCCGCCGGCGCCGATAGCCAATATGCCAACGAGGCGCGCATGGCCGGACACAGGATCGCCAATGTCTTTCCGGGCGACGGCACCTTCGCGATCCCGGCCACCACCTCGGTCGTGAAGGGTTCGAAGAGCCCGAACGCGGCGAAGCTCTTGGCCGAATACTCGCTGAGCCTCGAGGCGCAGAGGCTTTGGCCGGAGAACGGGATCTACGCGGCGCGCGCCGACGTCGCGCCGCCCGCCGGCAGCCCGAGGATCACCGACATCAAGGTGATCCCGATGGACTTCGCCTACATCAGCAGCGTGACTGGGCAGGTGAAGCGCAAGTTCAGCGAGATTTTCTCGACCTAGGGCCGGCGGCGAGCTTTGCGCTCGTCCCGCTCATCGGCCTGATCGTCGGCGGCATTGTCGACAGCGTTACCAACCGCGGAATTCAGCGCAATCGAAAACCCCGTCAGGCCGCGATGGCCGGGGTTTTCGACAAAGTTACATAGTGGTCTTCTGTCCGGCTGCAGCCATCGGGACGCTCGCCTTTCGATTCGAGCCACAAACTGCTATGTTGTGTGCCGATGCGGCGGTAATAGACGGAACGCGATTTGGAGGTTCGCACAGGAGACGCCTCGTGCAGATGATCCTGTGGTTTTTTTCAGCGTTGGTGATGACGGCTGTGGTGTTTGCGACCTCGGTCGACTGCGCCGGGGCGCAAGACCTTCGAGTCTACGGACCGGGCGGACCAGAGCCGGCCATTCGAGAAGCGGCCAGCCAATTCGGGGCTGCGCATGGCATCAATATCGAGGTCACGGCAGGCCCGACCGGCAAATGGCTCGATGCTGCCAAGGCAGATGCCGATATCATATATAGCGGCTCTGAGACGATGATGACCGATTTTGTAGATGCAATGGGCGGTGAGCTCGTGGCCGCCACCGCTACACCACTTTATCTGCGGGTTTCGGCGATCCTGGTTCGACCGGGAAACCCTAGACAAATTAAGGGTTTCAGCGATCTTCTGACGCGCGGCGTGAAGGTTCTGATCGTCAATGGAGCTGGCCAAAACGGTCTTTGGGAGGACATCGCCGGCCGCAAAGGGAGCATTGAAACGGTCAAGGCCCTCAGAGCTAACATAGTGAGCTATGCAAAGACGAGCGCTGATGCCCGGCAGGCGTGGGTCGACGATCACTCGATCGACGTATGGCTCACGTGGACAATTTGGCAGGGCGACGATCCCGGCCTGGCCGAAATCGTCCCGATCGAACCGGAAATGCGCATCTTCCGGGATGCTGGCGTAGCACTAACCAGACGGGGACAGAGCAAAGCGAGCGCCCAAGACTTCGTCGGTTTCCTGGCGTCGCCCGCGGGCGCAACCATTTTCCAGAAGAGAGGCTGGATCACACAATAGGAGTGACGCGTAAGCAAGACGGAACTGCCCGGATATGGACGCCGGGCAGACCAATTCGATGGGCTCGTTAGAAAACTGGAACAGTTGCTAGTTCATGTCCGGAAAGACGAAACGCCCTCCCGTCAATAATAATCCTTGCACCACCCTGCGTAACCAGCTTGCGTTCTTGAGCGTCCATTCGCGAAGCACGGCGCCATCCGGGCCGACCTCCGCGACGATGTATTTGCTGGTTTCTACGTTCATCGCCCCGCGGCCGGAATCGCGGGTGCGACGCCGGATCAGCGCGGCGGCACGTCGATCGGCATGCAGTTGGGACGACGCTGGGCGAGGCACTCGTCGACATTGCGGGCGTCCACCAGCGCGTTGACCAGCCAGACGCCGATGCCAACGACGACCGCGAAGACCAGCAGCAGCACGATATTGCCGCGCCGGCGTTCGGCTTCAGTCTCGGGTTCGCTCTCGCCTTCCCGGGGCGGCAACTCGGTCACGGTCCTGTCACGGCGTCATGTTTCCCGTCCCGGGCGGCTGCCGCCCAAGACAAGAGGGCGCACCCCTTTCGCGACAGAATAGAGGCGCCGAAGGCTCGGGCAAGTACGGCTTGCGATACATGAATGGGCGAACCCGCGGGCAATCGTGCCGCGGGCTCAGGCGGCCGGCGGGCGCGCCATCGTCTCCTTCACCTGTGCGACCAGCTGCTTGAGCGTGAAGGGCTTCGGCAGGAAATCGTACTTCTGGGGGTCGGGAAGACTCTTCTGGAAGGCGTCCTCCGCATAGCCGGAGACGAAGATGATCCTGATGCCGGGGTGATGCTTGCGCACCTCCTTGAACAGTGTGGGCCCATCCATTTCCGGCATCATCACGTCGGACACGATGAGATCGATCTCGCCGCCGTGGCGGCCGAGCAGCTCGAGCGCCTCGACGCCATTGCCGGCCTGCAGCACGGTATAGCCGCGTGACGACAGGCCGCGTGCGTTGAGAGCGCGCAGCCCTTCCTCGTCCTCGACCAGGAGGATGGTGCCGCGGCCGGTGAGATCGGAGGCGGTGCGCCGCGCGTCCTCGGCGGCCGAGATGGCGCCGGATATCTTTGGCGAGGTGGCCTCGGAGAACGGCGGGGCCGCGACGTCGTCGGCGGCCGGGACGTAACGCGGAATGAAGATGCGGAAGATCGCGCCCTCATCGAGCCTGGACTCGGCATAGATGAAGCCGCCGGTCTGCTTGATGAAGCCGTAGACGGTTGCAAGACCGAGCCCGGTGCCCTTGCCGATGTCCTTGGTGGTGTAGAACGGATCGAAGATCTTATCGATCACCTCGGGCGCGATTCCGGTGCCGGTATCGGCAATCTCGATCAGCACGTATTCGCCGACCGGCATGCCCTTGTGCTGCAGGCGCCCGCTCTCCTCGGCGCCGACGTTGCGGGTGCGGATCGCCAGCACGCCGCCGTCGGGCATGGCGTCGCGGGCATTGACCGCGAGATTGATGATCGCCTGCTCGAACTGAGCGACGTCGGCCTTGATCTGCCAGAGAGCGCGCGTGAGCAGGATGTCGAGCTTGACCTTCTCGCCGATCAGGCGGCGCAGCAGCATGCTCAGATCCGGCAGCGTCTCCGAGAGCTCGATCACTTGCGGGCGCAGCGTCTGCTTGCGCGAGAAAGCAAGCAGTTGCCGGACCAGGGCCGCCGCCCGGTTGGCGTTCTGCTTGACCTCCATGATGTCCTGGAACGACGGATCGGTCGGCCGATGCGCGTTGAGCAGAAAATCGGTCGCCAGCATCATGGCATTGAGCAGGTTGTTGAAGTCGTGCGCGATGTTGCCGGCGAGCCGGCCGATGGTCTCCATCTTCTGCTGCTGGAACACCTGGTTCTCGAGCGCACGCTTCTCCGTGGTGTCGAGCGCATAGACAATGGCAGCCTCCCGATCCGCTTCCACCGTCTCAACCGCGGTGACGTAGAAGCAGGCCGAGCCCTCGCCGTCGGCAAGCGCGGCATCGACCGGGGCGATCTCACCCTGCCCGGCCGCCGCCTTGCGAATCGCCGCCTCGAGCGCCGGGCGGTCGCGCTCGGCGACGACCGCGAGGATCGAGCCATCGCCTTCGCCCTTGAGCACCGGATGGAGGAGGCCGGCAAATCGGGCGTTGGAGCGCTCGATCCGGCCCTGCTTGTCGACGGTGGCGATCGCCATCGGCGTATCGTTGAAGAAGCGCGCGAAGCGCACCTCGGCCGCGCGCAGCGGGTCGGCGCCGCCGTCGCCGGCGCGATTGAGCACGAGCGTGCGCGACGACCCGGCGACACCATCGGCGCCGAACGCGACCTTGTGGAACAGCCGCGCCGGCACGCTACGGCCGCTGCGGGTCTTGAGGTCGATATCGAGGATCTCGGTCTTCACGTCGCCCGGCGCCGCCGTGAGCGTCGTCAGCAAAACGGCCGCCTCGCCCGCCACGATGTCGTTGAGCTTCAATCCGCCAGAGCCGACCTGCGCCAGGTCGTGGTCAAGCCACTCCGCCAGAGTGGCATTGAGATAGGAGAGATTGCCGTCGGCATCGACCGAGAAGAAGCCGGCCGGCGCATGGTCGAGATAATCGATGGCGTGCTGGAGCTCCTGGAACACGTTCTCCTGCCGCTCGAGCTCGCGCGTAACGTCGGCGAGCGACCATACCGTCATGCGCGCCTCGCGCTTGCCCTCGCCGAGCGGCCGTACCCGCATCCGCAGCCAGCGCCCGGGCTCGCCTCTGTGGGTGCCGACCCGCACTTCCTCCTGCAGACGGCGCCCCTCGCGGGCGGCCCGCAGCAGGCGATAGACCGCCTCCGAGACTCCCGGATCGCCGATGAACACACGCTCGACCGGCCGCACATCGCCGGCGACGGTGGCGCCGATGAGCTCCAAATAGGCCGCATTGGCATAGATCACGCGGCCACGGGTATCGGTGACGAGAATGCCCTCCTGGGCGCCATCGACCACCGACTTGAGCAGCGGGCTCGCGACGTCCTTGCCGGCCATCTGCAAGATGCCGGCGGCGAGCGCGAACAGGAGGAACACGCCGACCATGGCCAGCACCGCCAGGAAGGCGAGGATATAGGGCTCCGCGTTGGTGCGCCCGATCACGATGAGACCGGCCGCGGCGGCGACGAGAACCACCGCGATCAACAGCACGAGGCCGATGCTGCCACCGTGCTGGCCAGTGCCGGTGCGGTCGAGCGCCGCACGGCCAAAGTCTCCGGTCACATCCTGCTGCGCCATGATCGGCTTGCGACCTGTCCTTTTCCGATTCTCAGTGCCTCAGACGCGATATTCGCGCAAGGGGTTCGTGTAAAACGAGTCCCAGCAAAGATTCGCGCAACACGAGTCCCGTGCATTGGAACTCGTCACGAGGCCAAAAACAGGCCAGGACTCCGGACTCGAAGTGTTCCTCTCCCCCAGCCTGCGGCGACAGGGTCGGGTGAGCCCGCCGCATGTCATTGGCGCCTCCCCGCGACCGCGCGGTTGAGCCGCACGTAACCGATGACCTCGGCCACCGCCTGGTAATGCTCGGGCGGGATCTCCTGGTCGACGTCGACGGTCCCGTGCAACGCGCGCGCCAGCGGCGGGTTCTCGACGATCGGGATGTCGTGCTCGCCGGCGACCTCGCGGATCTTGCGGGCCACGATGTCGACGCCCTTGGCGACGCAGACCGGCGCGTTCATTCCGCGCTCGTATTTCAGGGCAATCGCGTAATGGGTCGGGTTGGTGATCACGACGGACGCCTGTGGCACCGCCGCGATCATGCGCTTGCGCATGCGGGTCTGACGGATCTGCCTGATCTTGGCCTTGATGCCGGGGTCACCCTCCGTCTGCTTGAACTCCTCCTTGAGCTCGCGCAGCGACATTTTCTGCCGCTCGAACCATTGCCGGTACTGGAACAGGTAGTCGCCCGCCGCAATGAGCGCGAGCACCACCACGACCGCGCTGAGTAGCTGCAACGTCAGCTTGAGCGTGATCGGCAGCATGGCGGCGGGGTCGGTGCGTACCAGGCCGTCAAGACGAGACCGTTCCGGCCACAGCAGCGCCGCCATGATGGCCCCGATCAGCGCAAGTTTGGCGAGGCCCTTGATGAAATTCGCCAGCGCCTGCCTAGAGAAGAGACGCTTGAAGCCCGCGAGCGGCGAGATCTTGGAGAGCTTCGGCTTGAGCGGCTCGCCCGACCAGACGAAACGATGTTGAATGATGTTGCCACCGACCGCCGTGAGCACCAGGAGCGGAACCGCGATTGCGGTCGCCACTTCGAAGCCGATCTTGCCGATCACGTCGAGGAAACCGCGACCGTCGACGCGGATCGCCCAGGAGTTGGCGACCAGGCCGCGCAGCGTGGTGGTGATGCCGGTCGCCATTGAGCCCGAGAACGCCATCAGGACCAGCGTGCCGCCGGCGATGACGAACCAGGTATTGACCTCCTGGCTCTTGGCGACGTCGCCGCGCTCGACCGCCTCGTCCAGCCGCTTCTGAGTCGGGTCTTCCGAGCGTTCGGTGTCTTCCAGGCCTTCCGCCATGTTTCCTCACGAATAGGGCGCGAGCTCACGCAGGGTGGTTTCGACCGTGCCCAGGAACACGCCCATCATGGCGCCGAGCACGAGCAGCAGGATGAGAAAGCCGACAATGATCGACAGCGGCAGGCCCACGAAGAAGACCTGCATCTGCGGCATCAAGCGCGAGAGCACCCCGAGGCCGACGTTGAACAGGAGTCCGAACACGATGAACGGCGCCGAGACCTGAACCCCGATGCGGAACGCGGTGGCGACAATACCCGTGGTGAGGGCGGCGACATCTCCGAGGAGCGGGAGCTCGCCCGGACGGAACAGGGCGTAGCTGTCGTTGAGCGCGGCGATCACCAGGTTATGCAGATTGGCGGTGAAAATGAGCGTGAGGCCGAGCATCGTCAAAAAATTGGCGATGATTGCGCTTTGCTGGCCCTGCGTGGGGTCGATGGCGGTGACAAAGCCGAGTCCGAGCTGCTGGGCGACCACGGAGCCGGCAACCTGCAGCGCCGCAATCATCAGACGCACGGTGAGGCCGAGCACCGCGCGTTGGCATCGGCGGCAGGATGGCCCGGTTCGTGTTTGAGCCGGAAATCCGATGGATCGTTCTGATCTTGCCGAGCGCGACCAAGCGCGCGCCGAGCGTGCGGTCGAACTCGCTGCGAAAGGTCGGGATCCTGCGCCGGAACGGATCGGTGTCCGACCGCTGCGCCGTCGAATCCGCATTCGCGAGATTTTCGGAAATGATGCGCATGCGTCCGGCCTGGGCGCGCAGCCCGGAGGCTGCGATCGCGATCGATTTCAGGAAGTCCATCGTTCCTCACCTCTTCTCGCGGGCGATCAGCGTTTGCCGAGCGCGGTCTTGATCACAGGCCGAGACCGCGCGTGTAGAGCGCGGCGGCCGCTTGGTAGTCCATCGCGTTGGTGGCGACCTTGAGCATCTCGTCCTCGAGGCTCACGGCATTACCGGAGGGCCTCGCTTCGAAATCGAGCCGGCGATCGAGCGCGAAACCGCAACGAATCGCCGCCGGTTTGCGTGAGAAGCGCGGTACTGGTGCGCGCGAGCGTCAGCCCGCTGGGCTGCGGCTTGGTCACATCGACCGGCACCAGATCTCGCGGCATGAACTTGGGCGTGTCGGCATTGGCGACGTTCTCGGCCAACAGGCGCTGACGCTCCTGGTGCCAGTGCATCTTGGTGCGCAGCATCGAAAAAATCGGGATGTCGGAGATCGGCACCGGTAATTTCCCCTCGAAGTTCCCGACCCCCGTGGCCGGTCATGCTCGGCAGAGTTTGCCGGCGGCTTGGTTAATGGCCGGTTAAATCGCTAATTTTCAGGCATTTGCCATTAATCCGCCGTTTACCATCCAAATGGTTGGCCCGATTGAAGGCGGGTCACTGACGGGGGGCTTTCGTTAAAACTTTATTAGTGTTCAACCCGGCAAATTGTGCCGCTGGCGTTAACCATTCGGGGCATCTCCTGTAAGCTGAGGGTGACCCGGTTGGATGTGCGAGCCCCCTGGGGCGCAGGGAGGAGCAAGTGGAATTCCTATTCGGCGAAGGGCAATACGGTCTTCGGTTCCTGTTTGCCTTCATCGTGGTGCTCGCCTTGATCGGCCTCACCGCATGGTTGGTGCGGCGCTTCGGCGCCGAGCGTCTCGGCGCCGCCAGCGCGCGCGGCCGCCAGCCGCGGCTCGCGCTCATCGATCAGGCTGCGGTGGACAGCAGACGTCGCCTGATCCTGATCCGCCGCGACAATGTCGAGCATCTGCTGATGATCGGAGGACCTTCTGACGTAGTGGTCGAGGCAAACATCGTGCGCGCCGCAGTGGCAACGGCTACGCCGCGTCCACCGGCGGCCGCCGATACACTGTCGCGCGCGGTCACGCTCGGAGATGGGGCCTGGCCGCTGCAACCTGAGCCCGTGCCCCCGTCACCGGCAGCGCCACCGCTTCCGCCGCGCCCGCATCGCTCACCGCCGCCGCCGCAGCTCGCCGCGGAAAACGGCCACTGGCATGCGGAGCCTGAACCGCCGCCGCCTCCGGCGCGCCCGCATCGCGCTCCGCCGTCGCCGCCGCAGGCCGCAGCGGAAAACGGCCAGTGGCAAGGCGAGCCTGAGCCGCCACCGCCGCCGGCGCGTCCCAACCGCGTCGTCGATCCGCCGAACCGCGTCGGCGATCCGCTCGCCGGGCTTGCAGCCGAACTGTCGCGCAATCCGCCGCCGGAGCCCGCCGCGCCGGCACCGCCGCCGCGTGCGCCGCGCGAACGCCTGCGTGAAGCGGCGCGCGAAGCTCCGCGCGAAACTCCGCATGAGCCAGCACCGGTGCGGCAACCGCAACCGACCAACGGATCGGCTGATCCGCAATACAATTCCGCCGCCGATCAGAACCTGGCCGAGATGGCGCAGCGGCTCGAGGCGGCACTCCGACGCCCGGCAGGGCGCGCCGAAGCGCGCACCGAGCCCAAGGCCAGACCAACACCGCAGCCGGCACCACAGCCAGCGCTGCAACCGATCGTGCACCCCGCAGTGCAGGCGGCAACACTGCCGGCACCGCAGCCCGTCCCGCAACCGACGCCGGACGTCGAATTCGAGCCTGCACCGGCAGCCGCCGAAGCAGGGCCGCCGCAAGCCGAAACCAAGCCCGCGCGCGAGACGAAAGCGGCCGCGCCCGGACGATCCCTCTACGACAGCCTCGAACAGGAGATGGCGAGTTTGTTGGGCCGTCCGAATAGAGCTTGAAGGCATCGGCGATCAGCCGCAGCGTCCGTCTGGCGACCGTGGCGGCTGGTGTAGCGACGATCTTGGGTGCGGCCGCGCTTCCGGCCGCGGCGCAGGACATCAGCATCAATCTTGGCGAAGGTGGCGGGCTCACCGAGCGCGTCATCCAGCTCATCGCCTTCATCACCGTGCTGTCGCTGGCACCGTCGATCCTGGTGATGATGACCTCGTTCACGCGCATCGTGGTGGTGCTGTCGCTGCTGCGCACCGCACTTGGCACCGCGCTTGGCACCGCGACTGCGCCGCCGAACGCGGTGATCGTCGCGCTCGCGCTGTTCCTGACCGCCTTCGTGATGGGCCGGCGCTGCAGAACGCCTATGACGTCGGCATCAAGCCGCTCATGAACAACGAGATCAGCGTCGCACAGGCATTCGATCGCTCATCCGGCCCGCTCAAGACCTTCATGCAGAAGAACGTGCGCGAGAAGGACCTCGCGCTGTTCGCCGATCTTTCGCACGAGCCGCGCCCGGCTTCACCGAAGGAAATGTCGCTGCGCATCCTGGTACCGGCGTTCCTGATCTCGGAGCTCAAGCGCGCCTTCGAGATCGGCTTCCTGCTGTTCCTCCCCTTCCTCATCATCGACCTCGTGGTCGCCTCGGTGCTGATGTCGATGGGAATGATGATGCTGCCGCCTGTCGTCGTCTCGCTGCCGTTCAAACTCATCTTCTTCGTGCTGGTCGACGGCTGGTCGCTGGTCGCCGGCAGCCTGATCCAGAGCTACGGAACGTAAGGCGGGATGACTTTTCTTCGAATCGTCATCCCGCTTGAGCTTCTTGTTTGAGCATGATCCCCCGGGTCAAGCCCGAGGGCACGCATTTCCGAAAACCGCTCCGCACTTTTCGGGATCATGCTTTAGCGGCGACCTTCTCGCAGCCGCCGCACCTCAGCCCCACACCTGGCGGGCAGTCTCGACCACGCGCTCGAGCTTGCGCTTCTGATCGTCCTCGCTGAGCAGATTGCCGACGACGTCGGAGGCGAAGCCGCACTGCGGGCTGATCGCGAGCTGCTCGAGCGGCAAGTGCTTTGCGGCCTCATCGATGCGGCACTTGAGGTCGTCAACCATTTCGAGCCCGGACACCTTGGTGCTGATCAGGCCGAGCACGACCACCCTGCCCTTCGGCACGAACCGCAGCGGCGCGAAGCTGCCGGCGCGCGGGCTGTCGTATTCGAGCAGGAAGCGGTCGTGCGGCAGCTCGTTGAACAGCCGCTCGGCGATGGCGTCGTAGCTGCCTTCGCGGTGCCACATGCTGCGCTGGTTGCCGCGGCACAGGTGGATGCCGGTCGCGACCTCGCCCAGGTTGGCAACGATGGCCGCCTCGGCCTTGAGCGATCGCGCAAAATTGACCTCAGGGTCCTCGCCGCGCGCGCGCATCTGCGCAAGCGAGGGCTCATCGACGTAGCCCGTGAAGCCCGGCGCGTCGATGTGGATGTAGCGGCAGCCGGCGGCGACCAGGCTCTCGACGATCGCGCGCTCGATCGCGACCACATCGGCAACGAAATCGTCGACGTCGCGGTAAACGGACTTGGAGGCCTGATAGTCGAAGCGCTGCGCGATGCGGTCGGGACCGATCAGCGAAACCTTGGCAGGTGTGCTCGCGACCTGGCGCAGCGCATTGAACTCGTCGAGCGGAACGTTGCGGGCGAGCTTGAGGCGCGCCTTGGTCGGGCGGCGATGCGACACCGCGGTGCCGGCGTCGTGCATCTGCGGAATGTCCCAGCGCTGCAGCGGGGCCGAGCCTTCGACCCGCCGCTCGTAGACCTTGAGCGTCGAACGGTTGGCGTCGTAGCCCTCGACCGCGGCGCCGAAACTGTCCTGGAAATTGAGCCGCCGCATCTCGCCGTCGCTGATGACGTCGAGGCCGACGCCCTCCTGCAGCCGCACCGCGCTGGCGACGGCAGTGTCCTCGGCGGCGCGGAACGCTGCGGCGTCGATCCGGCCCTCGTCGAATGCCGCGCGCGCCTCTTTCAGGTTGGCCGGCCGCAACAGGCTGCCGACCACGTCGGAGCGAATGGTCTTGAGGTTGGTCACGTGGCGTTCCCCGCTTGCACGATTCATTTGCCCGAATACGCCGCGCGAACCTTGGCGATGAGCTCGGGGCTCGTCGCATAGGCGTTCGCGATCAGCCGCTCGATGAGGTCGGGTGCGATGAACTCGACGATGAAGCCTTTTTCGGTTGCGTCGGCGATGAGCTCGGGGTCGCTCACCGCGCGCGCAAAGGCCGAGCGCAAGAGCGCGAGCCGCCCGGGCGGAAGGTCTGGCGGCGCCGCGAACGGCCGCGACATCGCCACGCTGGCGAACACGATGTTGAGCATCTTGCGCTGCTCGTCGGTCCTGGCCCACTCGAAAACGGTCGGGATGCCCTTTTCCTTCAGCTCGGGATCGGCGACCGGCGCGAGCTGCAGCACCACCCGCAGCTTGTTCTCGGCGATCCAGTGCGGCTTCTGTCCCTTGGCGCAGGTCCAGCACCAGCTTGCCACTCCGTCGAGCTCGCCGCGCTCGATCGCGAGGTTGATCTCGGCGCTGCCCGGATAGCCGCCGATCACCTTCATCCTGGTCCCGAGGATGCCGTTGAGCGCGTTCGGATAGCCCGACGTGGTCGAGCCGGCGCCGCTGCTGCCGACGTTCATCGGCATGGTCAGAAGATCATCGGCCGAATGGATCGGACTGGTGTGCCAGACCGCGACGATGGGTGTGAACTGCTCCATGCTGCCGAGCCAGCCGAGCCGGGTCGGATCGAACTCGACACGCGCGCCGGTGAGCAGCGGCGTGAAGGCTGTGCCGTGCTCGAACGCGCCGAACTCGGTGCCGTCGCGTGCTGCTCGGGTCTGCAGATAGTTGGCGAGCACCATGCCGCCGGCGCCGGGCATGTTCTTGACCACGATCGTGGGATTGCCCGGCAGGTGCTTGCCGATGTGACGCGCCAGGAGGCGTGCATAGAAGTCATAGCCGCCGCCGACGCTGGTGGCCACGAACACCGACACGGTCTTACCCTGGAAGGTGAAGGCGTCCTGCGCGCTTGCTACGGCCGGGATCTGCATAGATGCAACAATGCAAAAGAACAAGACGTTGGAGAATCGCGCCATCGTGTCCGCTACCCCGCCCCTAGATTCCGATCCGTTGAGATTGAATCACGCGCGGCCCGCCTTTTTTGCGTTGGGCATGATCTTGTCGGAAAACCGGTACCCACTTTTCCGGATCATGCCCTAGCCCCAGACCGTTCGCGCTGCTTCGAGGATGCGTTCGAACTTGCGCCACTGATCCTCCTCCGGGATCACGATATGGTCGAGACCGCCGAAACCGCATTGCGGGCTGAGCGCGAGCTGCTCGACGGGCAGGTGCCGCGCGGCCTCCTCGATCCGACGCTGGATCAGATCGAGCGGCTCGAGATCGGGCCGCTTGGTGGTGACGAGGCCGAGCACCGCGATCTTGCCTTTGGGCACGAACCGCAGCGGCGCAAAGGTGCCCGAGCGTTCGTCGTCGTATTCGAGCAGCAGCCGGTGGTGGTTGAGGCGCGAGAACAGGCGCTCGGCGATCGCGTCGTAGTGGCCCTCGCGGTGCCACTGGGGCGCGACCTTACCGGTCGCAGGATCGATCGTGCGGGGATTGCCGCGACAGAGGTGGATGCCGAAGGTGACGTCGTCGAAGCCGGCAATCACTGTATTGTCGGCCTCGATCGAGCGCTCCATGTTGGCGGCCGGATCTTCGCCGCGGGCGCGCATGCGCTCGAGCGAGACGCGGTCGACATAGGCGGTATAACTCGGCGCGTCGATCTGGATGTAGCGGCAGCCGGCGTCGATGAGCTCGCGGATGATTCGGCGCGTGATGTCGACGACGTCGGCCAGGAACGCGTCCATGTCCGGATAGATCGAGAGCGAGTGCTGCCAGTCGAAGCGCTGCGAGATCCGGTCGGGGCTCAGCACCGTCACCTTGACGGGCCGCGTCGCCACTTCCCTGGAAAAAGAATACTCCTCGAGCGGCACATTGCGCATGAGGCGCAGCCGCTCGACCACCTTGCGGCGGGTCGTGACGGGCGGGCCGGGCGCGCTGAAGTTCTGCTCGGCGCGCGTGAGCGGCGCAAGGCTGACTCCGTCCATGGAGCGGTCCTCGGTCGCCACATCGAATCCGGAAACCGAGGCGCCAAAGCTCTCCTGGAAATTCCGTCGGCGCAGCTCGCCGTCGGTGACCACTGGAAGGCCGATCGTCTCCTGGCGTCGTATCACATGGCGGATGGCGTCGTCCTTGGCACGAGCGAGCTCGTCCGCGGGCGCTTCACCAAGCTTGAACCGCGCGAACACCTGCTGCAGGGACCGCGGCGCGCACAGGCTGCCGACCTGATCGACCCGTAGCTGCCTGAGGCCCGTCACCGCCGCCATCACCGCCATTGTCGCTGCCCCTGAACATGTTTGTACGGCGATGCATGCCGTTTTCGAGCGGACGTGAGAGGGCAGTGTGCATCAGCGCCAAGCCGCCGCGCAAGCGAACGGCTGCAATGCGACTGGACTCGCGGAACCGGAACCGCGAGCACGGTGAGACGTTCAGAATCCGCCTATGGCGGGCGGGACAGATCACCGACGTGCAGCAGCCGCGTTAGGGGCACCGGTTATTGCAGTTCTGACAGGGTTTAGGCAGCAGAGATCAGGTATCGGGAGCTGATTATTGCTGATGCCTGATGCCTGATCCCTGAGCTCGCCGCCGTTCGCGGCGCGCGAGCGGAGGTCGACACCCCGTGGCCTTCGGAAGCTCCCCTGCGGAGGCCGCGATCTTTTGTGCGATTGCGGCAGCGGCGGCGGCATGACTTAATGCCTCAAGATCGTTATGCGCGCGCTGATCCGCATCCTTCCTTCTCTGCAGTACTCCGGGCGAAGCAGATGGATTGCCGAGTCAGGCTTGGCAATGTGCGACGTTGGATACGCCTCACCGGAGACCTTGATGGGCACCATCCTCCTCACCTGCCGCCTCGCGCCCGCGCTGTTGGCGGCGTTTCTCTGCGCGCCGCCCGCGGCCGCAGCGGATGAGGCCCTGCGCGTCGGCAACCTCGTCCCGACGAGCTTCTCGTTCCTGCCGCTGCAGATCGGGATCGAGCAAGGCATCTTCAGGAAGCATGGGCTCGAGGTCAGAAAGATCGACTTCCCGCGCGGCGCCGCGAGCGGCCACCAGGCGCTCGCAGCCGGCAGCGTCGACATGGTGGCGGGCGGCGGCGTCGAGATGGGATTCATCGTGAAGGGCTCGCCGGAGCTCGCGGTCGCGCTGATCACCGAGCGTCCCAACTCGGTAACGCTGACCGTGCGCAACGACAATTCGATCAGGACGGTCGCTGACCTCAAGGGCCGGCCGGTCGGCATTTCCACGACCGGCGGTCTATCCCACTGGCTCGTGCGCGAGATTTCGCGCCGGCAGGGCTGGGGCCCGGACGGCATCCAGGCGGTTGCGATCGGCGCCATGTCGGCGCAGGTCGCCGCGCTCAAGACCAGACAGATCGACGCCGGCGTCATCGACCTCGCCACCGGCTTTCAGCTCGAAGAGCTTGGCGAGGGCCGCATCCTCGTGAAGTTCGGCGACGTCATTGAAGCCTTCGTCAACCAGGCGTCCTACGCGTCGACCGCCATCCTCAAACGGCGGCCGGAGGCGGTGCGCGCCTTCCTGGCCGGCTGGTTCGATACGGTCGCCTGGGTGCGCGCCAACAAGGCGGAGACCATCGCGAACGGCGCGCGCGCACTCAACATCTCGCCGGCGGTCGCGGCCAAGAGCTACGACGGCGTCCTGCCAGGCTATTCGCGCGACGGCCGCTTCCGCCCCGAGGCCATCCGCACGCTTGCCCGCAGCATGGTGGAAACCGGCATGTTGGCGAGCGAGCCCGACATGAGCAAGCTTTATACCGAGGATTATCTGCCGCCGCTGCGCTGATGCCGGCGATGATCACCGCGGCAACCATGGAAGCTCCCATGCCCTGCTACGACGTCCATCTGGTCGGCAGCATCCCGCTCGAGAACGCGACACAAGTGTTCGAGACGGTCGCGCGGTTGCTCGGCCCGAAGGCACCGCGCATTCCCGACGGCGAGACCGGGGCGCGGCTCGAATGGATGGGCTGGCTTGAGCCGCTGTTTTCGACCCATCCGCAGTTCGAGAACACCGGCGAGTCGATGTTCCGCGGTTATACCTCGTATCGCTACCGCGCCCGCGCCGGCGTGCCGCTCGATGCCGTGCGCTTCGACAATCTCCGTCACGCCGCGATCGCGATCGAGTCCTACCGCGAATTCGCGCGGCTGAAGGCGGCGGGAACGATCCCCGCGCGCACGCGCTTCCTGTTCCCGATCGCGCATCCGATCACGCCGATCTGGCGCTTCATCGCCGAGGAGCAGCGCGATGCGCTCGGGCCGCGCTATCAGGAGGCTTTGCTCGCCGAAGTCGACAAAATGTGCGCCGCGATCCCGCACGACGAGTTCGCGATCCAGTGGGACTGCGCCTCGCAGATCTTCCGCACGCTGCAGGTGGCCGAGCCGACGCGCTACGGCAGGAGCAAGGCCGAGATGCTGGAGAACCTGTCGCGCTGGTGCGCCGCGCTCGGCGAGCGCGTCCCGGCCAAGGTCGATCTCATCTATCACCTATGCTACGGCTCGGCGCAGAACCGCCACTCGATCGAGCCGATCGACATGGGCGACATGGTCGAGATGGCGAACCGCATTTCGGCCGGCGTCACGCGCAGAATTGCGCTGTTCCACATGCCGGTGCCGGTCGACCGCAGCGACCCCGCCTATTTCGAGCCGCTGCGGCGACTGAAGTTGCGCGGCGATACGCGACTTTCGCTCGGCCTCGTACACTTTACCGACGGCGTCCCCGGCACACGCCGGCGGCTGGCGACGGCGGAGAAATACGCCCGCGATTTCCTGATCGCCACCGAATGCGGCTTCGGCCGCTATCCGCCGGACTCGGTCGCCAAGGTGCTCGCGGTGCACGCCGAACTCGCCGGGCGGGGCTGACATACCGCGCCATGCAAGCAATCTCGAACCGGCGTCAGTGCCGGTGGTCCTGCTTCACGCCCTCGGGGCTGCGACGTTCTCGGGTTGGACGAGCGTCGTCAGCGCCGCCTGCGCACGCACGCCGGAGTCGGTGCCGCCGTTGGCATAGAAGCGCGCGCACGCCGCGGCGTCGATCAGCTTCCGCCGCAATACAGTATTCTCGGCCTTCAGGCGAGCGATCGCCACCCGCATGTGATGTCTGTAGAAACGGGTCAGCGCCTGCTCGACTGCCGGCTCCTGCGGACCACTCATGCCCGGAATCCAGCTTTCGGCACGGGTGTCGGCGAGCGCCTGGAGGTGCCACTCAACGATGATGTTCTTCCAAGAGGCCCACGGCTTGCCGGCATTGGCAAGCTCGATGTCATCGAGCTCAGCGGCGGCAAGTCTGCGTTCTCCGGCATCAACCGGCGCATGCTGCGTGCCCATCGAAGGCATCCTGTAGTCGATGGAAGCACCCCAATTTTCCCCAATTCTGACGGTAGGCGATTCGTCTTGCAGCCGCGCGGTAACATCTTGCGCGGACTGAAAAAATGGCCCGCCTCAAGTGGCCTAGCCTCTGCCTCAAGCGACGCAAATGGATAGCGGAACTCAGTCGTCCTTGTAGACCCGCTCGCGCCGCTCATGGCGTTCCTGCGCCTCGATCGTGAGGGTAGCGATCGGGCGCGCCTCCAGTCGTTTGAGCGCGATCGGCTCGCCGGTCTCCTCGCAATAGCCGTAGGTCCCGTCTTCGAGGCGGGCGAGCGCCTCGTCGATCTTGGCAATCAGCTTGCGCTGACGGTCGCGAGCGCGCAGCTCGATCGCCCGGTCGGTTTCCGAGGAGGCGCGGTCGGCGAGATCGGGATGGTTCTGGTTCTCATCCTGGAGATGCTGAAGCGTCTCCTTCGCCTCCTTGAGGATGTCTTCTTTCCAGTCGAGCAGCTTCTTGCGGAAATATTCCCGCTGCCGCTCGTTCATGAACGGCTCTTTGTCGGAGGGCCGATAGCCCTTGTCCTTGTCAGACAGGATGCTGTGGCCGTTCTTGGTCGCGGTAGTAGTGGCCTTCTTCTTGTCGGCGGTCTTCTCCGGACGCATCGTTTCCCCGTAACAAGGTGACGCGAACCCCCTGCTCGCGCCGCGCTTATATAGGGCCGGCTGGGCATGGACAATAACAGAATGAAATCCACATCCTTCATCATGGCGCGGTGCACAAAAGGCGCAGCCGCCCAGTGCGGGGCCCGGCGCACTGCGACGGATTTGCGACGTTTACCGGGCCGCCATCTTGGCAATTTCGACTTCGACGCGGAGTTCGATTTCACCCAGCACGCCGTCAAGCTCGGCCTCCCCAGAACCATCCTTGAGGGCCGTTGCCGCAGAGCGCAACCGATTGAGAGTCGCAGGCGCCAAGGTCCCGCCGAGGAGGCCGATCTTTAGCTCCTCGAGCGCGTCGAGGCGAGGCGCCCCCGCTTGACGGCGCCGCGCCGGCGCTGGGCTGCGTCTCCCACCCCCTGCAATGCGATCAACGCATCGATGCCGCCGACGGGCCGCATCGCCGCGGGACCTCCGGCCGGCCGCCCCTCCTCCGGCCGGTCACAGTAAACGTGGCCGAGGTGGCGCGGCGGCCGGTGCTGGGAATGGCATTGGTGGCGGTGCCAACTGGTCTTTGAATGCGCATGGTGCCCTCCGGGCCCCGGCGTGATGGCATCCGGGTGCGGCAAGCGTGGCCGGCAAACATACGGGCGGCTCGGGTGAATGCCACAGCCTCGTCCGCACCATTCGCCGGCCGACTTGTTGGCCCGGCAACACTGAGGACCTTGCAGCGCAGCGTGCAGGATCCACAAGGCGCCGCCCGGCACAACCCCTGGCATCGATCCGCGCAAGCTCGGGCGACCTAGGCGTCGGCGCAAACGGTTGCGGAAATACCGTTCATCGCCCCTTCACCTTTTGGAAATGCTTGCGGTTCAAGGCCTTAACCCTCCATTAGGGCTAATCGCTCATGTTTCCAACACCGCTCGCGACGTGGGATGAGCGGTTCTCGTTGAGACCGCCTCCACGGGTGGAGTGAGAGATGAGTGGCGATATTGTACTTTCGGCAGGTGTGCGCTCGAACCTGCTGGCCCTGCAGTTGACCAGCGACCTCATGTCGCGAACGCAGCAGCGCCTCTCGACCGGCACGAGGGTCAATTCGGCGCTCGATAACCCGATCAACTTCTTTACGTCTTCGGCATTGACCAACCGCGCCGGTGATCTGAGCAATCTGCTCGACGGCGTGAGCAACGGCATCAAGACGCTCGAAGCCGCCGGCAATGGCATCAGCGCGATCAAGAGGCTGGTCGAGAACGCGCAGGCCATTGCCATGCAGGCACTGCAGAACCCGCCCTCATCGTCATTCGCTCTCACGGCCGGCAAGACGATCACCGTCAACGACGGCACCACGACCGCGACGCTGACCTTGGCGGCAACCAATACGGTGCAGGACTTTCTCGACGCGGTGAACAACACGGCAAACCTCAATGTGAGGGCCGGACTGTCCAACGACGGCATGATCCTGCTCGAGGCGACCAGAGCCAACACGATCGTGATTGGCGGCACCGCATCTGCGGCCGAGAAGGCGCAGCTCGGTCTGGTCGACGGCACCACTGCGGCCGGCACATTGAACGCGACGCGCACCTCGCTGGCGACGCAATACGACAGCCTTCGCGCTCAGATCGACAAGCTTGCCCAGGATGCCGGCTTCAACGGCGTCGACCTGCTCTGTGGCGGCAGCCTCAAGGTGACCTTCAACGAGCAGTCGACCTCGTCGCTGACGATTGCCGGCGTGACCTTCGATTCGGCAGGCCTGGGTCTGACCGCCGCCGGGTCGAACTTCCAGTCCGATTGCAGCGTCAATATCGCACTCACACAGGCGCGAACCGCTCTCAATACCCTTGCCAGCCAAGCCTCGACATTCGCTTCGAATCTGTCGATCGTTCAGGTTCGCCAGGACTTCATGAAGGGGATGATCAACACGCTGCGTACCGGGGCCAACAATCTGGTGCTCGCCGACACCAACGAGGAAGGCGCCAACATGCTCGCCCTGCAGACCAGGCAGCAGCTGTCCACGACCGCACTGTCGCTCGCCTCACAGGCTTCGCAGAACGTGCTTCGCCTGTTCCAGTAAGCGGTGCAGACAGGCAGCTCTGAAAAACGGCGGAACCATTATCGGGAACCATCGTGTCCAATTGGGGGAGATCCGGACATGGCCTTGAAGGTGGAGCTCAAGCCTGGCGAGCGTATCATCATCGGCGACTGCGTCGTTTCCAACACTGACCAGCGCACCCGGCTTGTAATTGACGGCGAGACGCCGGTCCTGCGCCAGAAGGACATTCTGACCAGCGACCGCGCAGATACGCCAGCTAAGCGTATCTATCTCGCGGTGCAATTGATGTACACGTCCAAGGATCCGCGTCTCCATCACGACGTCTATTTCGCGCTGGTGCGCGAGCTCGTGGAAGCTGCACCGAGCGTTTGGCCGCACATCGAGAACATCAATGATCATATCTTAATGGGCGAGATGTACAAAGCATTGAAAGCAGCCAAGAAACTGATCGCCTACGAGCAGGAGCTTCTCAACCATGCAAAGCGCCGCGCAAGCCTACAGCACAGTCGCGCAGCAGATTGTCAGTCCCCGTGAGCTCGAAGCTGACCTGCTGTTGAAGGCTGCTCGCGACGGCAATTCCTGCCGAGTCGGCCGCTGTCGCAGCAGTCAGGTCGATTTCGGCGGGTCGGGCTTGAACGCGAGCGCGGTGCCGTTGATGCAGTAGCGCAGCCCGGTCGGCGGCGGCCCGTCCTCGAATCGGTGCCCAAGATGTCCGCCGCAGCGGGCGCAATGCACCTCGGTGCGCGGCATCAGCAGCAGGTAGTCGGTCGACATGCCGATGGCGTTGTCGAGCGGCTGCCAGAAGCTCGGCCAGCCAGTGCCGCTGTCGTACTTGGTCTGCGATGAGAACAGCGGCAGGTCGCAGGCCGCGCAGGCGAAGATGCCGCTGCGCTTCTCGTGATTGATCGCGCTCGAGCCTGGAATCTCGGTGTGGTGCAGGCGCAGCACCTCGTATTGCGGCCTGGTGAGAATGCGCCGCCATTCGCTGTCGCTCTTGTCGATCTCGAACTTGCGGCTCGCGCGCGGATCGCTCTCGCTAAGCCAACGCAGGCCGGCGGCCAGGCCGACCGCTCCCACGCAGCCGAGCAGCGTGCGCCGGTTGAGCATCGCTATCGCCATGGTCGTCCTTATGCACCAGGTTGGTCGTCGCCACCTGATGATACGCGCGAAGCCAGCGCGCCGTTACAGCCGCCCCGCGATGGCGGTCCTGTTCCGGCTCACATTCGCGCGACGGACGCGTGAACTCGTCCCCGCTCAATTGAACCGCGGGGTCTTGTTCAAATAGAACCTGCGCATCTCAGCCCGATATTTCTCCATCTCTGCCCGGTTGAGCTCGATGTCCGGCTTGGTGTCCGGCGGTAGCAGCGAGAAATAGGGCGTCTTCTTCGATTCGGCCTCGAATTCGGCACGCGCCTTCTGCAACACATCGGGCGAGGCCAACAGATCGATGATCGAGGCTGCCAGCGCCTTCGCTCCCACCAACTGCCCCTTGTGGGAGATCGAGCTGGTTGGAAATACCGCCGCCTTCCATTCGTGCGGTTCGATGCCCGGAATCGCCGAGGGGAAGTTCAGGCTGCCGGCGGGCACCACCCAGGAAACGTCGCCGCTGTCGTTGGAGGAGCTCGCCTGCGGCCGTCCGCCGAGCGGCGTGACGGCGGTACGCAAGCCGGTCACCGGCTTCTCGGCCGACTGCTGGAAGCCCCGGGCGCGCTGCTGTTCCTCCTCGGTCCACTTCGGCATGCCGACCAGATCGATGTTCCTCTGGATCACCTCCGCTAGCGCCTTGTTGACGAGCTGGGCCAAGCCGATGCGGCATATTTGACGTCCCAGGTCGTGCCGGTCATGAGCGCCGCGCCCTCGGCGATCTTCAGGAGCTTGTCGTAAGTCTCCTTCGCGGCGGGCATGGAGGCGTCACGCACGAACCACCAGATCTGGCCGGTGTCGGGAATGATGTTGGGCTGAATGCCGCCGATGGTGATCGTCCGGTGCGCCCGATAGGTCGGCCGCAAGTGCTCGCGCAGCTTGTCGAAGCCGATGTCCATCAACTCAACGGCATCGACCGCGTCCCTGCCCTCCCACGGCGCGACCGCGCCATGCGCGGTCTTGCCGTGGAACGTGAAGACCGAGCTGATCGCCGCGTAGTTGCCGACGCCAACCGCGGTGTTGAGCGTGTCCCGGATATGCAGATAGATGACCGCGTCGGCGTCCTTGAAGGAGCCTTCGCGCACCAGGAACGGACGACTTGCCAACTGCTCTTCGGCCGGTCCGAAAGAGATCGCGATCGTGCCGGGAATATTATAGCGCCGCATCACCTGTTTGACCGCAAATGCCGCCATCGAGGCCACACCGCCATGGGTGTTATGACCTTCCATATGGCCGGGCGCATCCTTGACCAGAGGCTTGCGGCTGAATTCACCGGGTGTCTGCGAGCCCCCCGGCAAGGCGTCGACCTCGGTCACGATCACGATCTTCGGACGCCCCGAGCCCCACTCGGCCCAGACGTTCGTCGGCATGCCGGCGCCGCCTAAGTCGACCTTGAACCCTGCGGCCTTGAGCGTGTCGCTGAGGAGCTTCGAGCTCTCGAACTCCTGCATGCCAAGCTCGCCGAAGAAGTAAAGCGAGTCGCTGATGTCGGTCATCTGCTGGGCGTTGCGATCGATCACCTCGAACGCGAGATCCTTGCGCTCGTCGGCTGCCACGCCGCCCGCAACGGAAAGGGTGAGCGCGAGCAGCGAAACCGCGCCAAGGCAACGAAGAATTGTCGTCGGCATCGTAACCCCCATTCCTGTGCTGGTCGAGAATCGTCAGGCGGCCGCCGTCGCGCGCTTGCGCGCGTACTCCTGCCACTTCCACAGGTTCTCGCCGTAGAGGACGCCCTGCGCCCGCGGAATCTTCGGCCAGTCGTCGACCGACAGCCACAGCCGCTTGAGATGGCGCCGCCGCGCCTTCTCGGGATGGTCCTCGAAATGGGCGCGGCCGTGCAGCACCGTGCGGTTGTTGAAGATCTGGAAGTCGCCCGGCTCGAGCAGCATCTCGATCAGCACATCGG
>Ga0066903_100000599_pt1 | contig 23406 bp, 32 predicted proteins | sample PanSoiMetaGPlot1_FD_67491 | JGI IMG/M metagenome (GOLD analysis project Ga0066903, IMG submission 67491) | Tropical forest soil microbial communities from Panama analyzed to predict greenhouse gas emissions - Panama Soil - Plot 1 (version 2) | ecosystem: Environmental > Terrestrial > Soil >... | reverse complement strand
GACCGGCTACGTCCGGGACCGAAGTGGGGGAGGGGCGAACCAGGTCACGCTCCGCACCGAGACCGGCAGGCTCGCCTGCTCCGAGTGCGTCGATCGGCTCAAGCACGGGATCAGCCCGAACCAGGGGAATCTCTTCGATGGGTAACCGCAGGCGCACGAACCAGCAGGACGTCTCCAAGCGCGGCCGTCACAAGAAATCCCGCTCCGCCGAGATCCTCGCCTGGGAGGAGAGGGTTCGTTGCCCCGACGCCCCCTCCTGGATGGACTCGGAGACGCACGCGAAGCTGGAGAAGCTGAGGAGGGAGGTCGATCCGCTGCAATGAGCGAAGCAGAAGAGGCGCTCCGCCGGGACGAGATCTCGCAGGCTCTCGCATACGCGGATGAGTACTTCGAACGCAGCATGGTCGGGAAGTCGATCCAGGGCGGCGACCACATCCAGACTCTCGCCGCTGCGTATCGCGCCCAGGCCGAGCAGCTACGGGAACTGCGGGAGGCAGGCGAGGAACTGGCTGACGCTGCATGGAATCAGTCGAAGACTCTGCGTCCACACGTCTCGCGGTTCCGAGCCGCCCTCTCCCGCAGCGAGGCCGACGGGTGAGAGACCTCCGCACCGAACAGGTGAAGGTCTCCCTCACCCCTGGAGAACTGGCGCGCTGGCAGGCCGAGGCGAACGGGGAGGCTCTGGCCCCCTGGGTCAGGCGGACGATCAACTCGCTGCTCGATCCTCTGGACGACACCAACCCGGAGATCGAGACCAGGGAGGAGAGGGCGGACAGGCTGCTGACGCAGGACTGGTCGGAGAAGTGGGACGACCTGCCAGAAGCCCCCGACCTGGTCGGTAAATGCCCCGACGAGGCTTTGCACTGGCAGCTTCCGCGCGGCCAGGCCTGCCCCGTCTGCGGCCTGACGGAGCGATGAGCGAGCGCTTCACCGTCCACTCGATCGACGGCTACTCGATCTCGCAGAAGGACCCGACCATGTCCTCCGCAGGCTCCAGGCCTTCCACCGTCTGGTTCGTCTGCGACTCGCTGCACCAGTACGCCGACATGGGGATCTTCCGTCCTCGCTCCGGAGGCCCCACCTCCGTCCAGTGCGAGGCGAACGCGCGCGCGCTGGCGAGACGGCTGAATGAGCGCCTGGCCCCCTGAGCGCTGCACGCGCTGGAAGAACGGCCGCCGCGTCAAGTGGACGACCGACTGGAAGCTGGTCGAGAAGGCCTCCGGGCAGAAGGACGTGAAGATCACCGAGTACCGCTCGCTGAAGCCGGAGTTCAGCGGCTGGGAGATCGAGTGGTGGGAGAGGCGATGAGGTTCACCGTCAACGGCGCCCCCCAGCCCGCCGGGAGCAAGCGAGGCTTCGTGAGTAAGACCGGCAGGGTGATCATCACCGACGACGCGAAAAACTCCCGCCCCTGGAAGGCGCTTGTTGCGGACGCGGCAGCGCAGGCGATGGGGGACGGGGCAGACCTCTATCACGGCCCCCTGCGCGTCTTCATCGAGTTCTACTTCGTCCGGCCCAAGTCGCACTTCGGCACCGGCAGGAACGCGATGAAGCTGAAGCCGTCCGCGCCGAGGTGGCCCGCGGTGAAGCCGGACGTGGACAAGCTGTCGCGCGCGGTGATGGACGCCTGCACCGGGATCGTCTGGCGTGACGACGCACAAGTTGTGCAGAAGGTTGTGGAGAAACGCTACGCCTCCTGGTCACGCGCGGAGGTGACGGTGGAGATGGCGACCGATCTGGGGCTGTTCCCGATCGAGAAGCTGGACTCGCGCAGGATCTGACGTAGGCTCCCTCCATGCCCTCTTGGTGGCAGGAGCCATACCCCGGCGCTCCACCGCCGAAAGGGCTACCTCCTTTCATCCGCGCTCTCTACCCGCCCTCGGCGAAGAACAAGGGCAAGACCCCCTCCTCCGACGGCCCGGACGTGGAGGCGGTCAAGCGCGCGGTCTCGCGCCTCGGACGCTGGCCCTGGCAGAGCTTCGATGACTCCTACTCCGACCGCTTCGCACTCGGCGATCCCTCCTCCGTCGTCGGCAACTCCGGCATGGCCGGGTTCCAGCGCCAGCAAGGAATCGAGGACACCGGTTGGATGGGGGAGACGACCTACAACGCGCTCGCCTACGCGACCATCCCGGTTGGCCTCCCGCACGCCGGGGAGCCTGCTTTCGACGCGACGGCGATCGACCTGCTCAAGCAGGCGGCGACGGAGACCCCGGCCGGGAAGCTGACCCGCAAGGCCTTCCCCTCCCCCAACTACTCAGGACGGGGCGGGGTCAGCGTCAGGCTGATCGTCCTGCACACTGCGGAGGGAGCGCGGACGATCGCCGAGCTTGGGAACTACTTCGCCAACCCCTCCGTTGACGCCAGTTCCCACGTGGGCATAGACGACCAGGCCGGTGTGGTCGGTGAATACGTACAGCGTGCTTCCAAGGCCTGGACTGCCGCCAACGCCAACCCTGTCGCCGTCCAGGCCGAACTGTGCGGCTTTGCCAGCTGGTCTGCGTCGGAATGGAATCAGCATCCCCAGATGCTGGAGAATACGGCTCGTTGGATCGCGGAGGAATCGGACGCTTTCTCGATCCCGATCGTCAAGCTGACGAGCACCCAGGCTCAGGGTTCGGGCCGCGGTGTCTGCCAGCACGTCGATCTGGGGGGATGGGGAGGGGGGCACTGGGACTGTGGCGGCAACTTTCCGATCGACAAGGTTCTGGAGATGGCTAAGGGGTTCTAGAACGGGGATGGACGAGCGGATGGAACGGCTGCTGGAGAAGGAGGAGGGCCAAGAGCCGGAACGAGTCGTCTGGCCGGAGCCGCGCGAAGACCCCGAGGAGGAGCCGTCCGAGCCGTGGGCGCGCTCGGGGCAGCATCCGAAGAAGCCCTTCCCGGGTTGGGAGCGTGAGTCCTGAACGGATCGCCGCTCTCGGCGCGCTCCTCTCGGGCATCGGCAGCGCCCTGGCCTCGATCCGCTACGTGCGCGGCGCACGCCAGCGCGCTCTGGACGACTGTGACAAGCGGATGAAGGCGTACCAGGATGGGATTCGTGAGGGGCGTAAGCACCCGTGAACCGGCTGCTCGTCTGGCTTCTCTCCGGCTTGGCGCTGGCCGGAGCGTCGGGTTTCCTGGCTGCGACGGCGATCGGGGTGGGGACGCAGGCGCCGCAGCGGACGGTGACGATCGATGTTGCGACCGGAGCGACCGGGCCACAGGGGCCGCCGGGGAGTCCGGGGGCGGAGTCCTGCCCGGACGGGTACACGTTCGGGGCCGTCGTCTTCAACGCGCCGGGCGGGCACCAGCAGCAGATAGCGACCTGCCTCAAGGACTAAGGAGGAGCAGATGGCGAAGAAGCATCCCGGCTTCAAGAGTGTCCAGTCGAAGATCGCCAAGCAGCAGGGCGTATCGCAGGCCCGGGCCGGGGCGATCCTGGCCGCCTCGACACGCAAGGCCTCGGCGAAGGCGAAGAAGGCGAACCCGCGTCTGAAGAGGGTGAAGTGATGGCCGGAAAGACCAGCAACTTCGGCGGCAAGCAGGCGCCTCCGTTCGGGAAGGGCGGCAGCAAGAAGAAGGTCTCGACCGCGACCCTGAAGAAGCGCGAAGCGGCGCTGGAGAAGACGAAGCGCAAGACGGCCGCCGAGGCGAGGCTGGAGGCTGAGATCTCCAAGCGCACCGGCAAGCCTTACAAGGGGAAGCGCTGATGCCCGGCAAGAAGTACGCCTCGATCAAGAAGCCCGCCATGTACGAGGACTTGCGGCAGAAGGGGCTGTCGAAGAGTTCGGCCGCGGCGATCAGTAACGCGGCAGCGGCGGGAACGTTGAAGCACGGCAAGCGTAAACGGAGGACGAGGAGGACGAAATGAACCGCGTCGTCTCGCTCGGAGACATCGCACTGGCAGTGATCGCCGTCTGCGTGGTGATCGCCGTCTTCAACGGCTGGGGCAACTAGTTGGCGCGAGTCCCGCCTCTGCCGAAGGGGAAGAAGGCCGACTTCACGATCGGCCCTCCTTCGGCGCCTGTTCGTCTGCATGACCCTGTGCTGGCGAACGTCTGGCGGGCGCTCCATCTTCGCGGCACGCCGCCGCCGGTCTACATGCAGGACATGGGGCCGTTCAACTCCGGCTTTCAGCCCTGGGCGAATCGCAGCGTCTACCTGTCCCCGAAGGTGGTGCAGGACCTGCGTCGGGGGCCTCTGGCGATGATGGGGCCTGACTGGTCTCGCAGCCCGGGGCGAGGAGAGGGGCTGCGGGTGCTGGCGCACGAGTACGCACACACGAACCAGCCGCGCGTGTTTCCGCGTCGCCGCTTCGAAGCTGGCGCAGACGCCTATTCGAACTACTCGCTGCCGGGGCTGAGCAAGGCCCTCGGCTTGCCGCCGAATTCCGTGGGGCAGTCATGGTCGTACCCGAACTTCGTGCGGGCGCTCTACCACTCGCTCGGCCCCGCCGCGGCGGACAGGTTTGTCGAGCGGGGGCAGTTCGGGCGTTAGGCTCGATCGGGGCGCGGCTTAGTGGAGGGCCGCGCCCCTTTCCACGTGAAAACGGGCTACGGACGGCAGGCCCACGGCCTCCAGCCCGCAGTGCGCCAGTAGCGGGAGGCGGCTCTCGCCTGGCCCCAGGCCGTCCAGGAGTGTCCGTAGCGGGCACGCTCCAAACTGCCCATCTGGAACAGGCCCAGGTACTGGCCGTTGTGGGCGTAGACGTTCCAGCGTGACTCGCACCAGGCCACCGTCTCGGCCTCCTGCCAGTGCGAGCCGAACCAGTAGACGATCGCTTGGTGAACTGAGGCCGGTGCGCTGTATGTTCCAGATCCTGCTTGCTGGGGAGCGAGTAGGAACGCGAGCGCGCCCGCCAAGGCGGCGAGGGCTTTCACACGGGTGTCCTCCTTGCTACGGCGGGCCGCTCACACCAGCGACGCGGCCCTCGTTGTCAAGATCGGCAGAGCATAATCGGATCGGATGACGACCGCAGCCCCGGCGATCTACGAGGAGGCCGAGCGGATCCGCGCCCTCCGTTTCCTACGCCGGAGGCGTGCGAAGGAGCACGCGGCCTTCCTGATGCAGTTCATGCACTGCGTCGATGCGAAGACCGGCGAGGAGTTCGACTTCGACCTCCTGACCGAGGAGGAGCGTCGCTCGATCAGCTTGGGGGGGGAGCCGGGCAAGTGGTTCTGGCACCGCCAGGTCCTGGACGACTGGCAGGCGCAGGAGGTGAGCCTGGAGTACAAGGCCCGTCAGATCGGCGTCACCTGGCTCGCGGCGGGCTACGGCCTCTGGCTGGCGCTCTACCGGCCCGGCACCAGGGTGCTGATCATCTCGATCAACCTGGAGGAGGCGCAGAAGGTGATCGCCCGCGTCTGGGGGATGTACCTCTCCCTGCCCGAGCACCTCCGCGAGCACGTGCAGCTGATCAAGCCTTCGCGCGGAGGCGCTCCCTCGCAGGAGATCGAGTGGCTCGACCCCACCACCAACAAGCGCTCCTCCATCCTCGCCCTCCCCTCCACGCCCAAGGCGGGCCACGGCGAGACGGCGGCGCTGGTGATTCTGGACGAGTTCGCGCGGCAGGACTTCGCGCGCGAGTCCTGGAAGGCGGCCTTCCCGATCATCGACGGCGGCGGCAGGGCGATCATCATCTCGACCGCCAACGGTGTCTCCTCCGAGGACACCGAGGGGGAGGCGCAGGGGAACTTCTTCCACTACCTCTGGGTCAACTCCGACTCGATGGGGATCGACAAGCGCTTCTTCAGCGTCTTCACCCACCCCGACCGCGACCAGACCTGGTACGAGACCCGGGCGCGCAGGCTCCCCCCGAGCGACCGGGCCGAGATGTACCCGCGCAGCCCCGAGGAGGGCTTCATCTCCTCCGGCCGCTGCTGGTTCGACCTGGAGAAGCTGAACGAGTACCAGCAGCGCTGGCGGAAGGAGAAGCGCAAGTTCCTCTACCGGATGGACTTCCTCGACAAGCCGGGCTTCGCCACGGTCAAGCGGGGCAAGCACGGCTTCTGGCGGGTCTACGAGGAGCCGAAGGACGGGCACGGCTACGCGATCGCCGCGGACGTCGCCACCGGCTCCGGGGACGACTTCTCGGCCGCCTTCGTGATCGACCTGACGAACGGCAGGTGGGTGGCCGAGTTCCACGGCAAGATCGAGGAGGACCTGTTTGGCGTGCAGCTGTACTTCATGGGGCGCCGCTACCACGACGCGCTGGTCGCGGTTGAGACGCAGGGCGGCTACGGGCGCACGACGGTCGTCTCGATGCGGACGGTGATCAAGGGCCGCACGCCCTACGCGAAGATGTACCGGCACCGAATCGGTTTCGAAGAGACGACCAACCCGGACGACCGTGAGGGCTACGGCTTCCCGATGAACCAGTCCACCAGGCCGCTGGTGATCGCGCAGCTGGAGGAATGGATCCGGGACGAGCTTTGCCCCTGGATCAGCCCCGAACTCGACTCGGAGCTACGGACGTTTTCCAAGCGGGAAACGCGACCCTCGCCGCGCGCCCTCGACGGCTGCAACGACGACCGCGTGATGGCCGCCGGGGTTTCGCTTGAGATGTACCGACTGTATGGTCACCACGAACGCAAGCGCCGCCGCAAGCCGCAGAGACAGCGCTGGAGAGAGTCGATGTACGCGCACGAAGTCCGAGCCTAAGGAGGCAACGATGGCGATGGATCTGATCGCAGGACGTGCTGCACCCGGGGGTCTCGCCCCTCCCGTCGGCCCTCCTGGCCCTCCTCCTCCGGGTCTCGCCGCCCTGCTGGGCGCCGCGGGGCCGCCGCCCGACCAGTCTGGGATGCCGCCCGATCAATCCGGTCTCCCGCCCGACCAGGGCCTTCCGCCCGATCAGTCCGGCCAGTTCGCCGCCGACCAGGGCGGCCCGCCCGACCAGAGCCAGCAGCTGTCGGAGCCGGAGGCGCTCGACAACGTCCTCAGCGCGATTGACGACTACATGTCGATCGGCACTCTCAGCGAGCAGGACAAGCTGATCGCCGAGAAAATGTCCACGATGGCGCAGCAGCTGAAGGCGTCGAACGAGAAGATGTCCGACCAACTCTCCGGAGGCAGCCCGGCTGCTCGCAAGGCCCTCAGCGGCGCTGCCGGTGGCGCACTGTCTCCTGGCAACGGCGGCAACGGCGGCGGCGGGGGCGGTGGAGGCGGCCAGGGCGGCTACTGATGGCGAAGACGCCCCCTTCCTACAACCCGCCGCAGAAGGACAAGGCGGCGATCGAAGAGGTCATTCGTTGCGTCGATGAAGCCCGGCGCTGGCACAACGCCTTCGCTCGCAAGGTCGAGAAGCGCTACGAGGCCTGGCGGGGGATGCTCCCCTCGGGGAGCAGCAAGCCTCCGGGCTGGCGCTCTCAACAGCATCCTCCCTACCTGATCAACATCGTGGAAGGGATGCTCTCCTCGCTGGAGGAGGAGAACCCGCTCTGGACGGTCACCCCGAGGGCGCTCCCGGAGATGACCGCCGCCGAGGCGATGATGGCTGCCGACGGCGCCGATATCGCCTCCTACCTGCTCACTCACCAGATGCGGGTCGATCAGTTCGCGGAGAAGGCAGGCCCCTTCTCCCACCAGGACCTGATCGCCGGGTTCACGGTCGGGAAGGTCTTCTGGCTGAAGAAGGAGGTCTCGCACCACTACCTGGACGAGACTCCCGCGCTGATGTACGACGAGACGGGCGGCACGATCGACATCGCCAACTCGCTGGAGGAGACGACCGACCTCGTCCTGCTCCGCGACGACCCGACCCTGGAGGTCAGGGACGTGCGCGACTTCATGTACCCGGAGTCGGCGACCTCGATCGACACGGCTCCCTGGGTGATCGACCGCACCTACGTCACCTACGACACGCTGGAGAAGCTGGAGGCGCTCGGCGTCTACAAGAACGTCAAGTACGTCAGAGAGACGCACATGGACGAGACGCCGCAGACCACCGACCCGGTGATGGAGCGCGAGCGGCGGCTACGGAACATCGACCGCACGCGCGGCCTGGTCGAGATCGTTGAGCTTTGGACGGACGACAAGGTGGTCACGGTTGCGAACGGCTCCGTGCTGCTCCGCAACGACTTCAACCCCTTCACGCACGGGCGCAAGCCGTTCGTGATCTGCTCGGCGATCCCCGACCTGTTCCAGATCCCCGGCGTGAGCGTGATCGAGGGACTGGCGCAGATGCAGGAGATGCTCTGGACGCTGACCAACCTGCGCCTCGACGCGACCAGGATCGCGGCCAACGTGATCACGATGATCCGCGGCGATGTCGATGACCCGGAGCAGTACGAGTGGGCACCGGAGGCGCAGTGGATCGTCCCCGACCCGAACGCGGTCAAGGTCATGGACATGTCGGCTGTCGCCGCAGCCGCGGCCTCCACGCTCCAGGCGGAGGGCCTGCTCCGCGGCGATATCCAGAACGTGATGGGCGGTCTTCCCTTCACCGGGGGCGCGCAGTCGCAGACGCTGCCGACCGACACGGCGACCGGCGTCTCGATCGTGACCAACATCGCCCAGGCGATCCTCGCCCGGCGCAAGTCCCAGTACCAGCGGGCGTTCGGGAAGATCGGGCAGATGTTCCTGGAACTCGACCAGCAATTCCTGCGCGAGAACAAGCTGGTCGAGATTCTCGGCGCGGACAACACGCGCCGTTACCTGGAGGTCAGCCCGTTGGACATCCAGGGGATCTACGACGTGGAGTTGGACGTCACCGGAGAGTCGATGCTGCGCCAGGAGCGCCGCGCCGAGAGTCAGGCGCTGGTGACGATGGCGGTGCAGTCGGCGATCATCATGGCCCAGGCCGGTCAGCCGCTGAACTTGCGCCGCTTCTGGGAGAAGCTGCTCGACTCCTACAGCATCACCGACAAGGCGACCTACTTCTCCGACACGCCCGCGCCGCAGCTTCAGGCGCCGCAGGGGGCCGGGCAGTCGGGGCAGTCCGGTGCCGTCCCGCCGACGCCGCCGCAGATCATGGCGCCGAGTAACGGCAACGGCACGGCGCCGCAAGGGATCACGAATCCTTCCCTGGCCGCCGGGCCGACCTCCCCCTCCTCTCCGGTCAGCATGTCGGCTTCGGCGCCGATGCAGCAGGCGCTGGCGCGCACGGGCGCGGGTAGGTCTGCATGAACGAGGAGTCGGAACGGATCCTGCGCCACCGGGCCGAACTGCTCTCCGGGCTGCTCAAGCAGGAGGGATTCCAGCTGCTGGAGGAGACGCTCTTGAGGAAGGAGAAGCAGCTGTCGGAGACGCACTGGTCGATCCTGATGTCGGACGAGCCGCCGCCTGACATCGCCGAGAAGACGGTCGAGTTGAAGGGGTTCCTGCGCGGGATGCGCTACGCGATCGCCATCCCCAAGGGGGCCGAGCGGAAGCGAAACGGAGAGGTCGAACTTGAAGACGAGGAGATCGAGGATGGGTGGAGCGCATGGGTAGTGAGATAGAGGATCCGAACCTGGCCGACCTGCCGGACGAGGCCTACGAGGAGGTCGGCGAAGAGGGACTGAACGTCCCGCAGCTGGAGCTACGGATCCGCGCCAAGCGCGAGCAGGCGATGCAGGACGCCGGGCTGCTCTCTCCGCCGGGTCCGGACGAGCCGATTGAGGAAGTTCCCGAGGAGGAGCCGGAGTCGGAGCCGGTTGAGCCAGAGGAGCCGGAGCAGGAGGAGCGGCAGGAGGACTTTTACCTCGCCCGCTACAAGACACGCGAGGAGGCGGAACGGGGCCACGCGGAGAAGGACGCGACGATCGACCGTCTCTACCGTGAGCGGGCAGAGCGGGACCAGCAGCAGGAGCAGCAGGCGCAGGGGGAAGAGCAGGGCTTCGATCCGCAGGCCTGGAGCGAATGGGCGGCCGAGGCCGTCGCCAACGGCGCCGCCGAGCAGGGAGCGATGGCCGCGCTCAACGCCCCCAACGGGGGCGAGCGCGCCCTCGACATCTACATCGCGCACTGGATGGACGACCCAGATCAGCGCGGTCAGGCGCTCGCCTTCAACAACGCCGCCACTCGCCATCTCGCCACGCAGCTTGCCCTCCAGGCCGTCGCGCCGCTCTTACGAGATCGGCAGGCCCAGGAGACCGAGAACGAAGCCGTTCGGGCGCGTGCGACCCTGGCTTCCAGGCATCCCGACTACGAGGAGATGGAGCGGGAGATGGATCGCCTGGTGCTGGAGGAGAACGGCGTTCTCGATGACGACCAGAAGCAGTGGCTGGAGGACACGGCCCGCGAGAAGGGCTTCCAGGGCAAGGTCCACGTGCTGGAGTACCTCTACTCGGTCGCTTCCCAGACCACCACTCCGCAGCGGCGCAAGGCTCAGGCGGCTGAGCGCGGCCGTAGAAAAGCGGCCTCCGATGCCGCTAAAGTCTCGGCAACCGTGTCTTCCTCCGAGGCCACCGGCACTCGCACCCCTCTCTCCGAGGCCGAGCTAGCCGTCCGCGCGAAGAAGAACGCGATCCGAGCGAAGCTGGGCCAGCCCTTACTCCCGACGGAGTAGCTGCACCCCCTCCTTCAGCGGAGACAACTGAGTTCGCAGTCTCGGTCTGAAAGGAGTCCCTATGAGCACGATCCAGAAGGGCACCGTCTCCACGACGGAAGTCCTTCAGGACTCGCTGGTCATCGACATGCGCGAAGAGATCTCGATGGCCGACGAGGACCGGACGCAGTTCTCGACCTTCACGATGAAGGCTCAGTCGGGGACGGCGACCCGGGAGAAGATCAACTGGCGGGAGAAGGACTACTTTCCCCGCCTCGCCACCGTCCTCACCGCGTACACGAACGTCGCCACGTCGGTCGTCCTGAACGCCGGTCACGGCAACCGTGTCCGCAAGGGGGACGTTCTTCGCAACATGGCCGGGGGCGACGCTTTCTACGTCACCTCCGTCTCGGGCGACACGCTCACCGTCGTCCGCAACATCGGCGTCAAGGCAGGGCAGGCGGGCAACATCGGCGACACGCTGCTGATCGCGTCCAACGCCTCCCCGCAGGGCGCCGACTTCCCCGACACGCTCGTGCTGACGGGGGTGCTGGGCTACAACTACACCCAGATCTTCCGCCACGGCGCGACCTTCTCGCGCACGGCACGGGCGGTGGACTACTACGGCCAGTCGGAGCCGGATCAGGAGTCGGCGCTGAAGGGCGTCGAGCAGAAGCGGGCGATCGAGTACTCCGGCTTCTGGGGTGCCCGCGACCTGAAGACGGACCCGAACACGGGCGAGCCGGTCGGCTTCGCCGGAGGCCTGTCCGAGTTCATCGTCACGAACCGGCTCGACTCCGCAGGGCCGATCACGGTGGACGCGCTGGACACTTTCCTCCGCGCCTCCCTCCAGCACGCCTCGGACAACGTGGTCATCTTCACGGCGCCGCTGCCCGCGCAGGAGATCAGCAAGTTCAACCGTGGAGGCCAGGGCACTGCTTGGCGTGCCGAGCCGCAGAACGTCGCGGGCCTGAAGGTGGACGCCTTCATGTCCGGCGTCTACGGCACGGAGATCGGGATCGTGGTCAAGAAGGACTGGAACGACTTCCCGACCACGCTCAAGCAGTACGGCGGCTGGCTGTTCGTCGTGGACATGAGCCGGGTCATGTACCGGAACCTGTCCGGCGCCTCGCCGCGGCTTCTGACCAACCGCCAGCTTCCCGGCGGGGATCGTGTCAGCGAGGAGTGGCTGACCGAATGCACGTGGGAGATCCGCAACGAGGCAAGCCACGGGATCATCTTCGGAATCACCTGATCGAAGTTCGGGGCGGTGGCCGAGCCGCATGTCACCGCCCCGACCACCAAAGGAGAACCATGCGTTTTGTCAGCCACATCGCCCGCTTCAAGATCTCGATCATTCCCGAGCGGGCGCACTTCTCCAACTTCGGTGACCGGATCATCGACCAGGAGGGGTTCATGGCCCACTTCAACCAGAACGAGGTCACCGACGCCGATGTCTCCTTCGTGGAGCGGACGTTCGCCCTGCACGGCAAGCAGACGCTTCAGGACGAGGTGACGCCCGTGCCGACGATCGAGCGGGTCTCGGTCTTCGACACGACTGAGGAGGCGGTGCGGAACCACTGGCGCGGTCGCGTACACGTGGACGCGCGCGGCGAGGAGTGGGACTTCCAGGACTACGTCGAGAGGCGGCTGCTGGACGAGTCGCAGGGCCACGACGACTTCCGCCTTCACGAGGCTGCGAAGGAGCCGCCGCCCTGGCCGCGCTACATGGACTTCCAGGGCACCCTCGACCAGCTGTTCGCCAAGATCGAGGAGGACGGCCACGACTACCGTCAGGTGCTCGCGTTCGAACGCCAGAACGCTCGCCGCCCGGTGCTGATCGAAGCGCTGGAGGCGAAGATCTCGGAGCAGGACGCGCTCCTGGTCGGCGCGGAGATCGTGCCCGCGTGAGCGAGCGCTGGAAGAAGCCAGCCACGATCCTCGACTGTGTCGAAGGCGACACGCTTGTCTCGATGCCTTCGGGCGACCTGATGATCCAGGCGAACATCGCGGTGGACGAGGAGACGATCGTGCGGATGAAGCAGGGCTACATCTGCATGAACTGCCTGGAGCCGCAGGAGCGGCCCTTCCCGCAGATGTGCAGCCTCTGCCGCTACACGATGCGCGAGCGGCAGTTGCTCGACCTGGCGAACAAGTACGGCTCGCTGAAGGAGGTCCACATCGGCTCGCGGGTCAAGCTCGCCGACGAGGTGGAGCGGATGCGCGAGATGGACGCCTACGAGGAGCGCACCGGGGTCATCCTCCCTCCCTCCGTCAAGTTCCCGACCGAGACGATCCGTGGCGACTAGCTTCACCCCTACCCCTCCGGACAACATCGTCCGCACCCATCAGCGGGTCTGGTCGGAGGTGAAGCAGGAGGCTCTGACCTGGAGCGACGTGAAGGTGAAATGGGGCCTCTGGTCGATCGTCCTCAGCGACACCGGATCGGGCCTGGTCGGTGTCGCCCCGGACGACATCACCCTGGTGGCGGCGTGAATCGCGGCCAGATGAAGACGCGCGTCTCGCGCATCCTCGGCGTCGCGCTCGGCACAGACGACGACCAGCTAGACGAGACCGCGCTGATGGAGGAGTTGGCGAACGAGGCAGTGCAGGACCTGCTCGCGCGCACCAGGATCAACATCCGCTCGGCCGTGGCGCAGCTGACCGGCGGCGAGGACGAGTACGAGATCGATGAGACGGTGCTCCGCTTCCACGGCGTCAGACGGAACGGCAACCTGCTGACCGAGATGGCGCGCGAGGAGCTTCTCCCTGACGGCGTCTGCTTCCCCGGCCACAACAGAGTCAAGTTCGGCTCCCCGATCGCAGGCGCGGGGGAGGAGATCGAGTTCTGGTACACGCCCCTCCCGACTCCGATGATGAACGACGACGACGATCCCTCCCTGCCGCAGTTCGGGCACATCCCCGCCGTCTTTCACCGGGCGATCCTCAACTACATCTGCTGGCACATGGCGGATGCGGAAGGAGACGCCGGAGCGGGGCGCGGCGAGCGCTACCGCGTCCTCTACGAGGGCAAGCTCGGTACCGGGGATCCTGGATCCAACCTGGCCCAGATCAGGACGAAGGCGAGCCTGCGGGGCGGGGCGGTGCTGGTCAGGCGCCGCCGCGAGGTTCTCGCCTCCGACACCGACCCTTCCTACTGGATGGGCTGATGGCCGACCTCGTCCCTCTGCTGACCGACATCAGGGGCGTCTACTCGGACATCGGCCGCGACAGGCTCCCGCCGGGATCGGTCTGGGAGTTGGTCGATTGGGTGCCGGTCACCGCCCAGGCCGGTGCCCGTCAGAGGGGCGCGTGGGTCTATCAGTCACCGGCCCTCCCCTCACGGCCCGACGGCATGATCTACGCGCCCTACCTTCGCGGCCCGAAGCTGCTGGTGGCGAACGCGGCGACCCTGAGCGAAGTCCCCGTGGACGCGAACGGGGCGAAGACGGTCGGCGCGATCCCGGCGACCTTGCAGAACCCGGTCTTCCATCGCAACAGAGTGATCGTCCCTGCTGCCGACGGGGTGACGGTCGCCAAGTACGTCGTCTGGGACGGGACGCAGTACGTCTTCACTGACGGGCCTGCGATCAACTCCCCGAACGGGGCCTACGGCCGCTATGCGACCGTCTGGAAGGACAGGCTTGTCCTGGCGAACACGGTCGCTCAGCCGCAGCAAGTCGCCTTTTCCAAGCCCGGGCAGCCTGATCAGCCCTGGGACATCGACTCGATCTTCAACACCAACTATCCGGTCACCGGCCTGGCGGCGCAGCGCACCCAGGTGCTCGCTTTCCACGACTCCTCGGTCGAGCGTTTGCGTGGCACGACCCCTCCCGACTCCGCTGCCAGTCCCGACCTGGTGACCGGCGACATGAACCAGGACGTCCTCTTCGACCGCGCGGGCTGCTACGACGCGCGCTCGATCGCGCCCTGGAACGACAACGTTCTCTTCTGCGACTCGCGCGGGATCTTCCTCACCGACGGCGCGCTGGTGAAGAACCTCGCCTACCAGGCCGGGATCCAGAACCTCTGGCACCAGACCTTCCAGCGCGGCCTCCCGGACACGATCTCCGGCGCTGTCCACCGCGACTACTACGTGGTCACGGTTCGCCAGCCTCCGCTCAAGCCGGTCACGTTCGTGATCGACCTTCAGCAGCGGCGCGCGTTCACCTTCGGGAACATCGACTCGACCTGCTTCGCTTTCTCAATCGGCAGTGCGGAGAAGCTGTTCGGCACCCACGCGATCACCAAGCAGGTAACGGACATGACGAACGTCTTCGACCCGGACGTCTCCAAGCTCCAGATCGACGGGAACGGAGATGCGGTGCTGCCGGTGATCGCCACCGGCTGGAGCCGGTTGACGAAGAAGCCGGGCTTCAAGCGGATTATCGACATGCACCTCTCCTACGTCGCCGACCGCGACGACGACGTGGAGGTGATCCAGGCCGACTATGTCCCCACACCGATCTCCCCCGACCGCAACCTCGGCCAGTTCCACACCACCGCCGTCGATCCGGACAAGTACGCGCGCCGGAAGATGTACGTCCGCCGCCGGATGGAGGGTTTCGCGGTCAGGCTGACGCAGCTGCTGCCGACACGCGACACGCGCCTGTACGACATCTCCCTGCGCGCCTTCCCGGAGGAGGCTTCGAAGACGTGAGCGTCGTCACCTACGACGAGGCCCCGACCCCCCTCACCGATCGTGAGCGGAACAGCCTGCACCGGATGTTCTCCGACTACATGGAGGTGCCGGGCGAGTGGAAGACCGCGCTCCGTAAAGACCTTGAAGCCGACCCGCCGATCCTTGGCAGGATGGCGCTCGGCAACGCCACTGGCCCGGTCGGCCCTCCCGGCCCGACAGGCCCGCAGGGGCCACCGGGACCCACGGGAGCAACGGGTCCGACCGGGCCAGCAGGAGCGACCGGCGCACAAGGCCCTCCGGGTCCGGCGGGCGTGATGGCCGTCTACGAACAGGCGGCGGAGCCGATCGGTGCGCCGCTGGGCGCGATCTGGATCACCTCCGACCCGCCGCCGGTCGCCGTCGGCGCAGCGCCGCTCGTCTGGGGTGACCTGGTTTGACCGTGATCGACCCGCCGCGCGCGATCCGCCTCAAGACCTCGACGGGCTGGGCCGACCTGGCGATCGAGGGGCCGCCGGGCGCGCAGGGGCCTCAGGGCGCTCAGGGCGCGCAGGGGCCTGCCGGTTCGACGGGAGCGCAGGGACCGAAGGGCGACACGGGAGCGACCGGGGCGACCGGCCCGCAAGGACCAACCGGCGCCACAGGCCCCGGCGGTGCGACCGGCCCGGCTGGCCCCGGCGTTGTTGCTGGTGGGGCGCAGTACCAGCCGCTGATCAAAGCTTCCGCGACCGACTACGCAACCCAGTGGGCAGCCGGAATCCTGCTCGGCAGCCCCGCGAACGGTCTGACCCTGGGCGGCGACACCAACTTGTATCGAGGCGCGGCGGGCCAGTTGAACACGGACGGCGGCCTGGCCGTCAGCGGTCAGTTCTGGGCCGGGTACAACTCTGGCGCCTGGTCAACAATCGTCGCCCCGGACGGGTTCCTGTACCAGCAGATCGGCGTGCGTTTCGGCAACCCGTGGGAGTTCTCGCTCTGGCGTGCCGCGGCGAACTTCCTCAAGCTGACCGACGCGGTGTTCGGCGTCCAGCCAGCCGGGGCGCCGAACGTCCTGACCGGGATCGGATTCGACGTCGCCTCAGCAGCCTCGCCGCAGACGTATAGCTCGATGGCATACGACGCGACAAACAACCGGCTGGTGATCGCCTCGCTCTCGGGAGGTGTCGCTTGGCGGCCTATCCAGCTTGGGCGCGGCGGCGTCTACGCCTACGTCAACGGACTCCAGCTAGGCACCGGTGACGCGAACTACGACACCAACCTCTACCGCTCGGCTGCCAATCAGTTGAAGACGGACGGTGGTTTCACGGCGAGCGTGATCGCGTCCGGTGGTCAGATCACCGCAGCCGGACGTATGTTCTGCAACGACGGGATCTGGCTCGACGGCGGCGCGGGCAAGTTCGTCGGCGGCGGCAGCCACGCGGCGGACGCGATCTCGCTCTACATCAGCGCGTGGGTGTACGACTTCCACGGCGACGGCCTCTTCGAGATGTTCCCGGCCACGTCGAGGATCACGATGGGCGGCGACAGTTGGATCTACCGCCAGGGCGCCAAGAGCTTCCAGTGCAACTCGACCTGGCAGTACGTCTACGCGGACCCGACCACGACCTCGCTGATGACGAGCGTGTCCGGTGACGCGCAGGTCCGGTGGTACGTGCGCGCAGACGGCTACATGTTCTGGGGTCCAGGCAACGCAGGAGCGGACGTTGCACTCGCGCGGACCGCGGCCGGTGTGCTGTCCGTCACTGCCGGAGTGTTCGACGCGCAAGGCGGACTGAGCGACGCGACCTACCGACCCAGCCTACAAGCGGTTGGCCCCGCGCCCTCGGGGGGCGACCTCAACAACGCGCTCAACAACGGCTGGTACTCAATTTCACCCGGTTACGCGAACGCGCCCGTCAACGACTACGGCGCGCTGATGGTGGCGAACATCACCTACACCGCCGCGAACCGGCAGACGTTCTGGCGTCACGCCTCGGACGAGAAGTACGAGCGCTACAACAACGGCGGCACCTGGTCGGCGTGGTGGAAGACCTGGCCGGTCAGCGCCGGTGGGAGCACGAACCCGCCCGCGACCGGCGGGACACCGCCCGCTGCCCCGGCGAACGGCGACCGCTGGCTGATGTGGATCGGCGCCGGGATCACCTGGGAGTTCATCTACCGGCCCGACCTCGACGCGAGCTACCCGTGGTGCTTCATCGGCGGCCCGCCTATGGTCTCCGACCCGGGCGGCTCGATCGGAGGGGCGGGCGGCACCGTCTACGGCCCGGCCGTCTCGATCCCCCGGGCGGGCATCTACATCCACGACGTCACCTGCTATTACGTCAACGCCTTCGGCGGCACCGCCCCGACGATCGGCGCGCACAACTCGTCGGCCGGAGACGTGTGGGTCGCGCTCGACCTGAACGCGAACGACCGGCAGGTGCCGTTGGCCGGACGGGCGACGATGACCTGCCCGCAAGGCTCGACCAGTAACGTCGCCTTCTCGACGGGTGGCAGCAACACGCTCTACAACCCGAAGCTGAGCCTGATCCCGCTCAGAGTTGCGAACTAGGAGGCCCATGCTGACCACACCCAAATACGGCCTCCGCTACCCGGAGTTGACGGACACGGCGGACGCGAACCTCGACTTCAAGAACCTCGCCACGGACGTGGAGGGCGCAGGCCCGATGGCCTGGGCCACCCCGCCCGACCTGCACGTCCCCGGCAACATCTACGCCGGGAACAACATCACCTTCGGGGCGTCGATCGACAACACCGCCTACCTGTACCGGCGGGCGCAGAACGTGGTCGGGGTGATCGGCGGCTACGCGGCGGACGGCGCGAGCGGGGCCTGGGGCTTCTGGGCCTACGACGGGCAGACGTACCCGCGCGCCTTCCTCCGCAACGACGGGCAGCTTCTGTTCGGCTCGGGCGGCACCGGCCTGGACACGGCCCTCTACCGCCAGTCGGCAGGCGTCCTGAAGACGAACGGCCAGATCGACGCCTCGGGCGGCTTCTTCGTCAACGGGACTCCCGTGACCGGCGGCGGTGGCGGCGGCAACTACCAGGGGATGCAGGACGAGGGCGTCACGTTGACTGCGCGCCCGACGATGAACTTCGTCGGCGCGGGCGTCACCGCCACCGACGACGCCGCCAACTCACGCACGGTGGTCACGATCCCCGGCGGAGGAGGGGGCGGAGGGAACACCACCTGGGGCGCGACCCCACCGGCCAGTCCGACGCTCTGCGACCGCTGGGTGACGAACTTCGGGACGCTCTCCTACCAGATGGAGTTCGTCTACCGGCCGGATCTCGACTCCACCTACCCCTGGATGTTCGTCGGCGGGCCTCCGCTCGTCAGTGATCCTGGAGGCGCGCTCGGGGGCGCAGGGGGCACCGTCTACGGGCCTGACCTGATCATCCCTCGCTCGGGCATCTGGATGCACGATGTCGGCTGCTACTACATCAACTGCTTCGCCAGCACGTATGCCCAGATCGGCGTTCACAGTTCTTCCGTCGGCGACATCTTCGTCGGCCGCGACGCGGGCTACGGGGACAGGCACACGCAGCTTCAGGGGTCAAAGGCTCTGACCGTCGGCGCGGGGTCGAACAGCAACCTGATCTTCGACGCGAACGGTAGCAACACTCTCTTCAGCCCCTACCTGCGGGCCTGGCCCGTCAGAATCGCCTGATGAGCGATCCGATGCAAGACCTCGCGCAGCAAGTCCAGTGGCTCCAGAACGAGCTTCAGGACGCACACCTGGTCATCGGCCAGCAGCACGTCCAGATTCTCAAGCTCCAGCAGGCCCTTCAGCAGCGGCAATCACAGGAGGTAGCAAGTGTCGCCAGTGGTAACGGAAACGACGACAACGATCAGTTGCGACAACCCAGCGTGCCCCGGAAACGAACTCGATCCCGCTGACCGCACCGGCTGGACGTTCGTGACCACCGAGGTGTACGGCCAGCCGACGGAGCAGCACGTCTACTGCTGTCCGACGTGCGCGGGCACGATCTCCGACGTGCTGGAGACGCCAGCCTAGATGGCCCCCTCCTGGCTCCCCTCCTGGATGATCCCGCCGATGCCGCCGGGCGGCAGCGTCAGCCAGGAGTACGGGACGGTCCCGGACGTCAGCGCGGCGGTGCCCTGGAACTTCACCCTGCCGAAGCTGGCGGATCCGGCGGGCCTCCAGCCGGGAGAAACGGGCCACTGGGAGTACCCGGACTATTCGGCCCTGCTCCAGGGCGATCCGGGCTACATCAACGCGAACGCGGCGGCGGTGGCGGATGCTTCTTCTGCTGCGCGCCAGCGCGCAAATCTTGCGAAGGCTGCGATCATCGGCTTCGGAGGGACGCCCGCTAGCTGGGGCAACCAGTTCGGCGATATCACGGCCGCCGACATCGCTGCGGCGCAGCAGAACCCCTACTCGACTCTCGCCACCCTCACCCGCCAGCGCGGCCAGGGGAACACCGATCTCTCCGCCCAGCTTGCCGCCAGGGGGATCCTCTCCTCCGGCGCGCTGACGGGCGGCCAGCAGGCGCTCCAGAACTCGCAGGAGGAGGCGCAGTACAACGCCACCCAGGCGTTGCTGGCGGCGCTCGGAGGCTACGGGCGCGACTGGGCGAACGCCGTCCGCACGGCGCAGGGGAACCGCCTCACGGCACTCTCCGACGCGGCCAGTCGCATCCAGCAGCTGTTCACGCCGCAGTGGTTGACGGATACCAAGCCGACCCCGCCGACGCCGCAGCAGCAGTGGCAGACGGCGCATCCGGTGGACAACACGACCTGGGGAGAGCCGATCAACCAGCCCTGGTCGGATCCGACGACCGGCTACTGGGCGGGGATCGACCCGAAGACCGGCGAGCCGTACAAGGCGGGTGTCGGCAGCATCTCCACATCCGGCGACGCGGCGACGGCGATTGCCGAGGGGAAGATCCCGGCTGGGACGATGGGCTTCGACCTGCCGCTAGCTCCCTACGGGCACTCGATGTCCGACTACATCCCCGACTACTCCAAGGTGGACATCGGCGACTGGAAGGAGACGACGCCGACCGGCGCTGGCGCGGCCGGACCGGCCTGGGCCTATCCGGGCACGAAGCCTGCGGCGACTCCGACCGTCCCGAAGCTGCCGACGCTGAGCGACCTGCTGAAGAACAAGCCGACGGTAGTGAAGAAAGCCCCCTCCTCCGTCCCCTCCTCGATCGGGAGCTTCATCCGCTAGATGGCCCTGAATCTCGCCTTCTTGAAGCCCCCGAAGGACACGGCTGCGAAGACGTTCGCGCAGCTGATGGCGAACGCTCCCGGGTCGAACCCGGAGACCTACGGGCCTTCCTACAACCCCCTGTTCACCAACAAGCCTGATCCGCGTGAGACCTACGGGCCGAGCTTCAACCCGAAGTTCGTCCCCAAGCCGGGCGACCCCACCTACCCGACCTACGCGAAGGCACACGGTCTCAACCCGAACGCCAAGCCTCCGGGCTGGTCACCTCAGGGCGGTGGCGGCAAGAGGACTGCTGCCCCTCCGGCCCAGCCGGGCACGAGCGCCCCGGGAGCGGGCGGCGGCTCCTGGGCTGACCTGCTCCAGATCGCCACCAAGCTGGCCGCTGCCGGGGTCGATCCACAAATCGCTGCGATCCAGCGTCAGATCGACGCGGACAACGCGCGCCGCGCGGCGCAGCAGTACGCCGGGATGGGCGTGATGCAGGCCCTGGCGCAACTCGGGGCGGGGATCCCCGGCGCGATCCAGCAGGCCTACGCGCAGGCGGGGCAGGAGACCGCCGGTTACGCGCAGGGCCTGACCGGCGTCGTCGGCCAGCAGGCGCAGGACGCGGCGGCGCAGGCGGGGGCGCAGCTGGCGGGCCTGAACGCTCCCGGCGCGGTCACCTCCCAGTCCCCGGCGGCGATGAACGTCGCCAACTACGTCGGCGGCTACCTCCCCTCCACCGACCTGGCGCAGGAGGCGGCGAACCGGATGGCGCAGGCCGCGATCGCTGGGTATGCGGCCCCGGCCACGGTGGCCTACCAGACCCTCCAGCAACTGGGCGCGACCGACCAGGAGATCCGCGACCTCCAGGCGAAGGGCCTGGACATCGAGAACACGCGCCCGGCCGCGATCCAGCAGGCGCTGCTCCAGCTGCGCCAGCTTCAGCAGGGCGACGTGCAGAGCCAGATCGCGGCCAAGCAGCTGGCCGACCAGGAGAAGGCGCAGGCCCAGGCCTGGCAGCAGACGCTCTGGCAGCGCAAGCAGACGGTCGCCGCGGCGAAGGCTGCAACCGCACTGGCGAACGCGAAGAACAAGCGAGAGGCGGCTGCCTTCGCGCTCCAGGTGCAGGACTACTACCGCAAGGCGGGGATGACGAACGCGCAGATCCTGAAGACGCTCGGCGATTCGACCGGGACGATCTGGAAGTTCGGCCCCAAGGGGCAGCCGGTGGACACGGGCGCCCTGACTCCGGCAGGAGCCAAGCAGCAAGAGATCGATCGCCACAACAAGGCGATGGAGCGCAACGCCCGGGTGGCGAACAGGATCCGCCAGCAGAACGCGAACACGCAGCAGAACAAGGCGGCTGCGGCGGCGGACAAGACGAAGGGGACGGGGGGCCTGACCGCCAACCAGGTGACGATCCGCGAGAACACCTGGATGGGGACGATGTCGGCACTCGTGGACAAGGCGGTGGGGGCGCAGAAGTCCACCAACAAGATCACCGGAGCGGTCACGGTCAGGCCGCCGCACGTGCCGCCGAAGAAGGCGGATCTGGTCAGGAAGATCTACAACGCGGTCGGCCCGCAGCTGCTGAACAAGATCCCGCGCTGGACGGAGCCGTACCTGAAGAGCCTGATCTACGCCTACATCAGCACCCTCCCGAACGCCTGGTGGGATCCGAAGTCGTACACGCCCGTCAAGAAGAAGTAGCCCGTGCACGGCGACCGCGGCGGCACGACCAAGAAGCGGAAGGTCCCGCCGACCCCTAAGCCGACTGCGGCGCAGCAGGACGCCGCGATCTTCTCGGCCAAGATGACGCAGGTCAAGCCGTGGCAGGTCAGGCCACCGGCCCCCCCACCAAGGCCTCGGCGCCAAGTTGTCTCCCCGCAGCCGAAGCCCTCCTTCCGATCGGCGATCTCCCCTCCCCTGACCTCCTGGGGTGCTCGCTCACCAGCCACGATCCCCTTCCGGACGGGGACGATCCTCCCCACCACTCCCGACATCCCCTACCCGACCACCGCCCAGCGACAGCGCACGCGCACGCAGCAGCGCCGGGACGATCTCTACAAGGCGTCGCAGAAGTCGGTGATCAGTCAGCAGGCGCAGCAGAAGCTCGCCTCCAACATGTCGAACCAGGAGAAGGATCTCTACCAGCGGCTGCACCCGACCACGCTGGGACCACACCAGCGGATCATCCACGGGCGCCTGGTGCAGATGAGCGTCGCCACGCCGCCGCTCAAGTCGCTGGCGGAGACGGGCAGGGTGGGGGCGGGGATCAACCGGCTGATCTCCGGCATCCCCTCCTCGATCGGTGCGCTCGGGACGGCGGTCGGAGAGGACGTCTACGACCAGTACCGCAACGCCTATGACCTCGCGCACGGCAACCAGATCCCGGCCGACCGGCGGACATGGCATCTGCACACCGCCGACGTGCTGAAGGACATCGGCGTCGGGACGGCGCAGGGCCTGATGACCGACGTCGGGATCAACTCCCGCAAGGGCTGGGAGGCGCTCCTGCGCGGGGACATGACCACCTTCACGCACGAACAGCGGAAGGCGAAGCAGCGGGCGCAGCAAGCGCTGATCCAGGATCCGGTCGGCTGGACGGTCAACGTCGGCGCGGCGGTCGCGGCGCCGCTCCGGCTCGGTTCGATCTCCGCTTTGAGCAAGGACATCATGGAGGCGAACCCGGGGATGGGGATCGTCCGCGCGACGAGGTTGGCCCGGCACGAGAGCTACCGCCCCGGCTACCTCGCCGCACACGGGATCGAGGGCGGGATGGATCCGCGCACGCTGACCGCCGATGTGGAGGGCGGCGGGACGATCACAACGCCTGCTGCGAATCCGCTCGCCACGACGCCGCTCGGCAGAGCGGCGCAGAGGGTCTACGACGCGCACACGGCCAGGATCGACCCGAACACGCGGATCATCGGTCGCTGGTCGGAGCAGAACCGCGCGGTCAGGGCGATCGAGAAGCAGCAGACGGCGTCGGTGGAACGGGCGCAGCTGGCGGTGAACCAGATCGCGCAGGAGGTCGGCAAGTATGTACGTGGCACGCGCCGCGAGCGGCTCGCCGCGGTGATCGGACGCCGGACGGAAGCAGATCTGGGCAAGCAGAAGGCTCGCGCCGCAGGCCT
>Ga0066903_100000598_pt1 | contig 23407 bp, 21 predicted proteins | sample PanSoiMetaGPlot1_FD_67491 | JGI IMG/M metagenome (GOLD analysis project Ga0066903, IMG submission 67491) | Tropical forest soil microbial communities from Panama analyzed to predict greenhouse gas emissions - Panama Soil - Plot 1 (version 2) | ecosystem: Environmental > Terrestrial > Soil >... | reverse complement strand
ATAAGCTTTCTGCGCGCCTTCTAAGGCGTTGGGGAAGTCTTCTGGCTGGAAAATCCATATCCGCGGAAAGGTGCTGATCACCGTAACGGTGCCACAAGGGGATTCAAGGTACGGGTCGAATGGTGGAATGAATTGAACCACCTTGTCGTGGCAGACGTAGTAGCTGAGCAGCAGCCCTGACTGATAGTCGGTGAAGATTACAGACCCGGCCGGTACGTTCTCGATCTCATCCACACCCTGCATCATGCGTTTTCGCGCTTGATCGCGCGGACGGATGTACGCTCCCGCTGGAGAAGGGAAGATGTTGCACACGACCAACACGATCGCCACCACGACGGCCTTGATCCATTCAGAACGAGTCTTCCAACGCGATAGGGCCACGCTAACAGCACACACAGCAAATGGAACGAGCAATGCATTGTGACGGGTAGCGCCGTAAGGATAGCGACCGATCACCGCGAGCCCACAATTGATGACGAAGGGCAGCAAGAGCAGTGCTCCCAGCAGGCGTGCCGATGGCTTGTAAGCACCAGGAGCCGAATTGCGATCTCGGACCAGAATGAGGATCCCGATTACGAACAACATTAGCCCTACGACACCGATAACGTTGTTTCCAAAGTCGAAGCGAAACACCCGCATCGTAGCCGTAACGATGAACGCAAATGGGTTTTGTTCTCCGCGATGGTAGATTGAGCTGCGCAGCCAAGTGTCGGCGATCTGTTGAGGCAGGTTGCGCTCCTCCAGCCTGGAGATATGAGAAGCAAAAAGGAATACCGCCAGTAAAATGCCGCCGAGTTCTCCCGCCACCCACAATCCCCACAGGGATCGCCTCGCCGACGCTGAATAGAGCCGCAGGCCGCCGTACACACCAATCACCAACGCAAAGATGAAAGAAGAATAGTGGGACAACATCGCCAGATACAGCGAGAGGAACGATCCCACAAGCCAAAACGCCGACGCCTTACCAATCGCGCGATCCAGGAATAACAAACTGCAAGCGGCGAACATCAGTAGCAGGGAATATTGCCGAATCTCGGCGGATAGAGAAATCAATTGCGGCGAAAATAACAGCAGAGCGAAAGCAATCAAGGCAGTGCACCGATCCGTTACGCACTTCATCCAGGTAAACATCGCCCAGCAGAAGGCAGTTCCAGCCAGAACTGATGGCAGCCGGAGAATAATCTCCGAATGTCCAATAATCTGCCAAGCATGCAGCAACAGGATCAACAGTGGGGGATGAGCAGTGGTCAGACTCGCCTGATATGCAAGTATCAGAGACGGCTGTACGGAGAGCAGGTAATGCGCTGCCTCGTCGGGATTGAGAAAACCCCAACACGCCCAACCTAGACGCACCAGGAGGCCTGCAGCGAGAAGCAAGATTGGAAAGAGCGAGGCGCTCACAGAAGGCCGGTAAGCCGGCACTTGATCAGCTGCAGGGAGTTCCATAGTTCTGGCCGCAAGCTTACACCAAGCAGAACGTGGCCCTATTTGGTACAACCCACAGGTCGCGGGAAGGCGATCACGCAGCAGGCATTGGAGACTTTCAGTACACTAAACATCGGAAAACTAAGGCATGTTCAAGAAGATTCTAATTGCTAATCGCGGCGAAATCGCCGTTCGCATTATTCGCGCCTGCCGTGAAATGGGAATCACGTCCGTGGCTGTATTTTCTGATGTGGATCGAGCATCCTTGCACGTCCGCAAAGCGGACGAAGCCTACCACATCGGCCTGCCGGCTGCGTCGGAGTCCTACCTGAACATCACGAAGATCTTGGATGTTGCAAAACTGAGTGGTGCAGAAGCGATTCACCCCGGGTATGGATTTCTGTCGGAGAATGCCACATTCGCCTCCGCATGCGAGGCTGCAGGGATCAAGTTCATCGGTCCGACGGCAGCATCCATGGAGATGATGGGCTCCAAGACGCGCGCTCGGCAACAGATGGAGATTGCGGGTGTTCCCTTTGTGCCGGGTACCTCGCGAGGATTGCAATCGGCCGCGGAAGGAGAGGAAGTTGCCGCAAAGATCGGCTATCCCGTGATGCTGAAGGCCGCAGCCGGAGGCGGCGGCAAGGGCATGCGCCTTGTGCACTCACGAGGGGAATTGAAATCGGCGCTGGAGGCGGCACAGAGCGAGGCTCAACGTTCTTTTGGCGACCGCGAAGTTTACATCGAGAAAGCCATTATCAATCCTCGTCATATCGAAATGCAGGTTCTCGCTGATGAGTATGGCAACACTGTGTACCTGGGAGAGCGCGAGTGCTCGATTCAACGGCGTCATCAGAAGGTCCTGGAAGAGGCGCCGTCGGCGATTGTTGATCCGGAAATGCGCAGGGCCATGGGGGAGGTCGCCGTCCGCGTGGCGAAAGCTGCTAAGTACACGAACGCAGGTACCGTCGAGTTTCTTGTCGACCAGAATAAGAATTTCTATTTTCTGGAAATGAATACTCGGCTCCAGGTCGAGCACCCTGTGACTGAACTGATTACCGGGTTGGATCTGGTTCACTTGCAAATTCGTATTGCATTCGGCGAGCCGCTACCGTTCACGCAAGATGAGATCAAAATTCGTGGGCATGCGGTGGAATGCCGGATCTACGCCGAAGATCCCGACAACAATTACTTCCCCAGTCCCGGCAAAATTACGCTCTTGCTGGCGCCATCGGGCCCTGGCATTCGGCGGGACAGCGGCATGTACGAAGGATGGAATGTGCCGATTGACTACGATCCGCTCCTGGCCAAATTGATTGGTTACGGCACAGATCGCGAGCAGGCTATCTCTCGGCTGCAGCGTGCACTGAATGAGTATTTCGTCGGCGGTATCAAGACCAATATTTCGTTGTTCCGGCTCATTTTGAATGACCCCGACTTTCACGCCGCGAAGCTGGACACGGGCTATCTCGATCGATTGCTCAGCAATAGGAAGACGGACCGTGTTTCCGAAAATGCTGAAATAGCCGCCATTGCGGCTGGAGTATTTGCTGTTTTGGATCCCGGATCTGCGGCATCGCAGAATGGAGCTGGGCAGCAGAGTATTCATGACGAAAAAAGAGCCGACTCTGCATGGAAAGAAATAGCTCGGCGAGAAGCTTTGCAGTGAAGAGATGCGCGCATGATTTATGACGTTCGAATAGAAGGCAAGAACTATCGATTGCAGCTTGATCGAATTGAAGGACGCTGGGCGTGCCGCCTTGATGGCCGTGAGATTTCCGTGGATGCGATCATGGCCCGACCGGATGTACTCTCGATTCTCGTTGCCGGAAAAGCGTACGAAATCAAGCGCGAGCGCACTGCACTTGACACCCATTTGTGGGTAGGAAGCGAGCGATATTCAGCCGAGTTACGCGATCCGCGCTCTTTGCGCAGCCGCAAATCTGGAGCTGAAGACGAAAAAGGTCCGAGGAAGTTGGTTGCTCCCATGCCTGGCCGGGTGGTGCGGATTCTGCTCAGGGAGCGCGACCAGGTCGACGCGGGTCGTGGCGTGCTGGTTGTGGAAGCCATGAAGATGCAAAACGAGATCAAATCGCCAAAGAATGGAGTTGTGCAGAAGATCGTCGTCGCTGAAGGCGCCAATGTGAACGCCGGAGATGTATTGGCTATCGTCGAGTAGCTGCCAGGCTACTTGGCGCCCGTATTGTCCAAGACCTCTTGAGCCAAATTGTTTTCGACCTTGGCTTGGTCCCGCAAAACCTCGTAGTAGGCAGCTTTGAGAAGCTGCTCACGACGATCGCGAAGCTGACCGCGAATCGCTTGCTGCACGCGAGGATCAGCCAATTCGCGCTGTCCTGCGGGCTCGCGGGCTAATAACTTCACAATGCGAAATCCGATTAACTGTTTCGTCATTGGGTTGCCGACTGGAATCACTGGGCTGTACTGGCCCGGCTTTATTCGAGTCAGAGAATCCCGGATCGCAGGATCGCTGTTGCGCAGAGAGGATTCGGGAACGAAGCCGAGATCGCCACCGTTCGGCGCAGTCTCCGGATCCTCCGAGTAGTTCATGGCCAGCGATCCGAAATCTTCTCCGCTGTCCAGGCGGTTCGTAATCATTTGAATTTTTTTGCGGGCTTCGGTCTCATTCTGCGCCTTGTCGTTCTTCAAGTTGTGGACCTGAGGATTGGGGGCTGTTGTGACCCATATCTGCGCCAAATGATACTGCGGTTCAATCAGGTTGAATTCCGCTTTGTGGGCATTGTAATAGTCCGTGACGTCTTGATCTGAGACGTTGATCTTCGATGTGACCTCTTTATTCAGGACTTTGTCCACGGTGAGGGAGCGGCGAAGATCACGCTTGAAGTCGTCGAGAGTGATCTTCTTTTCCTTCAGGCGCGCGTCAAACTGCTCACTGCTGTAGGGAGACTTGATCTCATTCAGCTTGCGGTCAACTTCCTCATCAGTGGCAAGCAGGCCGAGCTTTTCGGCTCGCCGCATGAGGATCTCGTTATCGATTAACTCGCGAAGAATACTTAAACGCAAGCTGGTGGCTTGTTCTCCAACCGGCTGCTGGTCAGATCCAGATGTTTGATTTTGGTAGTATTTATCCACATCCGTGCGATAGATCTTCTGGCCGTCGACGACGGCCGCTACGTCGCTACTACTCTTCTTCGAACCACAGCCTACGATCACGATTGCGATTGCTAAAAAGATGGTAGCTGCCAGGATCCGGCTCAAAGATGGATGTATTTTCAATCAGTCCTCCCGGACAATCGCCCGACTTCGCCCAAAGCGCTACTTAGGATCGGGCAATATGACAACACAGGTTGCTGGAAATCTACTGGCTCGATGAGCCGCCCGATGATGGATGTGCCGGTGGCGTTACCCCGGCCTCCTTCAGCGCACTGTCGAAGACGGCGCGAATCTGCTCGATCGGCAAGGCGCCATCGATTTCTTGTCCATTCACGAACATGGTCGGGGTTGCGGTAATTCCTAAAGCTTCCCCCTCCCGTTGTGAAGACTTAATGGCGTCCTGGTTCTGAGCTTTCATACAGGCTTGTAACTTGGTCATATCAAGGCTGTGCTTCTGGCCCTGCATTTCGGCGGCCTTATCAATCAGGGAGAACTGCGCGTCGGCTCCCCTTTCGCCATTGATGTTCCGCTGGTTTGCATGCATGTAATCGGCAAATTCCCAGTACGCGTCAGTATTCTGCGTCCCGAGACAGTTCGCATTCACAGCAGCGTGTGTTGCCCAGGGATGAATCTCGGACAACGGAAAGTCCTTGTAGATGAATGCGACGCGGTCTCCGTATTCCTTCAAAAGCGTGGGAAACAGGGTCTGATGCATCTTCGAGCAGAATGGGCACTGGAAGTCGTCAAAGTTGACCGCCACGACCTTGGCGTCCTTGTTACCACGGACGGGGCGACCCGCGGTGTCGATTTTCTTCATAACCTCGGCATATGGATCCTTACTCAGGTCCATCTTCACCAGGCGTACGAGGGTCTTAGTGTCCTTGGAGATCAGAAAATCGTAGTCCTGCTTCTTGCCGTTTCCGTCGATTGTGACTGTCACCGCGTCATAGGTTGGGAACTCACTGGGCTTCCTTGGACCGACGGTGATCTTAACCTCGGATGGAAGACTGTAGGTCGCTCGAACCTGACGCTCGATGCGGGTGGCAAGATCGAGTTCCACCGATTGAGCAGAACAACCAAGACAGACCAGGATGAGCAACAGCAGGGAACGTCTTAAAAGCGTCACTAGAAACCGCCTATTCATTAGGTAAAGAGAGATTATCTCACATGGGCAGTGAGCCTCACCCCACCGGAGCCTTCAACAAGATGAGGAAGCTGAAGGGCAGATTGCACGCCCTCAAAGGCTACGACGCACGCCTGATGTCGTCGGCGGACAGCAAGGCATTCATCGATCCTGAGCGAAAACCCTCCAGGTCGAGGGTCACAAACTTGAATCCCAGCCTCTTGAAAATGCCGGTCAAAACGGCGGCCATTTCTGGAGTCATGGCTCGTGGCAGCTCGTCGTTGGCGATTTCCAGGCGAGCAATCTCGCCGTGATGTCGAACCCGGAAAACGCGAAATCCCAGCTCACGAAGGGCATCTTCCCCCCGTTCAACCATCCCGAGAGCTTCGCGCGTGACAGGCCGACCATATTCAATCCGCGAAGAAAGGCAGGCGGATGCAGGCTTATCCCACACCCGCAACCCAGCTGCTCGCGACAGGTCGCGTATATTTTCTTTCGTTAGCCCAGCGTCCAGCAGAGGAGCGGCTACGTGGTGGCTCAGTGCCGCCAGTTGTCCCGGACGGAAGTCACCTTGGTCGTCCACATTGACGCCATAGGCAATCGCATCGAAGCCGTGTTGGGCACGAAAGTCCTGCATCTCAGTAAAGAGTTCATCTTTGCAGTGGAAACAGCGCATGGAATCGTTGCGGATATACTCGGGCCGATCAAGCTCCCCGGTTGGCAGGATCTGGAGAGGGATGCCCTGTTCGGCCGCGAAGGCGATAGCGTCCGAGAGGTGTGTTCGTGCCAGGCTCGGTGAATCGGCAATCACCGCCAGCATCTTCTCACCTAGAGCTTCATGCGCAGCCCACGCGAGGAACGCAGAGTCTACCCCGCCGGAGTAAGCCACAAGCAGGCGTCCGAGCACCCGCAACCGGGCATCGAGATCGGCGCGCAGCCGAGCGAGGTTGGTAGACGCAGATGCCATGAGAACAGTCTATATGAATGCTATTAGGTGAGACGTTCGCTCAAAAGGATGGTTAGAAATCCGCAGGTCGTAGACCTCAAAACAGTTTCTCCTGCCGCGTCAAATTTCCAAAGGTGCCGACATTCGCCAGTGAGAAGCTGAATCGAAACTGGTTTTCGTTACGCACGGAGCCGAGCGCAAAGCGGCGGTACTCAACACTTATTCCGCAACAGTCCCAGTTGTAGGAAGTTTGAACTGTGGCGTATTGCAGAAATCCTTGGGTCGCATCGATGCCGACGTTTGTTGCTGCACTAAAGCCCAATTTGTTCGGATGCCCATAGCCGAGCAGCAACCGAAACTGATTAAAACTCACAGGAGTCGGCGTCGGAGCATTGGGCAGGTTTTCTCCCACAGCCAACAAATAGGCATCGCCTCCGCCCACTGTAAATTCGCCAAAATGGTGGTTGAGGAGAGCAGTGCTCGAAGTAATGCGGCCGGTTGGAATGTCATAGTCCAGATCCCATTCTGCGTCGGTGCGGGCAGTTGCTTCCACGCGCAACCGGGATATGAGGGGAGAGAATAGCCGTGGGTCGATCAGGAAAGCGGTTCCGGTAAAGTCCGCGGTAGTTGTAAAAACGTTTCGTTGACCTGGAACGAGGGCGCCTCCGAACGTAGGGTCAAAGAAATATTTCTGGGCGAGCTCCCAGGTTACGACTTCTCGAACCTGAGGTCCCGGATTACACACCGAAGTCTTGGTATCCACCCGTTCCCAAGGAATGCGACTCTTGACCGGGGCACCTCCGATCGACAGCGCCGACATTCCCTCGGGACCGCAACTCTCCGGTTCGGACGAGAGTCGTTTGCTATACAGTCGGTTGATAATCCCGTATTCGATCTCGTTTGTGTTGCTCAGAACATCGCGGTCATCAAAGCGCAGCACATTGGCGAAGTTGTCGACCCCTTTTGTGTATCGGTAGATCATGCGCGGTTCGATGACGTGTTTCCATTTCCGCCCAAATGCTTCCTTATCAAATACGCGGTCCAGGGCCGGGGGACGAACCTCAATCGAGGTCTCGAGTGCATATCGATTCAGTGACTGGTTTACGGCATCCCCTCCGCCGGGAACTGGCTGAAACTGCTGCGTGTAAAACGTGTCGCGAAGCCCCAATTCCGGGCGAACCGACCATCCGCGCAAGACTAATGGGAGGGACAGCCGCGGATTGACGTCAAAGCGGCCAACCAGAGTGGCGGTGCGGAATGACGGCTGGCTTCGAGAGAGTCCTTCAGCAGCGGCATCGTACGACCAATACAAAGGCGAGTTGCCGATGCGACGGTCAACGCTGGAGAGATCGATGCTCGGAGCATGCAGAATTGTGATGACATCCCCGGTGTTGGTGCTCTCAAAGTTCTGATACCGCTGTACGGATGCGTTATACGAGAAACCTTGCGTCGTATTGGAAAGGAACGCGAGCGACTTCACCTCTGAATAGACTGCCTGGTTGTAGACCTCGTTGAAGGCCAGACGGAAGACGAAGGAGCTGAGATAGTCGATGTTTGCAACTGCGCGTATATTGTGCGGGAATAACGATTCGGCAACCAGGCGCGCGTTTTCGCCGCCCTGATCGACCTTGGGATTTCCAATGCCGCGATCGAGCACCCCGAAATAGTCAAGGTCGACGAATGAGGTTTCGCTCGGCCGAGCTCGGAACTCACCCTGCTGTGCCCATCCGCGTTCAGAGTAGTACTCGGCACCTATGTTGGCATCCATGCTGCGATTGATGGCCCAGAAGAATGAATCGCCTACGATGGTCCCCTTGCGGGAAGAGTGCCCGATGTTAGGTAGAAGAAATCCACTCTGCCGTGGCGAGGGCTGCACTGAGTGCGTCGCATAGGGAAGATAGATGACGGGAATACCCTTCACTTTGAAAGTGCTGCGATGGATGGTGGCGTTCGCACCAACTTCAACAGTTACCTGGTGTGCGCTGAATTCCCACTTGGGATGCGGCAACTCGCAGCTTGTGATGGTTCCGTCGTAAACGAGATATCGGTCGGGACTCGTCTTCTCTACGACCTTCCCCGTGAATGCAAACGGATTTGTCGTAGTCAGCGTGAGCTTGGGTCCACGGAAGTGAATGCCGGTGGTGCCGGAGACGTTCTCGAAGCGCCCGGTCTGCGAGCGAATGTTATAGACTCCGCGGCTGGCCTCTATGTGCTCATCATTGGGCCCGCCATCGAGAACCACGTGTCCCTCGGCTGTTGCAAGGCCCGAATCGGAGTTATAGGTAGCCTGATCGGCATACAGAATGTAGGTGCTGTAACGAATTTCGACACGGCCTCGCAGCGTGTACTCCGAACCCTGTACCTCTTTCTCCAAAGCGCGGATGGTGACATCTTCTTCTTTTAAAGTCTTGGGAACGGAAGGCACACCGGAAGTTGTCTCGGTTTGAGCGAACAGCAACTGCCTGGTTACTACTGGCGCTGCAAGAAGCAGGTGACAAGCCCAGGCCGTCGTGATAAGCAATCGTGTGCGAGAGGTCATGGGAAGCGCACGAACGCCCTGGTTGATGATGACATTGCGGGTAGGCTGACGTTAGCACGCCGCTGCCTCACGAGGCAAAATGTCTACTCCCGACTGAAACGGAGAACACGGGCCCAGCTCTTCCGAGCGATCCTTTCTGAGTTGTAAGGTGGTTTGGAACGTCAAACGACTCGCAACGGCCAGGTTTTCTTAGCATGAAATCCAGATTTGAACCCGAGTTTGATCGGTGGAACGAGATGCGCGACGGCACGGGGGAGCGCTCTGAATCCGGTGATCCGGAGTCCTTCGATGACTCCGAGCAGCAATTCGCTGCTAGTTTGGAAGCCCCTGCAAGCCCGCGGTTTGTAGTGGAGCACAGTGAACACCTACGCCGGCATAATGAAGCATCGGACGCAGTTGTTTCGCAAAACCCGACTGAAGTAGCAGAAGCTCCACCGCCAACTCAACCTGATCTTCTGGAAGTTGTCGAGGATGACTCGTGGCGTCGCGAGGTCGCCGCCCGCCTGAACCAGTACCGTTCTCGCCGCCGGCAAAAGGCTCCCCGGTACCCCTCATTGCGGCTGAAATTTGACGAGCCGGCATGGAATGCGCCGGCTCGACCCGAGGGTTCTCTGGCGCCGGCTGCTCCTCCTGCGGAATTTCCACCAAAGAGCGAGACGCCCAGCCCGTCAGTACCAGTTGAAACGGGCAAACTGCTCGAATTTCCCCGCCCGGTGCATGAAGTTCCCAGACCCGTCGATGAATTAGCCGAGCCAGTTTTTGAGCGGCCTCGAATCCTTGAGGCTCCGGAAGTTGCACCACCGCCGCCCGCCTTGGGCGGAATCCACATTGAGACGCAGGAGGAAGATATTGAACCCAGGCGGCCGGGGATCGACCTCCCGCTACAGGCCGCTCCTACTTGGAGGCGATGGCTCGCAAGCGGAGTCGATGCTCTGATTGTGTGCCTCTCCCTTGGCGCTTTCGCCGCAATTTTCCTCAAAATTACGGCAGCGCAGCTCACGTGGCAGCTGGCGTCTTCGGTTTCAATGGGATTGCTGTTAGTGTTCTGGGCCGCTTATCAATACGCCATGCTGGTGCTCACCGGCACGACTCCTGGACTGCGAATTGCAGGTTTGCAACTCAGCCGTTTTGACGGACGAGAGGTTCCACGGCATTTGAGACAGTGGCGTGTACTCGCGATCCTGCTCTCCGGCCTGTCGCTCGGATTAGGATACCTGTGGGCGTTCCTGGACGAGGATGCACTGTGCTGGCACGACCGCATCACGAGAACTTACGCAGCCCCTAAAAGCACAATCCGATTCGCGGATCTGAATAATTGCGTTTGAGGAGCCGCAAGGATTACGTGCCGATGGCCAAAGGCCAAGAGGCCGTAGTAGGTAGTCGGAACAAGCCAGCAGCCTCCACCCTGTGATACACCTGTTCTTTGATTCCTGAGCACGCCATATTTCTTTTCATCGCGGGAGTGCTGGGCGGCGCGCTGAACGCTGTTGCCGGTGGCGGAAGCTTCATTGCCTTCCCCGCGCTGCTGTTCACCAGTGTTCCTCCGATTCCGGCGAACGCCACCAATACCGTAGCTCTCTGGACGGGAGTCGTGGCCAGCGGCGGCGCTTTCCGCGAACGTCTCGACGTCCCACGGCGCGTGATGGTTCCACTGCTGATCACCAGTTTCATCGGAGGAGTGGCAGGAGCATTCCTACTCTTACTCACTCCAGCGCACACCTTCATGAAAGTACTACCGTGGTTGATGCTGGGCGCGACACTCCTGTTCATCTGCGGCAAGCGACTTTCGCAAGGACGTGTCTCCAGTGTCGGACGCGAAGCCACGACCGCCGCCATCGTTGGCGCTTCGTTTTTCGAACTCGGGGTGGCCGTATACGGCGGCTACTTTGGTGGAGGAGTTGGCATTGTGAATCTCGCCATGCTCGCCGCAGTGGGCATGACTGATATTCACGCGATGAATGCACTCAAGAGCGTCCTTGGAATGGCCATCAACGGCGTCGCCGTTCTCGTCTTTATCGCGAAAGGCGCGGTGTACTGGCCGCAGGCCCTGGTGATGATCGCGGGGGCGGTAGTGGGAGGATACTTCGCCGCGCACTACTCAATGCGACTTCCGCAGAAGTGGGTGAGAGTGTTTGTAATCCTGACAGGATTGGGAATGAGCGGGTATTTCTTTGTGAAGGCCTACCTGTAGTTCCAGAAATTGATAGCCACGCAGGTCCGCCCAGGGCTGACCTGTGCTAACACACGTGGGAGAGGGCGTCACATTTACCCTGAAAATCAGGCAAACCGTGGAGTCCGGCTTGCCGGGCCCGACCGGCACGGTGACGTTCAAAGACGGGGCGCAGATTTTAGGAACGGGAACAATCTCGGCTGGTCAGGCGAGATTTACAACTTCTTCGCTGGCGGCGGGGAGTCACACGCTTGGAGCGCTGTACCAGGGCGACTCCAACTACAATCGGCACAAGTCGCCGGCGGTGGTGCAGGTGGTGGAACCGTAGGCGGAACGATGCCGGCTACGAGGAAGTCTTACTGAATCGGTTCCGACACGTGTTCGTGCACGATGACCCACTTGCCATCCTGCTTGCCCCAGATTACCGTCCAGCGCATTGTGGCCATGTCGTGTTTGGTGCCTTTAACAAGGTCGGTCGCAATCGTGGCGGATCCCCAGGCATAATCGCCGGCTGAATGAACCTGCGCGTCGTCATTCACTTTGCAGGTGGCGCTGGTATAGCCGGCGAGAACCTGCTTCACCCCAGTGCTGTATTCGTCCCAGCTGTTGTACTTAACGGGAGCGATGTCGAAATAAGTGTGAGGGCCGCTGGCGTAGTATTGCGCGACGTTATCGGGATTGAGGGTGGCCCAGCCATCCCAGATCTTCTGCATGAGGGCCTTGTCCGGCACCGATCCCGGTCCTTTGCTTGAGGACTTCGGCGCCGCGAAGCTGGCGAGACTGAGTGCGAACAGGCAAAGCACGAGCAGAATGCGCTTCAACATGGGTATCCTCCGCTTTGGCGACCGAATTGTCGCATAAGCAAGTGCAAAGCTCCAACCAATCAAGATTGACCGTAGCGGACTCTCAGACGTCCCGTGTCGACCGCGAGCGTTCTCTCTGTCCTGAATCAGGCCTTGCCGCGCACCTTAGCCCACCACCAGCGAACTCCAACCAACAAAAAGCGCCAGTCGTGGAAGAATTCAGGAGCCTTACCCTCGAAGGCGTGGCCCACAAATTGGAAGGCCCATCCCAAGACGAAGAGCCATGCCGCGTAAATCCAAAGCGGGTGAAAGAAAAATCCGGCAATCGCAAGTCCAGCGGAAAGGATAATTATCGGAATGCCTAGGGTGTGGCAGGCGCGGTTGACCGGATGCTGGTGGCTGCTGGAATATTTCGCAATCCACTGCTCGGAGGTGCGTCCACCCAGCATGCGGTGGATGTTACATCAAAATCAAGAAGGTGAATTAGACATCGTCATATCGGGGAGTCGACAACACTGCCGTTCGTTTGACCGAGCCGCGAACAACACGCTAAAATACTTGAGTTTGCCTGTACTTGCGGTTCCCCTCTGGAGCCGCCCGCATTGTGGCCTGTGAGCCGAGGCGGTTAAACAGCAAGCAAAGATATCAGCAGGGTCCCCGGATCGCGCCATTGTGCGACCGGCATTGATTTTACGGAGGCATAGGTATGTACGCGGTCATCCGCACGGGTGGAAAGCAGTACCGGGTAGCGCCCGGCGATGTGATTCGTGTAGAGAGCCAGCAGGGCACCGGAACCGACGGACGTGTTGAATTTGGGGACGTCCTCGCCGTTTCGGGTGATGCTGGACAGATCGGCAAAGCAGGCGCCGATACGCATGTATTCGGCGAAGTCGTCGAGCACGGCCGTGGCGACAAGGTTATCGTCTTCCACTACAAGCGGAAGAAGCAATACAAGAAGCTGCGCGGGCATCGCCAGGCATTCACTGCGGTGCGCATTACCGAGATCGCGTTCGATGGGCAGTCCTTCAAGGCGCCAGAGCTTCCGAAGAAAGAACCCAAGGTAAAAAAGACAGCCGCGAAAGAAACTGCAGAAGCTGCTGCGCCGAAAGCGAAGGCTAAAAAGAAAGCGGCGGCCAAGAAGGCAGCACCGAAGAAGTCGGCTGCGAAGAAAAAGAAGTAAAGACAATCGGGTATACCCGATTACAAAATTCCAAATTTTGAGATGAGCTATGGCACATAAAAAGGGATTAGGCAGTTCACGAAATGGGCGCGATTCCAATTCGCAGCGCCTCGGCTTCAAGGCCTTTGGAGGCCAATTGGTCCCGGGCGGCACGATCATCGTTCGCCAGCGCGGCACGAAGGTAAAGCCCGGCCTGAATGTCGGTCGGGGGAAAGACGATACCTTGTTCGCCAAGGTTTCAGGCCGAATCAAGTTCATGGATCGCGGTTCGATGGGACGCTACGTCATGATCGAGCCGGTCGAAGCGAAGTAGTTCCGAATCAGTGCAGGATCGCGCGAGTTTGGCGCATCCACGCCTCGGCGATAGCCGGGGCGTTTTCGTTGGGAACTCTTTATGCTGAAAGATCCGGAAGAAATAGCCTGACGACTGAAGTCCATGTTCATCGATGAAGCAACAATTCGGGTAAAGGCTGGCGATGGTGGCAATGGCTGCCTTGCTTTCCGAAGAGAGAAGTTTGTTGCGCGAGGCGGCCCCTCTGGCGGCGATGGCGGCCAAGGCGGCGACGTCATCATGGAATCCAGCGAGCGGCACAATACCCTGGTTCATTTTCGCTTCAATCCTGAATACAAGGCACAACGAGGACGCCACGGCGAGGGATCAAACCGGACAGGCCGCGAGGGCGAGAATGTCGTCTTGAAAGTGCCGGTTGGAACAATCGTCTACGACGCAGACACCGGCGAGAAGGTCCACGATTTTCATCAGGCTGACGAACGCGTCGTCATTGCTCACGGCGGCCGAGGCGGTCGGGGAAACGCTCGATTTGCTACATCTACGCACCAGGCCCCTCGCGAACATGAGGAAGGGCGTCCTGGTGAAGAGCGAACATTCCGCCTCGAGTTAAAACTTCTTGCCGATGCCGGGCTTGTCGGATATCCCAACGTAGGGAAATCGACCCTGATCTCCCGCATCTCTGCCGCCCGGCCCAAGATTGCGGACTACCCGTTTACAACGCTACAGCCGAATCTCGGCGTAGTCGCCGCGGGGGACAACGATGAGAAGAGCTTCGTTGTTGCTGATATTCCTGGATTGATCGAGGGCGCGCACACCGGTGCCGGCCTGGGCACGCAATTCTTGCGGCACATCGAGCGAACACGGGCACTGGTGCACCTCGTCGATGTTTCCGACGCGAGCGGCCGTCCTGACCCCGTCAAGGACGTAGAAGTGATTGAAGGAGAGTTGTCCAGCTTCGGTGCCGGGCTCGAACGAAAACCGGTGATTATGGTGGCGTCAAAGATCGACGTTGCCAACAAGGACAAGCTGGCGAAGCTCAAACGCTACTGCAAGAAGCGCGCGCGCGAGTTGTTTGCAATCTCCGCAGTTACCGGCATGGGCATCGAAGAGTTAAGGCATGCCATTGCAGCAAGCGTGGAACAAAGTCGCAAGGACGCAGCAGCACAATCGCTGAGCGACACTCCGAGTAATGACATCGACGAACAACCACAACATTCGCTCCAGGAGCGAAAAGTCGGTAAGTAATTGCGCTGAACTTCTTACACTGCTGCTTTGGTTAATCGGTCTACGAAGCTGTCGGTACCTGCGAACCGTGCTGAAAGTGGTATTGCAGAATCTTGGCTGCGACAGCCGGGTGCATAGACGGCTGCTCCGGCGCTGACGTGCGAACTATCTCTCCCCGACAAACCACCTCTGCTGCCGACAATCCCGCAATCTCTGCTGGAAGAACCAGATAAATCTCGAGCTGCGAATGAGTGGGGATCGCCTCCGGTACGCGGAACAACACGCCTGAACGGCTGATGTTTTCAGTCGTGCCTTCCCGCCAGTTGTCCTCTCCCACCAACCGATATTTGAGCGGCAGGTGAAGATCGAAACGCTGCGCTCGTAATGGCGTAGAAATCTTCTCACGAGTGCGTCGAACGGGCATTTGCGTAGCGAATTGTGCAGTCATAGGGGCCTCCCGAGGGAATGGGGCATCAAGCATCTCCCGCACCTTCACTTTCAGTGCAGGTAAAGTAAAGGGCTTCTGGAGGAGGGTAATACCAGGCTCCAGAGTGCCGTTATGCCCAATCGCATTCTCGGTGTAGCCGGACATGTAAAGAATCTTCGTTTCAGGCCGCACCGCCGAGATGCGCTGGGCGAGTTCTCTTCCGTTCATTCCGGGCATAATCACGTCAGTTAAGAGCAGATGAACAACCTGAGGGTGGGTTTCCGAAATGCGCAATGCTTCGTTACCATCTGCCGCCTCAAGAACTGTGTAACCCTGATTCTCCAAGTACTGGCACGCCAAACGGCGAAGGTTGACTTCGTCCTCAACTAGCAGGATGGTTTCGTGCGCTGGCTCCGAGGCGACAACAGGAATCGGGCCCTCCGAGACGCGCATCGTTTCTAACGTCTCCATCACACGGGGCAGATAGATCCTGAAGGTTGCTCCCTTCCCTTCATCGCTCGAAACCAGGATGTACCCTCCGCTCTGCTTGACGATTCCGTAGGCCATGGAAAGGCCCAAACCGGTCCCTTTGAGCCCCTTGGTGGTAAAGAATGGTTCGAAAATGTGGCTAAGGGTTTCCGCATCCATTCCCATGCCATCGTCGCCGATCGTCAAGAGAACAAATTCGCCGGGCGGGACCGGAGCATGCAGGCGCGCGTTCGAAGCATCCACCGACACATTCGCGGTCTCGATGGTGAGTTTGCCGCCCTGGGGCATGGCATCGCGCGCATTGACCGCCAGGTTCATGATGACTTGCTCAATCTGCCCGGGATCCGCCTTTACCGCTCCAATGTCATGGCTGGGAACCATCACCAGATCGATGTCTTCACCGATCAGGCGCGTCAACATCTTCAAGTTCTCGGTGACGATTTCGTTGAGGTCGAGAACCTTAGGGGCAAGCATTTGTTTGCGGCTGAAGGCGAGCAACTGACGAGTGAGAGAAGTTGCACGCTGTGCCGCGTTGGCAATCTCCTGCGCCGGTCCTCGTAGATCATCCCTGCCGGGTGTCTTTTCCAGGAGGAACTCGGAATATCCGGAAATGACCATCAGCAAGTTGTTGAAGTCGTGAGCAACGCCACCAGCCAATCGCCCCACCGCTTCCATCTTCTGCGCCTGACGAAGCTGCTGTTCCAGGGCGCGTCGCTCGGTGACGTCCTCGGTGAACAGCTCAAAGAAGATTTCATTCCCTTCATCACGAATGGCTCTGCCGGAGAGCCTGACGGATGTTGAACTGCCATCTTTGCGCTTCCATTCGGCCCCTAGCCCAGTGAATGGCTGGAGTGATCGAAAGTAGTCCGCCAGCGAGAACCATTCCTGCGAATCTACGTAGAAATTGGCAAGATTACTGCCTACAAGCTCGGACGCCGAGCTGTAGCCGAACTCCATCACGAAGGCAGGATTAACCCCAAGAAGGACGCCGTTGGATGCGCAGCGGCAGATTCCGTATGGAGCATTGGTCACCAGCGACCGAAAATTCATCTCTGACCGGCGTAATCCCTCCTGGGCCGAGCGCAGCGCGGCGTTGAACCAGCAGATCAGTAGCGCCACAATGACAAACAGACCAAGATGGATGATCGCTTTCTGGTAATCTGCGCCCGTTTTTGCGTGCTCAAGCGAGAAGTAGCTGCTGACGGTAAGAGCAAAGGCGGTTGCGACAAGGCCGGGTTTCCAGCCCCCGTACCACGCGCTGACCATGATCGCGACGGCGAACACGACCAGGCGGCTCTCTACCACGTCCGACAGCATTAACGCTGGGATTAACGCGAGGATTATGCTCAGAACCGCCACGCCGTAGCGCAGGATCGGCGCACGGGCAGCAGGGACGGGACGAGTGCGAAACAGGGGGAGAATCACTCGCATGTCGACATCCTATTTGCCAATCCAGGTACTTGCGAGTTACGGTAGTTCATTGGATGCAGAACTAGTTAGCGTTGACCCGTATATGTACATTCGAAGCTAATAACAGGAATCAGGACAAGTTCTAGCTGTGAATCTTGACATATGATTTTTGGTAACCAAGCGGTATCCTTCCCAATCACCGCGCCTTGCCTGCGCGATCGCCAATGAACATCGGTCTGCTCGGCGGCACGTTTGATCCCATCCATCGCGGACATTTGGCTTTAGCCCGGGCCGCCGTGGAGCGTTGCGAATTAGGACGCGTGTTGTTCGTCCCAGCCAATCTGCCGCCTCATAAGCAGAATCAGACGACGGCTTCTTATGTACACCGCTACACCATGGTGGCACTAGCTACCCAGAACGACAAGCAATTTGTCCCGTCCCTGCTCGAAGCCCCGGAGGAATTTGTCGCTTCCGGCACGAAGGGGAAACGTGCCCAGCCGAATTACAGCATCGATACCGTACGCAAGATCAAACAGACGCTTAAGAAAAGCGACCGCCTGTTCTTCTTGATAGGAGTGGATGCATTTGCCGACATCGCGAAATGGCATGATGCAGAAGCCCTGTTGCGAGAATGTGACTTTATTGTGGCAAGCAGACCTGGGTATTCCTTGGCGGATGTGGCCAATGCCCTGCCGGAAAAACTCCGTCCAACGCCTTCCGTGACCAAGCCATTTACGAAGCAGCCCGTTAAGGGTGACATGGTTCTGTCCGGTGTGACCCTGCACTTGCTCGACAACGTCAACGAGCCGGTATCCGCCACCGTAATCCGGCAAGCTGTTGCTGCCAAGAAACCCTTGACCCGGTTTGTCGAACCCTCCGTGGCGGAATACATCAAGAAGATGGGCCTCTATCACGGTTAACCGAAAGCGAAACACCTCGTTCGATGTCGGATACAATTGGGTGCCGGCGGTGCCCTGGCTTGAGAACGCTCCAACCAAGGATTGCGCATAGTACATGAAAAAGAATGATGTGAGGCGGCAAGTTTCCGATGCCATCAAAGCCTGTCAGGAAAAGAAAGCTGACGAAATCACCATCTTGGAGTTGGAAAAAGGGTCTGGAGCATTTACTGACTATTTCGTAGTGTGCAGCGGGAGCAATCCCCGCCAGGTGCAAGCAATCGCCGACTCGGTTGAGGAACAATTAGAAAAGGGCGGCGTGCGCGCAGCCCACATCGAAGGTTATAAGCAAGCAGAGTGGGTATTGCTCGATTATGTTGACTTCGTCGTCCACGTATTCTCTGAGCAAGCCCGCCGCTATTACGATTTGGAGCGGCTGTGGAAGTCCGCTAAGCGCATGGAACTGACCGAACTCAATGCTGCTCCGCGAAAACGCGCAGCCACAGCCCGCAAGAAGAGAGCGTAGCGATTTCGGAGCTTCAATCCCTGACGTTCATGGAGTCCAAACCAGAATCCAAATGGGGTGCCTCATACCGGCTGATCGCTGCCGAGAAGTGGAAGGCCAAATCCGCGGCGATGGGCCGAGACGTTACGGAGGCTTTGGTAAAGTACGCGAATCCGCAACCCGGGATGCAGGTGCTTGATGTCGCCACTGGTACCGGAGAGCCTGCGATCAGTGTTTTCTCGAGGGTACGTCCCACTGGTCATGTTACGGCGCTTGATCTGAGTGCAGAGTTGCTTCAGATTGCCGACGAACGCGCTCAAGCCCGCAAGTTTACTAATTTCGTAACTAAGCAAGGCGACGTGCACGACCTGCCGTTCCCTGATCAGAGCTTTGATCTCGTGACCTGTCGCTTTGGCGTGATGTTTTTTGAAGACTGCCCACGAGCACTGCGTGAGATACGACGTGTATTGCGCCCGGGCAGTTCTGCATGCTTCGTCGCCTGGGGACCGTTCGACCAGCCTTATTGGGCGAGCACCATGGCGATCGTGCACAAGCATGTTGGCGGGCCTCTCCTCGCTCCAGGCGTAAAGATGTTTCGTTTCGCAGAACCGGGAAGTCTGTCTGCCGCGCTGAAGGATGCCGGATTTGTGAACGGGTCTGAAGAAGCGCGGCGACTGCCGTGGAACTGGCCTGGATCGGCGGAGGAGGCATGGGAGTACGTGCAGGCAGTTTCAAGTCCCTTTCGGCCACTGCTGGATCGAATGCCAGACGATTTACGAGAGGTTATCGATGCCGAGGTACATGAGGCGGTCCGGCAACACGCAGTAGGCGACAGAATCGAATTTGGCGTCGACGTCGTGTTGGCATCGGGAATAGCGTAAGCCGAGACTCCCTAGATCCTTTCTCAGAATCTTTGCTGCCGGTTTTTCCTTTTGCGTCCACAAGCCGCCTGGAATGTCCACAACATCTACACAGAGAAACAAGCTTTTCGACTTGCGCCAAGGCTGTTCTTGGGCGCAAAGTCAAAATCAGATCTAAATTTGCGATGTCCAGTATCCCGCAACGGCCGAACAAAGAGGGGTCCATGAACGTGGCAGCATCAGCTTGTCCTCTGTGCGGTGGGACCGGATGGAAGTCCACCTCAACGGACGTGAGCCGCCGCGTCACACGCTGTGATTGCCGAGAACTGGTGCGGAACCAATCGCTGGTCGCGGCAGCTCGCATCCCCAAGCGTTACGAGCACTGTGAGCTGTCGGACTTCGAGTTCGATGGTTCCAGGCGCGCCTTAGCTCCTGCGCGAATGGCAGCTTGCCGTTTTGTCGAGGAATATCCGATCAACAAGGACGGGCTTCTGTTTGTGGGATCGATCGGAGTGGGAAAGACACACCTCGCTGTGGGCATCATTAAGGAATTGATCCGCAGCAAGGCCGTTCCGTGCCTGTTCTACGACTATCGCGAGCTGCTGAAGGAGATTCAGAACTGCTACAACGATTCGGTGAAGGCGACGGAACTCGAGGTGTTGAAACCGGTGTTCGAAACCGAATTGCTAGTTCTCGATGAACTGGGTGCCGTAAAGCCCACGGAGTGGGTGTGGGATACCGTTAGTCTCATCCTGAATTCGCGATATAACGACAACCGTACGACAATCATCACCACCAATTTCCCGAACGCGCCCGGCGCCGAACCTTACGCGGTTTCTGGAACGGAGATGAGCCGGGCGCAACGCGCGACGCGGCGTGAGACGCTTGGAGATCGCATCGGCGAAAGAATGAGATCCCGGGTGGCCGAGATGTGCCGTATCGTGCAGATGGAAGGTGAGGATTTCCGCCAAACGATCCGTAGCGCCAGCTTCCGTTAGAGACTCCGGATTCCGGTCTGCCATGAGCGTCGAATCCAACTAAAATGGCTGCGTGCTGAGGCAGGAGCTGGAATTCGTCCCTGAGCGAGACGCAGAGTTCTTTGCCGCAATACCCGCCAAACCCGCCGTCTTCTTGCTGCGCGGAGCCGATTCGTCATCAGAGCCATACATAAGCAAGACCAGTAATCTGCGCCGGCGCTTTGAACGTCTACTTGGACGACCCACTGAACGTAGCAAGAGACTCAATCTTCGCGATCGCGTGAGGTACGTCGCATACACCACAAGTGGATCGGACTTCGAGTCAGGGTTTGTTCTTTACCAACTCCTTCGCGCAAATTTTCCTTCCTCATATGGCACACGCCTTCGCTTCCGCTTTGCGCCATTGGTCAAGTTCCATCTAACTAACCCCTATCCGCGAGCCTCTGTCACAACTCGACTTGGGCGACTTGGCGGCGGATCGCTTTATTACGGGCCATTTCTGTCGAGGACCACTGCGGAAAAATTTGCCAACGACTCGCTCGACTTCTTTAAAATGCGCCGCTGTGTCGATGATCTCCACCCCGATCCCCAATTCCCCGGCTGCATTTACTCCGAGATGAAGATGTGTTTGGCGCCATGTTTCAAGGGCTGCAGCGATAACGAGTACGCGCACGAGGTTAGGCGAGTTCAGGCTTACTTCGACAGCGGAGGCGAATCGCTGGTGCGGGAAATCTCTATTCAGCGCGACGAAGCGTCGACCGCGCTCGACTTTGAAAACGCCGCGTCACTTCACGCGAAACTCGAGAAACTGAAGCCGGTGGTTGGCCAATTGCCCGAAATCGTTCACCGCATCGACCGCTTGAATGGAGTGATGATTCAGCCAAGTACCAGCGATGGATGTGTCACCCTGATCCGCATCGAAAGCGGACGGATTTTAGTCCCGTTTCTGTTCGCCATCCAGGCTGCCGAGCACACCCGGTCGCAATCCATGGAGGCCCGAGTTGGAGAGGCTCTTGCCGCCGTTGTTGTTCCTCCCGAAAAATCCGCGACGGAAACGATGGAACATCTAGCGATTCTCAAGCGCTGGTTCTATCGCAGCGATCGAATTGGTGAAATCTTTTTCGCTGATGAGAAAGGCGTGTTGCCGATGCGGCGCGTGGTACGTGGGATTTCTCGAGTGTTCCGCGGCGAGAAGCCTGAGATTCTCCCAGTGCAACAGCAGTGATCTGGATGCGGTAGAGTTAAGCTATGGACGACAACCATGACAAAGCTCTCCGCCAACATCTGTTGGAGCTGCTCAACGGAGGCAGCGCTCACACCAGGTTTGAAGACGCGGTGCCGGATATTCCGGCCAACGTACGAGGAAAGAAGCCCGCAGGTCTTCCGCACTCGCCGTGGATGTTGCTCGAGCATTTACGCATCGCGCAGTGGGACATCCTCGAGTTCAGTCGTAATGCAAAGTACAAGTCTCCACCGTGGCCCGAGGGATACTGGCCGAAATCTGAGGCACCGCCCTCGCTCAAGGCATGGGATGAAAGTGTCGAGCAATTTCGACGGGACTTAAAGGCCATGGAAGACCTCGTAAACAATCCCAAGACCGACCTCTTCGCTAAGATTCCGTGGGGTGATAAACAGACGATTCTTCGCGAAGCATTATTGCTTGCTGATCACAATGCGTACCATGTAGCCCAAGTTGTTGACGCAAGGCGGGCATTGGGCGCTTGGCCCGAAGGATAGCAAGAAAAGCCCGCTGGCCACGTTGTGGCAGAAATATTTTGGCGCGAAAGCATCACGCATCAGCACGCTGAGGGCGCTTGCGAAACACGACCCGAACCCCGTCTCGCCACCTCTCGTCAATGCCAACGAGCGTCCATTCAATAGTCGGCAAGAAGTAGCGAAGTATTGTGTCGGTCGCCGGATGGATGCGCAGCGCCGGAGCAACGAGAATCAAGAGCGGGGACTCCGACGAAAGCTGTTTGGCGGGAAAGTATCCGAATCGGTGGAACTCTCCCCGGTCGTGGTGCCACTTCACTCGCGCCCAATAGTCCAATCCTTGCAGCGGCAAATGGATGTCTTCATCTGCCTTGAGTTCGACAACGACGACTCGCCCTTCGCGTGTCGTGGATAACACGTCAATCATGGCGCGGTCGGAGGCGGAAAATGCAGGTACCTGTGAATAGAGGCATGATGGGTCAAGCCGCTCATCGACAGCGCTCACGTCTTTGATAACCAGTGACTCGAGCCAACGCTCAGGATGCAGTCGCCAGAGCGTGCTGTCCCGTGGACCTTCTGCATGGCGGACCTCTCCGATACTTCTCACCAGCCGAGTGAAGGTCTCGGCATTCTCATCACAAAGCACGCGTGCTTCCGCGCCTAGTCCGAATACGATCTCAGGTGTTCCCCGAATGGAACCTGGCTGATGCGTGATCCGCCCGCGAGCGAACTCAAGCCCACGAGCACGAAACGCGATTTCCGAAGGGGACAAGACCGCAACTTCAACTTCCGGCATCAGACAGCGAACGTAGGAGATGACCTCCGCCATTCGCTCGCCGGCTGTCATTTCGTCTGTGCAGTGGACCAGGCGTGTGGAAAGATTGCCGCGATCGAAAATGTCAAGTTCTCGCAGCGCATCTTCCCGCTCGTCGAATTCATAGAGCAGCCATCGGGCTGCGGCCGAATTAAGATGGGCCATACGCTCACGCAAAACTCCTGACCTTCCAGCAGGAGCAAACAGCTTAAGTCCGCTGACCACAGACCGCCCAGCTTCAGCTTCCCGGCAAGCGTCCAGCCAGAGAATGCCAAAGGTAAGAGCGGCATCAATTGCCGGCTGAAACTCTTGGCAATTGACTCCAAGGACGGCGAAGGAAGTCTGTCCCTGTCGAAGTAGCCCACGAGCATAGGTTGGGCCAAAGGAGCGTTCTAGGTCAGCAGCGGTACTGAATCGAACCAGCTTCCATCCCTGGAATCGACGTTCCAGAGTTCGCTGCAAGCATCGTTTGTAGGTAGCAC